>Ga0208492_1000991_pt1 | contig 20304 bp, 26 predicted proteins | sample Subbioar_CSW14AB_FD_184820 | JGI IMG/M metagenome (GOLD analysis project Ga0208492, IMG submission 184820) | Serpentinite rock and fluid subsurface biosphere microbial communities from McLaughlin Reserve, California, USA - CR12Mar_CSW14AB (SPAdes) | ecosystem: Environmental > Terrestrial > Deep... | reverse complement strand
GTGTCGGACAAGTCCTACACGCGCGCCGTTGCATTTCCGATTCAATCGGTAACATGCCCAGCACATCACCACCCCTGCGCTGTTTCATCGTCGAGGACAGCCCGCTCATCCTGCGCAACCTGACGGACACACTCGAACAAGTGTTGCCGCTTCATGTGGTCGGCACGGCCGTCGACGAAGACAGCGCCACGGAGTGGATCCGCAACCACCCATCCGGCTGCGACCTGATGATCATCGATGTGTTCCTCAAGACCGGCATCGGTCTGAACGTGCTGGTCGCGGCGCGACGCCACGCATCCCAGGCCCGCAGGGTGGTGCTGACCAACTACGCCACCGACGCCATCCGCCAGCGCTGCCTGGCCCTTGACGCAGACCGCGTGTTCGACAAGTCCAGCGAGCTGGAAGACCTCATCGCCTATTGCAGTGAACTCGCCTCATCGACGAGGGCCGCCTGAGCAGGCGGCAACGGTCATTGGATCAGGCCGTTCTTGAGCGCGTAATAGGTCAGTTCGCTGTTGGTGGACAGCCCCAGCTTCTCCATCACCCGGGTGCGGTAGGTGCTCACCGTCTTGACGCTCAGGGACAGGCTGTCGGCCATGGCGCCCACGGTCTCGCCCTTGGCCAGCCGCAAGAAGACCTGGAACTCGCGCTCGGACAACAGTTCATGGGGCTGCTTCTCGGCCGGCGCCGACAGGCCGCTGGCGAGCATCTCGGCCACCCCCGCGGTGATGTACTTGCGACCGCGGTACACCGTGCGGATGGCGTTGATGATCTCGCCCGGGTCGCACTCCTTGTTGAGGTAGCCGCTGGCGCCCTGCTTGAGCAGGTGGGTGGCATAGTGCTGCTCAGGGTAGCCGCTGAGGATGAGCACGGGCAACTCGGGGAAACGGGCCTTGATGGCCGACAGGGCATCGACGCCGCTTTCGTCGGGCATGGACAGGTCCATCACCAGCACATCGACCTCGCCGCTGCGTGCCAGATCGAGCGCCTCCTTGCCATTGCCGGCCTCACCCGTGACGCGCAGGTCCACCTGTTCGCCCAGATATTGCTTGAGCCCCGCCCGCACGATGATGTGGTCATCCACCAAACCGATTCGGATCATCCGTGTGTCTTCCGATGTCTTGCTGAACGACCAGTCTAGGCCATGAACTCGAGACTTTCACGACTCTTCCTGGGTGCGCATGGGGACATGTGGCGCATCGGTGCCGCGACGCTGGCCGCCGCCTTCATGCTCTTCATCACCGAGATGGCCTACCAAAGCCAGAGCGACAGGCTCAGCACGCTTGCCAAGATGGGCAAGGCCCGGCTCTCGCTGACCTATGCGATGCAGCGCATCACCGACGCCGAATCGGGCAAGCGAGGCTACCTCCTGGTGGGCGGCCAGGACTACCTCGAGCCCTACGTGCGAGCCAGCAATGACGTGCGCGTGGCCCTGCGCGAGATCCACAGACTCGACCACGACAGCGGCGAAAGCAGCCTGCCTCCCATGCAGATGAAGATGGACCTGATCTTCGAGGAAAAGCTCGCCGAGATGCAGGAGGTGCTGCGCCGACACGACAGCGGCAACCGCGAGGCCGCGCTCGACATGGTGCGCAGCGGCATCGGTCGCGAGATCATGCAACGCATGCGCCAGGCCTTCGATGCCAACATGGCGCACCGCAACCAGTTGATCGCCGAGGGTCTGTCGGAGATCCATGACCTGCTGCTGCTTGGCCGCATCGGCATCGCCGCGATGACGGTGCTCAGCCTGCTGATCCTCGTGCTGCTCATCCGCCAGGGCCGCCAGCTCATGCTCGAGCGCGAGGCCCAGCGCAAGGCCCTGATGCACGAGAAAGGCCGCCTGGAGCAGGAGGTGGAACGCCGCACCAGCGACCTGCGCGACCTCGCTCGCCACCTGCAGACCGCTCGCGAAGACGAGCGCGCTCGCCTGGCCCGCGACCTGCACGACGAGCTCGGTGCCCTGCTGACCACGGCCAAACTCGACGTGGCCGTGCTGCGCCCGCGCATCCAGCAGAACATGCCCGAGATGCTGCCCAAGGTCAGCCACCTGACCGACGCGCTCAACCAGGGCATCGCGCTGAAGCGGCGAATCATCGAAGACCTGTGCCCGTCCTCGTTGCGCACCCTGGGCCTGGCCGCCTCGCTCGAAGCCCTGCTGCACGACACCGGCAAGGTCAGCGGCCTGCAGATCGAGCAGGACCTGCAGGCGGTCGAACTCTCCGCCGACGACCAGCTCACGGTCTACCGCGTGGTGCAGGAGGCGATCACCAACGCCCTCAAGTACGCCCAGGCCCGCCACCTGCGCGTGCGCCTGATCGCGCAGGGTCAGCAGGCCGTGGCCAGCATCGAGGACGACGGCATCGGCTTCGACCCGGACACCTCCAGGCTGGGACGTCATGGCCTGCGCGGCATGCGCTTTCGCGTCGAGGCCTCGGGCGGCGAGCTCTCGCTGACGTCCGCGCCCGGCCAGGGCACCAGCATCGTGGCCCGGCTCCCTCTGTTGAGCGCGGCCTGCGCCGACGCGCAAGGCAGCGTGTAGGCCCTGTCCGACAAACGCGCCTCCTGACCACCGACGCGCGAACAGGCCCTGCACCGTCACACCGGCCGCCCGCCGGCTCCTAAAGTGAACCCAACGCCACCAAACGGGTGGCGCCCAGGCACCACCACCACAGGAGCCCACCATGCTGCACTACGCCGTTGTTTTTTTCGTCATCGCCCTCATCGCCGCCGTGTTCGGCTTCGGAGGCATCGCGTCCGGCGCCGCGAGCATCGGCAAGATCCTGTTCGTGGTGTTCCTGGTGATGGCCATCGCATCGTTCCTCGTGAACCTGCTGCGAGGCTGACCTTCCAACCCGTTGACAGGAGCCCACCATGAGCCGCCACACCACCCAAGAACTCAGCCGCGTCGCCAGCCGACAGATCGACCGCCTGGCCGATGCCGCCGGCCATGCCATGGACCAGGCGCACGACGCCGCCGACCAGGCCGTGACCTCGGTGCAGAACGGCGCCCAGGACCTGGCTCGCCAGGCACCAGGCTTGGTCGACCTGGCCATCGACCGCGTGAAGAACCTCGGCGCCAAGGGCAGTGACCTGGCCCGGGCGACCAGTGCCATGGCCGTTGACAAGGCTCGCCAGGCAGCTGACCACACGGCCGACCGCATCCGCCGCGACCCACTCAAGTCGGTGCTGATCGCGGTGGCCGCTGGCGCGGCCGTGGCCCTCGTCGCCAGCCACATGGCGCACCGCCGGCAATCTGGTCAATCGGGCCGCTGAGTCCGCGCGCGCCACCAGGCCCCGCCATGCAGAACCTGCTCAACGCCGTGCTGCGCCAGCCCGAGGCGGCGCTCGACCACCTGCGCTCCTATGGTGAGCTCGCTCACGTCGAGCTCATGCTGCTGATGCAGGCGTGGCGGCGGCGGGCCTTGCTGCTGGCGGGGGCCCTGCTGTGCGCAGGGCTGAGCGTTGGCTTCCTGGGGCTGATGCTGATGGCGTGGGCACTGGTGCCTGCGCTGACGTCCACCCCGCTGAGCGCCACGCAATGGCTGGCGCTCAGCACACCGGCCGCTTTGACCACGCTGGCGGGCCTGGCCTGCCTGCTCGCGCGCTGGCGCAGCCCGGTGCCCGAGCCGATGCAACACCTCACCAGGCAATGGCAACTCGACGCCGGTTGGCTGATGCCCGCCCGGGAGGACACCCCGTGAAGCCCACCCCCGAATCCCTGCGCCGCGAAGCCCTGTTGCGGCTCGAACGCACGCGTGCGGCCTGGTTGGTGCGCTGCGCCAACAGCCAGGCCACGTCCGATGGCGAACAGGCCCACACGCAGGCTGGCAACCTGTCCCTGGGCAGCCCGCTGAACACCGCCCTGAGCGAATGGCTGGCCGTCGAGCTCTCGGCGCGCCTGTGGCCCGAAGACGCCACCTCGGGCGACGCCTCGGCATCCGGTTCGGTCAACGGCGCCGGAGCAGCCTCCCAACCCTTGCTCGGCTGGACCGATCGCCATCCGTGGCTTTGTGTGCTGGCCGGCCTGCTCGCCGGTGGCCTGGCCATGTCGCAGAGGCAACGCCTGCTGCGGTGGGGGATCTCGACGGGGCTGCCCTGGCTGACGTCCCAGGCGGCCGTGGTCGCCTTGCCCCTGCTGGCGCAATGGCTGGCGCGTCAGCCACCTCGGGCGGCGCCACCCGAGGAGAACGCCCCGCCAACGGAAAGCTCCCCTGCAGCCGACGTCACCACCGAGCCCGGAGCCGACCTTGCCAGCGAACTCAGCGCGGCGAATTCAACCGCCTCAGGATCGCCTGCGTGATCTTCGGCGCGATCGGCGAGGCCACGAAGGCCGCCAGCGATGCCACCGGCCACGCGACCACAAAGGCCCGCGCCCACAGGCGAACAAAGTCTGGCCGCCACCCCAGGTTCAGCCAGGTGATGAAGGCCGTCATGATGAAAGCCATGATGCCCGCCATGACGACGGGCTGAACGTGTTTGGGCTGCAATTGCATGGGCACGGGCGCCGGTGAAATCAGGGTGAACCCCCATGATACGCAGCCAGGCGCAAGCTGGCATGATCGTGGATCACCCCACCACGAGGACGCCTCATGGCCCATGCCCACTCCCACGCGCCGGCTGCCGACGCCCCCATCCGCACGCAACATGGCGTGTGCAACCTCTGCGAAGCCATCTGCGGCCTGACCTTCCAGGTTCAGGGCGACGGCCCGAAAGCCCGCATCGTCAGCGTCAAGGGCAACGACGCCGACCCGCTCTCGCGCGGTCACATCTGCCCCAAAGCGGTCGCGCTCAAGGACCTGCACGAAGACCCCGACCGGCTGCGCCAGCCCGTGCGCCGCGTGACCGAGGGCGGCGTCACCCGCTGGGAGCCCATCGGCTGGGAGCAGGCCTTTGACATGGTCGTCGAGGGCCTGGTCAAGGTGCGCGAGCAGCACGGCGCCAACGCCGTGGCCGTCTACCAGGGCAACCCCAACGTGCACAACTGGGGCAACATCACCCACGGCCACCTCTTCTTCAGCCAGCTGAAAACGCGCGCGCGCTTCTCGGCCACCTCGGCCGACCAACTGCCGCACCACGTGGTCGCGCACTGGCTGTACGGCCACCAGCTTGCCATCCCCATCCCCGACATCGACCGCACCATGTACATGCTGGTGCTGGGCGGCAACCCGCTGGCGTCCAACGGCAGCCTCATGACCGTGCCCGACGTGCGTGCGCGCTTCAAAGCGCTCAAGGCCCGTGGCGGCAAGCTGGTCGTGGTTGACCCGCGCCGCACCGAAACCGCCGCCATCGCCGACGAGCACCTGGCCATCGACCCGGGCAGCGACGCGGCCTGGCTGCTCAGCCTGATCCACACCCTGTTTGGCGAAGAGCTCACGCAACCAGGTGCGCTCGAGCCCCTGCTCGACCAGGTCAAGGCCGTGCGCGACGCGGTCGCCCCCTTCAGCCCCGAGGCCACGGCGGCCCACACCGGCATCGACGCGGCCACCACACGACGCATCGCGCACGAGCTGGCCGCCGCTTCAAGCCGGGGCGGCGGCGTGGCCTACGGCCGCATGGGCGTGTCCACCCAGGCCCACGGCGTGGTCTGCCAATGGGCCATCCAGGTCATCAACCTGCTGACCGGCAACATCGACCGCGAAGGCGGCGCCCTGCTCACCAGCCCGGCGCTCAACCTCATCCAGATGAAGCTGATGGGCCCCGGCCACCTCGACGCCTGGCGCAGCCGGGTGCGCGGCGCACCCGAGTTCAGCGGCGAGCTGCCGGTGTCCGTCATGGCCGAAGAGATGCTCACGCCCGGCAAGGGCCAGATCCGCGCCCTGGTGACCTCGGCCGGCAACCCGGTGCTGTCCACACCCAACGGCCGCCAGCTCGACGAGGCCCTGACCCAGCTCGACTTCATGGTCTCCATCGACTTCTACGTCAACGAGACCACACGCCACGCAGACGTCATCCTGCCGCCGACCTGCTTCGTCGAGCACGATCACTACGACCTGGTCTTCCTGCACCTGGCCGTGCGCAACGTGGCCCGCTACAGCGAGGCCATCGTGCAGCGCGCGCCCGATGCCCTGCACGACTGGGAGATCTACGGCGAGCTGGCCCAGCGCTACGCCCGCCGCGCCTGGTCGCTGGAACGCGGTGGCGTGCGCTCGCGCCTGACGGGCCTGCTCTCGCGCGCCCTGATGAAGCGCCTGTCGCCCCAGCGCCTGCTGTCCATCGGCCTGAGGCGCTCGGGCGCGGCCCGACGCGGCGTGACGATGGCCAGGCTGCGCGCCCACCCCGAAGGCATCGACCTGGGGCCGCTCCAGCCCTCGCTGGGCAAGGCCCTGCAGGCCCGCGGCAAGCGCATCGACCTGATGCCAGCGGCCATCCGGCGCGAGCTGCCGCAGCTGGTGGGGACCTTCACCGCCCCGCTGCCCACGGGCGACACAGGCCGCCCGGCACTCAAGCTCATCGGCCGGCGCGAGGTGCGCAGCAACAACTCCTGGATGCACAACAGCGAGCGCCTGGTCTCGGGCAAGGCCCGCTGCACGCTGTGGATCCACCCCGAAGACGCGCAACGCCACGCCCTGCAGGACGGCCAGACCGTGACGGTGGCCTCGCGCACCGGCCGCATCCAGGTGCCGGTGCACGTCACGCCCGACATCCGCTCGGGCGTGGTCAGCCTGCCCCACGGCTGGGGCCACGACCGCGAAGGCGTGCAACTGCAGGTGGCACGCGTCCACGCCGGCGCCAGCATCAACGACCTGACCGACGACCGCCAGACCGATCGCATTTCCGCCAATGCGGCCTTCAGCGCCGTGCCAGTCTGGATCGAAGCCGCATGAATCAGCGGATTCAAGCAGAATCCGCGAACCATGAACCCGCTCACCCAGGAGATCGCCGCCACCGCGGCGCGCATCGTCGTCGAAGAGGGCCTTGAGTACGGCCCGGCCAAGCGCCGCGCCGTCAAGCAGCTCGGCCTGCCCACGCGCGCCGAGCTGCCGGGCAACGACGATCTCGAGGAAGCGGTTTTCGAGTACCTGAGCGTTTTTTGCGCCGACACCCAGCCCACCGAGTTGCGCGCCCTGCGCGAGCTCGCCGCCGTCTGGATGCAGCGCCTGGCCGAATTCCGCCCCCACCTGAGCGGCGCCGTCTGGCGCGGCACCGCCACCCGCCTGAGCGACATCCACCTGCAGCTCTACTGCGACGACAGCAAATCCGCAGAAATCCAGTTGCTGAGCAAAGGCGTGGACTACGATGTCTCCAGCGCTCCCGGCCCGCGCGGCACGCAGGTCGACCGACTGAGCCTGACCGTGAACTGCGAGGCCCTGGGCGAGCCCATCGGCCTGCACCTGACCATCCTGGACGCCGACGACCTGCGCGGCGCCCTCAAGCCCGATGCCCGCGGCCGCTCTGAACGCGGTGACCTCGCCGCCCTGCGCCGCCTGCTGGCCGACACCTGACCCCCACCCCAACCCATGCCCCGACGTTTGCCCGAACACCCCCTGCCCACCGAGCACGCGCCCGAGCCCGGGCACCCGCTCCACCCCCAACGCGGCCTGAGCCGGCGCGCCGCCCTCTTCGGCACCGCGGGCCTGGCCGCTGCGGGCGCAGGGGCCTGGTGGGGCTGGCAGCGCCACGCCACCACCGAGGCCGCAGCAGGGGCTTCGCCCACGTCGCCCCGCAGCACCTCATCTGCCAACGACCCCAACGTCGCCGCAGGTGACCCCCTGCCCGCCGGCTTCTGGGACGTGCACTTCGACACGCCGGAAGGCACGCCCTTCAACTGGGTCGGACTGCAAGGCAAGCCACTGCTGCTGAACTTCTGGGCGACCTGGTGTCCCCCCTGCGTCAAGGAGATGCCCGAGCTGGACCGTTTCCACCGCGAGTTCTCCGCCGCGGGCTGGCAGGTCGTGGGCCTGGCGATCGACGGTCCGACCCCGGTCAAGGAATTCCTGACCAAAGTGAAGGTAGGATTCGGGGTCGCGTTGGCCGGCTTCGGCGGGACCGAGCTGGCCCAGACGCTGGGCAACACGGCCGGTGGCCTGCCCTTCACGGTGCTGATCGACGCCCAAGGCCGCATCCGCCACCGCAAGATGGGCGCCACCCACTTCGACGAGCTCGCCGCCTGGGCCCGCGCCATGGGCCCCGTCTGAGGCGTCCGGAACAACCCGAAACATTTCCGGCAAAAACCGAGAATTTCGGGCTATTGCAGGTAAAATCTCGCTACGTTCATTTTCTCGGGTGATCTTGCGAGTCTCGTTGTCAGATGAGACACCCCAAACACCCGGTGACGCATGCACATCCTCGTCCTCCATGGCCCGAACCTGAACCTGCTGGGCACCCGTGAACCGCAGGTCTACGGGTCCACCACGCTGGAGCAGATCAACTCGGATCTGAGCGCCCACGCCGCACGCCGCGGCGCGGCCCTGACGGCATTCCAGAGCAACCACGAAGGCGCCCTCATCGACCGGGTGCAGGCCGCCCGCACGGACGGCACCACCTTCGTGATCATCAACCCGGGCGGGTTCACGCACACCAGCGTGGCCCTGCGCGACGCCTTCGCCGGCGTGGCGCTGCCCTTCATCGAGGTGCACCTCTCGAACATCCACCGGCGCGAAGCCTTCCGCCACCACTCCTACTTCTCGGACCTCGCCGAAGGCGTGATCCTGGGGCTGGGTGCGGCGGGCTACCGACTCGCGCTGGACGCCGCCCTCGACCGCCTCGGTGCCCCGCCACCGACGGCCCCCACCGCATCCGGCAGCTGAGCCTTCCCACCCGGAACGCCGCGCCTGCCGCCCACCCCGAGCGCCACCCGCTCGACGACCTCGCTGGAGAACATCCATGGACCTGCGCAAACTCAAGACCCTGATCGACCTCGTGTCCGAGTCGAACGTGTCTGAACTCGAAATCACCGAAGCCGACGGCAAGGTTCGCATCGTCAAGGCCGGCGCCGCGCCCGTCGTCATGCACACCGTGGCCGCCGCCCCCGCCGTGGCCGCTCCCGCAGCCGCCGCAGCCCCCGCCACCGCTGCGCCCGCCGTCGCCGAAGCACCGGTCGAAACCGGTCACGTGGTCAAGTCGCCCATGGTCGGCACCTTCTACCGCGCCTCCAGCCCCGGCGCCAAGGCCTTCGCCGAAGTCGGCGACCAGGTCAAGGCCGGCCAGGCCGTCTGCATCATCGAAGCCATGAAGATCATGAACGAGATCGAAGCGGACCAGGACGGCACCATCACCAAGATCCTGGTCGACAACGGCCAGCCCGTTGAATACGGTCAGCCCCTGTTCGTCATCGAATAAAGGGGGTCTTCATGTTCAAGAAGATCCTGATCGCCAACCGCGGCGAAATCGCCCTGCGCATCCAGCGCGCCTGCCGCGAGATGGGCATCCAGTCGGTGGTCGTCTACTCCGAAGCCGACCGCGACGCCAAGTACGTCAAGCTCGCAGATGAGGCCGTCTGCATCGGCCCGGCCCCCTCGGCGCAGAGCTACCTGCACATGCCGGCCATCATCTCGGCAGCCGAAGTCACCGACGCCGAGGCCATCCACCCCGGCTACGGCTTCCTGTCCGAGAACGCCGACTTCGCCGAACGCGTGGAGCAATCGGGCTTCACCTTCATCGGCCCCACGCCCGAGTCCATCCGCATCATGGGCGACAAGGTCTCGGCCAAGCAGGCCATGATCAAGTCCGGCGTGCCTTGCGTTCCCGGCTCCGAAGGCGCCCTGCCCGACGACCCGAAGGAAATCATCAAGATCGCCCGCAGCGTCGGCTACCCGGTCATCATCAAGGCCGCCGGTGGCGGTGGCGGCCGCGGCATGCGCGTCGTGCACACCGAGGCCGCGCTGATCCATGCCGTGCAGACCACCAAGAGCGAGGCCGCTGCCGCATTCGGCAACCCGCAGGTCTACATGGAAAAGTTCCTGGAGCACCCGCGCCACATCGAGATCCAGATCCTGGCCGACCAGCACAAGAACGCCGTGTGGCTGGGCGAGCGCGACTGCTCCATGCAGCGCCGCCACCAGAAGATCATCGAAGAAGCGCCGGCCCCCGGCATCCCCCGTCGCCTGATCGAGAAGGTGGGCGAGCGCTGCGCCGCCGCCTGCAAGAAGATCGGCTACCGCGGCGCAGGCACCTTCGAGTTCCTGTACGAGAACGGCGAGTTCTATTTCATCGAGATGAACACCCGCGTGCAGGTGGAGCACCCGGTGACCGAACTGGTCAGCGGCATCGACATCGTGCAGATGCAGATCCGCGTGGCCGCTGGCGAGAAGCTGCCCTTCACGCAACGCCAGATCGAGATGCGCGGCCACTCCATCGAGTGCCGCATCAACGCCGAAGACCCGGTCAAGTTCATCCCCTCGCCCGGCCGCATCACGACCTGGCATGCCCCGGGTGGGCCTGGCGTGCGCGTTGACTCGCACGTCTACACGAACTACTTCGTGCCGCCCAACTACGACTCCATGATCGGCAAGATCATCGTCCACGGCGACACCCGCGAGCAGGCCCTGGCCCGCATGCGCACCGCCCTGTCCGAGACCGTCGTCGAAGGCATCCAGACCAACATCCCGCTGCACCGCGAGCTGATGGTCGACGCCAAGTTCGTCGAAGGCGGCACCGACATCCACTACCTCGAAAGCTGGATGGCCGCGCGCAAGCGCTGAGCCCCAAGGCGCCCGACATGCCCCTGTACGAACTCACCCTGCTGGCCAAGGAAGCCGAAGTCGACAACCTGAGCGATGCGCTCATGGAGATCGAGGCCCTGTCCGTGTCCGTCGAAGACGCCGACGCGGACACGGAACACGAAGAAGCCTTGTGGGGTGAGCCGGGCATGCCGGTGCCACGCGAAGCCTGGCAGCGCTCGACCATCAAGAGCCTGTTCGCCAGCGAGGCCGAGGCCCTGGAGGCCGCCACGCTGATCCTGGCCCAGGACTGGGCCGAGGACATCCACGTCCAGGGCATCCAGCCCGTGGACGAGCAGGACTGGGTGCGGCTGACACAGTCGCAGTTCCAGCCCGTGCCCATCACCGACAGCTTCTTCATCGTGCCGACCTGGCACGAGGTGCCCGCCGCAGCCAAGACGGTGATGCGACTGGACCCGGGCCTGGCCTTCGGCACCGGCACGCACCCGACCACCCGCATGTGCCTGAAGTGGATCGCGCAGAACGCCGCCGCCTACGCCGGCCAGCCGGTGCTGGACTACGGCTGCGGCTCGGGCATCCTGGCCATCGGTGCCGCGTTGTTCGGCTCGGGCCGCATCGACGCGGTCGACATCGACCCGGCGGCCGTGGAGGCCACCGTGGCCAACGCCGAGGCCAACCTGGCGCACATCAAGTCCGAAGACGGCGGCCTGCCCATCCGCGCCGGCTTGCCCGAGCTGGTGGGCGAGGCACGTGGCGCCTACCCGCTGGTGCTGGCCAACATCCTGGCCACGCCGCTGAAGATGCTCTCGCCGCTGCTGGCCGGCCACGTCGCCGCGGGCGGCCACCTGGTGCTCGCCGGCATCCTGGCGCGTCAGGAGCAGGAACTCAAGGACGCCTACGCTGAAGTGGGCCTGCAGTTGCAGGTCGCCAACGAGGAAGACGGCTGGATCCTGATGACCGCCCAAAAGCGGGTGGGATGAACACTGCCCCAACGCGGTTTTCCCTTGAAAAAATGGCATAAAGGCGGGCTATGAGCCTGGCCACCCGTTGCACCCACTGCGGCACGATCTTCAAGGTCGTGCAAGACCAATTGAAGGTCTCGGAAGGCTGGGTGCGTTGCGGCCGCTGCCACGAGGTCTTCAACGCCCTGCCCGCGCTGTTCGACCTCGACACCGAGGCGCCCCCGCCGCGGCAGGTGCCAGCGGTGCCTTCGCCTGCGCAACCGTTCGCCCCGCCGCCTCAAACGCCGCAAGTGCCGCAAGGGCCCTCGACACCGCCGCCCGCGCAAACTCCGGCCAGGCCCGTGGCGTCGCCTCCTGCCTCCGCGCCCCCCCCGCCGCCGAGCTGGTCCCGAACGCAACCGTCGGGGCTGACACCTCCGCCTGCGGCCGTGCGCGCACCGTCGTCGCCCGCGCCCACGCCGATCAGCGCCCACACCAAGCTGACCTCCGCCGACCTCGCCTTCGGCGCTCCCGCTGCTTCGGCACCAGCCGCCCGCCCGGCGGCCACCGACTTCGACCTCGACACCTCGGTGGACCTGTCCGACCCGACGCCCTTGCCGTCGTCCGCCAGCAACCACCTGCGCATCGCCGACGAGCCCCGCCCCTGGCTGGAAGACCCACCCGAGGACGTGCCCAGCACCGACGAGGCCGATGCCCTGGAGTCGCGCTACCTGCTGCCCTCTCGCGACAGCGTGCGGCCTGTGCGCCGCCGCGAACGCGGCCCCGAATTCGCCGACGCCCAGTTCCCCAGCGACCTGGACGCCGAACAGGAGTGGGCGCGCTACCAGGACAGCGTGCCGGCCCCGTTGACCGAGCCCCCGCCGATGTCGTCGCTGCCTGCAGCCGCCCTGGCTCAGACGGATCCGGCTCAGCCTGAGGAAGGCCCCAGCCCGCCTGCAGAGGTCGCCAAGGTTGGCGGCGCGAGCCTGGCGGCTGACCCGGGCTCGGAAACCCCTCTGCTGCGCCACCCCGACCCGGGTTACGTGCCAGAACAGGCCGTGCAACCTCCCAGTCAGCGCAAGGGCCGCTCCGGCACGCGAGGCCGCGACCCGGCCTCGCAGGCCCCCGAATTCGTGCGCCGCGCCCAACGCAAGGCCTTCTGGCGCCTGCCCGCGGTGCAGGCCGCGATGGGGCTGCTCGCCCTGCTGCTCACCCTTGGTTTGGCGGTGCAACTCGGCCACCACTTCCGCGACTGGGTCGCCGCGCACCACCCGTCCACGCGCTCGTTGCTCAACGCCTGGTGCGCACAGGTCGGCTGCCAGATCAAGCCACCCATGCGCCTTGATGCCCTGCAGGTCGACAGCGCCACGCTCGTGCGCACGGCCTCCGAAGGCCCCAACCGCTACCGACTGACCGTGGCCGTCAACAGCCGCGCAGGCGTCGAGCTCGCCTGGCCTCACATCGACCTGACCCTCACCGACGACCGCGGTGCCGTGATCGCCCGCCGCGCCTTCGCGCCGCGTGACGCCCAGGTCGTCAAGGGCGAAGGCATGCCCCTGCTGTCCGTGCCCGAGGCCGTCCCGGCCGGCGAAAGCACGCAGCTGCAATGGTCGCTGCGCCTGGACGACCTGGCACCGGCCGGCTACACGGCCGAACTCTTCTACCCTTGAGCGTCCATCGCTGAAAGCAACACCCACATGTCCGTGCTCATCTGTGGCTCACTGGCCTTCGACACCATCACCAACTTCCCGGGCCGCTTCGCCCAGCAGATCCTGCCCGAGCAGGTGCACATCCTCAACGTTTCCTTCCTCGTGCCCTCCATGCGCAAGGAGTTCGGCGGCTGCGCCGGCAACATCGCCTACAGCCTCAAGCAGCTCGGTGGCGAGCCGCTGATCATGGCCACGCTGGGCAAGGACGGCGCCCTGTACCGCAACCACCTCGAGCAGCAGGGCCTGAACCTCCAGCACGTGCTGACGGTGGAAGACGACTACACCGCCCAGGCCATCATCATCACGGACCAGGACAACAACCAGATCACCGCCTTCCACCCCGGCGCCATGGGCCAGGCCCACCGCCTGGAGATCACGGCTGATCCGTCCATCAAGCTGGCCATCGTGGCCCCCGATGGTCGCGACGCCATGATCCAGCACGCGGCCCAACTGCAGGCTGCCAAGATCCCCTTCGTCTTCGACCCAGGCCAGGGCCTGCCCATGTTCGACGGGGAAGACCTCAAGCGCTTCGTCTCGCAAGCCACCTGGGTGGCCGTCAACGACTACGAAGCCAAGATGCTGGCCGACCGCACGGGCCAGAGCCTGGCCGAGATCTCGAAAGCATCGCACCTCAAGGGCCTGATCGAGACCCTGGGCGCCGACGGCTGCAACGTCTACATCGCGGGTGAAAAGACCCACGTGCCCGGCGTCAAGGCCGCCGCCGTGGTCGACCCCACCGGCTGTGGCGACGCCTTCCGTGGCGGCTTGCTGCACGGCCTGTCGCTGGGCTGGGACCTGGTCAAGTCGGTGACGCTGGCCAACCGCATCGGTGCCATCAAGATCGCCGTGGCCGGCCCGCAAAATTACACGCTCGACCGCGCCGCGCTGGGCGCCTGAGGACGCGTGCGCCGCCTGCTGGCTGCTGTACGGGCCCTCCCCCTCCTCGCTGCGGCCGCCTTGGTGGCCACAGCCAACGCCCATGCAGGCTGGCTGGAACGCCTTGGCATCGGTGCGCCTGCCGCTGGTGGTGGCGTCACCCTGGCCACCTGGAACCTGGAATGGCTGATGCTGCCCGCCGAGCACGGCCGCCTGGCCGCGCGCTGCACCACCCAGCAACCGCGCAGCCAGGACCGGGCCCTGCCTTGCACACCCGGTCGCACACCACCCCCCTCGCGCACCCAGGCTGACCTTGATGCACTGGCCCGCAGCGCCGGGGCCCTGCACGGCACGCACCAGGTCGATGTGGTCGCCTTGCAGGAAGTCGATGGCCCCGAGGCCGCGAAGCAGGTCTTCCGCCAAGGCTGGCGGCTCGACTGTTTCACCCACCGGGCGCACCCGCAGAAGGTGGGCTTCGCCATCCGCGAAGGCGTGCCCTTTCGCTGCAACGGTGACCTGAGCGCACTGGACATCGATGGCGGCACGCGCGCCGGCGCCGACGTCACCCTGTGGCCCGGCACGCCGCGCCAGGTGCGCCTGCTGGCCGTGCACCTGAAAAGCGGCTGCTTCACCGGCAAGCTCGACCGCCGCTTCGAGCCTTGCTCACGCCTGCGCCAGCAGGTGCCCGTGGTCGAAGCCTGGATCGACCAGCGCGTGCGCGAGGGCACGGCCTTCGCCCTGCTCGGCGACTTCAACCGCCACCTCGACAAGGACGCCCGCTACCCCGCCGGCCCCGATGAGGCGGCACCGCTCAACGTCATGCAGGCCTGGAGCGACGATGTGCCTCGCGGCGCCAGCCTGATGCGCGCCACCGAAGGGCAGCGTTACATCGCCTGCGACGCCGACGACAAGCACCGCCAGTACATCGACGACATCCTCATCGACCAGAAACTGGCGACCCAAAATGGCAACAGGCGCTTTGCGCGCCTGTCGTTCGATGCCGACGACCGAGGCCGTCAGCTGTCGGATCACTGTCCGGTGATCTGGGCACTCAAGCCCTGATCAGGCCTTGCCCTGCTTGGCCACGGCCGCTGCGGCGGCTGCAGCGGCTTCGGCGTCGCCCAGGTAGTAGTGCTTGATGGGCTTGAGGTCGGCGTCGAGCTCGTACACCAGCGGGATGCCGTTGGGGATGTTCAGGCTGACGATGTCGTTGTCGCCGATGTTGTCCAGGTACTTGACCAGGGCGCGGATCGAGTTGCCGTGCGCGGCGATGACGATGCGCTGGCCGCTCTTGATGGCCGGGGCCAGCACCTCGGTCCAGTAGGGCACGACGCGGGCGACGGTGTCCTTGAGGCACTCGGTCAAGGGCACTTGCTCGGGCTTGAGCTTGGCGTAGCGCAGGTCCTGGCGCTGGCCGCGCGGGTCGGTGGGCTCCAGGGCCGGCGGCGGGGTGTCGTAGCTGCGGCGCCAGATCAGCACCTGCTCGTCGCCGTACTGCTTGGCCATGTCGGCCTTGTTCAGGCCTTGCAGGCCGCCATAGTGGCGCTCGTTGAGACGCCAGTCCTTGACGACGGGCAGCCAGGTGCGGTCCATCTCGTCGAGCGCGTAGTTCAGGGTGTGGATGGCGCGCTTGAGCACCGAGGTGTAGGCGACGTCGAACTCGTAGCCTTCGGCCTTGAGCAGCTTGCCGGCCGACATGGCCTGCGACACGCCGGTGGGCGTGAGCTCCACGTCGGTCCAGCCGGTGAAGCGGTTTTCCAGGTTCCAGGTCGATTCGCCGTGGCGGATCAGCACGAGCTTGTACATGGTCGGGTCTCGGTGGGTTCAAATGAGGACTCAGCCCTCGATTATAAAATCGCGCCCGTTTCCAAAGATGGCTTAAAGATGGCTCCTGCGCCCCCGCGCATCGGGTCCCCTGGCCGACGCCTTCCTGGCACCTGACGTTTTTCACGCGAAAGCACCCCCCGCATGACCTCCACGAGCTTCCTCGTCGACAACTGGATCTGGATCCTGGCCGCAGCCACTTCGGGCGGCGTCCTGCTGTGGCAGCAGCTCCAGCAAGCCGGCAACGGCGGTGTCACCCCTGCCGCCGCCGTGCAGCTCATCAACCGCGAGAAGGCCGTCGTCATCGACGTGTGCACCGCCGAGGAGTTCGCCGCGGGCCACGTGGCAGGCGCCAAGCACATCCCCCTGGCCGAGCTGGGCACCGCCAAGGGCCTGCCTGGCAACAAGAAGCTGCCGCTGATCGTGGTGTGCGCCAGCGGCCAGCGCGCCGCCAAGGCCGCCGCCGAGCTCAAGAAGCTGGGCCACGAGAACGTTCAGCCGCTGGCCGGTGGCCTGAAGGCCTGGCGCGAAGCCAACCTGCCGATCGAGAAAACCGAGAAGGCCTGAACGCCTTTCGTGGCACCTTTCGTGGCGCCTGCACGCTAGTCCCCACACGCCAGGCGGGCATCGCTCTGGCGGGACAATCGCGTTGTTTCGCTGCCCCAGCCCCCACGAGCACCACCGAGCACCATGCAAGCCGTCAAGATGTACACCACGCAGGTCTGCCCCTTCTGCCAGCGGGCCAAGATGCTGCTCAAGCAACGCGGTGTCGAGGCCATCGATGAAATCCGCATCGACCAGGACCCGGCCCAGCGCGACCACATGATGGCCATCACCGGCCGGCGCACGGTGCCGCAGATTTTCATCGGAGAGACCCACGTGGGCGGCTGCGACGACCTGATCGCGCTCGACCAGCGTGGCGGCCTGCTGCCCTTGCTGGCCGGCCAGGCCTGAACACCCCGGTCAGGTCAAGCTGAACGCTGAGCGTTGGCAAGCACCAGCAATCCGTCGATTTCGGCCTGGGCCCACTGCAGCAACGCCGCTTCGGGCATCCCGGCCCGAGCCCTCAGCGACATCGAGTGCAGCGTGGCCGCCACCAGCCCCGCCAAGACTTCATCGCTGACGGCGCAGGCCAACTCGGCTTCGGCGCGCGCCTGACGAAAGCGCCTTGCCAGCAACCGCGACTGGCCGGCGAGCGCCTGATTCATCGCCTCGCGCACCGCCTCGTCCTGCCAAGCCACCATGGCGGCCGTGGACACCATGAAGCACCCGCGCCCGGCCCGGTAAGCCTCGGCCGTGTGCGCCAACAGCCTGTGAAGGCTGGGGCCCAGCGCCACACCGGGCTCGAACAAGGCAGACGACATGGCCTGCCCCGCCTGGGTCAGGTAGGCGCCCAGGGCCAGGCGGTAAAGCTGGGCCTTGTCGCCAAAGCCCGCGTAGAGGCTGGCCTTGTTCAGACCGGCCGCCTCGCACAGCTCATCCACCGACGTGTCGGCGTAGCCCTGCCGCCAAAAGGTCTGCAGCACCTGCCGCATCACGTGTTCAGGATCGTAGTGACGGGGACGCCCCCGCGGCCTGACTGCCATGCTTGCCAACCCATCGAAAATCATTGACTCGGCTATTTTTATACCATACAGTCAAAAAACATCAACGCTTTCACCCAACATGTCGACGCTTGCCACCCTTGCCCTGGGCCTCAGTGCCTTCGTCGCCCTGCAGCACATCGGCTTCCTGGTCCTGGAAATGTTCCTGTGGACCAAGCCGGCAGGCCGCAAGACCTTTGGCCTGACGCGCGAGTTCGCCGAATCCACCAAGGTGCTGGCGGCCAACCAGGGGCTCTACAACGGCTTCCTGGCAGCAGGCCTGGCCTGGGGCTGCTGGCTGGGTGCTGCAGGCACCGACATCCGGGTGTTCTTCCTTGGCTGCGTGGTGGTGGCTGGCGTCTTCGGCGGTGCCACGGCCAGCTGGCGCATCTTGCCGATTCAGGCGCTGCCTGCGGCCATCGCGCTGGCGCTCACGCTGCTCTGAGAAGAGGGCGAGCAGGCCCGCTCCGGATCCCGTCCAGGGGTTCTCCCACCCCCTCAGCCCTGTGACAGGGCTGTCATCGGCCTGCGCCATAATCGCCGGCACCGGAGACAGGCCCGCCGAAACGTGCAACGTGCACAGCAAGGGCCCACCGAACACACCAAGGAATCGACATGAGCGAACAAGCCCAGCCCAGCTTTGCCATCCAGCGCATCTATCTCAAGGACCTGTCCCTGGAACTGCCCAACGCCCCGCAGATCCTGCTGGAGCAAGGCCAGCCCCAGATCGACGTGCAACTGAACCTGCACGCCGAACCCGTGGTCGAAGGCATCTACGAAGTCTCCGTCACCGCCACCGTGACCGCCAAGGTCAACGACAAGGTGCTGTTCCTGGTCGAAGCCAAGCAGGCCGGCCTCTTCGAGATCCGCAACATCCCCCAAGAGCAACTGCAGCCGATCATCGCCATCGCCTGCCCGCAGATCGTCTACCCCTACCTGCGCGCCACCGTGGCCGACACGCTCAACCGCACCGGCTTCCCGGCCGTGCACCTGACCGAAGTCAACTTCCAGGCCATGTACGAGTCGCAGCTGCAGCAAGCCGCAGCCCAGCAGGCCAACGCCTGAGAGGATGACCCCACCGATCACGGTCCTGGGGGCCGGCGCCTGGGGCACCGCGCTGGCCATCAGCGCGGCGCGCCAAGGCGTGCCGGTGCGCCTGTGGGCGCGCGACGCCGCCCAGGCGGCCGAGATGCAGCAAGCGCGCCGCAACGCGCGCTACCTGCCAGACGCCCCCTTCCCTGATGCCCTGCACGTCACGGCCGATTTCGCTCAGGCCGTGGCGCACGCGCATTCGCAACAAGGCCTCGTCATCATCGGCACGCCCATGGCGGCGCTGGCCGAGATGCTGCAGCGCCTGCCTGCGGATGCGGCGGCGCTGTGGCTGTGCAAGGGCTTCGAAAAGGGCACCGGTCGGCTGGGGCATGAAATCGCGCGGGCCGTGAGCCCGCAGGCGCGCACCGGGGTGCTCTCCGGTCCGAGCTTCGCGCACGAGGTGGCCATCGGCCGCCCGACAGCGCTGGTCGCCGCCACCCCCGACGCCTCGCTGGGCGAGCTGGCCGTGCGCACCTTCCACTCCGATTCGCTGCGCGTCTACACCTCGCCCGACCCGGTGGGCGTCGAAGTCGGCGGCGCGGTCAAGAACGTGCTGGCGATCGCCACCGGCATCGCCGACGGCCTGGAGCTGGGCCTGAACGCCCGCGCCGCCCTCATCACGCGCGGCCTGGCCGAGATGACCCGGCTGGGCGTGGCCCTGGGCGCACGCGCCGACACCTTCATGGGCCTGTCCGGACTGGGTGACCTGGTGCTGACCGCCACCGGCAGCCTCTCGCGCAACCGCAACGTGGGGCTGCAACTGGCCACGGGCAAGCCGCTGCCTCAGATCCTGCATGAGCTGGGCCACGTGGCCGAAGGTGTCTACACCGCGCCCACCGTGTGGCAGCGCGCGCAGGCGCTGGGCGTGAGCATGCCCATCACCGAGGCCGTGGTGGCCGTGCTGGAAGGCCGCATCGGTCCGGCCGAAGCCGTGGGCGCGCTCATGCGCCGCGAGGCCAAGGCAGAGGGCTGAGCCCCGAAGTCGAGGCCGATCAGCCGCCGCCTGCGTAGCCGTTCTGGCGCCAGGCCTCGAACACCGCCACCGCCACCGCATTGCTCAGGTTGAGGCTGCGCTGATCGGGCCGCATGGGCAGGCGCACGCGCTGCGGCAAGGCGAAGGTCTCGCGCACCTCAGGTGGCAGGCCAGAGGTCTCGCAGCCGAAGACCAGCCAGTCACCCGCTTGCCAGGCCACCTCGCCAAACGGGCGGCTGCCGCGCGTGGTGAAGGCGAAAAGCCTCGAAGGATCAGGCTGCGTCGCATCGAGGAAGGCCTGCCAGCTGGCGTGGCGCTTGACCTCGGCGTGCTCGTGGTAATCGAGCCCTGCGCGGCGCAGCAGCTTGTCGTCCATCGAAAAGCCCAGCGGCTCGACGAGGTGCAGCTCGCAGCCGGTGTTGGCCGCCAGCCGGATGACGTTGCCGGTGTTGGGCGGGATCTCGGGATGGACCAGGACGATGCGGAACATGGGGCGCGATGATAGCCCTGCCCCGTGCCGACTCACATCACGACCTCAGCCCGCCGTCTGCTTGAAGGCCATGATGACCTGGTTGCGCAGCGTTCGCAGCAGCGAGAGGGTGCGCTCGTCCAGCACCAGGCTGCCAGCGTCTGCCTGGTCGACGTAGATCATGCCCAGGACCACATCGGGCTGGTTGGGCCGCTTCA
>Ga0208492_1000990_pt1 | contig 20339 bp, 15 predicted proteins | sample Subbioar_CSW14AB_FD_184820 | JGI IMG/M metagenome (GOLD analysis project Ga0208492, IMG submission 184820) | Serpentinite rock and fluid subsurface biosphere microbial communities from McLaughlin Reserve, California, USA - CR12Mar_CSW14AB (SPAdes) | ecosystem: Environmental > Terrestrial > Deep... | reverse complement strand
AGCCTAATATCGAAGAAGCGCGGTGCCCCAGCCTAATAACGAAGAAGCGCGGTGCCCCAGCCTAATAACGAAGAAGCGCGGTGCCCCAGCCTAATAACGAAGAAGCGCGGTGCCCCACGCCAGGCCGGCGCCAAATCCACTCATACAGACCAACTGGCCGCGCTCGAGCGACCCTTCGGCAAGCGCCTCGTCAAATGCCAGCGGAATCGAAGCCGCCGAGGTGTTCCCGTACTTCTCCAGGTTGTGAAAGACCTTGGTGCGCGGAATGTGGAGCACGTCGATCGACGCATTGATGATGCGGATGTTCGCCTGATGGGGGATGAACAGATCGACCTCCTCGGTCGTGTGGCCCGAAAAGGTCAGCACATCGGTGATCGTGTCGCAAAGGATGCCAACGGCCCAGCGAAAGACGGCGCGGCCGTCCATGTGCATGTAGTGCATTCCCTGGTTGATCAGTTCGGCCGTCGGCGGCAGGCGGCTGCCGCATGCGGGACGATTGAGCAAGTCGCCGCCGCCGCCATCGGCGCCGAGACTCAAACCAAGAAAACCTTCTTCGTCGGTCCCCTTGGTGATGACAAACGCTCCCGCTCCATCGCCAAAGAGGGGGTAGGTCTTGATGTCGTTGGGATTGACGATGCGCGAATTCGTATCCCCGCCGATGACCAGGGCGCAATTGCTGACGCCAGCGCGCACATAGGCCGCGGCCGTAGACAGCGAATAGATGAACCCGGCGCAGGCGGCCTGGATCTCCACCGCGGCGCAACTGAGGCGCAAGCGGTCCTGCACCTGGCAAGCGGTGCTTGGAAAGGACATATCGGGAGTGAACGTGCCCACGACGAGCAGGTCGATGTCGGAGGCCGAGACCTTGGCGGAGGTCATCGCCTTACGGGCGGCTTCCACGCACAGATCGCTTGTGGCCTGATGCGGTGCCGCGTGCCGCCGTTCCAGAATGCCGGTGCGCTTGACGATCCAGTCGGAATCGAAGCCGAGCTGCTTGTGAAGCTGTTCGTTGTCGACGACCTTTTCGGGAACATAACTTCCCGTTCCCAGGACTTTGAATCCCGTCAGTCGGCGGCATTTTGGCCGGGGAAGAGGCGTGCGCTCATCGCTCATTTACGGCAACCAAACACTCACCCCAACGTTTCCGTGCCCGAATTGGGGAAAGCAAGGGGATTTCCTTTCCCAGAGGCCGAATATTCTCGATTCAAAGAATTCTATTTCCTGAAAGCAAACCGGCCATCAATTGGGCCAGTTTGCTTTCGTCTGGTCAAATTAAGACCAGCCGCGTCATTTGAGCGGCTGCTCAAGATACAGCGCCCAGGCCAAAAGGGCATGGGCGGTGAATTCAATCCGCAACTTCCCATCCTGCGGCGCAAATCGAACTCCACCAAGGAGTTTCGGCTGATACCAGTCGGCAAAATGCTTGGTATTGGTCTCCACATATTGCAAGGTCGCGAAAAACTGCAAGGACCTCTCCAGGCATTCCTGGTATTTCGCATGACGGGTCGGATCTCCCAAATCGCTCGCCAAACGCCAGCCCAGGGCGATCGCTTCGGCCGCCGCGGCGGAGGTGGCGGCCGGGGCCATTTCCTGCACCTGACCGGCAGCGTTCCAGGAGCGGAAGCCCCCGTAATACCCGGCACGCCGGGGATCGATCCGGTCGTATTGCAGCCCGCTCAAACCATCGCACACGCCAAACAGGTAATCGGCAACGGCCTTGTCCTTGGTGTTCGCATAGATCTCAACGCCCGCGCGGGTCAGCCAACCCATGCAGCCCAATTGCTTTTGCTCGTGCCATTTCTTGCTGTAGGCGGCATATGCCTGTTTCGCGGTTTCCATTTTCCAGGATTCCTTGACGAACCGGTCCGAACGGGCCAGCGCCGCGATCACCATGAACGGATAACTTGCCGGCCCATCGAGTTCGTCGATCATCGCCGGCTGCCAGCCATCACCCTTAAATAAGCCGTCGGCCTTGATGTAACGCCTCAGGCCATCGATCAGCTCTTCCGCCACTTTGAGGAGGTCGGCAGTGGGGTTGGGCAGTTCGAAAATCGCCAAGGCGATGATCGCGCCGCCACCCAATTTGTTCAGGATCAGGCTCGGTGCCCGCGTGACCCGCGCTCCAGGCTCTTCCTTATCGAGATCCGTTTCCTCGATCAGAGCGAGGATCGCCTGAATGGCGCGCATTTCGAGCCGCTCTTCGCCCAGCGTCTTGCTGGCCCGAGCGAGGGCCATGGCGCCGATGGCCTGGCGTATGAGGCTGTCTTGTTCGATCTCCTGCTGAACATCGACGAGCAGACCGGGGACGAATTTGCCCTTGGGCCCGTTCATGCGGAAAAGCCAGTCGGCACCACGCTTGGTGGCCTGATGCATTTGAAATTGCAGCGGGTGGGTGGGTGCCGCCTTGGCGGGAGCCGGTTTCGCCCCATCTCCGTGATTTTCGTTGTTCTCTTTATTCTCTTTATTCTCTATAGCCGCGGTGCCCGTCTGGGGAGCGGCAGGGACCTGTGCCGACAGCTGCGAAGATTGCGCCAGGAAAATGGGGCCAACCAACAAGGCCGTGCCGGCCAGGGCACGATTCCAGGCTCGCAAAGTCATGGCTCTATTCCTTTTCGCCCGGCGAAACACAGGAGGACCGGGCCAATCCCATTCGGGGTGAGTGCGCAATGCGCAAGATACGCAAAAAAAATCGCCGGATACGAATGCCATCGTATCCGGCGACTGATTTTTAAGGCAAGACGCGTCTTGCCCAGACCCCGAAAGGCCCACACAAAATGCGTTGAATCCCCCCAACAGAAGAGCGCGCCCGGCATGCCCTCATGGAAGGGTCCAGGGTCCATCGCCCAACAGGAAGGAGATTTAGGCGGGGCCGACGAGTTCTTGAATCTTGACCGCGACGTAGTGTTGGCGGTGGCCGGTCAGGCGGCGATAGTTCTTGCGGCGGCGGTATTTTTGGATGTAGTGCTTGATGGAGGGGTGACCGACCACTTCGACGACGACCTTGGCTCCGGCGACCAAGGGCTTGCCCACATGGACATCCTTTTCGGTCTTGAGCAAAAGGACATGATCCAGTTCCAGCTTGGCGCCGACTTCGACTTCGCGATGGTCCAACTTGACGATGTCGCCCGTCGAAACCCGATATTGCCGAGAACCATCTTCAAACACGGCGTACATCGACCCAACTCCTCTGCAATTCCATGGAATCCCTAATGGTAACCCATTTGTGTCCGAAAGGCCAGATTGTTTTGAGAATGTGCGAGGTGTAGCGCTTTCTCAACCTTCTCATGGGGTTTTCCAAAATTCGCCGCCGAGAACGGCCTTGTACCGGCCCCCCAGCAACTAGAATTAGAATGAGAATCAGATTGGTACCTTTTTGATCGCGCCCAAGTTGGATCGCGCTTGAGCGCGTGATCGGCTTTTTGCGCCACCGAGCCACTCCATGAGTTCGACCACCCAGGAAGCAAGCAGCAAAGAAAACCAGGAAAAAACCGGGCTGGGTAACTATTTCGTGGCCAATTACCCCCCCTTCTCCTTTTGGAATAAGGAACAGGTGGCCCGGGTCGAACAGGTCTGCCTCCAACCGGCCCCCAAAGACAAACCGCTCGGCCTTTACATCCACATTCCGTTTTGCCGCAAACGCTGTAAGTTCTGCTATTTCCGCGTTTACACCGACAAGAACGCCCGCGATATCGAAACCTATCTCGATTCTCTTGTCCGCGAAATTCAGGTGTTTGCCAGCTACCCTTACCTGGCCGGCCGGCCGCTCAAATTCGTCTATTTCGGCGGCGGCACCCCGTCTTATCTGTCCGTCAAGCAGATCCGCGACCTGGTCAACCGGATCAAGCCGCTGTTCCCCTGGGAAGGCACCGAAGAGGTCACCTTCGAGTGTGAACCGGGAACCTTACAGCAGCACAAGCTGGAAGCGTTGCGTGAAATGGGAGTGACCCGGTTGAGCCTGGGAGTCGAGAACTTCGACGCGAAAATTCTCGAATCGAATGGCCGGGCGCACCTCGCCGAGGAAATCGACCGAGCTTACAGCTGGGCGCGCGGGTGCGGTTTTCCCCAAATCAACATCGACCTGATCGCCGGCATGGTCGGCGAAACCGACGAAAACTGGCGCTACTGCATCGAGAAAGCGATTGAGAAAGCTCCGGAAAGCATCACCGTCTATCAGATGGAGCTGCCGTATAACACCGTTTATTCCACGCAGTTGCGTGTCATCGGCAACGACCAGCCCGACATGGCGCGCATCGCCGACTGGCCCACCAAACGGCGCTGGGTGGCCGAAGCCTACGAAGCCTTCGAAAAGGCCGGCTACACGGTGACCAGCGCGACCACCGTTTCGAAAAACCCGCAAACGACCAAATTCGTCTACCGCGATGCTCTCTGGCAGGGGGCCGACATGATGGGCACCGGCGTGGCCAGCTTTGGCCATCTGGGCGGAGTCCATGTGCAAAACCTCGACTCCTGGGAAACCTGGAACGAGTCGCTGGCGCGCAACGAGGCCCCCTGGGCGCGGGCCTATGCCCTGACGCCTGAAGAGGCCTTCGTGCGCGAAACGATTCTGCTTTCGAAGAAGGGCCGCCTGAGCGCCGCCGAATTCCTGGCGCGCCATGGCAAGATTCCCGCGGTCGAATTCGCGCCGGTGTTCGAATCGTGGCGGCAGCGGGGCATGGCTCGCATCGAAGGCCAGGATGTCGTGCTCACGCGCGAAGGGCTGATTCAAGTCGACCGCATGCTGCCGGAACTTTTCCTGCCCCAGCACCGAAAATTCGCACGCTACACCTGAGGCCCGCATTCGCGTCATGAATTCTGACCGGGTGTTCACGATGGGCAAAATCCCCGCGCCTTTGCCGGGAGATTTGCTCTATGCTCGCAACCACATGTGGGCCAAGCCCATGGATGGCGTGCTGCGCCATGGATTTACCAGTTACGCAATCCTCTTGATGAAGGATGTCTATTTTCTCGAATGGCATCTGGAAGAAGCGGATGAAGTCAGCGCGCTTCAAGAGATCGGCCACATCGAGACCTCCAAGGCGGAGTCGAGCCTGTACAGTCCCGCCGGCGGCAAGGTGGTCCGCTTCAACAAAAAACTTTTGGACGATCCCTCGACGATCAACACCGACGGTTACGGCGAAGGCTGGCTGTACGACCTCGAAGGCGGCAGTGAAACATTCATGGATGTGGCCGACTACCTGAAGTATCTGGAAGATAACTGGGAGAAGACCCAGGTGGTGCTCAAGGGCAAGATGAACCAGATCGACGACTCGGAGGATGGCGCCGAATGAGCAAGAATCGTCTGACGGTCGTGATTTCCCAGGCGCCGGGCAAAAACCCGACCAAGCGCGCACTGGAAGAAAGCCTGGCCGCCCACCTCCTCATGGAGCCGGGCATCGATCTGTCGATCGTGCCTCACCTCTATGACTTGGGCCCCGACCACACCGGCCGGCTGTTTCTCGAATCGGTGAGCGGCGACCTGGTCGTACTCGCCTGGCTCTTCCCGCGCGCTTCCTACTGGCTCTTGGATCGCGATGGCATCAAGGGCCGCGAAGGTTCAAGCCCCCTGCATCCCAAGGCGGATGAGGGGGACGAAGACGATTCCGAAGAAAAGCCTCCCGAGAAGGCCCCTGGAATCGGCATCGCTGGAGAAATCCCCGACCGCACGATCTGGTGTCTCGATCTGCGCGACAAGGCGGGACACGAGGTCTTCCTGACCGAAGTCAGGCGGATTGCGAAGGTCGCGGCCGAAGAACGCCAGCAGCGCGTGACAGCCAAGCCGCCCCCGATCATCTCTTTGGGCCTGCCCGGAGCCACCGCGCCTTCGAACGGTGCGGTGGCGCCGCACACTCACGAGGCGGCGAATGCCAAGAACACGCGCAAGATTCTCGAACCGGCCGACCTGACCCCCGAGAAATTGCTCGCCCCGGCCGGCAGGCGGTGGTACCCGGTCATCGATTATTCCCGCTGCACCAACTGCCTGGAATGCCTCGATTTCTGCCTGTTCGGCGTTTACGGCGTCGATGGCATCGACCGGATCGTCGTCGAGAATCAGGACAGTTGCAAGAAGGGCTGTCCGGCTTGCAGCCGGGTTTGCCCCGAGCAGGCGATCATATTCCCCGACTACAAATCGCCCGCGATCGCCGGCGCCCCGGTGGGCGCCATCGGCGGGTTGAAAATCGATCTTTCCAAACTGTTCGGCGGCGACGATGCGATGAAGGTCGCGGCGTCGGAGCGCGACCGCGAACTGGTGCGCGATGGCCGCGATGCCGTGGGCTTGAGCGTCGGCATCCCCAAGCGCCAGGCCGAAAAAAGCAGTGCCCCCAAGGATGAGCTCGATAGTCTGGTCGACGCGCTCGACAACCTGGGAATCTAACCATGTCGACTCTTTCGGCCGCTGCCGTTTCCCTCAACAAGGCCCGGGTCGATTTTCCTCAAGCCCCGGCGAATGCGCGCATCGAACCATCCACCGGTCTCGGCGCCTGGTGGGCAGATTTACGCTTAGTCGCGGGTCTAGCCAAACGCGCCGTCACCGAACTGAACCCGCGCATCCTCGCCAAGGCGACCCACCTCTGGGTGCTCAAGGGGGCCGTGGCGGTTGAAGCTTACCGGCAGCGCCTGCGCCGCAAACGCCTTTACCCCCCGTTCATGTTCGTGGCACTGACCAACACCTGCAACTTGCGCTGCCAGGGCTGCTGGGTGGAAAAGGAAGGCACCCCTCATCATCTGCCGCCCGGCGAACTCGATGCCATCATCGAATCGGGCAAGCGGATGAAGGCGAACTATTACACGCTGTTGGGCGGCGAGCCCTACATGTATAAAGGGATCTGGGAAGTCTTTGAAAGACACCAGGACTGTTATTTCCAAACGATCACCAACGGCATGCTCTTCACCGAGCGCAATGCCGACCGGCTCGCGAAGGCGGCCAATGTCACCCCGCTGATTTCGATCGACGGCCTCCAAGACAGCAACGATCAACGCCGCGGCGAGGGCGTTTTTGAATCGGCGCTGACCGGCATGGAGCGGCTCAAAAAGCGCGGCATCATGTTCGGCGTGGCCTGCACCATCACCAGCCGCAATCTCCATGAAGTTCTCACCGAGGAATACCTGAAGGAATTGATCCGCCGCGGCGTCATGTACATCTGGTACTACTTCTACCGTCCCGTGGGAGAAGATCCGCATCCCGAATATTGCCTGACGCCCGATCAACTCGTGGAAGCCAGAAGGCGCCTCGTCGCCTTACGGCAAAAGCAGCCGATCTTGATCATCGACAGCTACTGGACGGCGACGGGCGAGGCGTTCTGTCCCGCCGCGATGGGAATGGGCTACCATATCGGCCCGCGCGGAAGCATCGAGATCTGCCCCCCGCTGTCATTTGCCACCAACCGCGTTTCGGACAACGATGGCGATGTGGTCAAAACGATCGCCGAAAGCCCCTACCTCAATGGCTTTGGCGACTTCGTCAAAAAGCGCACCAAGGGCTGCGTGATCCTCGAGCATCCGCAGGAGCTCCACGACTACATCAAGGGTCATGGCGCCGTCGATTACAGCAGCCGCGAGATGTTCTCCGAGTTGAATTCGATCACGCCGCGATCCAGCCAGCATCTACCCGGTCGCGAGATCCCCGAGGTGTCGCCGCTTTACTGGCTTTTAAAGAAGAATGTCTTCTTCGGGATGGGGGCGCTGTAAGGGGCTTCAAAAAAGCGACCGGCAGGCGCTGGCGATCGCCGCGACATGGCGATGATCGGTGCCGCAGCAACCGCCGAGCACCGACAACTGAGGGTGGGCCTTTTTCAGCGCGGCATATTCTCGGCCCAGTTCCGCCGGGTCGCCCACATCCAGATCGGCCGATTCGTTCAATTCGGCGTGACTTCGCCTCGAAGCATTGGCGCGGATGCCGCGAATGCGCTTCATCCAGAGGCTGCCAGGAACCAAGATCTTTTCGAAGTGGGTCGGGTGGGCGCAGTTAATCATGTAATGGATGGGGTAAGACCCGCTTGCGGTATCGACTTCATCGATTGCTTGCGCGAGAGACTGGCCCGTCGGCAGTTTGCCATCGGTTTCCACCGTGAAGGAAATGATCACCGGCATTTGCGCTTGCTTGGCCGCCAGGGTCATGCCGATCGCTTCCTGCGCATAGTTCAGTGTCATGCCCGACACGAAGTCGGCCGCCGTGCTGGCGAAGGTTGCGATCTGTTCTTCGTGATAGGCTTGCGCTTCATGCGCCGTCATGAGCGCGCCGGGAACATAGCCGTCTCCTCGCGGCCCCAGGCAGCCGGAGATGAGCACGGGACCGGCGAGATCGGCGTTTTCCGCGCGTAATTCTTCGAGCATGGCGACGGCGGCGCGGTTGATTTGGCCGAGCGCGGCCCGGTCACGGCCAAGCCGCTGGCCCCAATCCCGGCTGGCACGCCACGTCAGGGTTTCCAAAATCAGGCCGCACCGCTGTCTGCGAGCGACATCGAAGAACGATTGAAAATAGCGCCTGGCGGCATCAATTCCCTTCTCCGTCTCCAGGAGAACAAACGATGCGAAATCGGGCAGCGCGATCCCTTCCTGGAAAACCATGCAGGTTTCGACGCCGCCATCGGTCAGAAACAGCTTCCCCTCAAGCAACGGCGGGTGCGCCCGGAATTTGGCCAGACTCATCCTTCACATCCCTAAAAGGCCATTACACCTAAAAACGATCGACCAGGGAGGAATAGGCAGAAAGAGCTTACCCATTTTGAGGGAATCGGTTCGTCCCGCATTCAGGGGGCTGTCTTCTTGACCGGCTTGAGTTTTTGCGTCCCTGGTTCGTAATCGAGCACCACCGAGGAAATCCCCAATTTTTTCGTGGCGTCAAGCGGGTGCATCCACAGCACGGCCACTCGGCCGCCATAACTGTCGATGCCCAGGTAATCGCCAAAGAAGCCAAGGCGGTTCAGGTCGTGGGGTTGATCGTTGAGTTTGCGATAGGTGAAGGTTTTGGCTCCGTCGACGCTGCGCGCCAGGGTGATGTCGGTGTTCGTGTCGGCATGGTTGGCCCGGTCGTAATAGGCGATGTTGATCGAGCCATCGACCGGATCGACCACCATCCACGGGAACCATTGCTCCTTACCGTTGCCGGTTTTATCGTTGTTGATGCGCCGCGGTTCGCTCCAGGTGTCGCCTTTGTCTTTGGATAGAGAAAGAAAGACATCGGGGTCGCCATGACGCCGATCGGCCCAGCAAACATAAACGGTGCCGCGGTTGAGTCCCTTGGAAATATCGACCCCCATGGACGGCAGGCCATTGGCCCGTCCCAGACCCTTGATGGGAAAATCCCAGGCAACCTTGGTGGCAATCACCGAGTTCTTGCCGAACTTGACGCCGCCGTCACTTGAACGAGAAAGAAACATGCTGTTGGGCCCGGCCCAGGCGACATACACCTCCCCTTCGGGTCCGACGCCCGGACAGGCGCCCATGAGGGTGTCGCTTTTGTCCTGGGCATCCCCCGGCGTTTCGGAAATCCGCAACGGTACCGAGAACGATTTGCCGGCATTGGTCGAGCGCGAGAAAAAAATATTCGTTTTGTGTTCGGGCTTGGTGCTGCCATAAACATCGAACTTGGTCCAGGCGGTGTAGATGTTGCCGAAATGTTTCGAGTCCTTGGAGAAGTCGGCTCGCGTCCAGGCCTTGTCTTCGTGAGGTTCGACCGAGTTGTAATGTTCGATCACCGGCACCTGGGGATTCCAGGTGACGCCATCGCGCGAGGTCGAAGTGACGATGCCCGAATGCGCCCGGGCGGGCCGCGTCTGCCTGATCCCGATGAATGAGATGAAGGTGTGAATCGCGAGGCCATCGGGGGTGAAGGTGATGACATCGTCGCCTTGCTGCACCCGGTTGGGGTTGGCGCGGGGAAACGTTTTCCAGGTTTTGCCCGCGTCGGTCGAGACATAGGCGAAATCGCTGATGCCAGGGTGCTGGGCCATGCGGCCGATCGAGGAAGCGATGAGGTGATCGGGATTGGTCGGATTGATGCCGACCGACACCTCGACCGCGCCCGCGATGTCGGGCGGCGTAACTCGTACCACGGGCACACGCTCACCGGCGCCGGGTTCGTCGGCGGCGCTAGAGCGTGCCAGGAATCCAGAGGTGGCCTCAGGCTCGCTGATCAGCGTCCAGGCAATGAGAAACCAGAGGAGCAAGGTCGCGCCGAACTTGCGTAGCGCATCCATTGCCGCCTTTGCCGAATTCCCCCGTACGCAAGCAACCAACGACCCCATGCGTGCTCTCCCTTGATGCATTGAGCGAAAGGGGCGGCCTTTCGCTCGGTTGTGATTCACCTGTTCTCGATTCACCGAGAAGGCGCGATCTGAAGCGGCCTCCTCACTCCAGCTCGTGAATATCCCCCATCACGCCCCGGGGGATGCACACGGTGAGTACAGTCAACTTGCCGATCGCCTTGTGTTTGACGCCGCGCGGCACATAGACCACCACGCCCTTGTGCAATTCGATTTCTTGATCGTCGAGAATCATCGTGCCTTGACCGTCGATGACATAGTAAAATTCGTCGGTCTTTGCGTGATAATGCAATTTCGCATGATCGATTTGCACATGATGCACCTCGGCGGCGGCGCCGTCTTTTTCCTCGATCAAACAGCGAATCTGCCCGCAGGTCTCGGCCCAGGGGGTGACCTCGGCGGGATCGCGCCGTAGATAGGGAGCCGTTGGGATCGTCGTCGTCATCGGAACACCCCGGGAAATGAAGGAGAGGTTGCATTGCCCTTAAAAAACGCCTCTATGGCCCATGCTACCAGGAGAAGGACCAGGCGAATACGAGGACTGCGCGTTTCCCGCGGCGGCGGTCCTTCGGCCTCAGTGATCGACCGATCAAATCATTTCCACAACCTTGCCCACTTCCAGACGAATCTTTCGGGTCACGCAAGCAGGCAGGTCTTCGCTCACATGGGTGACAAATACGAGGGTCTGTTCCGGCTTGAGCTTTTCATCGAGATAACGGCGAGCTTGTTCCAGGCTGGCGCGGTCGAGCGCCTGGAACGGCTCGTCCAGCAGCAAAAGGGGCGGTCGCTTGACCAGGGCCCGGATGAAAAACACGAGTCTTTGCTGACCGGTGGAAAGCTGGGCCAGCGGCCGATTTTTGAAAGCGGTCAGTCCAAAGTCTTCAAACAGCTCAACGATGATCGCGGCCTGCTCGGCCGACACGGCGCGGCGAGTCAGCACATCGAAGAACCCCGTGGCCGCCGTATCCCAGGCACTGAGCGGCTCGGAGAAATAGAGGTGCAGTTCGGGCGAGACCAGGCCGACACGCTGCTTGATCTCCCAGATCGTTTCGCCCGTGCCCCGCTGCTTGCCAAAGAGGCGAACCGTGTTGCAATAGGCCTGGGGATGATCGCCGCACAACAGACTGAGCAAGGTGGTCTTCCCCGAGCCGTTGGGTCCGGACAAGGCCCAGCGCTCTCCTTGCTTCACGGTCCAGGAAACATCATCGAGAATCAGGCGCGACCCCATCTTGACGGTCACCTTTTCCAGACCAATCACCTCGGGCGCGGACGAGAGAGCCTGTTGCGCTTGCGATGCCTTACCTGAAGCAGCTTGAAATCCCCCCAGGTCGGTATCTTCTGAACCGCCGTTTGTCGATAAGACAGTCGCGGCCTTTCTCCAGGAAGCCGCCGGCTGCTGAACGGGCGTCGCGCCCGGCTGCAATTCAAGGACATGAGTGATCCACGAAGGGACCGACTTCGGCCCGGTCAAAAGCAAGATCGCCGCGCCGTCTTCGATGAGTTGCCCGAGGATCCGTTCGAGGTCGGCGCGCGAGGCGACATCGAGACCGACCAACGGGTCATCCAACATGAGCAGCTCCGGCTTTTGCAACAGCGCCCGGCCAATGCGAGCCCGCCTGGTTTCTCCGTTGGAAAGGGTGAGGAAGGTCTGCTCCAAAAGGTGCGCGATGTGCAGTTTTTCCGCGATCGCGGCAATCGCCTTTTCCCCTGCCTGGTGGCCAAACGTGAGGAAGGCAGCGACGGTGGGCGCCTTGGCTTCCTCGGCAAATTCAAATCGCTGCTGATAGTAAAGTTCGCGGTAGGAAAACAAACGAGAATCTTCGCGAAACCCGACCATGGCGAGCACTTCGGAAGGCCAGATCGGCTTGCCAAGCTCTTGTGATTGCCGCTCAAGCCGGGGCCAGGTCAGTTCTCCAGCGCGCAGTCGATGACGGCCCAGGAGGGTTTCGGCCAGGGTCGTCTTACCTGATCCACTGGGACCAACGATCGCCCAGTTTTGACCGGAAGCGAGCGACCAGTTCAAATCGGTCACAATGGGCTCAGTGCCTTGCAAGGCAAATCCCGCATCGCCGCTGACGTACCGGGCAATCGTTGCCTTGTCGAACCGAAAGAGCGGTTCCGCGGAATCTCGACCCATGAAACTTCCCTGAAAAAGCACCGGAAACGAAAAGAGGGCAGATCCCGAAGGAAATGCCCTCTTGCTATTGTAACGATCGAAGCAAAAAACGCCGGTGAGGGAGGATGACAGCTCATGGCCACCTCACCGGCGCGGCAGGCAGGCGATCCTGCGTTTGCCCTGTGCGCCGCTTCCGCAATTTACACTTGCGTGGGAAGCGGCGGCGGCTGGTGGGTATCGTGCTGATGCCCATGGTCGCCATGAGTAGGCGGGACATTGGGCAGCGATCCTTCCCCCGGAGGGTTTGTGGTGAGGAGCGCCGCGCGGAACTGATTCATCAGATCGCCCAGCGCTCCGGGGCTATGGGGAATCATGACCGTGTTGGTGCGCGAGCTGGCGCCAATGTCCTTGAGCGTATCGAAGTACTGGGTCATGAGCACCAGGTTCATGACATCGTGTGCCGTCGATCCGGGAACCCCCTGACGGAAGTCCTCGACCGATTCCTTCAGACCATCGACGATCGCCTTGCGCTGTTCGGCGATGCCCCGGCCTTGCAGCGCCTTGCTTTGGGCTTCGGCTTCGGCCGATTTGACGCGCAGGATGCGTTCCGCCTCGCCTTTTTCCGAAGCGGCCACGCGCATGCGCTGCGCCGAGTTGATTTCGTTCATCGCTTCCTTGACCTTGTGGTCCGGATCGATGTCGGTCATCAGCGCCTTGACGATGCCGTAGCCGAAGTCGTCCATCACCTGCGACAGCTCGTTCTTGACCGCATCGGCGATCTCGTCCTTCTTTTCGAAAACATCGTCGAGGTTCAATTTGGGCACGCGAGCGCGCACGACATCGAAAACGAACGAGCGGATCTGCGCGCCCGGATCGGACAGCTTGTAGAACGCCTCGTACACCTTGCCCGGCAACACCACATACTGCACCGAAACGGTTGCCTTGACGAACACGTTGTCATGGGTTTTGGTCTCAACCAGCACATCGAGTTGTTGCACGCGCAAGCTGACCCTGCCGGCAACCCAGTCGACGAACGGGACCTTGATGTTCAAACCCGGCTCGGCCATGCGCTGGAACTTGCCAAAGCGCTGAACAATCGCGACCGTTTGCTGTTCGACGGTGAAGATCAAGAAAAACAGCAGCACGATGCCGATCGCTATCGGGATGAAGTAATACATCCGACAATCATCCTTTCAAAGGGGTGCCTTTCTTTCGCCTATGGGAAGTGAAGTCTTGGCGAATCCAGGGGCACCCGAGGGGTGGTTCCTACTTGAGATACGCTCCATCCTAGCTCAATGTTTCGCGGAACACCCCTAGATAAGAGCGCGGAAACAGTTTGAAAAAAATAAATTATCGGCTTACGTTGTCAATTTTTCCCAAATCATGATCACCCCTCAAGCGATCATGCCACTCGTATTTAGCGCTCAGGGAGAAGCGGCTGACTCAATCGCGGTAGCGGCATCTTCTTGTCGGTGGCATAAGCGATCACATTGGCACCCAGGCGGAAAGCTTCGAGGCCGGGCCCTTCCGTTTGACGGTTGGTCTCCCAGTAACCGGAAATGACTCGGGGGCTATAAACCACCACGACTTTTCCGCCTTGAATGATCCCATAAAGTGGGTATTGTTCCGAGCTTGTCGAGAACGCACCCGACGCTTTCCAGAGGGGGTGATCCTTCGGCAGCAGGGTTAATTCCTGGCCGGGAAACATCTTCTTGATCATGGTCCGAAACTGGGCGTCGAATTCTTTGCTTGCGCAACAGGCTTCGGCGAAAAGAAAGCCTCCCCCCTCTACATAGCTTTTGAGAAGTCGAAACTGCTCGCCAGACAATTCCAGGTTGTGCCCGCTTAACCAGACCACGGGGCTTTCCAGAAGCTGCAACGAGCAGTTCTGAAGTGCTTTCTCTTCATTGAGGGGAATTCTCGTGGTGTCGAAGTTTTGCCAGGCCAGGGGTCGGCCAGAAAAAATCTGGCGAGAAACGAAAGGAACCAAATGCCGTAGATCGGAACGCTTGCGATTCCCGCCGCCATCTTTGCCGTGAGCCAATTTGGCAATCAAAACCGGTGGGCGCCCGCCGGCCAAAAAGCCAAGCGAACAACTTGTCGCCACCACAGGCGAGCTATCGAGCGACGTTATCTCTCCCGAATCTCCCCAGCTCCCATCAGGCGATTGGGCTAGTACCAGAAAATTGCTGCCCACGCGGTACCAGTCGTGCCCGCCAAAAAAGCGTTCACCGCTCGCCTCGCCGGTCCATTCGAGCGCCTGCAAGGCGTAATAAGGCTGCCGGAAAAAGCGGGATGCCATGTCTGAATTAGGAATTCGAGCGGGAAACGAGTCTCTCAGCCAGTCCAATCCCTTGCGAATGGCCGATCCTTCTTCATACGTGCCGCAATCCTCTTCCACGCCATCGCGTAAAGTCCCAGGCGTTCCTTGGCGAAGATCGTTGCGGATGTTGATGAGGCTGGCCAGTCCGCCGAATGTCATGATGTAATTGCTAAACGGATCGTTGCGATGAGTCCAACCGCCATCCTTATGTTGCGTATTGCGCAGATCTTCCTCGATTTCTTTCATCACGGCTTCGGGTGCGGCAATTCCTGTTTTGAGCGCCCCATGAATTGCCATCAAGGCAAAACGGCTATTGGTGTTGTCCGGCGCTCCAGGCAAGCTGACATAGCCCCAGCCTCCGCCCCTGTAGCTACGTGCGGGAATTCGCAGTCTGATCAGCCAGTCGACGTTTCTTTTGATGAGCGGTCTGTCCTCGGCAAACCCCGCCTGGACAAACACCATCGTCTGCAGGCTAACGGTGTAGATCTGCTGCAACGCGATCTTGCGAAGGAAGGCCATTCCCCGAATCATCATCGGGTCATCGGTTTTTACCCCAGCTTGCAGCAATGCCAACATTGCCAGAGAACTCCGGGCACCTTGGCGAGCGGGTGTTTCTCCATCGACTTCCCAGTGACCTTTACCATTTTCCTGGGAGCGTAAAAACGCCACGCCCTTGTCAATCGCTTTCGTGACCCGGTCCGCGAGAGACTCTTCTTGCTGTTCCCTCACCGCGTGATTGGTGGCTTTGACCGGCACCAACTCGGTGAACCAATCCCGTCCTTCGAAGACAATCGCCTCATTCAGCATCCCGCGATGCCTCGGAGCCTGCCCCGATCGAGGTTGCGTGATCGGGTTGTCTTCCCTCACATGCACCTGTCCCAATCCCGGCTCGACGTTGATTTCCCCACCGGGGGGGAAGAACGCAGGCCGACTCGTCCCCAGCAACGCGACAACAAATACCAACAACATGAGCCACCGGAAGCTATGTCCGCCCCATTCGGTTCGTTGAAAAATCCATCGGATGCGATCTGTGGTTATCGGCGATCCGGACCTGGCCAAAGTCACCCGAAGATGCCCGGGGAGCATTACCGCCGCCATTGTCGTTTTCAGATTCATGGCAAGCATCCTTTGAATGGAATTGGTCGCTGACAACTTCGATGCAAGGGTATGAAATGATTCTTCGATAGCCGGTCCCATTTTTCTACGGTGCAACCTAAAGATTCAAATAGCGTGTCATCCTTGATGTTTTTTAGATGGGTGAATGGATTGAATTTGCGCCGCCGGAGCGTCCTCACCCCGATGGGGTGTCTTCGTCCACAGCGGCGTCAAACTCTTTTTTGCCTGGATGATTAGAGAAATGAGGTCGAAATCGTCTGGAAGGGAGCGGCCGAGTCTCGCCTCTGCGTCCAAAACCTCACCACATGGGGAATTTCCATGGAGGTCTTAGGAATGCCTGTCCCTAGCTCGGGCGACCTTGTCCCTATGCTCCAGGGAGCTCCGCCGGAAATCTGCGCTCAGTTCCTTCGCTTTGACCAGATCAGACCAGTACTCTAGCGCATGATTCGCCACTTCGTGCCACAAGTGAAGGTTCAACGCCGTAGGCGGACGCGGGGTGAATGATCTTTCGACCAATTGCAATCCCGCGGGAGCAAGGATCATGGGCAGCATGTCGTAGACCGGTGCCAGGGTGAGCTTCGGCTCTTTAGCTTCTTCTGCAAAGAAAGACACATTGCCAAAGTGCCTGTCGGTATTGCCGATCAGGTCCCCGAAAGTGTCCAGCCAGATCATGCGGTCGGCATCTTCGGCCGACAGGCCCAATGACGGCTCTTCAAGAATCCGCCTACTCGCTGTGCTCCAATTGTCAGGGTAATCTCCAAGATAGTGGGCATTCACGGCGGAAAGAGAAAGGACTCCGCGTCGTCCCTGTCGGCCGATGCGATCAAATCGCTCCACCTCGAGATATCTGCTGCCGGCAAGGTCAAACCATTCCGCTTGAGGTACGGGAACACCGGCGCGTCGAAGCGCTTCCAGGGCGAGGTGTTCACAGACAAGCAAATCGCGCCACCGGTCCGCCACGGCGCCTTCGCCAGCCGCAAACTTGACGAGTATATGACGGTCCCTTGAGTAAGCGCCAAACTTGGGATGCTCACCGCCGGCCGAGGATCCTGGTTGACCAGACAAGGCACCAGCGGCAAGTTCGGGATAGTCCTCCCTGCCCCATGACCGCAGCTCTCGACCACTAAATCGCTCAAGTGATTCCTCGCCGATCATCAGGTTGCCGACGCAATCTTCACCTCGCGTCGACAACGCGATGAGTTGGTGATCATCGTTCCAATCGGCGATGCTCGTCGGCAATTTCAGTTCGGGGTATAGGGCGGGAAAGCCGCGCCCGATGTAGCCTTGAGGCCGCATGTCGTCGATGAAGGGGGGCAGGCCCGGAAAGGACTGACCGCCACCTGACTCTCGTTCCAGCCAACAGGCACCTGAGGATAGAAAATGGATCAGGCCGTGACGGCAAGGCCTGCCCTGCTCATTCACGCGAAAGGCGGGCACCTGACGACCGATACGGCCAATCTCACGGGGCAACCCATAAACAGTCGCCACGCTACGCCCAAATCGGGCGACTTGCAGTCCGGCAGAGCGGATGAGGCGTGACATGACCGGCTGAGAGATCTTGAGCTTCCGCTGAATTTCCTCCCCGCTTAAAAGCCCGCCGGTTCGTAAGACCCGAAGGAGCTGATCGAGCTTTTCCACCGCAGACTCCGAATAGCTTATAGAATAACAATTCCCTCCCTATGCCTAATAATAACCTCAGCTTGGGAAAAATCCATGCTTCCGTTGTGAATGGCTTATGGAATCACTCGGCGGCAAAGATTTGACGAACGGAATCGCAGATAGAGCTCAAGTCGGCACTCGAATGAATCGGACTCTTTTGAGAGAGAGAACGGGCCGATTTTCCGCTACTTGACCTGCCAAATCTTCACGGTTTTGTCTGCCGAGCCGGTGACCGGGATTTCTCCGGTCGGATCGAAAGCGACGCAGCGTACGGAATCGATGTGCGCCTTGAAGGTGGCGAGTTCCTTCCCGGTGGAGGCTTCCCAGATACGAGCGATGTTGTCATCACCACCGCTGACCAACTTTTTTCCATCGGGGCTGAAGGCGACCGCGAAGACGATGCCCGAGTGTCCCTTAAAAGCGGCGATCTCTTCTCCCTTGGCGGTGTCGTAGACCTTGGCGACGGCGTCGTCGCGGGCCACGGCAATGCGATCGCCATCGGGAGAAAACTGGATGTCGTGGATCGTTAGCCGTTCTTTCCCTGAAACGATGGTGCGCATTTCCTGAAGAGTATCGCGGCGGTGAATATGCAGGGTGCCATCGTCCGTCGCAACGGCCAGCCACTTGTTATCGGCCGACACTGCGGCATGGGTTACTTTCGCCTGGAATTGGACGGTCTCAAAGGGCTTGCCAACCGCGACTTGGCCGGTGTAGAGATTGCGACGGAGGGCAAGCCGCACACAAGTCCGCGGAGCAGGCAAGGCGGTGGACCGCGTGCTCATGCTTTAAGGTCACAATTTCCCGCCAGGTGAACTTGTCGCCGCTCGCCACTGCGCCGGCACCTTGAAGCCCACCACAAAGCCTGCCTGAACCGACCAGCAGGATCAGTAGACCGAAAGTCGTCATGACACTCAGTAAGAGAATTCCGCTTTGGTTCGCTTTCACGGTCGCGCCTCAAACGATTGGCAATGGTGTAATAGGCAGGTGGAAACGGTGACCACGGTGCGTTGTCAAGCATTCCGCTACCCTTTAGGGCTGCGCGGCCATGACTGTACTCAAACGCGGTAGCGGCATCTTCTTATCGGTGGCATAAGCGATCACATTCGCCCCCAGAAGGAAGGCATCGAGTCCGGGCCCTTCCGCCTTGGAGTTGGCTTCCCAGTAACCGGAGATCGCCTTGGGGCTATAGGCCACCTTGACTTTACCTCCTTGAACGACCCCATAAAGGGGAAATTGGCCGGGACGGGTCAGCGGTTTGCCCGACGCCTTCCAGATGGCGTGAGCGGGCCCCAGGGGAACCAGCTCAGCCGTGGGATAAAGTTCCTTGATCATCTCGCGGAAGCTCCGATCGAACTGGGCACTGGCGCAGCAGGCTTCGGCAAAAAGAAAACCTCCCTGATCCAGATACGCTTTCAAAAGCCGCCGAGAATCTCCCTCGGGAACCTCCTTGTGGCCGCTGAGCCACACCACGGGTGTTTCGAGCAACTGCCGGGCATATGCCTCCATTTGCCCTTGCCGATCAAGTGGGATTTTTGAGGTGTCGAACACCTGCCAGGCCAGCGGCTTTCCTCCAAAGGCTTCCTTGGCGGCGAACGGAACCAGGTGTTCCAGATCGTGATGTTTACGATTCCAACTGCGCTCGCCGTGATGGGCGAACTTGCTGACGAGCACGGGTGTTTGCCCCCGGGATAGGAACAGAACGGCAAAGCTGGTGGCCACCACCGGCCAGTTGTCGAGAGTGCCGAAGCCTCCGGCGCCGCCCCAACTTCCGTCCTGGGTCTGGGTTTTCAGCAGATAATCGCAACCAACCTGGTACCAGTCGATGCCGCGAAAGAACCGTTGGCCGGTGGACCGGCCCACACGCTGCACTCCGTGAAGGGCATAAAAAGGGTGTCTCAACAGTTTCATCGCTTCCTCACGGGAATCAATCCGTTCAGGAAACGAATCGCCGAGCCACCTTAGGGCCTTGATGATCGTGCCCGACTCCTCGTAAGCGCCACAGTCTTCCTCGGCACCATCGGGGGCCAGTTTCGTCGCCCTGCGATTCGCGACAGCGGCCAGGTTGCTTACACCGGCGAGGCCTGCGCTGGTCATGGTCAGTGAGGTGAAGGGCTCATTGCGGTAAGACCATCCCCCATCGTCTTGCTGCGAAGATATCAGATCCGCCTGGCACTGGCGCAACCCGGTCATGAACTCCTCGGACATCCGGATGTCCTTGTTGTCCTTGATCCACCAATAGCCATCGTTCACGCCTATAAGCGCGTACTGCGTATTGGAATTGTCCGGTGATCCCGAGCCATTTCCATAGCCCCATCCTCCCGCTCGATTGGCCCTTGCGGGTATTCGCTGGATCATCAACCATTCCAGGTTGCGCTGCACCAGTCGCTGATCTTTTGGCAAGCCAGCATAGGCAAACACGCAGGTTTGCAGGCCGACCGTATAAGTCTGTTCAGGTACAACCATCCGCAAATAGGTCAATCCGCGTTGGATCGCCGGGTCATCCGTGGGAGTGCCCGCAGTCAACAAGGCAAGCAAAGCCAGCGAAGTCCAGCCGCCTCTTCTAGCATTCGATTCGCCGTCCACTTCCCAGTTGCCACGACCTTGCTCCTGATGACGCAAGAACTGCACGGCCCGTTCGATCGCTTCCTTGACGCGGTCGGATTTTGATTTCTCCCGTCCAGGGAGAGTCTGGACGGTGTCGGCCTGGGCGAGGGCCGCGTTGTTGGGTGGGGTCGGATGGGTCGTTGCGGGCACGGCGAGGGGCGTATTGGCTCCCGTTCCGGCCAAGCTCGGGTCCGACGGCTTCTTGGGGAACTCGGAGTCGGCTGGATCCTGTTGCGCCGAGCGTGCGAACTCGGCGGGG
>Ga0208492_1000989_pt1 | contig 20350 bp, 17 predicted proteins | sample Subbioar_CSW14AB_FD_184820 | JGI IMG/M metagenome (GOLD analysis project Ga0208492, IMG submission 184820) | Serpentinite rock and fluid subsurface biosphere microbial communities from McLaughlin Reserve, California, USA - CR12Mar_CSW14AB (SPAdes) | ecosystem: Environmental > Terrestrial > Deep... | reverse complement strand
ATCCTTGGGAAAACTGCCACACATTTTAGCATGTATACTGGCCACCCCCACTACCTGGTGTAAATGACTATGCAATACGGTTATATCACTGAATCCAATTATCCATTTAGGATGCTTCCGAAAATGACCGAAGTTGAGTTGATCAATAATGCGCACTGTTCCGTAGCCTCCGGTTGCGCAGAGAATAGCCTGTATATTGGGATCATCCATCATATACTGAAAGTCTGCCGCTCGCTCTGCGTCTGTTCCTCCAAATGTATGATCGGTTTTTCCAACCGTTGCGCCCAATATTACTTTGTATCCCCAGGATTCCAAAATGGTTTTGCAGGGTTGAATGGTTTCTTCCAATGCAAAACCCGCAGGGCAGGTAATGCCAATGGTATCACCCGGTTGCAAATAACGGGGATGTTTCATTTTTCTGGCACCCCGATCAGTTGCAGCAGCACCTAAAGGAGTAGCAAGTAAGGGTATACTCATCAAACCCATTCCCGCCATTTGTAAAAAAGAATTTCTTTTCATTATGGATTTTTCTTGGGTTTGGTTTTTATGGCAGCACTTTCTTTTTTTCGACCGGCAGCTTTTAACGCCTGATCAATCAACATTTCAATTTGACCGTTGACGCTTCTAAACTCGTCTGCCGCCCATTTTTCAAGGGCGGCATACGACTGCTGATCTATTCTTAATACAAAAGATTTCTTACTCAAAACAACTCATTTATTATTGATGCAATGTCCCCGTATTCACTACAGGCGATACTGATCTGTCTCCACAGAGCACTACCAGCAAATTGCTTACCATCACAGCTTTGCGTTCTTCATCCAATTCTACCATTTGCTTTTCAGAAAGCAGGTCCAACGCCATTTCTACCATACCTACTGCCCCTTCTACTATTTTACTTCTTGCTGCAACAATAGCAGTAGCCTGCTGACGCTGCAACATAGCGTGAGCAATTTCAGGTGCATAGGCCAAGTGACTGATACGTGCTTCTTTAATTACGATACCTGCTTTTAGCATGCGTTCATTTAACTCAGACTCTAACATTTCAATTACTTTTTCGCCACCATCTCTTAAAGTAACAGAAGCTTTTTCATCTTCAATGCTATCATATGGGCAAGTAGAAGCCAGATGTCTTAATGCTGCTTCACTCTGGTTGGTCATATAACTGGAGAAATTCACTACGTCAAAACATACTTTGTACGTGTCTTCAATCTGCCATAAAATAACCGCGGCAATTTCAATAGGGTTACCTAGCTTATCGTTTACTTTTAACTTGGTACTTTCTAAACTTTGTAAACGCAAAGACACTTTCTGTTTGGTATACAAAGGATTCACGAATATCAATCCGTTTTCTTTTACCGTACCTACATATTTACCAAAGAAAGTAAGTACAACACTTGTATTGGGCTGAACCACTACTAAGCCAAATAACAAAAAGAAAGAAACAGTAAAATCGATTACTGTAAACCAGATGTATAAAGATCTGGCACCGGATTCCATTCCCTTTAATTGGGTAAGTACATATATGCCTGCAGCCACCATAACAGTTACCAATAATAAAACCAGAAACCCTTGTGCTGCTTTAATGGTCTTTTCCATAAAATTTAATTTGATATTAATTTGATATCAAATATACATCAGATTCTGAAATTTCCAAATAAACTGGCATTTAGTACCTTTGCCCACTGCAAAAGCAGGAAAGATTATGAAGCAACCGAAGCGATATTTAATTACTGCCGCCCTTCCCTATGCGAACGGGCTAAAACATATTGGACACCTGGCCGGCGCCTATTTGCCGGCAGATATTTATGTGCGTTATTTAAGAGCACAAAAAAGAGACGTGGTATTTGTATGTGGAAGTGACGAACACGGAACAGCCATTCCTATTCAGGCAACCAAAGAAGGAACTACTGCACAGGCCATTATAGACAAGTACCATCCCATTATAGAACAGAACTTTAAAGACCTGGGCATTTCCTTTGATATTTATCACCGCACCAGTTCTCCCATTCACCACGAGACGGCAAGTGAGTTTTTTACAGCACTGAACAGCAAGGGAGATTTAATTACCAAAGAATCAGAACAATATTATGATGAACAGGCACAGAGTTTTCTGGCCGATAGATACATCAAAGGCACCTGCCCCAACTGTGGATTTACAGCAGCTTATGGAGATCAGTGCGAAAGCTGTGGTAAGAGTTTGAGTCCGGATGAACTGATTAACCCAGTGAGTACCCTAAGTGGAAATGCACCTGTTAAAAAGACCACCAAACATTGGTACCTGCCGCTAGACAGACACGAAGATTTTTTACGCAAATGGATATTAGAAGAACATGCCAATGATTGGCGCTCCACAGTGGTGGGTCAGTGCAAAAGCTGGATTGATGGAGGCCTGCAACCCAGAGCAGTAACGCGCGATTTAGATTGGGGCGTTGCAGTACCCAAAGATGTGGAAGGCAGTGCAGGTAAAGTATTGTATGTATGGTTTGATGCGCCAATTGGTTATATCAGCGCTACCAAACAATGGGCATTGAATGCAGGCAAAGACTGGAAACCTTACTGGGAAGACAAGGAAACCAAACTGATTCATTTTATTGGTAAAGACAATATAGTATTTCACTGTATTATTTTCCCAGTGATGTTGCAATTGCACGGAAATATTTTACCCGACAATGTTCCTGCCAATGAATTCATGAACCTTGAAGGCGATAAAATGAGTACCAGCAGAAACTGGAAACTAGAAATGGAAGATTATATCAACGATTTCATTAAGCCGGAGAACGGAGGATCACAACTGGCTGATACTTTACGCTACTACCTAACTGCCATAGCTCCTGAAAGCAAGGACAGCGAATTTACCTGGAAGGGATTTCAAGATGCCAACAACAGTGAGTTGGTTAGCATCTTGGGGAATTTCATTAATCGAGCCTTGGTATTGATGCACAAATTATGCAAGGGGAAAGTACCGCCATTGCACGCAGAAGTAATGGATGAACTGGACCATGCTACCATCGCTGAAATAAGACAAACCAAAGAAAAAGTTGAAAAACTACTGGAAGAATACAAGTTCAGGGATGCTCAATTCGAAGTAATTAACCTTGCCAGAATTGGTAACCAGTACATGCAGAAAAAAGAACCTTGGATCATTGCCAAACAACTGGAAGCCAATCCGGAAGCACAAAAACTAATTGACAACTGTCTGCATATATGTTTACAGCTTACCGCTAATTTGGCGATTCTAATCAACCCATTCCTACCCTTTACTGCCAAAAAAATCTGCTACTTACTAAAAGTAGTTGACAAAATGCTGGACTGGGAAAACGCTGGCAGCATGAAACTGGTAAGTGTAGGATATAGTTTAAGAGCACCTGAATTGTTGTTCAGAAAAATTGAAGACGAAGAAATCAGTAAGCAAATTGAAAAACTAAAAGCAGCAGCAGTGAACAAAGAAAGCATTCTACCATCCGTCAACAATACTACTCAAACCACTGCAAAAATTTCATCTGCAAAAGCAAGTACTGCTCCTGTTGAATCAACTACCAAAGGTGAAGCTTCAGCGCAATCTCTTGTAAAACCAGAAATCGTATTCGACGATTTCGCTAAGATTGATTTGAAAGTAGGCACCATTGTAGCTGCTGAAAAAGTAGAGAAAGCTGATAAGTTATTGAAACTGCAGGTGGATCTTGGTTTTGAAGTCCGCACCATTGTTTCTGGTATTGCGATGCACTTTAGCCCAGAAGATATAGTTGGCAAACAGGTAACTGTTGTATGTAATTTAGCCCCTCGTAAAATGCGCGGCATCGAAAGCAATGGCATGATTCTGATGGCAGAAGACGCTAATGGCAAATTGCACTTTGTGAATCCGGAAGACAAAATCAATCCAGGAAGTGGCGTGAGTTAACTAAAACTCACGCACTCTTTCAATTCTTTTTCGGTATAAGCCATATTGTACTGCTTCAACACATCATCAGGAACGCCATTCCATTGATTCGGCGCATTTCCTACATATCCCAGGTCTTTAACACCCATTTCTGTGGTGTAGAATCCTGTGGTCACTAAATCGCGCATGGAGTTAAAGAATGCAACACCTTGTGCTAATTCCTTGGGTGCTTTGTTAGGATAAGCAATAGAATCTACTACGGCAATTTGTTGAGCAGGTGATAAATCCACAAAAGCCTTTTCATGTAATTTATAACAATGCAGGTCTAACCAACGCAAGCCACCTCTTAATGGGGTTTGGTGCGATGGCATATCTTTTACGATGAACTCTATAAACTCAGGTACTTTGGCTTCACTGGCACTGCCACTTACATCGTCTTTAGGAATGATAATATCTCCTAAAACCGTAATGGTAGCCATTTCATGCTCTGTAAAGAACTTGGGGTCTTTCTCGATTTTAGCGAGATAGGCTTTTTCTTCCTGCATGCGATCGGCCAAAGCCGCGTCTGCAGAACTAGCAATATTCTTCTTATCCGCACTGGTGCAGGCTTCTACGAAAACACCGGCACCAACGGTACCAATCATCAGTGCTTTAATCGATTTTCTCCTGTCCATATTATAAGTTTTGTTTTTTCATTTCATCAATAATGTATTCACTGGCGCGCATACTCAATGCCAGTATGGTCCAGGTGATATTCTTGTCAGCCTGAGATACAAACTGAGAACCATCTACACAGAATAAGGTTTTACAATCATGCGCCTGACTCCATTTATTCAGTGCAGATGTTTTTTTGTCGTTACCCATTCTCACTGTACCTGCTTCATGAATAATGTTTCCAGGATTGGACAAGCCATAGTTGTTGGAAGCATCATCATCGGCTCCCCAGGTAATCACCGCACCCATATTGTGCATGATTTCCTTGAATGTTTCTTTCATGTGCTTGGCCTGCTTAATTTCATATTCAGAATGACGGGTATTGAATCGCAATACAGGTATGCCCCATTTATCTACTACGGTTGGATCAATTTCACAGTAGTTGTTAATATCCGGTACCGATTCTCCTCTGCCTGCCATACCCACACCCGCTCCATAGAAAAAGCGCACATCTTCTTTTAAGGAAGCTCCATATCCACCTGCTTCCTTGGTTTTCCCATTTACCTGGTACTTGCCATTCAGTCCCTGCATGCCCATACCAAATCCGTAAGCAGGCTGACTCATGCCACCCCAGTATTCAATATGGTATCCTCTTGGGAAATCTAGTTTTTTATTGTCTAACCACCAGGGCGTATAAACGTGCATACCACCTACACCGTCTTCGTTGTAACGCTTTCTGCCAAAGAGTTCCGGCAATACACCACCCATGGCCGCGCCTGTAGAATCATGCAGGTATTTTCCTACCACATTGCTTTCATTGGCCAATCCATTCGGATGTCTTTTTGATTTTGAGTTTAACAACAACCTAGCGGTTTCACAGGTACTAGCAGCTAAAATGACTACACGACCATTTACCTGGTATTCCTGACTGTCTATTTTATTTACATAAGAAATTCCTGTAGCCAGCCCTTCTGCATTCGTGATAACCTCTCGGGCCATTGCCTGCGTAATTACATCCACATTCCCGGTTTTCAAGGCCGGCTTTACTAATACCGAACCAGATGAAAAATCACCATAGACTTTACAGCTTCGGTTACACTGTGCACAGAAGAAGCAAGCACCACGCTCTTCATTAATTTTTTTAGTAAGAATAGATAAACGGGAAGGTATAACAGGAATACCAATTCCTGTTGCGGCTTTCTTAATCATCAGTTCGTGTAAGCGGGGTTTGGGTGGTGGCAAGAAAATGCCATCCGGATCATTTTCCAATCCCTCGTTACTACCAAATACGCCAATCAATTTATCAATCTTATCGTAGTAGGGTTTTACGTCTTCATAGCCAATAGGCCAGTCTTCCCCTAATCCATCAATACTTTTTCTTTTGAAATCCTTAGGACCAAAACGCAAAGAAATTCTACCCCAGTGATTGGTACGACCGCCCATCATACGCGCTCTCCACCATTCAAACTTCTGACTTCCCGGAGCCTGTGTATACGGCTCGCCATCAATCTCCCATCCCCAATAACAGCCGTCAAAATCCCCAAAGGGTCTGAACTTTGTACTGGCACCTCTTCTGGGTGATTCCCATGGATTTTTTAATTGAGAAGAGTTTACAGCAGGATCATAATCTTCTCCCGCTTCCAGCAAACAAACTTTTAATCCGGCTTTAGATAAAGTATAGGCAGCCATTCCACCACCTGCACCTGAACCGACAATTACCACATCGTATTGCTTCGGTTGCTTTTTAATTTGAAAATCTCCCATATCGCATTTTTAATCTTGGTCGTTAGAACTATGAATGTAATAATTTTACTGCTAATGAAAATGCATTTTTGATGAATGCATCCACTTATCTTACAAAGTATTCTGTTGGAAAAGAACGAAGGGTTGACATTCGTATATCATCCGGAATATCTGAAGCAATCAGCTTATTTGTTTTATTATCTACCCTGGTCCAAATTGGGTAACCATATTCTTTAGAAACCATTGCCAGTGCACCATTCTTCCAATTATATAAATTATAAACCCAGTAATTATGGCCTTTGTAATTGGTGGTGGTACAGCCTATTATTTCTGCAATGCCATCTTTATTGAAATCATATTCTTTTTCAGATGAAAAATCAACAAAACTAAATACTCTATACTTGTTTGACTGGCTAATCAAAAACACTTTATAATTCAGTAAAGCCGCCGATCCATTTCCTCCTGTAAATATTCGAATCTTAATATCTGGAATTCCATCCCCGTTAAAATCGGCGATATCCGCTGAAGATTGTACATGTCTAAACCAGTAAGAAACGAATAATTTTTGCACAATTTTATTTTCGTGAAAGAAGATGATTTGTGAAGATTCTGTTTTCCCTTCTTGCTCGAATATTTGAATTTTATTTAGTGACTTTCCCATTCCTTTGATTCCATCTAGTACTATTTGTACCCCTTTGCCTTTTACTGCTGTATCTTTTAATTCTGCAATTTTTACTTTTTGATAGTTTATGGACTTATCATTCTTAAAAAGAAACTGCTGTTGAACCAGTTTTACTTTGGGTTTGGCAGGCTGAACGAATGCCTGTGAAAATAGGGAACCAACGAGAAGAATAGCAATCAAATTAGAAAGTAAAATTTTCATTGCAAGTGTTTCTACAATTTAAACAAAGCATCCTAGGAGACAAAAAAAATCTCCTCTGGAGCAAGTCCAAAGGAGATATAGGGCAGGGATTAACTGCTATCGAATTAACTGCATCCCATACTGGTTCCGCAGTTTAAACACTTGTAACAAGTTCCGCTTCTGATGGTTAAATGACCACAGGTACTACAAGCTGGCGCATCACTTTGCATGCTCTTTGCTGCTGCGTTTACTGCATCCATTCCACTGTTACCGGCTGCTGCTGTAGTGGTTGCTGCTCTTTGTAGTTTAGAAGAAGCAGGGCCTTCTGCAGGACTTGAATTAGGAGAAGGAGCGGTAACTCTTACACTACTCAATTCGGGCCTTCCCAAAAAAGTAGCATCTCCTTCTTCTCCTGTATTACCTACAGTTGGTCTGTCCAATACATGTACTAGATCCGTTCTGTTCAGGTATTCGTAGCCTAAAGCACGGAATACGAAGTCTACCAATGAAGTAGTGGTTTTAATATTCGGATGGTCTACCATACCAGCTGGTTCAAAGCGGGTAAAGACAAATTTATCAACAAACTCTTCCAATGGAACACCATATTGTAAGCCAACGGAAACTGCAATGGCAAAACAGTTCATTAAGCTGCGAAGGGTAGAACCTTCTTTAGCCAGATCAATGAAAATCTCTCCTAGCGTGCCGTCACTGTACTCACCTGTTCTTAAGAAAACAACCTGACCTCCAATCTTTGCTTTCTGCGTAAATCCTCTTCTCTTAGCAGGCAAAGATTTTCTTTCTACGATTCTGGATAAAGCACGCTTTAGTTCTGTATCTGTAGATGCAGTCATGCGCTTAGTAACTTCTTCCAGCAATTCATCTACGGTTAACTGACCCAAATCAACGATGGTTGAAGCTTCTGCTACTGCTGTTTCTTCTGCAACAGCTTCTGTGGCTGTGTCTTCTGTTTTCTTTTTCTTTTCGCTCTTATTGCTCAGCGGCTGACTTAGTTTGGAACCATCACGGTATAAAGCGTTTGCTTTTAGTCCTAACTGCCAGCTAAGCATGTAACAATCTGCAATTTCTTCTACCGTTGCTTCATGAGGCAGGTTGATGGTTTTAGAAATGGCGCCACTCAAGAAAGGCTGACATGCGGCCATCATTCTGATATGTCCGTAAGCATGAATATATCTTTCACCCTTCTTACCACATTTGTTGGCACAATCAAATACAGTTAAGTGTGCTTCTTTCAGGAATGGAGCACCTTCTACTGTCATGGTACCACATACATAATCATTCGCTGCTTCAATTTCATCTTCTGTAAAGCCTAATGCTTCTAGTAAATTAAAGCTCCAGTCTTCATATTGTTCAGGAGTGAAACCTAAACGCTGCATACATTCATCCCCCAATGTGAATCGGTTGAAAATGAAAGCGATTTCAAAGGCAGATCTGGCCGCTCCGTTTAATTTTTCAATTTCTGCTGCAGTAAATCCTTTTGCTGCTAAGCTTGCATTGTTAATGAAAGGAGCATTCTCAAAGCTGGCAGCACCAACAGCATATTGCTCAATGGCTTTAGCTTCTGATTCGCTGTAACCCAAATTCTTCAATGCCTGCGGAACAGACTGGTTAATGATTTTAAAGTACCCACCACCGCTAAGCTTTTTAAATTTAACCAGGGCGAAATCTGGCTCAACACCAGTAGTATCACAATCCATCACCAAACCGATGGTGCCGGTTGGTGCAATCACCGTAGTTTGCGCGTTGCGGTAACCATATTTTTCACCCAACTGTACAGCATCATCCCATGCACGGGTTGCTGCTTTTAACATATAATCAGGACAATACTGAGCCTTAATACCTTGTGGTTTAATTTCCAATCCTACATAGGCTTCAGTTGCATCGTATGCAGCAGCACGATGGTTGCGCATTACACGTAACATGTCTTCCTTGTTTTCTTCATACTTATCAAAAGTGCCAAGGAATGAAGCCATTTCAGCAGAAGTTTTGTAAGCAACACCAGTCATGATGGCTGAGATTGCACCTGCAATTCCTCTTGCTTCTTCGCTATCATAAGCAATCCCGCTTACCATTAACATAGAACCCAGGTTGGCGAAACCAAGACCCAATGTTCTGTAATCGTAAGACAATTGTGCTACTTCTTTAGAAGGGAACTGAGCCATCAATACAGAAATTTCCAGCACAGTGGTCCACAAACGAGTAGTGTATTCAAATCCTTCTACATCAAAAACGTTGGTATCATCATCATGAAACTTACGCAGGTTTATTGAAGCAAGATTACATGCAGTATTGTCTAGGAACATGTACTCTGAACAAGGGTTAGATGCATTGATGCGTCCACCTTTTGGACAGGTATGCCATTCGTTAATGGTAGTATCGTACTGTGTTCCAGGATCTGCACAACGCCATGCTGCATAAGCAATTTTATCCCAAACTTCTCTGGATGGAATTTTCTTCATTACTCTACCATCTGTTCTGGCTTTTAACTCCCAGTCTCTTCCTTCTTCCAAAGCATGGAAAAATTCGTTTGGTATTCTTACAGAGTTGTTTGAGTTCTGGCCAGATACGGTTGCATACGCTTCCCCTTCATATCCATTATCGTAACCAGCAGCTACTAAAGCAGCTACTTTCTTTTCTTCTTCTACTTTCCAGTTAATGAACTCCATGATTTCCGGATGATCCAAATCCAAGCAAACCATTTTGGCTGCGCGACGGGTTGTACCACCACTCTTGATGGCACCAGCTGCTCGGTCACCAATTTTCAGGAAACTCATCAAACCACTTGATGTACCACCTCCGCTTAATTTTTCACCACTTCCACGAATCTGAGAAAAGTTTGTACCTACACCTGATCCATATTTAAAAATTCTGGCTTCACGGGTCCACAAGTCCATGATACCACCTTCATTCACCAAGTCATCGCTTACACTTAGAATGAAACATGCATGTGGCTGAGGACGCTCATAAGCATTGGTTGATTTCTTTAATTTACTATCTTTTGGATCTACATAGTAGTGACCTTGCGGCTTACCTGTAATACCATAAACTTCGTGCAATCCTGTATTGAACCACTGTGGTGAATTGGGAACACATGCCTGATTCAATATGCTGTAAGCCAATTCATCATAGAATACCTGCGCATCTTTTTCACTGGCAAAATAACCATAGCGCTCACCCCATACTCTCCAGCAATGGGCCATTCTATGTGCAACTTGCTTTACACTTGTTTCTCTGCCTAATGAACCGTCTGGTTGAGGCACACCTGCTTTCCTGAAATATTTCTGAGCTAGAATATCTGTAGCAATTTGGCTCCATTGTTTAGGAACCTCTACATTATTCATTTCAAAAACTTTTTCACCGTTTGGATTTTTGATTACGCTGTCGCGGTAATCGTATTCAAACATATCATAAGGACTAACACCATCTTTGGTGAAGCGGCGGCTGAATTGCAAGCCTTTGGGAGTGCGTGGATTAGGCATATCGAAATTGTGGTTTAAGATGTATGTAACAGTTTTCCCAAAACCGTGTTAAATCGGTCGGTTGACGAAAATATCCTTCCATTTTCAAAATCCAATAGTTGAAATATACACAGCTTGTGGATAAGGAAGGTGGATAATTTCAGAGCTCAAATCCCCATTGAATTTCCCTGCTTATACACAGGTGTCAATAAGATTTTTAGGTAATATTGCAGATACGATAGGTTGATGTTTTTGGCCTAAAAAGTTAAACAAGCCTGTATTTGTCTCCCCCCGACATTGGTAACCGTATTTAAAATGCATTAAACGAAAACTTTTCTGCATTTTTGTAATAGCATCCTATAAGAATGAAGCAAAACATTTACCAGCAATTCATTACCAAAAAACGTTCGGGGAAAAAGTCCTTTGCCGTACTGATTGATCCTGATAAAGTGAATGCCAAAAGCATTGCAGAATTGGTAAAATTGTCGATTGAAGCAAAAGTAGATTATTTCTTTGTGGGTGGCAGTTTGGTGATTTCACACCATCTGGACGAATGTATCCAGCAAATTAAAGCCGCCTGTTCCATACCTGTCATTTTATTCCCTGGCTCTCCTTCCCAGGTTAGCAAATATGCAGACGCATTGTTGTACCTGTCATTGATTTCAGGAAGAAACCCCGAACTGCTGATAGGACAGCATGTTATTTCTGCCCCTTTTGTTAAAAAATCAGGCCTGGAAATTATGCCAACCGGGTACATGGTAATTGATGGAGGTGCACCCACTACCGTTAGCTATATATCCAACGCATCTCCTATACCAGCTGATAAAAGCGAAATTGCCATGTGCACTGCTATGGCGGGTGAAATGCTGGGTATGAAATTAATTTATATGGATGCGGGAAGTGGGGCAAGAAGGCCTATTACCGAACAAATGATTGAAAAAGTAGCCCAGCATATAGAAGTCCCTTTGATTGTGGGAGGAGGCATTGTTGACCCTGAGAAAGCTTACCTCAATTGCAAGGCCGGGGCCGACATTATTGTTGTAGGCAACGCAATTGAAAAAGACATTTCCCTGATTACTGAAATCAGCGCTGCCATTCACTCTGTTGCCAACATTAATGCGGGGTAATTATCCATGTACAGCCTTTTTCCTATTGCGGAGAATCCAGAGCAGCTATTACCTTACGATGGCCTGGCGCTGTATTACGGAACCATTTTCTCTCCGATACTCATTCAATCCTTCAGCCAACAGCTACTCCATGATATTGTTTGGGAAAATGATCATATCCGCATGTTTGGAAAAGAAATCATCACCAAAAGAAAAGTTGCCTGGTATGGAGACCAGCCCTTTTTATACAGGTATTCCAATAGCACCAAAATAGCTTTGCCTTTTACGAACACGTTAAACAGCATTCGTAAAAAGATTGAGGAAATATCTGGAGAGACTTATAATTCCTGTTTATTGAATCTCTACCACAATGGAGAAGAATCGATGGGATGGCATAGTGACAACGAAAAAGAATTACAAAAAAACGGCGCCATCGCATCTATCAGTTTGGGAGCTGCTAGGAAATTTTGTTTCAAACATAAACGAACCCAAGAAAAAAAAGAACTCATCTTAGAGAATGGGAGCTTATTAATCATGAAAGGCCCCATTCAAGAGCACTGGTTGCACCAGCTACCCCCTTCTAAAAAAATAAAGGGAAGCAGAATCAACTTAACTTTCAGAACTATTGTATCATGAAGCCAAAGCAAAATATATTTACAAAATTCTGGAAGAACCTAGGTCCGGGGCTGGTTACGGGATCCAGCGATGATGATCCCTCTGGAATCGCCACCTATTCACAGGCAGGGGCTCAGTTTGGCTTGGGTACACTTTGGGCTGCATTATTGACTTTCCCCATGATGGCTGCTGTGCAGGAAATGTGTGGAAGAATCGGATTGGTAACACAGAAAGGCCTTGCGGGTACATTAAAAGAACACTATTCCAAGCCCGTTTTGTATTCAGTTATTTTATTGAGTTTTCCTGCCATCGTATTGAATATTGGAGCCAATATTGCAGGCATGGGCGCAGTGGGTAATTTGCTTTTTCCATCCATCGATGCCAATTTTTTCAGTGTTAGTTTTACCATGATTTTATTGGTTTTGATAATCTACCTACCCTATGAAAAAATCGCGGCTGTTTTGAAATATCTCTGTCTGGTCTTATTATTCTATATCATAGTTCCCTTTCTTTATAAGCAGGATTTGGGAACCATTTTAAAAAACACTTTTATACCAAGTATTCAATTAAACAAAGAGTATCTGGCTATGCTTGTGGGCATTCTGGGAACTACTATTTCACCTTATTTGTTTTTTTGGCAGGCAACCATGTCCATGGAAGATTTGAAACATAAAAAACAAAAACTGGTAGTCAACAAAAAAATAATAGCCGCTTTAAAACAGGATATTGACACAGGTATGCTTTTTTCGAATATCGTGATGTATTTTATCATCCTTACTACAGGCACTGTTCTTTTCAATGCTGGCATCCATCAGATTGATACAGTAGAAGATGCAGCCAAAGCATTAAAGCCTTTAGCAGGAAATGCCGCCTACATCTTATTTGCCTTAGGCATCATTGGAACCGGATTTCTGGCAATTCCCGTATTAAGCGGATCGTTATCGTATATGATTACTGAATTATTTAATTGGGAAAACGGTCTAGATAAAAAATTTCATGAAGCCAAAGCATTTTATACCTTCATTACCCTCTCTTTAATATTGGGACTGGGTATCAACTACCTGGGCATATCTCCTATTAACGCATTAATTTATGCAGCCATTTTATATGGAGTAACGGCACCCGTGCTAATTGCTGTGATCTTACATATTTCGAACAATAAAAAAATCATGGGGCAATACACCAACGGAATTGGGAGCAATATTTTTGGCATACTGGCTTTTATTCTTATGCTTCTTGCAGCAGTGGGTCTATTTGTGTTTCAGTATTTTTAAATTACTGTATCTTTAAGACAAGCGGCATCTAATTGCTCCAAAAACATGTTTGTAAAGATTTGGCAACTTACCATTGCGTTTGCATTTCTATGTATCAGCAGCCAGGCACAATTAGCAGAAAAGGAAGGATACGTTTCCGTAACAGGTGGAAAAATCTGGTATCGTATAATAGGTAAAGGCAAAGGTTTGCCGTTGCTCTTAACTCATGGAGGTCCTGGAGGTACCAGTAGGTCTTTTTATCAATTTGTTCCTTTGGGGAAAGACCGTCCCATCATATTGTTTGATCAATTGGGTAGCGGAAGATCGGGTAGCCATACCGATACCAGCTTGTTAAAAATTCCTTTGTTTGTGGAACAGGTAAAAGCACTGGTTGATCATTTATCATTGGATTCATTTTACTTACACGGTCATTCCTGGGGAACAGCACTGGCTTTGGAATATTATTTACAATATCCCAAAGGGATTAAAGCCATTATTTTCAATAGCCCTTACTTCAGTACAGAAGTCTGGAAAAAAGATGCGGATATTTTAATTAAAACCTTACCCGTTTCTGTACAAAAAGCCATTGTGGAGGGAGAAAGAACCGGAAATTTCAGCGCTGAAGCTTACCAGCAGGCCAACACTGTTTTTGCCAAAAATTTTGGCGTTCGCAATACCAGATTAACAAGTCCCTGGGATACTGCAAACGCACCCAGTAATGGCTTCATTTATAATTACATGTGGGGGCCAACTGAGTTTACCGCAACCGGCACTTTAAAAAACTATGACAGAATCAGTAGCTTATCTTCTATTAAAGTCCCTACCCTTTTTATAACTGGAGAATATGATGAAGCCAGACCAGCAACGGTTGCACGTCTCAGCAAGCTGGTAAAAAATAGCCGCTTCGGCATAATCAAAGGTGCAGGACATGGAACCATGCACGACAATCGCTCTGAGAATATTCGTTTTATTCAGACATTTTTACAATCTTTAGAAAAAGCCAATAAGCCCATAAAATGAAAATCTTAGTAACCACTGATTTTTCAGACAATGCAAAATCTGCTATTGTATTTGCCGCAAATTTGGCAAAACAGATTCCCCAAACTACGCTTGTTTTTTATTCAGCCATTGAATTATTACAACCAGAAACATGGAACCTTTCTTTCTATCAGGAATATGAAAAAGAAGAAAAGAAACGATTGACCCTTTTATTAGAAAAATGGGTTAAATCAACGCTTGGGAGTAAATCGAAAAATAAGATTGCCTGTAAATATATAATTGAGTTTGTTCAAGGAACCGAAAAAGCAATCATTGAGGCTTCGCTTAAAAATAAATGCCATTATATCTGTATTTCAACCAATGGGGCAGGTATGCTACGAAAACTGATGGGTACGCACACAGCCTATTTGGTTAATCATTCTCCTTTGCCCGTACTGGCAATTCCATCCAAATACAAAGCAGTTGCATTGCAAAGTATACTCTATGTTTCAGATTTTGAAAACCTACACCATGAATTAAAAAAACTGGGCAAATTCAGTGCTTCTTTACAAGTGAAAACAAGAGTATTGCATTATGCCAGAATGGGCGTTACTCATCCGGAAACAATAAAGAGAGCAGCCATTTTCAATAAACCAGATTTTCAGCATATTGATCCCATTATACTGCCAACAAAAATTGAATACTCCCTTGTGGAAAGAATTACACAATTCATAAAAAAAGACAAACCAGGCATCATTGTACTTTTTACCAAACAGAAAAAAGGGTTTTTTGAGAAATTGTTTTTGCCTAGCAAAGCAGCCGAACTCAGTTATTCTACCAAAGTACCTACTTTGATTTTTCCAAAATAAACATTCAACATGAGAAACCTACTCGTCTGTTTGCTTTGGGTTGGAATGTTTGGACAATGCAAAAATACAGCTGCACAAAATCAGCAAAGACCGCGTGAACTAGGCATTATCATTGGTGTTATGCCAACTGGAAAACACAATAGTATAATAGATGTTAAGGGCGTTGCTGTGGGGCATACAACACTTGTTGAGGCTGATTCTATCAGAACTGGGGTGACCGTTATTTTACCGCATACCGGAAATCTGTTTCAACAAAAAGTTCCTGCCGCCATCTATACAGGCAACGGTTTTGGTAAACTAGCTGGAAGCACGCAAGTGAATGAATTGGGAAATTTGGAAACGCCCATCGCCTTAACCAATACCCTTAGTGTTCCCAATGCAATGAATGCATTAATTAGTTATACCCTTGAACAACCAGGCAATGAAAAAGCAGGATCAGTGAATGCAGTAGTAGGAGAAACCAATGATGGCTATCTGAATGATATCAGGGGAAGACATGTTAAGGAACATCATATTCTTTCTGCTATCAAAAATGCAAGTACAAACAATCTGGAAGAGGGCTCCATTGGTGCAGGTACTGGCACTGTTTGTTTTGGTTTTAAAGGGGGGATTGGAACTGCTAGTAGAAAACTGCCCTCAACACTGGGCGGATACTCGGTTGGCGTGATGGTCCAGTCCAATTTTGGAGGTGTCCTTAATATTGATGGAATTGCAGTTGGAGAATATTTACAGAAATTCAGTTTCAGAAATGAATTATTGAATAATGTGGATGGCTCCTGCATGATCGTCGTTGCTACGGATGCACCACTCGATCATCGGAACCTGATGCGATTAGCCAAAAGAGCGATGTTAGGTCTAGGGAGAACCGGCGGGATTGCTTCCAACGGAAGCGGAGACTATGTCATTGCCTTTTCAACAGCTGTAGACAACCAAATTCCGAATAGGCCTGATACCCCTACGCAATCTTTTCTGACGCTTCATAACGACCAGACATCCCAATTATTCATGGCTGCCATTGAAGCTACTGAAGAAGCTATTATAAATTCATTGTGGATGGCCAATACCACCATCGGCATAAAAGGAAACAAAGTAGAACGCATCCCTGTTGAAAAAATATTGCCTTTATTCACAAAAGAAAAAAAATGAGTGATCTGTTTGTATTTGTAAATAATAAACTGGTTCCTGCTAATGACGCAAAAATTTCTGTAACGGATCTTGCCATTCAAAGAGGCTATGGCATATTCGACTTTTTAGTTGTGGTGAACGGTCGTCCTGTATATTTAGAAGACCATCTCAATCGTTTTTATCATTCTGCTGCAGCTATGCATCTTCCTGTTCCGTTAGACAGACCTGCTTTAGTTGAAGCTATCCAGCAATTGATGAACAAAAACAAACTCCCCAATGCAGGAATTAGAATAACACTAACAGGAGGCGATTCTCCGGATGGATATAGTATTGGGGTTCCGAATATAATCATCACACAAAATCCATTTCAATATTCACTCAGTTCACCATTGAAAGGTATCCGTTTAATAACACAGGAACATCAGCGACAATTGCCACATATCAAAACCATTGATTACGCTAAAGCAATTTTTTTGCAACCTACTATCAAAGCAGCCGGGGCAGACGATGTATTGTACCATACTGCAGGCATCATAACCGAATGTCCGCGATCCAATTTTTTTATTGTCAATAATCAACAAGAAATAATAACACCAGACAAACAAATACTGGCAGGTGTTACAAGAGCTAAAATTTTATTGAATACCCAATTCCTTGTAAAGGAAGCACCCATCAATTTTGAAACCCTTGCAAATGCGAAAGAAGCTTTTGTAACCAGTTCTACCAAAAATGTTTTGCCGGTAGTTTCCATAGACGGAAAACCAGTGGGAAATGGAGAACCAGGACCTGTTACCCAGGAACTACTTAACTGGATGATTCAGCAAAAAGGTATTTTATCAACCAATTTATAAAACATGAAACAACTGTTTACCCTATCCGCTTTTGCAGTAATGGCTTTCCTAAGCAGCTGTAAACCAAACAATGCAACAGAAACGGCCAATAATGACTATTTCAAACCGCATGCAACAGGAATTCAAAATGGAAATATTCAAATGATTCCAATTGAAACACCCAAAGGTAAATTCTCTGTATGGACCAAAAGGATCGGCAACAATCCTACAATGAAGATTCTTTTGCTAAACGGAGGACCGGGAGCCACTCACGAGTATTTTGAATGTTTTGAAAACTTTCTTCCGGCAGAAGGAATTGAAATTATATATTACGATCAACTCGGTTGTGGTAATTCACAAGATCCAAAAGACAGTAGCTTATTCGATTTAGCCAGATACGTGGATGAAGTAGAACAAGTAAGAAAGGCATTGAATTTGAACAAGGAAAATTTTTATTTACTCGGACATAGCTGGGGTGGAATTCTTGCTATGGAATATGCTTTAAAATACCAGGACAATTTAAAAGGCGTGATTATTTCGAATATGATGAGCGATGCTGTTGAATATGGTAAGTATGCAGACGAAGTACTGGCCAAGCAGATGGACCCTGCAGTGCTGGATACAGTAAGAGCTTTGGAAGCAAAGAAAGATTACGGTAATCCCAAATACATGGATTTGCTGTACAATCATTTTTATACCCAACATATCCTGAGATTGCCTTTGTCAGATTGGCCTGAGCCTGTAAATCGTTCCTTTGCCAAAATGAACCAGGGATTGTATGTAACCATGCAGGGCCCCAGTGAATTTGGCATAGCCGGAAAACTAACAACCTGGTCTGTGAAAAATCAGCTAAACAAAATTAAAGTTCCTGCATTGGTAGTTGGTGCGGCACATGATACAATGGATCCCAATCATATGAAAGCCATGGCTGAAGCTGTGCAGAATGGAACCTATTTGTTTTGTCCTAATGGAAGTCATATGAGCATGTACGATGATCAGGAAACTTATTTTAAAGGACTGATTCATTTCATAAAAGGAGTCAATAATGGAGAAACCAAAAATATTGTTCCCAAGTCTTAAAGCTTAATCCAGAACTTCAGGTCTTCATTAGACCCAATGCCCACCACTTCATAGCTGGTGGGCATTTCATTTTCTGTACTATGAAAAGTAGCTATGCGTGTGCCTGATGGCATTTTTTTCAAGGCCTTGTAAAGATTACGGTTGTAGGCATGAAACAATTCATTGGAAATGGGAACAGAGTCATCAATCAGATCGCTCAGTTCCAAATGCTCATAAAAAGAATTGTAAAAATAGAAGTGCTGATAGGCAGAGAAATCAATATTGCTAAAGTCTCCTTCAAAAAAAGCGGTATTAGATAGGCCCAGCTTTATCGACAGCTTTGTGGCAATGGCATGTAAACTACCCCTGTGTTCTACTCCTGCAAAAAAAGCACTGGGAAAGAAATGAGCCCCAACTAAACAGAATTTTCCAACACCGCTGCCAATATCCAGGATACGGGGGGAATCACCCACTGCCAAAAATGTAGCCGCTTCCTTAGCTACGGATAAGGGTGTCCAGTGACGACTGGCAAGTTGGGATATATGTGCTGGATACAAAGCATCAAAAGCAGTATCAGAACTAAATGGATCCATTCTACTAAGTTCGCAAATTAACAATGGCAACGGGTTATTTATAGGAGCGTTTTTATCTGGTAATTACTCATAGATAAATAAATGGCCCCTGTTTTTGATCCTGAAGAACGCATTTTTTTTCTGTCTATATCCGTATCCTTCCCCATGAAATTAATGGGTATCCTGATTTTTTCAATTTCAAAATTCACCGTTACTTTATCCGGCAACACTTTCTGATCCTGATTGTATTGAAAGTGCAAGGTATAAGATCCATCTTTTTTGGTGTTGATTTCAGAAGCAACCAGTCTTCTAAGCCGGGTATCCATCCAAACTGTTGCGATAGAAAAATCTGCCCGTTTATCTGTGGGTATAATATTGATGACTTTACAATTTCTTCCACCCTGCATTTCCATTCCCCTGTCTACAGTAATAAAATCATATTCCAGTAAGCTATTCAGAGAAAAATCCAAACCGCGTTTTGGTAGCATAACAAAATCGTTGGAAGAAAACTTAACTTTCTGCCCCTTTGTATACATCATCTGTGCTTTTTTCACAGGCATATTGATGAAAGAGATATCAACTGCTAAAGTTAATTGTGTGGTGAAGGACTGGATTGAATCAAGACGAGATTTGAGTCTTAGCAAATCAGGATCTACTGATTGAGCAAAAACTGTACCCAGCATCACCTGACAAAAAAGAAATAAAAATATTTTTTTCATTACCCAATATCTTTTTGTTGAAACCAATAAATACCTGCTCCCATAAATAGCAAACTATATCCAATTGATAAGAAGCTATTCAATTGAATTTGCCCCCAATTAATCTGGTAATAAAAAAAATACTGCCAGGTATCATTCAATTTGGCAAAGAAAATAGTGTTAAACCAATTATCACCAAAATCAACTTTGAGCAGGATATTCGAAATAATTAAAAAGAAAGCAGAGACAATCCATGTTTTAGCAGCTTCCTTAAAAAGCACTGCAATGGTTAAACTAGCTATGGAAAAAAAGACCATGGATAAAGCACCCGAAACAAAAGACCAGCGTAAACGATAATAGGCATCGCCTGCATCAAAAAAATTCAGTCCGTTCAGATACACCACCAGATCGCCTTTGCCGAAAAACAAATAAGAGAGTCCAAATGAACTCATAGCCAGTACCAATACTACCAGCAAAGTAAATCCTATGGCAACCACATACTTACTCAATATAAATTTCCATTTGGTTACGGGTTGCAACATGATCGTTTGTATTGTGCGATCTTTATATTCAGCGGTCAACATACCGGAAACTACAATCATCAGAATCAATGGCAAATGAAACCATAGTGTA
>Ga0208492_1000988_pt1 | contig 20375 bp, 21 predicted proteins | sample Subbioar_CSW14AB_FD_184820 | JGI IMG/M metagenome (GOLD analysis project Ga0208492, IMG submission 184820) | Serpentinite rock and fluid subsurface biosphere microbial communities from McLaughlin Reserve, California, USA - CR12Mar_CSW14AB (SPAdes) | ecosystem: Environmental > Terrestrial > Deep... | reverse complement strand
CAAAGGTCCGCACCCCCATCGCCTGCCACTCCGCGACCGGCTTCACCACCCGTTCCGTGGTCTGGTCATAGTCGAAGCCTTCGGGCAGCTTCACCTCCACGCCCCAGGGCTGCCCCTTGGTCCAGCCCCAGAACCGCAGGTAATTGGCGGTGGAGGCCAGGGCGTCCGACGGATCATCCCCCCACAGGTTCTTCTTCCCGTCCCCGTCGAAATCGACCGCGAACTTCTCCCAACTCGACGGCATGAACTGCGTATGCCCCGACGCTCCCGCCCAGGAGCCGACAAACCGCTCCACATGCCCGCCCTCGACGATCTTCAAACCCGCGATCAGCTCCGCCTCGAAGAAGGCCCCCCGCCGCCCCTCATAGGCCAGCGTCGCCAGCGAGCCCAGCACCGGCAGATCGCCCCGGTAGGTGCCATAGGCGCTTTCCAGCCCCCAGACCGCCGCGACGACCTCCTTCTCTACCCCGAATTCCGCCTCGATCCGGTCCAGAAGGTCACGGTTCCGCTTGATGGCCTGCAGCCCCAGCGCCACCCGGTCCTCGGACACGGCTGTATCCAGGTAATCCCAGATCGTCTTGGAAAACTCGTTCTGGTTCCGGTCGCGCTCCACGACCTTGGGGTTGAACTCCACCCCCCGCATCGCGGCGTCAAAGGTCGCAGCCGTCACTCCCGCCTCCAGCGCCCGGGGCCGGAACTCCTGCACCCAAGCGTCCAACCCGGCCTGAGAGCCCATGACTTCCTCCACCCCCGCCACCAGATCGGGCAAGATCGTCTGCGCCTGCAACCCCATAGAGCCCAGAACCAGTGCGACCAAACTCATCCCAATTCGATTCAAATTTGCGCTTTCTTTTCCACAAATATCCCACGGGAGGTCTGGAGGGTGTGAAACCCTCCAGTCCGTCATCGCCGCTTGCGCACCAGCCGCCGTTTCGCCGCCGCCTGCGCGGGCTTCCGGGGCTGATACTTGCCCCCCGACCGCCTCGGGGGCCGCACAACCGCCCCTTCGACCGACAGCAGGTCCAGGATCAGCCCGCCCGTCACCGGAACCGCCTCTGCCAGCCGCACCGTGACCTTCTGCCCGATCCCCAGCGTCAATCCCGTCTCTGACCCCATCAGGGTCTGGCTGCCCTCGTCGTAGTTGAAATACTCCCGCCCCAAGGCCCGCACCGGGATCAGCCCGTCCGCACCGGTCTCGTCCAGCCGCACGAAGACACCGAACCGCTGCACGCCCGAAATCCGCCCGGCGAACTCCGCCCCGACCCGATCCGCCAGATACGCCGCCAGATACCTGTCATTGGTATCCCGCTCTGCCGCCATGCTCCGCCGCTCGGCCTCCGAGATCAGCTTGCCCGTCTCTTCCAGGTTCTCCTCGTCCCACTGGCTCAACCCGTCTTTGCCCCAGCCATGCCCCGAGATCAGCGCGCGGTGGACGATCAGGTCGGAATAGCGCCGGATCGGACTGGTGAAATGGGCATAATTCTTCAACGCCAGCCCGAAATGCCCGAAATTCTCCGGGTGGTAATAGGCCTGGGTCATCGACCGCAGGGTCGACAGGTTGATCAACTCGTCGAACTCCGTACCCTGCGCCTGGGCCAGCAGGCGGTTCAGATGCCGGGTCTGCAACACCTGCCCCTTGGCCAGCACCATCCCCGCGCCTTCCGCCACCTCGCGCAGGCCTTCCAGCTTCAGCGGTGACGGTTCCTCATGCACCCGGAAGAGAAGCGGCCGCTTCAGCCGGATCAGCTCCTCGGCGGCCGCGACATTGGCAAGGATCATCATCTCCTCGATCAGCCGATGCGCATCGAGCCGCTCCTTGAACGCGACCGAGGCGACCCGGCCCTGATCGTCAAGCTCGATCTTCCGTTCCGGCAGCTCCAGATCCAGCGGCTGCCGCACCTCCCGCGCCTGCACCAGCGCGGCGTAGGCCGCGTAGAGCGGCTGCAGAACCGGCTCCAGCAGCGGTGCGGTCTTCTCATCCGGCGATCCATCCACCGCCGCCTGCACCTGGGCATAGTGGAGCGAGGCCACCGACCGCATCATCCCCCGCACGAAGCGGTGGCCCCGTTTGTGCCCCTGCGCGTCGATCACCATCCGCACGGCAAGGCAGGCCCGGTCCACGCCCTCGTGCAAGGAACACAGATCGCCCGACAGGATGTCGGGCAGCATCGGCACCACCCGGTCTGGGAAATAGGTCGAGTTCCCGCGTTTCCGCGCCTCGCGGTCCAAAGCCGACCCGGGCGTCACGAAATGCGCCACGTCGGCGATGGCGACCCAGATGACAAAGCCGCCCGGATTTCCCGGATCGGTGTCCACCTCGGCATAAACCGCATCGTCGCGGTCCCGCGCATCGATGGGGTCGATGGTCACAAGCGGCAGCTCTCTCAGATCCTCGCGCCCCTTCATCCCCACCGGTTCCGCCCGGTCCGCCTCGGCGATCACCGCATCGGGAAAAACGTCGGGAATCCCGTGCTGATGGATCGCGATCAAACTTGCCGCCCGTGGCCCCGCCGGATCGCCCAGCCGCGCCACCACCCGCGCCGCGGGCAGCCCCAGCCGCCGCGCACCGACCGCTTCGGCCTCGACCAGCTCGCCATCCCTGGCACCCCCGGTCATGTCGGACGCGACGCGCCATTCCTTGTCCGAACCCTTCTCGATCGGCTGGATGCGCCCGCCTTCGGCATTCGCCCGGAACACCCCCAACACCTTCTTCGGGTTCGACCCCAGCGCCCGGATCAGCCGCGCCTCATAGACATAATCGTCCAGATCCACCTTGGCCAACCGCGCCAGAATGCGGTCCCCCGCCCCCAGCGCCGGATCGCCCTTCTTGAGGATGATCATGATGCGAGGACTGTCATCGACGCCTTCTTCCAGCGGCCTCGCGTAAAGATCGCCGTTCGCATCCGGCGGCAGGACCTGCAGCACCGCGACCGGGGGCAACACACCCTTTTCGAGGAACCGGCGCGAGGCCTTCTCGACCACGCCCTCGCCCTCCAGCTCGCGCAGAAGACGCTTCAACTCGATGCGGCCATCACCCTTGATTCCGAAGGCCTTGGCAATATCGCGCTTGGCCGAAAGGCCGGGGTTCTGCGAAATCCACTGACGGATGTCTTCCTTGGAGGGCATAGGTTTCATGCCCGAACGCCTAGCACGGCGCGGCGCGAAACACTACCAGACAGCAGATTTGCCCTTTTCCCAAATACTCATCTTCGCCCGAGCCGGTTGCGCGCTGCGCAGAGGCGAGACAACGGTCTTGCGCCGCAAGGCGCTCGATATGATTGCCGCCGGTCAAAGCGCGCGGCGCATGTGGCGGTGCGGGATGCCTGCGTCGAGGAACTCGTCGCCTTCCGCGACAAATCCCAGCTTTTCATAGAACCCCGTCGCATGGGACTGTGCGCCCAGATAGGCCTCGGTTACCCCCGGCACCCGGGCCAGCTCTTCCAGGGCCGCCTCGATCAGCGCCGCGCCAAGACCGGTCCCGCGAACCTCGGGCAACACGCAGACCCGGCCGATCTTGCCGACCTCGCCCTTGACCAAAAGCCGGGCCGTGCCCACCGGACAGGCTCCATCCCAGGCCAGAAGGTGAATCGCCTTGCCGTCAAGCCCGTCGACCTCATCGGCTTCGCTCACGCCCTGCTCGTCGATGAAGACCACCCGCCGCAAGGCCCGGCAGGTCGGAATGTCCTGCGTCACCTCGATCTTCGGGGTTGCAGAGCTTGTCATGCAAAATACTCCCGCAGGATACGCCCGTAGATCGCCTTGAGCTGCTGGATATGAGCAACCTCCACCCGCTCGTCGACCTGGTGCATGGTCTTGCCGACCAGACCGAACTCGATCACCGGGCAATGGTCCTTGACGAACCGCGCGTCCGACGTGCCGCCGCTGGTCGAGGCCACGGGCTTCCGTCCGGTCTCCGCCTCCACCGCGGTTGCCACCAGCGCCGACAACTCGCCCGGCGGGGTCAGGAAGGCCTCGCCCGAGACGGAAATCTTCAGCCCGATCTCCACCGCCGTCGCTTCGGCCACCGCTTCCGCCTCGTGCCGCAGCCAGGCCGACAGCGTGTCGCCCGAATGCGTGTCGTTGAACCGGATGTTGACCCGCGCCATCGCCTTGGCCGGGATCACGTTGCCCGCCGGATTGCCGCAGTCGATGGTGGTGATCGCCAGGGTCGAGGGATCGAAATGCGCCGTGCCCCGGTCCAGCGGTTCGGCTTCGAGCCGCGACAAAAGCTTGACCAGCGCCGAAAGCGGGTTCTTCGCCCGGTGCGGATAGGCAGAATGACCCTGCACGCCTTCGACCCGGATGTCGCAGGTCAAGGACCCACGGCGGCCGATCTTCATCATCTCGCCCATCGCGGTCGGGCAGGTCGGTTCGCCCACCAGGCAATGCGTCATCCGCTCGCCATTGAAGGCCATCCAGTCGAGGATCGCGACGGTGCCGTCCCGGCCCTCGCCTTCCTCGTCCCCGGTGATCGCCAGAATCACCGACCCGTCCGGCGGCGTCTCACGCACGAAATCCACCGCCGCCGCGACAAAGGCCGCGACGCCCGATTTCATGTCACAGGCGCCCCGGCCATACATCACGCCGTCCTTCACCTCGGCCCCGAACGGATCATGCGTCCAGGCCGCCGCATCGCCCACCGGGACCACGTCGGTATGCCCGTTGAAGCCGAAGGCCTTGTTCGCCCCCTGCTTGCCCCAGCGCGCATACAGGTTGGCGATCCCGCCCCGGTCCACGCGCGAACAGGTGAACCCTGCCGCGCCCAGAAGCTCGGCCAGAAGGGCGATCGCACCGCCTTCGGCCGGGGTCACCGACGGGCAACGGATCAGCCTTGCGGTCAGCTCCACGGGGTCTACGGGATCGAAGGGCATCATCAGGTCCAGATTGCAGCGTCCGCGATAGCTATCTGCTTGCCTGCGGTCCTGCAACCAGAAGGCGTGCGGGCGGGATCAGTCGAAGAACGGCGTGATTTCGGCCACGATGACCGAGTTTTCCTTCAAGGCGCGCTCCATCAGGAAGCGTTCCTCGTCGTCGATCTCTTCGCCTGCCTTCAGCCGCTCCTCCAGCGTGCCCAGGCCCTGCACCTCCAGCGGAGCCATTTCGGCCTCTTTCAGGATCGCGACCGTTTCTCGGACCGCTTCCGCCTCGTCGACACCCGAGGCATAACACAAAAGAGCTGCCCCCGTGGCCTTCGGCGGCAGGCCGTCGCCTTCCTTGCGGCCGACCTCGACGATCAGTGAATAGACCTGCTGCGGTCGCTTGGCCTTGCTTTCGTCCGCTGCCTGATCCGCCATCCGCCCGGCCCCTTGGTTCTGCGCTTCCGAAGTGGCGGGCGAAAGCCGCTTTGTCAATCGCGTCCGATCCCGGGGTCGATCCCCGGCATTTTAGACATCTTGGCCGGACCCGTTAACCGTTCCCAAGATGTTCTCATCGACCTTCGACCCGACAATCAAGGTCGAAGGCGTGCCATGGTCAACGCAACGAAACTTCCGGTCGAATCGAATGTCGGGGCCGAAAAGCTGGCCGATGCGATGTTCGGTCCGGGCATCAAGGTGGTGAACGCCAGCTATACCGGCGACCCGGCCTCGGCCGGAATCTATTCGAAGGGTGACACCATTGCGCCCGACGCCACACCCTCGGATACCGGCGTGATCCTGTCCACCGGACGCGCAGGCGACTTCACCAATGCGACAGGCGAAGCCAACCACATCGCCTACCGGACCACGAACACCAACGGCGTTGACGGCGATGCCGACCTGAACGCGATCGCCGGGGGCCAGACTTACGACGGTGCGATCTTCCAGGCCGATTTCATTCCCGATGGGTCGACCCTGACGATGCAGATCACCTTCTCGTCGGAAGAATACCTTGAATATGTCGGCTCGGGCTTCAACGACGCGGTCGGCGTCTGGGTGAATGGCGAAAAGGCCCTGCTGACCGTCGGAGACGGTGACATCTCGATCGACAACATCAATCCGACCCGGAACGGCAACCTGTATGTCGACAACGCCAAGGACCAGTACAACACCGAAATGGACGGCTTCACCGTCACCCTGACGCTGAAGGCCAAGGTTGTTCCGGGTCAGGTCAACCACATCAAGATCGGCATCGCCGATGGCGGCGACGCGGCCTATGACAGCAATCTGCTGATCGCGGCGGACTCGGTCCAGACCGCGGTCGTGGCGGAAGGCGACAGCTTCACGATCGGCCTTGGGGACACCACCGTCGTCGATCTGACCGGGAACGACACCAATACCGGCGGCGGCACGCTGACCATCACCAAGATCAACGGCGTCCCGGTCAAGGCGGGCGACCACATCATCCTGCCCTCGGGGCTGGAGATCGTGGTGAACGCCGACGGCACCATCACCATCGTCGCCGATCCCGATGATACCGCCGGGCCGGAAAGCTTTTCCTACGAGGTGACGAACGGCGACGGCGTGACCGATGTCGGCTTCGTCGATGGTGAGGTCGTGCCCTGTTTCGTGGCAGGCACCAGGATCGCCACCGCGCGCGGACCTGTCCCGGTCGAGGATGTCACCGTCGGCGATCTGGTCCTGACGCTGGATCACGGGTTCCAGCCGGTGACCTGGCATGGGGTCCGCGAGGTGCCTTCGGCGGGATCGCTGGCCGCCGTGCGCATCCCGGCGGCGACTTTTGGCGATCATGGCGCGCTGGCCGTCTCGCCGCAGCACCGGCTGCATTTCGCGGGCTGGCGTGCCCAGCTTTACGCGGGCGAGGATGAGGTTCTGGTCAAGGCGATCCACCTCGTCCGCGCCGGGCGGCTGGCGCAGGACCACTCTGGCGCGCCGGTGACCTACCATCACCTCCTCTTTGCCCGGCACGAGATCATCCGCGCCGAAGGGTTGTGGAGCGAAAGCTACTACCCCGGACCGGGGACGATGGCGGGCCACGACCCCGGGGTGCAGGAGGAGCTATTCAGCCTGTTCCCCGAGCTTGCCGTGAACCCCGGGACCGGCTACGGCCCGGCCGCCCGGCCGGAGGTCCCGGCGCATGTGGCAAGGCTGATCGTCGCCTGAAGCCGCCGTCACTCCCGCAAGAGCTCGTTGATGCTGGTCTTCGACCGGGTCTGCGCGTCGACCTTTTTCACGATCACCGCGCAGTAGAGGTTGATCCCGCCCTTCGACGGCATCGACCCCGCCACCACGACCGACCCCGGCGGCACCTCGCCATACATGACCTCGCCCGTCTCGCGGTCGACGATCTTGGTCGACTTGCCGATGAAGACGCCCATCCCCAGGACCGACCCCTCGCGGACGATGCAGCCCTCGACCACCTCGGACCGTGCGCCGATAAAGCAGTCGTCCTCGATGATCGTCGGTCCTGCCTGCATCGGCTCCAGCACCCCGCCGATCCCGACGCCGCCCGACAGATGCACGTTGCGGCCGATCTGCGCGCAGGACCCCACCGTCGCCCAGCCGTCCACCATCGAGCCTTCGTCGACATAGGCCCCGATGTTCACGAAGGACGGCATCAGCACCACGCCCTTGCCGATGAACGCGCTGCGCCGCACGATCGACCCCGGCACCGCCCGGAACCCCGCGCGGCGCCAGTCGGCCGCCGTCCAGCCCTGCCACTTCGACGGCACCTTGTCCCACCAGTTCGACCCGCCGTTCGACCCGGAAATCTCGTACATCTCGGTCAGGCGGAACGACAGCAGCACCGCCTTCTTCGCCCACTGGTTCACATGCCAGGCGGTGCCGCGCTTCTCGGCCACCCGCAGGCTGCCATTGTCCAGCGCTGTCAGGGTCGCCTCGATTGCATCCCGCACTTCGCCCTTCGTGGCCGGCGAAATCCCGTCTCGCGCCTCCCAGGCGGCTTCGATGGCGGTCTCAAGCGCGGCGTTCGGGGCGGCGTCAGGCATGGGGTCTTCCCTTTTCGGTTGGTCAGTGCGGCCCCGACCCTATAAGGCTGATCCCGTAGTCACGCAATCGAAGTGCCGCCCATGAAAGACGAACCCCGCAGCCACCCGTTCCGCGACAGCGTCGAGGATATCGCCGCCGCCAAGCGCATCCCCGACACGCCGCAGACCCGCGCGCCCGCCTATCGCCTGGCTTTCGCCGACCATGATTTCCTGACCCGCGAAGAGCTGCGCCCGGTCCGCCTGCAACTGGAGCTGCTGAAACCGCAGCTGATCATGGACGAACGCGGCATCGAATCGACCATCGTCCTGTTCGGCGGCGCCCGCATCCCCGCGCCGGAACACCGCGACACCGCGCGCACGAAAACCCTCGCCGACCTGTCGCACTACTACGACGAGGCCCGCCGCTTTGCCCGGATCATGACCGAGCGCAGCCTGGAGACCTACGGGCGCGAGGGCGTGATCTGCACCGGCGGCGGCCCCGGCGTGATGGAGGCAGGCAACCGCGGCGCGGACGAGGCTGGCGGGCAGTCGATCGGCCTGAACATCGTCCTGCCGCATGAACAGGCCCCGAACGCCTATGTGACGCCCGACCTCAGCTTCAACTTCCACTACTTCGCCATCCGCAAGATGCATTTCCTGATGCGCGCGAAAGCGGTCGTCGTCTTCCCCGGTGGCTTCGGCACGCTGGACGAAATGTTTGAAAGCCTGACCCTGATCCAGACCGGCCGGATGAAGAAGATCCCCTTCCTTCTGTTCGGTCGCGACTGGTGGGAGAAGGTGGTGAACTGGACCCACCTTGCCGAGGCGGGCGTGATCTCGCCGGAAGACCTTGCGCTGTTTGCCATGGTCGAAACGGCGGAAGAGGCGGTGTCGGTGATCGACGGGTGGATGGTGGCGTAGGGTGCGCTACAGCGCACCAGCTTTATCGATACACCGGCGCGCGTAGGTCGGGGCGTGCCCCGACTCTCGTTCGCCCCCCGCGCGCGCCATATGGGTTTTCGGGCACATGAGTCGGGGCACGCCCCGACCTACGCAGAGCCATCGAAAACTGCCCCTTGATCTCGCGCCACCTCCCCGAGAAATCCGCGTCCCCTTCCGGCAGCGCCCAAACGCAATGCATGTGGTCGGGCAACACCACCCATGCGTCGATCCGGAACGGCCGCTTTGCCTTCGTCACCGCAACCGCCTGCCGCAAGACCTCCACCTCCCCGACCAAGAGTTGCGATCTCCGGTCGACCAGGGCCATCGTGAAAAAGATCGAGGCGCCAGCGACGCTGGGGCGGAGATAGCGGGACATGCCCGGAACGTTGGTCGGAAAGGATGAAGATTTCCTGAAAGTCGACGTCAAAAGCCCCACCCCGCCGGACGCTTCCCCCGTAGGCGGCATGATCTCACGCACCACCCTACAATCACCCCGATTCGCCGCGCTTAGTTAACGCCACCCGCGCCACACCCGCGTCGGGACGGATGCCAGACGCATGCCAGACAGATGCCATACCGTTAACCTATTCGAAATGTCCTGAATTAACCCAGCGTTCTCAGGGCCTTGCGGCCTCCCGTTCCCACCCGTCCAGAAATTCCACCCGCTCACACCCCGCAAACGCCGCCAGCCGGTCCAGCTCGGCCTCCAGCTTTGCCTGCCGACCCTTCGTCAGTTTCACCCCGGCCTCTGGCCAGAAGCCCTTGACCCGCAAGCTGCCCACGTCGCGGAACGCCTTCACGTCGATGCGTCCCACCAGCCGGTCGCCCTCCAGCACCGGGAAGACATAGTAGCCCCAGACCCGCTTTGGCTCGGGCACGAAGACCTCGATCCGGTAGAAGAAGCCGAACAGGAACTCGGCACGTTTGCGGTCGCGGAGCGCAGGGTCGAAGGGGGACAGGATGCGCAGACGGGGGGAGGGTTCGGGCGGCAGCTCAACTAGAATATCATGGAAAGCAAAGGACTTGCGGCGCTGACCTTCGGCCCCCTCGACCTCCACCTCCACGATTTCGCCCCGCGCGAGCGCATCCCGGCACCAGGTCTTCGCGGCCTCGGGACCGATGGCGTTCCAGTAGGCCGCGATCTCTCCACTGGTGCCGAACCCCAGATGCCGCAGCGCCGTCCGGCAGGCCCAGTCGCAGACCTCCGCCTCCGGCACCGGCGCGCGGTGGACCTCGGGGATCACCCGCTCGGTCAGGTCATAGATCTTGGCGAACCCGTCCCGCCGGGTGATCGCCAGCCGTCCCGTCCGCCACAGCCATTCCAGCGCGGTCTTCGACGGATGCCAGTCCCACCAGCCGCCCTTGCCCCGCACCTCGCCCTCGCCCACATCCGCTGTCCCCACCGGGCCGTCCTTGGCTATCCTGTTGAGAATGCTGTCAAACTGCGCTTCGTACCCGTCCCGAAACCAGCTTTTCCAGTTCCTGTGCAGCCGGTCTTCGTCGCGGGCAAACCGGTGCTGCCAGACCCCGTGCAGCCTGACCGGCAGGATCGAGGCATCGTGCGTCCAGTGTTCCCAAAGGCTGCGGTCGCGTTCCAGAAGCCGCTTCAGCGCGGGGGGGCGATACGACTGCCGCCGCGACCACAGGATCATGTCATGCGCCCGCGCCACGGTGTTGATGCTGTCGACCTGCACAAAGCCGATCCGCGCGATCAGGTCATGCAGGGCCTGCCCCGAGGCCGCGCCGACGGGCGGCTCGGCAAGGGCATGGCGGTCGAGGAAAATACGGCGGGCGCGGGGGTTGGGGATCAGAGGCATCATCGCCAAGGCCTAACATTGCAAACTGTTTCGGCAAATGCGGGATTTGTGACCGGTCAAGGACCGCTGGACGGTTGCATCATCTGGCCCAGTCCCTACTATCCCCTTGTCTCCTGACATATTTTCCCGAAACCAGCATTGGCCGCACCCCGACCCCGGGCGTTTGGGCCGGAAAGGACCAGGTCGCATTGCCCCACGAAACGCCGCTGATCACCACCCTTGTCGCCGGTTTCGGACTGGCCTTCCTGTTCGGCCTTCTGGCGCAGCGGCTGAAACTGCCGCTGATCGCGGGTTACCTTCTGGCCGGGGTGGTCATCGGGCCGTTCACGCCCGGCTATGTCGCCGATCTGGGCCTTGCCGCCGAACTGGCCGAGCTGGGGGTGATCCTTCTGATGTTCGGGGTCGGCCTGCACTTTTCGCCGCGCGATCTGATGGCGGTGAAGGCGCTCGCGGTGCCGGGCGCGCTGGGCCAGATCGCGGTGGCGACGCTGTCGGGGATGGCGGTCGCCTGGGCCCTGGGGTGGAGCGTCGGGGCAGGCCTGATCTTCGGCATCGCGCTTTCCGTCGCCTCGACCGTCGTCCTGCTGCGCGCGCTGCAGGACCGCGACCTGGTGCAGACCGAAAAGGGCCGCGTGGCGGTGGGCTGGCTGATCGTCGAAGACCTGGTGATGGTCCTTGCGCTGGTGCTGATCCCGCCCCTTGCCGGCCTTCTGGGCGGCACGGCAATGCCCGTCGCCGAAGAGGCCGAGATCGTGGCCGAGGTCGGCATCGGCATCGGTCCCATCGCCGCCACCGTCCTGATAACGCTGGTGAAAGCCGCGGCCTTCGTCGCGCTGATGCTGGTGGTCGGCCGCCGCGTCATCCCCTGGGCCCTGCACTTTGTCGCCCACACCCACTCGCGCGAGCTGTTCCGGCTTGCCGTTCTCGCCATTGCGCTGGGCGTCGCCTACGGGGCCTCGTATTTCTTCGGCGTCTCCTTCGCGCTTGGTGCGTTTTTCGCTGGGATGGTGATGTCCTCCTCGACCCTGTCGCAGCAGGCCATGCGCGAGACGCTGCCCCTGCGCGACGCCTTTGCCGTGCTGTTCTTCGTCTCGGTCGGAATGCTGTTCAATCCCGGCGTCCTGCTGTCGCAACCCTTTGCCCTTCTCGCGACCGTCGCGATCATCGTCGGTGTCAAGGCCGCGGCGGGGTTCTATCTGGTCAAGCTTCTGGGCCATGGTCGCGACATGGCGCTGACGATTGCCGCCAGCCTTGCGCAGATCGGCGAGTTCTCGTTCATCCTGATCACCATGGGGGCCAAGCTGGACATCGTCCCGCCCGAGGCGCGCGATCTGGTGGTGGCCGGGGCGATGATCTCGATCCTGGCGAACCCCGTGCTGTTCCGCCTTCTTGACCAGCGCGAAGCGCGCAAGGCTAAGGCTCTTCGTTCGGCTTCGCCTCCTCCTCGCGAGGATGGCGCGAGCAGCGATGAACTCACCGACGCGCCGCCGGTCAGACCGGACGCCCCGTCAGCAGTTTCGGAAGCTCGCCCGTCAGTCCCGCCGCCTGCCGCATGAAGCCCCGCCGTACCCCCGGCAAGGCGTTGACCAGGCCCATGCCAAGGTCGCGGCCCAGTCGCAGAAGCGGATTGTCGCTGGAAAACACCCGGTTGACCGTGTCCATCCCAAGCGCCAGCGCCGTCGCGTCGAACCGCCGCCAGCGCTGATATTCGTCCAGCGCCGCGGGGCTGCCGGGGTCCTCGCCACGGCGGCGGGCCAGGATCAGCACCTCGGCCAAGGCCGCCACATCGCGCAGGCCAAGGTTCAGCCCCTGCCCGGCAATCGGGTGGACGCCATGCGCCGCGTCGCCGACCAAAGCCAGGCGGGGGCCGATGAAGCGCTCGGCCAAGGACAGCGACAGGGGATAGGTGAACCGATCCCCCGCCAGCGCGATCTCGCCCAGAAAGTCGCCGAAGCGCGGGCGCAGTGCGTCAAGGTATTCGGCATCCGGCAGGGCCTGGATCGCGGCGGCGGTCGCGTCCGTCTCGCTCCAGACGATGCTGGAAAGGTGACCGCCTTTCAGCGGCAGGATCGCCAGCGGCCCTGTGGGCATGAAGAACTGGTGCGCGATGCCCCTGTGGTCCCGTTCGTGCCGGATTGCGGTGACAAGCGCTGTCTGGCCATAGCCCCAACCAACCCGCCTGATCCCGGCCCGCGCTGCAACGCCCGATCCGCGCCCGTCGCAGCCGACCAGAAGACCGGCCGTCAGCGACCGCCCCGAGGCCAGCGTCACCGTCACCCCCGACGGCCCGACGTCCTGCGCGACAACGCTTTCACCGGAAAGCAGCGTGATCCCGGGCGCGGCCCGCATCGCCTGCAGGAAGGCCGCATAAAGATGCCGGTCCTCCAGCATGTGCCCGACCGGGCCTTCCTCGATCTCGGCCGCGTCGAAGTGCAGAAAGAAGGGCGCGGCCCCCTCGCCAGCCCGCCCGTCGCTCGCCTTGATCTCCAGCATCGGCTGCGCCTTGTCGGCAACCAGCGGCCAGACGCCGATGACGGTCAGCAACCTGACCGAGGCAATCGCGAGCGCATAGGCCCGCCCGTCGAACCCGGCTTCGGCCCGGGCAGGGGCGGGACGCGCATCGACCACCGTCACCCGGAACCCGCCTTGCGCCAGCGACAAAGCCAGCGCCGGGCCGTTGAGACCACCGCCCGCGATCAGGATGTCGGCATCGCGTGTCATTCCCCCTACATACCCCGCGCGGGCGGATTGTCCATGCGTCGCCAAGCCGCTACCCTTGCCGCAACATGGGGGAACAGATGTCCGGAACCTGGGCGCACATGACCGCAGCCGACCTTGGCCGCGAAATCGAAAAGGGCCGCATCCACCCGGTCGAGCTGACCGAGGCCTTCCTCGACCGGATCGACAGCCATCCCCTCGCCCCGCGCATCTACGCCCGCGCCACCGCTGCCCGCGCGCGGGGCGAGGCGATGGCCGCCGCCTCCCGCGCCAAGTCGGGGTTGCGCAAGGGGCTCTTGGACGGGGTGCCGATCAGCTGGAAGGATCTCTTCGACACGGCGGGCGTGGCAACCGAGGCCGGGTCGGCCCTGCTGAAAGGGCGCACCCCGGACCGCGACGCCGAGGTGCTGGAGACCGCAACGCTGCAGGGCCTCGTCTGCCTTGGCAAGACGCATATGTCGGAACTGGCGTTTTCGGGCCTTGGGCTGAACCCGGTGACGGCCACGCCGCCGAACCTGAACGACGACCGCGCGGTGCCCGGCGGATCCTCCTCGGGGGCGGCCGCCTCGGTGGCCTTTGGGCTTGCGCCTGCCGCCATCGGGTCGGATACCGGCGGGTCGGTGCGCGTTCCGGCGGCCTGGAACGATCTTGTGGGCCTGAAGACCAGTGTCGGCCGCCTGCCGATGGGCGGCGCGCTGCCCCTGTGCGAACGGTTCGACTCCATCGGCCCGCTGGCCCATTCGGTCGAGGATTGCGCGCTGCTTCTGCAAGCCCTGTCCGGTGGCGCGCCAACCGACCTTGCCGGGGCCACGCTATCCGGCCTTCGCATGGCCATCCTTGAAACGGTGGCCCTGGACGACCTCCGTGATCGCCCGGCGCAGGGTTTTGACGATGCCGTCGCGCGCCTTGCCCGTGCCGGGGCAACCGTCACGCGAATCAAGGTCCCGGAAGCCGCAGAAGCGATGTCCCTCTCGGCCGCCCTTGTCACCGCCGAGGCCTATGGCATCTGGCGCGACACCATCGAGGCCGCCCCGCAGAAGATGTTCCCCCGCATCCTCGACCGCTTCCGCACCGGGGCGAACGTCCTGGCCATGGACTATGTGGCGGGCTGGCGCAGGCTGGAAGCGATCCGCAAGGTCTGGGCGGAACGGGTTGCCGGCTTCGATGCCATCCTTGTGCCCACCTCGCCCATCCTTCCGCCGGAAGCCAACCGACTGCTGACCGACGACGCCTATTACGTTACCGAAAACCTGCTTGCCATGCGCAATACCCGGATCGGAAACATGCTTGGCGTTTGCGCACTGACATTGCCCACCTCACAGCCATCCTGCGGGATCAGCCTGATGGCAGGGGCAGGGCAGGAAGCTCGGCTTCTGCGCCTGGGCTCGGCGGCAGAACGCGCGCTGCGCTAGACCCGGAGGCCCGGCAGCTCGGCCCGGACCCGCAGACTGCCGAACGGGCCGCGCACCAACTCGATGAGCATGCCGCACCGCCTAGGCCGGTTCGCTGTCCGATCCCGGCGTGAAACCGCCCAAGACATTGCGAAGCCTGCGCGTCGTGTCGGTCAGCTGCTGCGCGTCCCGCAGCCCGATGGCCGCCTCGATCTCCTGATCCGTATCGCTCCACAGCTGGTAGATGCTTTCCAGAAGGCTGCGCCCCCGCGGCGAAATGGTCAGAAGGTTGCTGCGGCTTTCTTCGGCAAGGCGGACCTGTGACGGCGCGCCCATCCGGCTGATCGCATCAAGAATGCGCGCCCGCCGGGGCTAAGGTCAGCGCCGCGCGCTTTGCCAGGAACGCTCTCGTCCAGGACCCTGCTGTGGTGGACTGCAGGTTAACCTCCGGCGAAGCGGCCGGATGCACGCAGGTTGTGGTGAAATACAAGCCGGACGTCTGGAAATCGGCCCGTTCTGCCCCCCGGCCCTCGACGAAACGGCTGGCCATATCGACCCCGGCGGCTGGTATCACTGGCACGGAACCTCGACCGACATCGCCTCGGTCTACAACAAGGCCTCGCTCGACGCGACAGGCGGACTGGCCCAGTCAGCCAGCGCCCAGTTCGGCTATGCCTATGCCGGATTTGCGATGTTCGGGACCGCTGACGCTGAGGGAACCAGTCCGTCCGACCTTGATGCCTGCGGGGGCCATACCGGGCCAACGCCCGCTTTGCCCGAGGCTGAATACCACTGTCACGCGACCACCGATTTCCCGAACCTGCCGAACTGCCTGACCGGCGTTCGGGCGGAGGACAATTTCAGGACAACCGCCAAGACCGGGATCGGCGCGGACCGATCCTCGTGGTGGTGGCCGTTCGACTAGGCCGGAGCCCGGGTCTTCCGGAGCGAGCAGGGTCGCATTGCCGGTCTGGAATCCTTGGCTTGAAACGGTCAGGCGCGATGGTAGGGCGACCCGGCCAGGATCGTCGCGGCGCGGTACAGCTGTTCGGCCAGCATCACCCGCACCAGCATGTGCGGCCAGACCATGCGGCCAAGGCTGATCACCAGATCGGCCCGGGCGCGCAAGGCAGGGTCCACCCCGTCCGCGCCCCCGATGACGAAGGCCGCGTCCTGCCGCCCGCCATCGCGCCACCCGGCCAGCGCCTGCGCAAACTCCGGGCTCGACAGGACCTTGCCGCGTTCATCCAGCACGCACAGCGCCGCACCTTCGGGGACAGTGCGGGCCAGAAGGGTTGCCTCGGCCGCCATGCCGCCACCCTTGCGGTCCTCGATCTCATTCTCGCTGACCGGCCCAAGGCCCAAGGGGCGCCCGGTCCGCTCCAGCCGTGCAAGATAGTCGTCGATCAGATCGCGCTCTGGCCCCGTCCGCAACCGGCCCACGGCGCAGAGGTGCAGCCGCATCAGGCCTTGGCAGCCAGGGTCGAGCCCGCCGGAAGCCACATCTTTTCCAGCTGATAGAACTCGCGCACTTCGGGGCGGAAGACGTGGACGATCACGTCGCCCGCGTCGATCAGCACCCAGTCGCCGGTGTCCTTGCCTTCCATGCGGACCGAGATCCGCATCTCCTGCTTCAGCCGGTCTGCCAGCTTTTCCGAAATCGCGGCCACCTGACGCGAGGACCGGCCCGAGCAGATGACCATGTAATCGGCCACGTCCGACCGTCCGCGCAGGTCGATCCGGACAACATCCTCGGCCTTGTCGTCGTCGACCGATTTCAGGACCAGGTCCAAAAGCGCTTGCGAGGTTTGACCCTCGGCAGCCTCATCGGCCGGTTTCGGGCGCGGACCGGTGGGAAGGCCGGTGGCAGGATCAGAATGCGACAGGACAAGGTCCTCCAGAGGCGCGCGCGGACAAAATTCCAGACGGCAGGCCCCCGCGCCGGGCCATGCGGTCAAGCCTAGCACTGTGACCGGGCAATCTCAACCGAAGGCGGGCGGGTATCCCCTATTGCGCGCCTTGGCAAGGCTTGATCGCCGCCAGCACCTCTGCGCCCAGCAGGTCCGCAAGCTTGCCGCCGTCGATCAGCGGCAGGAACGGCCCGTCCGCCGCGACCCGGATCAGGACCGATCCCCGGGCGTCAGCCGCCGGACCCTCCCCGACCGTGCAGCCCCCCACCCCCACGCCCAGCGAGCCCTGGGCCTTTCCCTCACGCTTCCAGGCGGCGATGTCGGCCTGCAGGGCCCGCATCCGGGGCACGTCCGCGTCGGCAATGGCGAAACTGCGGGCGCTTGCCCCCGGTGGTACTTCAATGCCCTGCGCTGCCGGGCGATCCGCCAGCTGGAAACTGCCCTCCCGCCGCTCCCGGCCACGAACCGCAGACAACTCCAGCCGCGCAGAGCCCGGGCTGACAGACAGGCCGGGCGGCAGGATCACCACCAGGTCGATCCCCGCCGGGTCCACGGTCAGCGGGTCGAAACCCGCAAGCCGCGCGGCGGTGGACGGCACGATGGACGCACAGGCAGACAGGGCCAGACTGACGGCAAGGCTACGAAGGATGGACAGCATTGCGAATCTCCTTTGACAGACATTATTTACTGTAATACGATAAAATATCGCTGCGAAAGGGGTAAACATGCAAGATGTTCGTCGCCTGCAGGGCCTGTCCGGCCTGCTGTATTGGGTTGCCTTGATCCTGTCCGTCCTGCTGCCGCTTGTGGTCCTGATCTTTGCCGCAAGGGGCGTGACCGACCCAGGCTCGCTGCTCATCCGCGCCCCGCAAGTGCCGCCCGGAACGCCGGTCACGACGCTGCAGGCCGGTCTTGTCGCGGCGACAGGCCTGGTTTCCGTCCTGCCGATGGTCGCGGCTTTGCGCGGGATGGTCCGGCTTTTCGGCCGCTACCGCGAGGCCGAGGTGCTGGTCGCGGAGAACGCCGACACCATCCTGCAGATCGGCCGCGCGCTGGTGCTGGTCGCTGTGTTCACCGTCGTCGTGCCCACCCTGCAGACCCTGATCCTCAGCTGGAACGCCGCGCAGAAGATCCTGACCATCGGGATCGACGGCGGCACGCTCGGGTTTCTCATGGCCGCAGGCCTTCTGACCGTCATCGGCTGGGCCATGCGCGAGGCGGCAGCGATCAAGGCCGAGAACGCGGAGTTCGTCTGATGCAGCCGCCCGCACTGACCATCGTCGTCCGGCTGGACGTGATGCTGGCCCGTCGCAAGATGCGGTCGCGCGAACTGGCCGAACGGATCGGGATCACCGAACAGAACCTGAGCCTGTTGAAGTCCGGCAAGGTCAAGGGCATCCGATTCGACACGCTTGCCGCGATCTGTGCCGCGCTGGACTGCCAGCCCGGCGACATTCTTGAGGCGATCGCAGAAGCCTAGGGTCTGTCTGGCGCTGATAGAAGCGCCAAACAGCCTCCAGGTGTTTCGTGGTCGCCTGTCTTTCGACAAAACCGGAGTCCACTTTTGTCGGACAGGCTCAAGGTGCCCGGGAACCGATTTTCGCCAAGGAATCGAAACTTTCGTCAGGGCTTCCGCCCGAGAACCTCGTCCTGATGCTGCCCCAGCCGTGGCGCCGGTCGGTCCAGCGCCAGCTCGGCCCCCGAGAACGTCATCGGGCTGCGCACGCCCGGCAGGCCCTCGGGTGCGATCTGCAGACCGCGGGCAATGACCTGCGGGTCGGCAAAGACCTCGGCCAGATTGTTGATCGGCCCGGCGGGCACGCCCTCGGCTTCGCAGGCGGCCAGAAGGTCGGCCTTGGCCCAGGTTTTCGTCGCAGCTGTCAGAAGCTCGGTCATCGCGGCCCGGTTGGCGACGCGGTCGGCGTTGGTCAGGAACTTCGGGTCCGCCGCCATTCCGTCCAGCCCCAGAACCCTGCACAGCCGCTGGTATTGGCCATCATTTCCGGTGGCCAGGATCAGCCAGCCATCGCGGCAGTCGAAGACCGCATAGGGCGCGAGGTTCGGATGCGCGTTGCCCATCAGGCCCGGCGCCTTGCCCGATGCCAGATAGTTCATCGCCTGGTTCGCCATCACGGAAGTCGCTACGTCCAGCAAAGCCATGTCGATCTGCTGACCCTCGCCCGTCCGACCCCGCTGCACCAGGGCCGCAAGGATCGCCGTCGCGGCATAGACCCCGGTGAAGATATCCGTCACCGCGACGCCCACCTTCTGCGGCTGGCCGTCTGCGGGGCCGGTGACACTCATCAGCCCGGACATGCCCTGGATGATGAAGTCATATCCGGCGCGATGCGCATAGGGCCCGTCCTGCCCGAAACCGGTGATGGAACAATAGATCAGCCGGGGGTTCACCTTGCGCAAGGACGCGTAGTCCAGCCCGTATTTTGCCAGGCCCCCGACCTTGAAATTCTCGATCAGCACATCGGCGTCGGCCACGAGGCGGCGGACGGTGTCCTGCCCCTCTGCTGTGCGAAAATCGCAGGTGATCGACCGCTTGCCCCGGTTGGTCGCGTGGAAATAGGCGGCGGTCGTCTCGCCCCGGCTCTCGATGAACGGAGGCCCCCAGCGCCGGGTGTCGTCGCCTTCGGGCGCTTCGACCTTGATCACGTCCGCGCCCAGATCGGCCAGTGTCTGTCCGGCCCAGGGGCCGGCCAGAATCCGCGCCAGCTCGATGACGCGGATGCCGTCCAGCGGTGCCGCCATCCTACTTTGCCAGCTCGGCGTCGAGGATCGCCTTCATGTCTTCATAGGCCATGTTTGAATACATCGTCCCATTGATGAAGAAAGTCGGGGTTCCCTTGACCCCGTCCGTCTCGAAGTTGGTCTGGAACTGCTTGATCAACGCTTCGGCATTTGCTGTGTCGTTCAGGCAGACATCCATCGCCGCATCGTCCAGCCCGGCAGAGCGACCGATGGTCTTCAGGTTCTCGACCACCTGCATCGGATCCTCGGACCCGGCCCATTCCTTCTGCTTTTCGTACAGCATGTCATGGATGCCGAAGTATTTCATCTCGCCGCCGCAGCGGGCGATCAATGCAGCCCACAGGCCATATCGGTCGAAATAGACTTCGCGCAGGGTGAAATGGACCTTGCCGGTGTCGATATACTCTTTCTTCAGCTGACCGTAGGCATTCGCGTGGAAGTTCGCGCAATGCGGACAGGTAAAGCTGGCATATTCCACCAGCTTCACCTTCGCGTCCGGCGAGCCCAGCGAGAAATCGCCCGGCCCGGCAGCGGTCGCGGTTTCCTGTGCCAAGACCGGGGTCATCGCCGCTGTGGCGGCTGCGGCAAGGGCAATCATTGCCCGGCGATTGAGTTTCAGCATGTCTGGGCGTCCTTTTTCATCACGCAATTCAAGATCGGGGACGAGTTAAGATGTTTTGTGCCAGCTGTTCAAGCGCGTTGCGCAAACCCGGGTCCGCCACCTCCCGGGCAGCGTCCTCGGCCTGGGCGACCACGGCGGGGTCGGGCAACCTTGACGTCGGTGGCGCGGGCGCAAACTCGGCCTTGCCCTCGGCAAAGCCGGTCGCGGCGGTCTGGGTCAGATGGATATGGCTGATCGCGGCATAGCCGTAGACCGCGTTCACCCGTTCCTTCAGCACCGGCAGCGCCATCTGCACCATCGGCGCCTCGCTCGCCTTGACGAGGAGGGTCAGCGTGGCACCCATGCCACCTT
>Ga0208492_1000987_pt1 | contig 20384 bp, 23 predicted proteins | sample Subbioar_CSW14AB_FD_184820 | JGI IMG/M metagenome (GOLD analysis project Ga0208492, IMG submission 184820) | Serpentinite rock and fluid subsurface biosphere microbial communities from McLaughlin Reserve, California, USA - CR12Mar_CSW14AB (SPAdes) | ecosystem: Environmental > Terrestrial > Deep... | reverse complement strand
GCCCAGCCGCGTCGGCAGGTCCCACACCTTTTGCGTTGCAGGTGCGGGCGCCTGCTGCGGCTGGTCCACCGTCATGCGCTAGTGGTCCTTCTCTTCTTCGCGGAAGGTGTCGTGGCAGTTCTTGCAGGCGCCGCCCGTTTTCGGGAATTGCGCCTTGAAGCCGGCAGCGTCCGTCACGGCGGCGAGCGCGGTGGCTTCCGTCTGCAGTTTCACGACAGCCGCGTCGAAGGTGGCGCGGTCGGTCCAGATGTTGGCCTTGGCGCCGGTCTTGATGCCGGTCTCGGGGCCGGTGCCGGCCGGGAACCATGTGCCCATGACGTCAGCGGTCTTCTTCACTTCGGCGGCGGCGGTGGTGACGGCAGCCATGTCCGGCGTCGCCGCCTTCATGTTGTCCATCAGCACTTTCATGTTCTTGCCGAGCGCCTCGTAGTTGTCGTGGCGGGTCTTCATGAAACCAGGAACGTCAGCCGGCGTTTCGCCTGCCGTGCTGGCCGGCGTCACTTCAGGCGCAGGGGCCGGTGCGACTTCGGCAGCAGGAGCGGTCGGCTCGGCAGGTTTGGCGGGCTCACCGCCGCCACAGGCGGCCAGTCCAAGCGCCAGGGCGGCGCACGTCGCAAACAGTGTCGTTTTCATTATGCAGTTTCCCTCAGCGCTGTGTTGTTTTCCGGAACGCTAGAAAGCGCCTTCGCGCCCGTCAACTCACAGACAAGATAATGCGCGGACGCCGCAAATCAGGGCATGAGCGCGTATGGGTAGCTTACGTAATCAGGACTACAGCTTGCCAGACACTCTGAAAAATCCCGACGCCATTCTCGCCGATGTATTTGGCCACGCGCAGTTTCGCGGCCAGCAGGGCGATGTTGTCAGGCATGTAACGGCGGGTGGGGACGCCGTGGTGCTGTTCCCGACAGGAGCTGGCAAATCCCTGTGCTATCAGGTGCCCGCGCTATGCCGGCCGGGTGTCGGCATCATTGTCTCGCCCCTGATCGCGCTGATGCGCGACCAGGTGGAGGCGCTGAAACAGGCAGGCGTTGCCGCAGCCATGCTCAACTCCTCGCTCAACATGGACGAGGCGCGTGCGGTGCGGGACGATCTCGCGGCCGACCGGTTGAAATTGCTGTATGTTGCTCCGGAGCGGCTGGTGACGGCGGGCTTCCAGCAGATGCTGCAGGATGCGCACATCAGCCTCTTCGCCATCGACGAGGCGCATTGCGTCTCGCAATGGGGGCATGACTTCCGGCCGGAGTATCGCGAACTCTCCGCCATCGCCGCCAACTTCCCCGGCGTGCCGCGTATCGCGCTTACCGCCACCGCCGATCCCGCCACCCGCGCCGACATCATCGAACGCCTCGGCCTCGAACAGGCGCGCGTCTTCGCCAGCAGCTTTGACCGTCCGAACATCTCCTACACCATCGCCCAGCGCGACAAGGGCAAGGAGCAGCTGCTCGATTTTCTCGCGCCACGCAAAGGCGAGAGCGGCATCGTCTATTGCCTCTCGCGCAAACGGGTGGAGCAGACTGCCGAATGGTTGACGGAGAAGGGCCTCAACGCGTTGCCCTATCATGCGGGCATGAGCGCGGCCGATCGGTCGCACAACCAGGATGCGTTCCTCACCGAGGATGCCGTTGTGATGGTGGCAACCGTCGCCTTCGGCATGGGAATCGACAAGCCAGATGTGCGCTTCGTCGCGCACCTCGACATGCCCGGCTCGGTCGAAGCCTACTACCAGGAGACCGGCCGCGCAGGCCGCGACGGCGATCCGTCGGCAGCGTGGATGGCGTATGCCATGAGCGACGTTGTGCTTCGCCGCCGCATGATCGAGGAGGGGAATGCGCCTGACGAGGTGAAGCGGATCGAGCGCGCCAAGCTCAATGCGCTGCTCAACATCTGCGAGACGACGGCGTGCCGCCGCCAGACTATCCTCGCCTGGTTCGGCGAGACGCATCCCGGCAATTGCGGCAACTGCGACAACTGCCTCAATCCCGTCGATACGTTTGACGCCACCGAGGCCGCGATAAAGGCGATGTCCGCCATCTATCGCACCGGCGAACGCTTTGGCGTCATGCACATTGTCGATGTGTTGCTCGGCAAGACGACGGAAAAGGTCGAGCGGCTGGGGCATGACAAGCTGGCGGTGTTCGGCAAGGGCGCGGATGTTGATGCGAAAGCATGGCAATCGATTGTTCGCCAGATCGCAGCGTCGGGTCTCGTCACGGTCGATACCGAGCATGGCGGGCTGCGGCTGACCGAAGCGGCGCGGCCCGTCCTGCGCGGCGAACAGAAGGTCACGCTGCGCCGCGATCGTCCGAAGACACGCGCCTCGCGGCGTACGAAGCAGGCGGCCGACATGGCGCCCGGCGCCGAAACGCTGTTCGACCGGTTGAGGGCCGAACGCGCCACAATCGCAAAGGCGCAGAATGTGCCGCCCTATGTCGTCTTCCACGATACCACCCTGCGGGCGATGGCCGCCGCCGCGCCGTCCACGCTGGAGGCGATGGCCAGGCTGCCCGGGATCGGACAGGCCAAGCTCGCGCGCTATGGCGCGCAGTTCCTGAAGGTGATCGCGACAGCGGCCTGAAGCGCGAATCAAACCGGTTGCCTACTATCGATTGTGCGTATGCGGACGCTGTCGCAACGCAGCTCCTGTGGCCGATCGTCCGTCGCGACACAAAAATCCCAGCAAGTACGGGCGCGCGTCCGAAGCGGGTGTTCGTAGTTCACGCGATCTTAAATCGTGCGCGTTTTCTCAAGCAGGGAACAGGACGAGGTCGTGCTGCGGATTGCGCTGACAGCTTTCGGATTTGGAGTGGTGGTTGCCTCGCCGGTGATCTCCGCTGGCGAAAGCCGTTACGCGCTCATAGTCGAGGCGCCATGGAGCGAGGGACGTGCAATCGAGATCGGACGTCACGCGGGCGGCGTCCTGATCCAGTCCGGCTGGCACAACGCCGTGTTCTATTTTCCGGAAGGCTCGACCATTCCGGGCTGGACGTCAGACACGGCCAGCATGCCCGTCAAAGGGTCAAGCCCGATGTGTGGAAATCAAAGAGGATCTGACTTCACATGACAGCTGTTGAGGGTCTGCGCGCAAAGGCGGCGCCCATCGTCATAGGCCTGATGCTCCTGCTGGCCGGCGGAGCGAGCGTGACAGCGTGGCTGCTCAATACGAACGTGATGCTCGTCACTGTCGCCGCTCTGGCGTTGAGCGCCGCGACGCTCTTGTCATGGCGTGCATCGCCTACCGGCGCTGTCACGCGATCCCTGGTGACCGTCTGCTCGGCAGCGTCCGTCGGCCTCGTGCTGATGGCGCTGGAGGGGCACGCCTATCTGGTCGATGCGCACATGGCGTTCTTCGCTGTGCTGGCCATTTCGGTGCTGTGGGCGTGCTGGCGCGCGATTGCGTGGGGCACGGCCATCGTCGCGGTCCACCATCTCGTGCTCAATTTCGTCTATCCGGCCATCGTTTTCCCGGGCGGCGCTGATCTGGCGCGGGTGATCATGCACGCCGTCATCCTGATTGCCGAAGCGGCTGCGCTTGCCTGGCTGGCGGCCAAGGTCGAGCGCCTGCTCAGCGTGGAAGACGCCGCCAGGATGGCGGACGACATGCGCGCCATGGCGGAGAACGCTGCCAAGCAGGCTGAGAACGCGCGGCTCCTGACGGAGCAGAAACTCGCCGCCACCGAACGCGATCGCGCGCGCCAGGAGCGGTTCGCGCAGGTCGTGGAAACCTTCCGTGCCGACATCACGCGCTTCTCGGAAGACTCCGCGCGCGAGGTTGGCCTCAACCGCAACACGGCGGAATCGCTCACGCTGACGGCTCAGCAAGCCGCCGAACGCGCGGCGTCCGCTGCACGCGCTTCGTCCGATGCCTCGCAGGAGACGCAAAGCGTTGCGGCTGCGGCCGAAGAGCTCAGCGCCTCTATCCAGGAGCTCTCGAGCCAGGCGGCGCGTGCGCTGGATCAGGCCCGCCGTTCGAAAGACATCACACGGCGCGGCGAGACCGAAATGGAGCTTCTCGGAACCCAGGGCGCCAAGATCGCCGAAGTCGTCGAGATGATCCGCAACATCGCCCAGCAGACCAACCTTCTCGCGCTCAACGCCACGATCGAGGCGGCGCGGGCGGGAGACGCTGGTCGCGGTTTTGCCGTCGTGGCGTCGGAAGTGAAGCAGCTCGCCGGACAGACCGCCACGTCCACGGTGGAGATCGAGGCGATCATCGCGGCGATGCAGGCGTCCGTCAGCGGCGTGGAGAATGCTTTCCGCGAGGCGCTGGGAACGCTGTCGGATGTCGAAGGGATTGTCAGCCAGATGGCGCTGTCGGTCGGCGATCAGAACGCCGCTACCGGCGAGATCGCCAGTGCGATCTCGCGGTCATCACGCAATGCAGACCAGACGGCGCAGGATATCGGCGATCTGGCGGACAATGCCACGCGCACCAGCGGCGCCATGTCGGACCTGCGTCAGGCTTCGGACCGGCTGTCCGACACGACGCGGGCCATGAATACAGCGATCGAGCGCTTTCTGACGGTTGTTGCCGGCGATGTCGAAGAGCTGCGCCGCGCAGCGTGAAGCGGCGACGCGACGAGGGAGATCAGGCATGGCGACGTTCAGGCTTTTCAGCCGCGAGAAGGATGGCAGCGGGGTCATCCTCATCAATCTCGACAAGGTGGTTGCGGTGGAGCAGGGCGCGCAGGGTGGAACCGTGTTCCGTTTCACGCCTGAAGGCCCGGCCAGCGAACGCATCGCCGTGGCCCAGCCGTTCGAGGAAGTGGCCATGCTGATTGGCGCAGGTCAGCCGAAAGGCTGAATCAGCGTCACTCCCGCGCCAGAGCCCGCCGCAGGAAATCCACCTGAGCCTGCAGGTTTGGCGCAAGCCATGGCGCGACATAGGGATCGAAATGTCCGGCGTCGATTTCGATCATCTCGATCGTTTCAGGCGCCGCGCGCTGCAACCGGCGCAACCCGGCAATCGTGATCATGTCGTCGCGCGTCGCTCCCACGACCAGTGTTGGCTGCTTCGCCGTGCGTATGGCTGCCCCGGGGTCTATGTCGGACAAGTGCGCTAGCGCCCGCACGAGAAACATGTTGCGCCAACCGCCGCGATACGTCTCCGGCAGGAGTCTCCAGAACGGATGATCTGAATGTTCATTGTGCCGCGACGGGCATTGCGCGCTTCCTCCGAACGCGTGCTCGCCCGGTGAACCATAAGCCGTGATGTAGGCGGGGGGCAGGCGCAGGCGTAAAAGCCCGGCCAGCGTGTTGCCTGCCTTTTCTGCGAGCAGCAGGCCGATATAGCCCGCCATCTGCATGGCTCCCGGCGGATGCGAGGGCTCTCCCGTGTACGGCACATGCAGCACCAGCGCCTGTGGGTTCGCGTCAATGGCTGCGCATGAGGCACTGGCTGCTGAAAAGCTGGTGCCCCAGAGGACGATACGTGACGCGTCCACCTGATCGCCCATGAAGCCGCGCACATGCGCAACGGTGGCGAGATAGTCGTCCACCTGCATGCGCGGATCGACATTGTGGCGCGGCATACCCGCACTGCCGCCGAAGGTGCGGAAGTCGATCAACAGGGCTGCAAAGCCCTGTTCCGCGAAATGTTGCGCAAAGCGCTCGAGCGGGCCTTCTTTCGTGCCGGCAAGTCCCGGCGCCATGATGACGACCGGCGGATGCGTTGCCTGCGGCCGGTAGAACCACGCCTCGATCTGGTCGCCGCCCGGCGTATCGATGAACACCGTCTCGCGGATGACGCCGTTCAGCTCCAAAGGCGGGAGCGGCAAGGGCGTGTCCCAGGCGAAACGTCGGCGATTGGCCCCGAACAGCACCCATCCTGCAACCGCGACAATGCCAGCAAGAACCGCAATCCACATGATGATTGCTCCTGAGCGCCGGAGAGGACTTACAAAACCCATTGGTTTTCTATAAAACCAATGGGTTTTCGTCCAGTCCTTTTTGTGGCCACCCATGAAACGCGCGCAGGTCTCTCCCGAACGCCCCGGCTGGCTCGCCCGCCTTGCTGATCCCTGGGAGGAGCAGGTCCTGGCTGCCGCCTTCGATGCCTTTGCCACAAGGGGGTTCGATGGCGCCGCGATGAGCGAGATCGCCGCCGCCGCTGGCGTCTCGAAACGCACCATCTATGAACGCTACACCGACAAGGCTGGGCTGTTCCGTGCGCTTCTGGCGTGGGGCTGCCGTGGGAACCTGCCGGATGCGGATCCGCCGGCTGACGGTGATCCGGTCGATGCGCTCAAGGATCACGCAGAGGCTGTGCTGGCCGCGTTGATGCGGCCGGAATCCATCGGTCTGTTCCGCATCGTTGTTGCTGCCACGCCACGCTTTCCCGAAGTCGGCGCACTGTTCGACGACATGACACGCAGCGCCAGCGCGCGCATCGTGATGGTGCTGTACCGGCGGCTGAAGAAAGCCGGCCTTGTTGCGGGCGGCACAGCCGAGAGCTTTTCAGCGGATTTCATTGGTCTCCTGCGCGGCGACCATTTTTTCCGAACCGCCATCGGCGCCGCGGACCCATTGCCGCAGGAGAATGTGCGGGCAGAAGCGCGCCGCGCTATGCAAATTTTGCTCAACGCCTATCGCAAGGCCTGAACACGGCTGTTTCGGGTTGACTGCCCACGCCGCCGCCCGAGGATGGCCGCAGTGATTGAGGGCGGCGTAATTGCCCTGCGTGAATTCCTGTCCGCGTATGGTCGGTTGTTGCCGCCCTCATTCCGTTCCTGGCCCCGCCGGGACGTGCGCGCCTCAGCGTAAGCCCAGGTCCGTTTGCCAATCGTCTCGCGGGACTGCATGCTCCCGGAACGTCCGGGCAGGGATCGTTCCAGACAGGCCGGGCGCGTCCTCGGGGTGGCGTGATGAGCAACCGCAAAGCCAGACGCAAGGCTGCCTCTGTCCGGCGCCACGCCAAGCCGATAACGCAGGCAGATCGCCGCCAGCTGATCAGCCGGGGCCTGATGCTGCTGGGCGCCATCGTGGTCGGCGGGCTGCTGCTCGGATGGGTGGCCGTGAACGGCGGGTGAGGCGCAACAGACGCCCACCCACATTCAAATCTGCCTTTCCAGGGTAGTGTCTCAGTTTGAATTTGCCCTCGCTTGACGAGGGACGCGGTGAGCGGCGTTCGCCATGCTTGCCGCCATGGAAGATGAAGGCCCTCTCGTCTGGCTGATGCTCAAGCCTCAAACGTCCAAGGTGCGCCGCCGCATGTTGCGGGCGCTCAGGCGCCAATGCTTGCATGACCTGACGGATGCGGAGGCTCAGGTCACAGCCCTACGCCACCGCCTGCTGCTTATCGACAACGCCGTTAGCGACTATATGCTTGGCGGTAAGCAGGAGGGGTAAGCCGATGGGGGAAGACGGTATTTGGCCTTGGGTAAGGTTTCCAAGGGGGTGGTGGGGCCAAAGGCCAGGCGTCGCTTTCGATATGAGGCGGGTGGAGCGCGTGGAACAGCTGCGCAAAGGCTGCCGCGTCTGGTTCCATTCCGGCGCGTCCGTGAGGGTCAACGCGAACTGGACCTATCTTGCGGACCTACTGATGGCTTGGGACCCGCTGAACCAATCCGACGACGAAGACGAAGAGGAGGCCGGCAATGCCCAAGGGACCTAAAGGACAGAAGCGCCCCGCTGACGTTGTAAGCAACGCCATCAAGGTTGCTCGCATCGCCACTGGCGAGGATGATGACGCGCCGCCTGTCACTGGCAAAGACCCGAACGCCGCTGCACTAGGGAAGAAGGGCGGGGCGGCGCGGGCTAAGGCGCTGACGCCTAAGAAGCGGAGCGAGATCGCGAAGAAGGCGGCGGCGAAGCGGTGGGAAGCTAAATAGACTTGCCGGGTTTGCGGGCTGGCTTGTCATCGAGCGCGAGCTGCATGGTTTCCTTAAAGCGGGGATAAGCCCGATCAATGCCGCGCTTGAATGCCTCCCAATCATCGGCTGCACGCAAGAGTGCGATCACGCCAGATATGTGCTCCTTTAGCTTCGGATGTCCGTTGTCTGGATTGAACCACTGGTGATGTTTGTGGGTGCGCCGCCCCGACTCTTCGTTTTTGGGGTTCAGCGTTCGCAGTTCTTCCGTGATGCCCGGCGCAAGTCGGTCATACACGAAGTCATCTGTCCAATGTGCAACGAGGCTGGGGCGCTTCGTATTCCACGGCTCGAACTTCCAACCTCGCAGGCGATACACCTCTTTGTAGAAATCCAAGGGAAAGGTCTTCACCCATTTCTGGCGTTCGGCTGCTAGGAACTCGATGAAGATTTTGGCCAGCGCGTCCTTGGCGCGGACGTCCTGGTATCCGGTTGCTTCATCGACCAGCGCGATAATGCCGACATGTGCCAGCGCGCGAATAATGGCGTCTGCAGCGACGATCATCTTCTGGTAGCGCTCGGGGACGCTTCCCGATTCCGCGAGCTGGGCGTCACGAAATCGCAGATAGACCTCTGCGGTTAGGGGTAGCAGTCGGGCATCATACCCGACGCCTTTGCCGCCAGTTTTCGTCCGGTAGAAGATTGGTTTGGTCGACTCGATTAATTCCTTTGATATGAATGGCTTAAATACGTTTGAGCTTAGAAAGAAGGGTAGTTCGTCGACATTAGCCAATACCCCCGTTCCTGCTTTTGGAGAGCGGGCGCGACCCATCGCGCGCAGGAAGGTGGCTTGGGTGATCACGCGTGTTTCGCCCACGATGGCGCAGGAAAGCTCTGACGCTCCGAGCGGGATCGCCCCCTCGTGTGAGGCCTGAGGCAGTTCTCTAGACCAGCGGTTTTCAGCCGCGAGCCGCGCGATTTCTTTCCGCCGCTCTGGCGTGAGCTTCTCGGCGCGGGCTTTCCCGCCCTTCGACTGCTTCTCGTTATCTTCGCCCATGGCTACCTGCTTGCTTACTGTTCTAGCAAGCATATGCTTGCTTGCGCTCGTTAGCAAGCATGGGCAATTTCATGAACTCCACACTTGACGCCAAGCATAAAAGTTCACATATTGACGGCATGGCAAACAAGCTGCCCCTCGAAACGCGCGTCCAAATGCTCACGCTCCTCGTCGAGGGCAACTCGATGCGCTCTGTCAGCCGCATCTGTGACGTGAGCATCAACACCGTCGCCAAGCTGCTGATCGACGCGGGCGAGGCCTGCCTTGCCCTGCATGACGAACAGGTTCGCGGCGTCAAAGCCGAGCGCGTCCAGTGCGACGAAATCTGGTCGTTCTGCTACGCCAAAAACAAGAACGTTGCGAAGGCCAAGGCCGCCCCGGATCACGCTGGCGATGTGTGGACGTGGACCGCGCTGGATGCCGACAGCAAGCTGATGATCTCGTACTTCGTGGGCGACCGTTCAGCCGAGTCCGCCCGCGTACTGCTGTACGATCTGGCTGGCCGCGTGACGGATCGCATCCAGCTCACCACGGACGGCTTTCACTCGTACCTACCGGCCGTCGAAGGCGCGTTCGGCGCTGACGTGGACTATGCGATGCTTGAGAAGGTCTACGGCCTCGACAAGGCCGCTGCTCGCACGCCTGAGCGCAAATACAGCCCCGCTGAATGCGTTGGCGCTCGCAAGCGCACCATCCAAGGCAACCCCGACATGGCGCATGTCAGCACGTCCTACGTTGAGCGCAGCAACCTCTCCATCCGCATGCAGAACCGCCGCTTCACGCGCCTGACGAATGCGTTCTCGAAGAAGTTTCAGAGCCACGTTCACGCGTTGGGTCTGTACTTCGCGTTCTATAACTTCTGCCGCATCCACAAGACGCTTCGCGTCACGCCTGCGATGGCCGCTGGCATCACGGACAAGCTCTGGACGCTTGAGGATATCGTGGCGCTGATGGATGCGCGCGCGCCGAAGCCGGGGCCGCGCAAGCCGTATAATAAACGCGCGTAGTTATTTGCCTCCGTCACGTGGAGGGCCTCCATCGATGATCGAGTTTTCAATGGTCACATCAACAGGCGTATTGCCCGCGTTGATGAGGTTCGGAAATCCACGAATGTTGCTGTCTTGGATGTGAACCTGAAACCCAAACGCGCCAGTTTCACCGAGCCGTTCGCGTAGGTCCCTTACATTGGGATGATTAGGTGCATCGCTGTTGAATCGGCACGGTCGGGTAAACCGAATGTTCGAGACCTGAACCTCGCCGCCGTTATAGATGAGGGTAACGTTGGCTAGAGTCGCATCTCTCAGCCATTTTCCGTCCAAACGAAGTTCGCAGTTTTCAAACGCGCCAGTCAGCACTTCAAGACTTGGCATCAGTGTCTCCGCTAGGTGGTCGCTCGAGTCCTGTGATTTCGCTATCGTCGATATCAACCTCGGTACGTTTAGCGCCTGAGACGACAGCATGACCAAAACCACTTATTTTTGAGCCCTTCACGCGAAGCGTAACGCTCTCAGCCTGGTCGTCGGCGCGAAGCATGGCGGAGGACGATTGTGTGGGTGAGAGGGGCGGCGGTGGGGCCTGTGGCTTCGTCTCCTTCTTCTTCGAAGGGGTGAAGAGCAGAACCAGTCCGCTCACCACCAGTGCGGCGCACGCGAGCAACAAAAGGCCGCCAATAATCGGGTTAAGCTGCAGCCCCATCATTTGGGTAACTGCGGGGAAAAGAACCCCCGCCGCTGCAAGCAACCCGCCCCCGATCCTCTTCTCATCCATACCGCTAAGCATGGCGCCATTCGTCCGGGGCGCCGAGTCCCGGCTCTGTGAGCAACTTTTCTTACGGGTGTCCCGCCGCCCTCAAGCCGCTGACTCTCAGCCGCTTTTCCGAGGGCAAATTCAAACTGAGACACTACCCTTTCCAGACTCCGTTTGACTCTTTTGGATGGGTGGGGCTTTATAGAACAAAACAGGAACTACAGGGGATGTTCCCGTGGCGCGAGCCGATCTGGAAACGCTGAGAGAGGAGGTGGCCCGGCTGGAGCGGGGCTCATCGCCTGCTGCGGCTGAGCGGTTCACGACGGGCTCGCAGGCGATGGATGCAGCCCTCGGCGGGGGCATCGCGCGTGGCGCGCTGCACGAGATTTTTGCCGAGGGGCTATCGAACGAGCCGGCCGCCGCCGCCTTTGCCGTGGCCCTTGCGTTACGTGCGCCGGGCAGGCGGCCCATCCTCTGGGTACGGCAGGATTTCGTCGGACTGGAGATGGGCGAGATCTATGCGCCCGGCCTCGCCGAGCTTGGCCTCTCCCCTGATCGCCTGATTCTGGTGCGCGCGCGCGATGGCCCGGCCGTCCTGCGCGCGGGAGAAGAGGCGGCGCGGTGTCCGCCGCTGGGAGCCGTGATCGTCGAGCCATGGGGCAACCCCAAGGCGCTCGACCTGGCTGCATCGCGGCGGCTGTCGCTTGCGGCCGCGCGTTCCGGACTGCCGCTCTTCATGGTGCGGGCAGGGGGAACGCCAACGCCCAGCGCCGCCGCCACGCGATGGAGCATACGCGCCGCACCCTCGCGTCCGCTGCTGGCGGATGCGCCAGGCCATCCCTGCTTCACCGCAGACCTGTTGAGAGACCGCACCGGCGCTGCCGGACGCGGCTGGACCATGGAATGGAACCGTGACCGCCTCGCTTTCACCGACATCCCCGGAGACAGGTCGGCGCTATCTCGCCATCTGGTTTCCGCTATTGCCGGCGGACCGGGTGCTCCGCCAGACGGGCAGGGTGCGGGCGGACAAAGACGCATCGGCTGACCTGCCGCCAGGCCTTCCCCTCGTCATCGTCGAGAAGATCAAGGGTGCGATGCGGCTGGTCGCCCTGAGCCGGCAGGCCAAGCAGGCCGGGCTGGTCGCAGGCCTTACGCTCGCCGACGCACGCGCGCGTATTCCTGATCTCTGGGTGGAAGAAATCGATCACCACGCCAATGCCGCCCTGCTCGATGCCATCGCAGGCGACTGCGATCGCGTAACGCCTGCGGTGATGATTGATGCACCCGATGGCCTGATGCTCGACATCACCGGCTCCGAGCATCTTTTTGGCGGGGAGAGACAGCTCCGTCTCGGCCTGTCGCAACGCCTGCGACGCGCCGGGCTGCACGTCCGTACGGTGATCGCCAGTGCGCCGGATACGGCCCGCGCGCTCGCCCGCTTCGGCAGCCTCGCCATCGTTCCGCCGGGTGGGGAAATCGCTGCCGTGCGTCCTCTGCCCATCATGGCGCTCGGCCTTCCCGAGAAGGATCGCATCGCCATCTCCCGCGCCGGCCTCAAGACCATCGGCGCGCTGATCGACCGCCCGACACAGGTCTTCTCCGCCCGCTTCGGCGAAGCGATGACGCTGAAGCTGGGCCGCCTGCAAGGCCTCGCGCCTGCGCCGCTCATACCGCGTCGCACCGTGCCCATGCTCTGGGCCGAGCGCCGCTTCGCCGAGCCCATTGGCCGGGCGGAGGATATCGAGGCGGTTCTCGTGGATCTCGTGCGCGAGACGTGCGAGCAACTGTCCACCCGTCGCGAAGGCGGTCGCGTGTTCGAGGCCAGCTTCTTCCGTGCCGATGGCGCCGTTCGCTACATCGCCATCGAAACCGGCCGCCCGTCGCGGGACATCGCCGCCGTGCTGCGTCTTTTCCGCGAAAGGCTGGAATCACTCACCGACCCGATCGATCCAGGTTTCGGGTTCGACCAGATGCGACTTGCGCTGCTCGCCACGGAGCCGCTCGCCGTGATCCAGTCAGGTCTCGATGGCCGCGCTATTGAAGACGATGCCGTCGCCGATCTCGCTGATCGCCTCTCCACCCGTTTCGGCGCTGACCGCGTCCTGCGCTTCCTGCCAGAAGACACCCACAACCCCGATCGGGCCGCCCGCGCCGTGCCCGCCAGCTTCAATCCGATGACCTCCGCTGTCTGGCCCGCGCCAGAGACAGGCGAGCCGCCGCTGCGGCCTACGCAGATCTTCGATCCGCCACACCTCATCGAGATCAAGCTGGTCGAAGTTCCCGACGGCCCCCCGCGCCGCTTCTTCTGGCGCAAGCGCGAGTATGAAGTCTGCCGCGCCGAAGGCCCCGAACGCATCGCCCCCGAATGGTGGCGCGAAGACGCCGCGTCCACCACGCGAGACTATTTCCGCATCGAAGACGCTGAAGGCCGCCGCTTCTGGCTCTTCCGCGCCGGGGCATACGGCGGCGAGACCGCACCCGTTTGGTATCTGCAGGGCGTCTTCGCATGAACAGCCCCGCGGATGTCATCGCTTTTCCCTCACGGCCCGGCGAAAACGGCGCCGCCGACGCGTCGCCCTACGCCGAACTCGCCGCCGCCACCAATTTCTCCTTCCTGCGTGGCGCTTCGACAGGACAGGATATGGTTCTGCAAGCCCTCCGCCTCGGCCACACTGGCATCGGCATCGCCGATCGCAACACCGTTTCCGGTGTGGTGCGAGTATGGAGCGCACTCAATCGCATCCGGGAGGATGGCCTGCCTGCGCCCACAAAGGTAAGAGAGGGTGGCTCGCCCGGCGAGTACGGTTGGGTCGAACACCCGGACGAGAAAAAACTGCAGGCGGCCCAGGCAGAGCTGCAGAAGCGCGCAGAGGCTTTTCGTCTCGTTACCGGCGTACGCCTCGCCTTCGTCGACGGAACGCCGGACATCATCGCCTATCCCGAAAACCGGAATGGCTGGGGTCGCCTCTGTCGCTTGCTCTCAACCGGCAATCTCCGCGCCCCGCCCGGGGAGGACCGCGCCATCAAGGGCGAATGCCGTCTCATGCTGGACGATCTGGCCGCGTATGCGGACGACCTGCTGTTGATTGTTATACCGGGCGATCATCCTGAAGGCGCGGAGAAAATACTCCATCGCCTGCTGCATGTTCGCCCCGGCGCAGTCTGGCTTGGCGCTGTGATGCACCGGCGCGGAAGGGATGCCCGCTGCCTTGCCCGGCTTAAGGCCTTCGCAGTGTCGGTAGGCACACCGCTGATCGCCGTGAACGACGCACTCTATCACGATCCCACCCAGCGCGACCTTCAGGATGTAATGACCTGTATCCGCGAAGGCGTCCGGATCGATGCAGCCGGGCGTCTGCTCGAAGTCAATGCTGAGCGGCATCTCAAGCCAGCGCAGGAAATGGCCCGCCTGTTCCGCGCCGCGCCCGAAGCCATTGCCGAAACGCAGAATTTCCTCGCCCGAATTGACTTCGATCTCGGCCAGCTTTCCTACGAATACCCTGACGAACCCGTTCCCCCCGGCTGGAACGACAATGAATACCTCCAGTATCTCACCAGCGTTCACGCCGGGATGCGATATCCGCAAGGTGTTCCGGAGAAGGTCGAGAAGCTGATCACGTTCGAGCTGGATTTCATTCGCCGTCACGGTCTCTCGCGCTATTTCCTGACGATCTATGACACTGTCCGCTTCGCGAAGGACAAAGGCATCCTCTGCCAGGGCAGAGGGTCTGCCGCCAACTCTGCTGTCTGTTATGCGTTGGGCATCACCTCGGTCGATCCCAACAATTTCGAACTCCTCTTTGCCCGCTTCATGTCGGACGAGCGGCGCGAACCGCCCGACATTGATGTCGATTTCGAGCACGAACGGCGCGAGGAAGTGATCCAGTACATCTACAATCGCTATGGCCGTCATCGCGCCGGCATCGCCGCTACCGTGATCCACTATCGCCCGCGCAGCGCCATGCGCGAGGTTGGCAAGGTGTTTGGCCTGACGGACGACATGACGACGCAGCTGTCCGGTCTGGTCTGGGGAAGCTGGGGTCCCGCGCCCGCCACGCAACAGCTGCGGCAGGCCGGGCTCGATCCAGAAAATCCAGTGATCCATCGCGCATTGCGTTTTGCCAACCGGCTGATGGGCTTCCCGCGCCATCTCTCACAGCATGTTGGCGGCTTCGTTCTGGCGCGCGACCGGCTGGACGAACTTGTCCCTATCGGCAATGCCGCGATGGATGACCGCACTTTCATCGAATGGGACAAGGAGGATATCGACGAGTTATGCCTGATGAAGGTCGACATCCTCGCTCTCGGCATGCTCACCTGCATTCGCAAGGCGTTCGATCTTCTACATGATCACGGCGGTTGCAAGCTCACCTTGCAGGACGTGCCGCCCGAAGATCCGGCCGTCTACGACATGTTGTGCAAGGGCGACTCGCTTGGCGTCTTCCAGGTCGAAAGCCGTGCGCAGATTTCCATGCTGCCGCGACTGAAGCCGAAGAAATTCTACGATCTCGTCATCGAGGTGGCGATCGTCCGTCCCGGGCCCATACAGGGCAATATGGTTCATCCCTACCTGCGTCGCCGCAATGGCGAAGAGAAGATCGACTTCCCGTCTCCATCGCCTGAGCATGGACTGCCCGGCGAACTCTACGACCTGCTGAAGGAAACCTTCGGAGTGCCACTGTTTCAGGAACAGGCGATGAAGCTCGCTATTGTCGCGGCCGGGTTTTCGCCGGCGGATGCTAACAGGCTGCGGCGCGCCATGGCGACGTTTCGCAATGTTGGCACTATCCATCTCTTCGAGGAGAAGATGGTGGAGGGCATGGTACGGCGTGGTTACCAGCGCGACTTCGCGCAGCGCTGCTTTGATCAGATCAAGGGCTTTGGCTCCTACGGTTTCCCCGAAAGCCACGCCGCCGCCTTTGCGCAGCTGGTCTATGTGTCGTCGTGGCTCAAGTGTCATCACCCGGCAGCGTTCGCGTGTGCGCTGCTCAACTCGCAACCGATGGGGTTCTACGCGCCGGCGCAGATCGTGCGTGATGCGCAGGAACACGGGGTGGAAGCCCGAGCTGTCGATGTGAACTTCAGTCACTACGAGAACACGCTGGAACGCCGCGAAGATGGTTCGCTCGCCCTGCGCCTCGGCTTCCGGCAGATCGATGGCATGCGGGAGGGGGAGGCGAACGCCCTCGTCGCGCGGCGGGGACAGGGCTATGCCAGCATCGCGGAGATGCGCGAGCGTGGCCGCGTCCCGACGTCGATGCTGCGGCGTCTGGCGGATGCCGACGCCTTTCGCTCGCTGGCGCAGGACAGGCGAGAGGCGCTATGGGATGTGCGCCGCCTGCCGGAGGACGACACGCTGCCGCTGTTTGCCGCCGCCGCAGCGCGCGAGCTTGGCGCCGAACCGGAAAGTCGTCTTCCGGAAATGCCGCTGCGCGAGCATGTGGCGGCGGATTACCAGACTGTGCGTTTGTCGCTGAAGGCGCATCCGATGCAGATCTTGCGGCCGGTGCTTGCGGCGGAGCGGGTGCTCTCGTGCGAGCAGACGGAACAGCTGAAAGATGGGCGCTGGGCGCGGACGGCGGGAGTGGTGCTGGTGCGGCAGCGGCCGGGGAACGGCAAAGCGATCTTCATCACGCTGGAGGACGAGACCGGTATTGCCAACGTTCTGCTCTGGGCGCGTGTGTTCGAACGCTATCGTGCGCAGGTAATGGGCGCGCGCCTTCTACTGGTCGAGGGCAGGGTGCAGAAGAGCAAGGAGGGCGTCACTCACCTGATGGGGGCGCGTGTGATTGACCGGTCGGCGGAGTTGGCGCGGCTATCGGAAGATCATCATCCGGAGATCGAACTGACGCGGGCCGATGAAGTGAAGCATCCGCAACGCGGGGATGCGATGTTCGTGCATCCGCGCGATGTGCGTATCCTCCCGAAGTCGCGGGATTTTCACTGACGTCGAAAGAACGCGATCACGCGCCCTAGATCGGCATCCGCATGATTTCCTGGTAGGCCTTGATCACCTCGTCACGGACGGCGATCACGGTTTCCAGGGTAGCTTCGGCGGCGGCGACTGCCGTCACCACGTCGACGAGATCGCCCTTGCCCATGGCGGCGTTCGTCACCGCGCTCTCGGCGGCGTTGCCGGCCTTGCTGACTGTGCCGACAGCGGAGTTGAGCATCGCGCCGAAGTCCGGCCCGCCGGCGCCTTGCGCTTCCTTGCCGCCGCCAAGGTTGCCGATCGTCTGCGCGACGCCGCCATATGCCTTGACTGCCGAGAGACCGAGATCGGACATCTAGCGCCCCCTACGCTTTCAGCAGCGAGACGACGCCGAGCATCATCGCGCGGCTCGATTCGATCACATTGAGATTGGCCTCATAAGCCCGTTGCGCTTCGCGCAGGTCGGCCATCTCGGTGAGCGAGGAGACGTTGGAAAGTTTCACATAGCCGTCGGCGTTCGCGCCGGGATGGCTGGGATCGTACTTTAGCTCGAACGGCGACATGTCGAGCCGCGAGCCCTGCACCTTCACGGTGTCGGCGCCGATCTCGCGATCGTAATAGGCGCGAAACACGGGGGCCTTGCGGCGATAGGGGTCGCCGCCCGGCGTGTTCGCGGTGGAATCCGCGTTCGCGAGGTTCTCCGCTGAAATGCGGATGCGCACCGATTGCGCACGCAGACCCGTCGCGGCCGCGCCCATGGCGGACATGAGGTCGGATGACATGTGTGCCGTCTCCTCGAGACGTCAGCCGCTCACCTTCCGGGTGCGCGCGACGCCAGCCTCAGCAGGCCCAGACTCTTCTGGTACAGGCCTACCATGGTCTCGAAATCCATTCGGGTTTCGGCGATCTTCATCATCTGCTCCTCGACCACCACGGCGTTGCCGTCGAGCGTTGTTTCGGAGTCAGGGGATTTTACGGGCGTGACGCCCGGCAGTGTTGGTCCGTGCGGGGCGCTCATGTGGCCCGCATGTGTCGTCGCCAATACGGTGCGGCCGGTTCCGGCGGACCCGTGGCTCATGCGTTGTAGCGTCGCGGAGAAGGCTTCCTGGTTGATGTCGCTGGGCACGAAGCCGGGCGTCGACACGTTGGCGACGTTCTGCGCGATGACTTTCTGACGTTCGCCCAGCATCTGCATGCGGGCCTTCATCAGCGAAAACACCGAGATATTTGTCGGGTCGGCCATGACTGATTCCATCTGGGCCAGAGCCCATCACCCGGCAGATTTGACCTGTTTCCTTAAAGCCGCCTTAAGACCCCTTTGGGCCCGTTAACCTTCCGTTTACCGCCATTTCCGATGGATTAACCAACAAACCGGCCGCATGGCTGCAATTGGCTTTTCCAACCATGGATCTGCTCTCGATCCTCAAGGCAATCGCGGCCCTCGCCTTCGTGCTGGGCCTGCTGCTCGGCGGCGCTTACCTGCTGCGCAAGTATGGCAGCCGCATCGGTCTCAAGGCCGGCGCGGCGAGCCAGGACCTGAAAGTGGTCGAGTGGCGCTCTCTCGACCTGCGGCGCAAGCTCGTGGTCGTGCGCTGGGGCGAGCGCGAGCACCTGCTCAGCCTTGCTCCGACCGGCGACGTGCTGGTGGCGACCCGCGATGCGCCGCCACCGTTTGCGCCCATTCCGCCAGATGGCGCTCCGTCGCGCGATAACAAGGGCGGAGCTGCGCAATGATCCGCAAGCTTCTCCGGTTTGCTCCGGCGCTGTTGCTTGCGCTGGTGGTGACGCCTGAGGCGTTGCCGCAGACCGTCTCGGTCGATCTTGGCACGGGGCAGGGGCTGACCTCCGGCATCGTGCAGCTGATCGCGGCGATTACGGTGCTCTCGCTGGCGCCGTCGATCCTCGTGATGACGACGTCGTTCGTGCGGATCGTCGTCGTGCTGTCGCTTCTGCGGACGGCGATCGGCCTTCAGAACGCGCCGCCGAACTCGGTGGTGATTTCGCTGTCGTTGTTCCTGACGGCCTTCGTGATGATGCCGACCTTTGCGACGGCCTACCAGAACGGCATCCAGCCCTACATGGCGGAGCAGATCACGCTGGAAGAAGCGATCCCGCGTGCGCTGGGCCCCGTGCAGCAGTTCATGGGCCAGCATGTGAACCGGGAAGATGTCGCGATGTTTGCCGAGATGGCGAACATCCAGAACCTGCAGAACCCGGCCGATGCGCCGTTCCACGTGCTGGCGCCGGCCTTCATGATCTCGGAACTGAAGCGCGCGTTCGAGATCGGCTTCATGGTGTTCCTGCCCTTCCTCGTGATCGACCTTGTCGTGTCCTCGATCCTGATGGCGATGGGCATGATGATGCTGCCGCCGGTGACGATCTCGCTGCCGTTCAAGCTGATCTTCTTCGTGCTTGTCGATGGCTGGCGGATGCTGTCCGGATCGCTGGTCGAAAGCTTCATGCAAACCCCGCCCAGTTGATGCCGGGCGGGGTTGCTGTCGTTCCTAGCTGATCTTCAGACGCACGAAAGCGAGCGCGCCGGTGGGATCGCCATCGTACAGCGGCGAGAGTGCGCCGTTGGTCCAGTTCTGCGTGGCTGATGCGCCGATCGCGAACGTCACGTGATCCGACACGCGGAAGTCACGCGACACGCCGAGCGTGGCGCGCTGGACCTCCTCGACCGGGCCGTGATGGATCAGGCCCAGCTCGTCCGTCTCGATCGCTTCGACGCGCGAGAAGATCGTCCAGTCGGCATTGGGCTTGAACGAGGCTTCGCCGAGCCAGGCATCGAGTGTCACGTTCTCGCTGTTGTCCTTGCGGGCGAAGGCGCCGGTGAGGGAGAGTTCGCCATCGCCGATCTTCTGGGTGTAGAGCGCGCTGGCGGACCATTTGGTGACATCGACATCGGGTTCGAGCTGTTCGGGGCTGACGACATCGGCCCAGCTGGCCTGCAGCGCCCAGTTCGGCGTGGGGTTCCACGACAGGCGCACGGCGGTTGAATCGAGTTCGCCGGTTTCGATGTTGTAGCGTTCCTCGTCCGGCTCGCGGCCGCGGAAGCGCGAGGCTTCGATCTTCACGTCGCCATTGATGTAGCCGGCCGTCAGCACGCCGAAGGTGATGTGAGTCGAGTCGAGCCAGTGGTGCGTGATCGGGGCTTCGGGGTTCGCCTCGGCAGCGGGGCGATGCATGAAGGCGGGCGGGCCGAAGGCGGGCTCGCCGGGCAGGCCGGCATAGACGAACACGCTCTGGTTATTGCCGAGCTGGCGCGAATAGCTCGCCGACAGCTCCATGAAGAGATCGTGCGGATGCTGGCGATCGACCAGCGTCTCGACGCCATCGGCGGTTTCGCCGGCGGCGAGGAGCAGGGGATAGCCGCTCTTGCCCATCAGCGGATCGGGGCTGATCGCGCCGCGGAATTGCAGCATGGATCCATCGTCGAACTTGCGCTGGGCTGCCCCCATCAGCATGCCGGCGAAAAAGCCCTTGTCGTCGCCGCGCGGGCCGCTCTGCGTCGTGTAGACGAAGTCGAGGTTGGCGTGGCCCATCAGCGTCCAGTCGCCGAAGGCGTTGCCGGACATGGCGTGCGGGCCGGCGTCTGGGCGCCAGCTGGTGCCGCTGCCATCGCGTGACATTGGATAGCTGCCGAGGGCGCCCTTCGGTGCTCCGTAATGATGGAGCAGCTCGACTTGATTGCGCGATGCCTCGATCGCGTCCGTGGTCTGGGCATGAGCTGCGTGGCCGGAATGGTCTTCGGCTTTTTCAGCCGGTGGCTGTTCTGTTGCGTGGCCGGCGTGTTGGGAATGGTCGGTGGTTTGCGCCATTGCAGATGGCGCGAGGAGGA
>Ga0208492_1000986_pt1 | contig 20396 bp, 20 predicted proteins | sample Subbioar_CSW14AB_FD_184820 | JGI IMG/M metagenome (GOLD analysis project Ga0208492, IMG submission 184820) | Serpentinite rock and fluid subsurface biosphere microbial communities from McLaughlin Reserve, California, USA - CR12Mar_CSW14AB (SPAdes) | ecosystem: Environmental > Terrestrial > Deep... | reverse complement strand
GGCTCACATCGGCGCGGGTGGCGGTGGCGGGAAGGCCAGGCCATCCGTGCCGGACAGGCTGGTGCCGGCGGTGGTGGCGGCATAGACCGCCTCGCCGATCTGCGAGAAGCCGATCACACGGGCGAGCACGGTGACGGCGAGCAGCACGCCGATGGCCCAGAACCAGGCCGGATGCGGGCGGCCGTTCACGCGCCAGTCGCGCACGATGCCGATGATCGGGAAGACTAGCGCGACCAGTCCGGCGGTCTCGAACGCATAAGGCGTCAGGAAAGGCATCGGCAGCAGGCGGCCGAAGCCGGGGCCCATCAGCATCACGAACGCCCCGACATGCAGGCGCGCATGCCAGTCGGTGTTGCGTCGCATAAGGATGGCGGCGCCGAACAGCCCTGCAAAGCCCACCAGCGTCAGCGGATTGGCGATGAGGAAGTGCTGCGGCTGGAAGAAGAAAGGCGTGCGCCCCGTCTGCACGTTGGCGGTTGTCACCATCGGGCCAAGGATGAGCAGGGCGATCGTCCAGATGACGGCGACCTGCCCCAGCTTGCGGTGCATCGCCATGCTGGCGCCGGCGGCGAGCCAGGACTGCGTGACGGTGATGGCGATCCAGCCCATGAACGCGATCGCATGGGCGTGGACGATCAGGGGCGAGTTGAAGCTGGAGCGGCCCATCGCGAGCTGAACCACGAAGCCGGAAACCAGGATGATCGCCATGACGGTGATCAAGTTGCGAAAGAACTTCCGGTCGTCGGCCAGAGGTCGTTCGAGTGTTGCACCAGCCATGAAACAGTCCCCTCTTCACGCGGTGCGAACAGGGATCACAGGCAACGCAGATAGGCAACACGACATCGGTGTTGGGAACGGAGCTGCCCCTACGCCCGCAGCACTTTCTCCATGGGTCTTCCCTTGGCGAGTTCGTCGACCAGCTTGTCCATGTAGCGGATGTTCTGCATCAGCGGGTCTTCGATCTCCTCGATGCGGACGCCGCAGATGACGCCGGTAACGAGGGTGCGGGCCGGGTTGAGTTTGGGCGCCTTGGCGAAGAAGTTCTCGAAGGTGGTTTTCTTCGCGACCTGCGTATCGAGCCCCTTCTGGGTGTAGCCGGTGAGCCAGCGGATGACCTCGTCGACTTCCGCCCTGGTGCGGCCCTTCTTCTCGACCTTCTGGATGTAGAGCACGTAGACGCTCGCGAAGCTCATGCCGTAGATGCGGTGTTTCACGGGGGCGGCTTTTGCGGCGGACTTCATCTGGCTGTTCCGGAGATGGCGTTGCTGCCGCGACTGTAGGGCAAATGCAGGCGGGCTGGAAATGGGGCTGGCTTCTAGCGTGCTGGTTTTGGTGGCCCCTGTCACCGTTCTCGTCCTAGTGTGTCGGATAGTTTTGCGGGGGTCGTCATGTCGGGACGGGTGCTTGTTATTGGCGCGATGCTGTTCGCGGTGGCGTGTGCGCCGGAACGGGTTGAGGCGCCGGCAGCCCCGGCCGTAGCGGCATATGCGGGGTCTGGGCACCTGTTCGTGTGGGCGGGCGACCAGGACAAGAAGGACTCCGACTTTCTCGCGGTGATCGACGTGAAGGCTGGGTCGACTACCTATGGCGAGGTGGTGGCGACGCTGCCGGTGGGCGCAACGGGGACGATGCCGCATCATACGGAGTATGAGTTTCCGGCAGGCGGGATGCTGTTTGCCGATGGCTGGTTGGGCAGCCTGACATCGCTGATCGACCTGCGCGATCCGCGACAGCCGAAGCTGGCGACGCAGTTCAAGGCGGTTGGGGAGTTTGCGTATCCGCACAGCTATGTGCGCACGGATAGCGGCACTGTGCTGGTGACGCTGCAGGGCATGAACGGCACGTACGGCGCGCCGGGTGGGCTGGCGGAGCTGGCGCCGGATGGAACGGTGTTGCGCACGGCGTCGGCGAAGACGCCGCAAACGGCCGAGAATCTGACCTGGCCATACAGTCTTGCGATTGTGCCGGGCAAGGATCGGGCAGTCGTCGCGCTCGCCGAGATGGGCATGCCGGGCAAACCTTATGTCACGAACAACCAGGTGCAGGTGTGGTCGATCTCAGACTTGAAGGTCGCGGCGACGGTAGATCTGCCGGAGGTTGCCGGCGGCTACAATGTTGATCCGGCCGAGCCGCGCGCGATGGCTGACGGGTCGGTATATGTGGGCACGTTTACATGCGGGGTCTGGCGCATTGAGGGCGTGACCGAAGCTGTGCCGAAGCCGACGCTGGTGCACACATTCCCGGGTGGAACGGAGGCGCACAATGCCTGCGCCGTGCCGGTGGTGGTGGGCAAGTACTACGTGCAGACCGTCCCCGAGATTAACGGGTTGATCGCGCTGGACGTATCTGATCCGGCGAAGCCGGTGGAGGCGTCGCGCATTGTCTTTGATCCGAAGTTCCGCATGCCGCACTGGGTCGCGGCGGACCGGAAGTCGAACCGGCTGGTGGCGACGGGGAACGACCTGAGCTGGGCGCTGGTGGTGAAGCTCGATCCCGAGACGGGCGCGATGACGGTGGATGAGACGCTGCCGGACGGCGTGAATTTCGATCGTGAGAGCTGGCCGCATGGCGACAGCGGTCCGGCCAAGGTGCATGGGGCGCTGTTCGGTCAGTAGGTGCCGCCACGACATACTTGACGTTCGCGTCAATGACACGAGTGTCGTTGCCGCAAACGGAGAAGTGTCATGGCGTCTGGTCCCCTTGTCGGCGTGAAGATTGTGGAGTTCGCGGGCATCGGCCCTGGGCCGTTCTGCGGGATGTTGCTGGCGGACATGGGCGCGGATGTTGTGCGCATCGATCGCGCCGAGAGCGTGGGGCGGTCGTATCCGGACCTGGCGAACCGGGGGAAGCGCTCGATCGCGGTTGATCTCAAGAAGCCCGAGGGCGTTGAGGCGGCGCTGAGCCTGATGGACAAGGCGGATGGCTTGATCGAGGGATTCCGGCCGGGCGTGATGGAGCGGCTGGGTGTGGGTCCCGAGGTGGCGCTGAAGCGCAATGCGAAGCTGGTCTATGGCCGGATGACGGGCTGGGGCCAGACGGGGCCGTGGTCTTCCATGGCCGGGCACGACATTGACTACATCGCGCTGACCGGCGCGCTGCACACGATGGGGCGCAAGGGCGAGCCGCCGGCGCCGCCGCTGAATCTCGTGGGCGATTTCGGCGGCGGGGCGCTCTATCTCGCGATGGGTCTGCTCGCGGGGATCATCGAGGCGCGGACATCGGGCAAGGGGCAGGTGATCGACTGCGCGATGATCGACGGTGCGGCGTCGCTGATGACGATGTTCTTCAACATGAAGGCCGTCGGCATGTGGACGCCGGAGCGTGACTCCAACCTGCTCGATGGCGGCGCGCATTTCTATGACACGTATGAATGTGCGGATGGCCAGTATCTCGCGATCGGATCGATCGAGCCGCAATTCCATGCAGTGCTGGTGAAGGGGCTCGGGCTGCCGGACGACACGTTCGGGAACTACATGGACCGCACGAAGTGGGCCGAGCATTCGCAGACGATCGCCAGGGTTGTGAAGACGCGCTCACGCGATGACTGGATGAAGGTGTTCGATGGGACGGATGGTTGCGTCGCGCCGGTGCTGAGCATGGAGGAGGCGCCGAAGCATCCTCACAATGCAGAGCGGAAGACTTTTGTTGAGGCGTTCGGCGTCGTGCAGCCGGGGCCGGCGCCGCGTTTCTCGCGCACGGCGGGAGCGGTGCAGGGCGCGCCGGCGGTGGCGGGCAAGAATTCGGGCGATGTGCTCCAGAGCTGGGGCGTCGATGCTGAACGGGTGAAGGGATTCCTGGCGGCCGGGGCCGTCGCGCAAGCCTGAGGGAGCGGCTGTCTAGCTCCGGATTCGGTCCGAAATACGGCGTAGAACCAGTGACTTGGGTCTCTTTGTTCAACCTGAATTGAGGACAACAACCGCCTCAATTCACGTTCAGACTCACTCCCATAGAAAGGATGCATACCGCCGGGACGCCTTGATGTCCCTCGATGGTTCCCGACGGTTCTGTTCCTGTGCAACTGGGCCGGTCTCGCAAGAGGCCGGCCCTTTCCTTTGTATTCAAAGCTTCGCGCTGCGCGGGAATGCGCCGGGCGCGTCAACGTCGCGGTGACATTTCATCGATTATCGCTAAACCCGAAGCATTAGAATTCGGGAGCCTGTGGATGAAATTGGCGTGGGTGGCGGTTGCGGTGGCCGTTCTGCTGGGTGCAAGCCCGGCCCTGGCAGACGCGAACAAGCAGACCAAGGGCAAGTTCGACGACAAGTTCAGGCAGCTGGAGGTCGACCTGCCGACGCCGAACACCTATCGCACGGCTTCGGGCGCGCCGGGCGAATCCTACTGGCAGCAGCAGGCCGACTACGTGATCAACGCCACGCTGGACGAGGCGAAGAAGCGGATCACGGCGACCGGCACGATCACCTATCAGAACAATTCCCCGCATGCGCTGAACTATATCTGGCTGCAGCTCGACCAGAATATCTTCAAGCAGGAGTCCGCCTCGCGGCGGATGTCGCGGCAAGCGGCTCCGGGGGTGACGGGCGACACGATCTCCATCGGGCAGTTGCGACAGCTTCAATCCTATGGGGAGACCCCGCACGGGTTCGAGATCCAGTCCGTGACGGATGGCGGCGGCAAGGGCCTCGGCTACTTCGTCAACGACACGATGATGCGCATTGACCTGCCAAAGACGCTGGCGCCGAAGGCGACAACCACCATCAAGCTGGCCTGGGCCTTCAACATCGTGGACAATGGCCTGTTCGGCGGACGTGCTGGCTATGAGTATTTCCGAGACACGGACACTTACACCTTCTTCCAGGCCCAATGGTTCCCGCGGCTTGTGGCTTACACGGACTACACCGGGTGGCAGCACAAGCAGTTTCTGGGGCAGGGCGAGTTCACGCTGGAGTTCGGGAATTACGATGTGTCGATCACCGTGCCGTCGGATCACATCCTGACGGCGACGGGCACGCTGCAGAACCCCAACGAAGTCCTGTCAGCCGAGCAGCGCAGCCGCCTTGCGCAGGCTCGCAAGGAATACTCCAAACCCATGTACATCGTGACGCCGGAGGAGGCGCTTGCAAACGAGAAGGAAGGCGTGACGTCCACCAAGACGTGGCGCTGGAAGGCCGGAAACGTGCGCGATTTTGCGTGGGCGTCCAGCCGAAAGTTCATCTGGGATGCGATGGGGGTGAAGCAGGACGAAGGCGCGGACGTGCTGGCGCAGTCCTTCTTCCCGAATGAAGCCGATCCGTTGTGGTCGCAGTATTCGACGCGAGCCGTGGCGCATACCGTCGACGTGTATTCGGAATTCTCCTTCCCGTACCCCTATCCCAACGCCATCTCGGTCAACACCTGGGTCGGCGGCGGCATGGAATATCCGATGATCTCGTTCAACGGCTATCGCCCGGTGAAGGACGAGAAGACCGGCGTGAAAACCTACACGCGGCGGGCGCGCGACGGGCTCGTTGGGGTGGTGATCCACGAAGTGGGCCACAACTACTTCCCGATGATCGTCAACTCCGACGAGCGACAATGGACGTGGATGGATGAGGGCCTGAACTCCTTCCTCGAATTCATGGCGGAGCTGCGCTGGGACGAGAAATTCCCCGTGCTGAACAACAACAGCAATTCGCTCGACGAGATCGGTGCGTACATGATGTCGGAAGACCAGGTTCCGATCATGACCAATTCGGAATCGGTCGTTCAGTTCGGGAACAACGCCTACAACAAACCGGCTGCGGCGCTGACGGTGCTGCGCGAGACGGTGATGGGGCGCGAGTTGTTTGACTACGCGTTCAAGCAATACGCCCAGCGCTGGAAGTTCAAGCGGCCGACGCCGTCGGACTTCTTCCGGACGATGGAAGACGCCTCGGGCGTCGATCTCGACTGGTTCTGGCGCGGCTGGTTCTACACCACCGACCATGTGGACGTGGCGCTGAGCGATGTGCGCGAATACCGCCTTTCGACCAAGGACCCTGATGTCGAAGGCGCCCTGCGTCGCGAGCGTCAGAACCTGACGCGGCCTGAACCGGTGACGGTGACGGACAACCGCGACGCGGGCCAGCAGACTTACATGCAGAAGCATCCCGACGCGGCGGACTTCTATACCGAGAACGACGAATTCGAGCCCACCAACAAGGACCGGAATGACTACCAGGCCTGGCTGGAAGGCCTGAAGGAGCCGGACAGGTCGACATTCGCGCGAGCGCTGAAGGAGAATCCGTACATCTACTTCATGGACGTCCAGAATCTCGGCGGGCTGGTTTCGCCGCTGCCGCTGCGCTTCACATTTGAAGACGGGACCACGAAGGATGTAATGGTTCCGGCGGAGATCTGGCGCGTGAACAGCGAGAAGGTGAGCAAGATGTTCGTCGAGACGAAAAAGGTCGTTTCGGTCGAGCTGGATGCCCGCCACCAGATCGCCGACGCGGTGCGGGCGAACAACAGCTTCCCGCAGAAGAACGTGCCGAGCCGGATGGACGTTTTCCGTTCGACCCAAGGCACCATGCGTAACCAGATGGCCGATGCGCTGGTTGAACTGAAAGCGAAACAGCAGCCGGCCGGCGCCGCGGCGCCGATTGCGCCGAGCAACTGAGGAGACCGAGGTGAAGCCGTCTGGCATCACGCGCAGAGTGGCGATGCTGGCGGGCTGTTCGCTGGGCGCGGGGCTGGCGTTCGCGCCGCCCGCGCTCGCGCACCGTGCGCAGAGCGTGCTGTCGACGGTGATGTGGAATGCCGGTTCGTCGATGCTGGAGGTGACACACCGCTTCCACGCGCACGATGCCGAACTGGCGCTACAGCAGACGACGGGCGGGGTGCAGGTGGACATCACGCAGGTGAAGAACCAGGCGCAGATGATGCTCTATATCGAGGCGCATTTCGCGCTGATGGATGGCGGGCAGAAGATCGCGCTGCAGCCGCTGGGCGCTGAGTTCGAGGGCGAGGCGTTACTGATGTATCAGGAGATCAAGCTGAAGGCGCCGCCGCAGAAGCTGTCGATCGACAACCGCATCCTGCGCGACGTGTTCGAGGGGCAGACCAATCTCGTGAACGTGCGGCTGGCGCAGAAAACGCGGACGCTGATCTTTTCAGGCAAAGATGGCGTGAAAGCGGCTGAGGGTCTTCTGTAAGCCCAGTTCTCCAGCCTTGAAGGAAGGCTATTCTGCTATTGCCGATATAGAGGCGACTGGGTCCAAATCTTTTGCAAGGCTCAATTTTGAAACATGCCACCAAGTATTACCTGAAGACGATACTTGCTCAGGTTGTAATGCTCGTTGCGTTTTTTGTGCTTGCTGCCGTTGGAATAACAAAAGCCAACTTGGGTATGTCCTTCTTGTTGGGTTTCATTGTGTTTTGGACCGTTTGGCCTTCGGTTTGGAACACAACTAAATCCACGAAATCGGACATCATATGGTACAACGTTTTTGCAGTCCTTGTTGCTGCTGCGGGCTTTGCGTTCCAACAGTTCGCGACCTAACATGACTAGTGTGGGTGCGTGGGCGCGCGCGGTATCCGGGCTCTAGTTCGCTCCCTGACGCGGGTCGGATGCCCAAGGGGACCGGAATGAGGATCTTCATCATCGCAGTCGTGGTGTTGGTGGCGGGGCTCGCAGGCGGCGCGGCGTTGCTGCCGATGTCGATGGCGGCCGACATGGCGACCAGGCAGTTTCCGGATTTCAAGTTCAGCGAAGCCTCCGGCAGCGTGTGGGATGGCAAGCTTGGGAAGGTGTCTTTCGGCAAGCAGTTCATCGGCGATCTGGCGGTGAAGACTGAGCTGCTCTCGCTGCTGACGGGGAATGCGGCGGGCACGCTGGGGCTGTCGCGGGAAGGGTTCTCGGGGCAGGCCAATATCAATTACGGGCTCGGCAATGGCCGGGTCGAAGTGAAGGACGCCAGCGTCTCTGGCAATACGGCGATGGTGCCCGGCATGCCGGCGGCGATCGCGAAGGGCGATGGCAAGTTCACGCTGAAGCTCGCCGACGTGAAGTTCACTGAAGGCGCGTGCGCCGAAGCCAAGGGTGAGGTGTGGACCGACGCCCTGACCAAGGTGAACATCCATGGCTGGAAAGGTCCGGAGCTGCGCGGGCCGGTGACCTGTGCCGGCGGCAATCTCAATGTGGAAGCCGGCGGCAAGGCCGAAACAGGCGAGGACGTGCTGGCCGTCATGACGATCAGCCAGCACCTCGACATGGAGCTGACGGCCACGGTTTCGAACGCCAGCCCCGGCGCGCTGCAGGCGCTGGCCGAGGTCGGTTTCAAGCCGGAAGGCGACAAGCTGGTGTTGCGCCAGGCCGTGGGCGGAAAGTAAACCACAACCGGACGCGCCATTCCGCTTGACCGGCAGGGCGAGCCCGCATAAACGCTGCCTCCTTCGATACCTGCGGTACGCGGGTGTAGCTCAGTTGGTTAGAGTGCCGGCCTGTCACGCCGGAGGTCGCGGGTTCGAGCCCCGTCACTCGCGCCAGGTATCGAAAGAAATGGCGGGCGATGACCGCAAATCCAGAAAATCCGCATAATTTCAGTACGTCAGCGCCCGATCCGCGCGTTGACGCAGCCAATCGCGTGCTGATTGGCGGGCAGGGGCAGGCGGCCAACCCTGCCGTCACGGTAGGAATGCTATTCGCGGCGGTGGATTCGGGCTCTGGGGCGGCGGCGGAGCGACTCGCCGTCCTGCTGGCCGTGGGGGTGGGGCAGAAGCCCGATTGGGCCGGGGCGATGAACTGGCTGATCAAGGCCGCCGATATGGGCCATGGGCCCGCGCAGGCGCAGATTCAGGTGCTGGCGGGGGCGGAGGGCGCCCGGGTCGATGGCAGCTGGGCCGACCTGGCGCGGAAGATCGATCTCAAGGGCCTGCTAAGAGCCCCTTCGCTCTCCAAACTCCGGGAATCGCCCTCGATTGCGCTGATCGAGGGGCTGGCCACCCCGGCGATGTGCCGGTGGCTTATCCACAGGGGCAGTGGAAAACTCGCGCCAGCCATGGTCGGGGATTACAAGACCGGGCAGTGGGTGCGCGACCCGATACGGAGCGGACTGGCTGCGGGGTTCGGCCTGGCTGACACCGACATTGTGCTGGTGCTGACACAGAAGCGGCTGGAACTGGCGTCGGGACTTGCTGTCCACCAGCAGGAAGCGCCGCATGTGCTGAGCTATGAAGTGGGGCAGGAGTACAAGGCGCACTTCGATTTCCTGCTGCCGGACGATCCTGCGTTCGCGCATATCCTGCAGGCCATGGGACAGCGCGTGGCGACGTGCCTGACATGGCTGAATGACGATTATGAAGGCGGCGAGACCGCGTTCCTGAAGATCGACTGGACATATCGCGGCAAGGTTGGCGATTCGATGTTGTTCCTGAACGTGCGCACCAGCGACCGCAGGCCCGACCCCATGACATTGCACGCCGGAACGCCGGTGACTCGCGGCCGGAAGTGGCTGCTGTCGCAATGGGTGCGCGACAAGGTTCAGCCGATCGTCTGATCCCCTTTGCTTGCGACCTTCCATCGCACGCAAAGATGCGCCTTGCGCCCGGAAAGAAGGCCGAAAAGTCGCGGTCGTTCCGAGATTGGGGATGGCGCCCGGCGGCTCTATTGCCTCTGGCGTCAAAGCGGACTAGGCCGTCCGGCAAAATATAACCGAGGGTTCATATGCAAGGCGTGGAGACACTCGTCATCGAGTATCTGCCGGTCGTGATTTTCCTCGCGATCGCCATCGTGCTGAGCTGTCTTTTCCTGGTCGCATCGGCGCTGCTGGCGCCGCGCAAGCCCGACCCGGAAAAGCTGTCCGCCTATGAGTGCGGATTCAACGCGTTCGACGATGCGCGCATGAAGTTCGACGTGCGGTTCTACCTCGTCTCGATCCTCTTCATCATCTTCGATCTCGAAGTGGCGTTCCTGTTCCCGTGGGTTTTCCAGGTGAGCGAGGGCAACATTGTGGCGTTCTGGTCGATGATGGGCTTCCTCGGCGTGCTGACCATCGGCTTCGTCTATGAATGGCGCCGTGGCGCGCTGGAGTGGCAGTGATGGCTGAGCAGAAAGTCGCTGCTGGTTCCGCTGCCCGCGTACACCGTCCTGAGGGCGGCGCGCTGGTGAAGCCGAACGATCCGTTCTTCGCCGGCCTGTCGGACGAACTCGCCGACAAGGGCTTTGTCGTCGCTGCTGCTGACGACCTCATCACCTGGGCGCGCACCGGTTCGCTGATGTGGATGACGTTCGGCCTCGCGTGCTGCGCGGTCGAGATGATGCAGGCGTCGATGCCGCGTTATGACATGGAACGCTTCGGCGCCGCCCCGCGCGCCTCGCCGCGCCAGTCGGACGTGATGATCGTCGCCGGCACGCTGACCAACAAGATGGCTCCCGCGCTCCGCAAGGTCTACGACCAGATGCCCGAGCCGCGTTACGTGATCTCGATGGGATCGTGCGCCAATGGCGGCGGGTATTATCACTATAGCTACAGCGTCGTTCGTGGATGCGATCGCATCGTGCCGGTGGATATTTATATTCCGGGGTGTCCGCCGACGGCGGAGGCGCTGATCTACGGGCTGCTGCAATTGCAGAAGAAAATCCGGCGTGAGGGGAGCATCGAGCGATGAGCCTTGTTCCCTCCCGCTCCGGCATGATGGCGGAACTGAAGACGCATCTTCAGGCGACGCTGAAGTCGGTGAAGTCTATTGTTACTACTCACGACGAGCTCACCGTGACGGTCGAGCGCGACTCGATCGTGAAGACGCTGGAATTCCTGCGCGAGGACAGCCAGTGCCGGTTCGAGACGCTGGTCGACCTGTGCGGCGCCGACTACCCGACCGAGGCCGAGCGGTTCGAGGTGGTCTACCACATGCTCTCGATGCGCCTGAACCAGCGCATCCGCATCAAGGTGCGCACCGACGAGATGACGCCGGTGCCGAGCGTCGTCTCTGTGTTTCCGGTCGCCAACTGGTATGAGCGCGAGACGTTCGACATGTATGGGGTGATCTTCTCCGATCACCCGGACATGCGCCGCATCCTCACCGACTACGGTTTCGAGGGCTATCCGCTGCGCAAGGACTTCCCGCTCACGGGGCGCGTTCAGGTCCGCTACGACGAAGCCCAGAAGCGCGTGATCAACGAGCCGGTGAAACTGGTTCAGGAATACCGCAACTTCGACTTCCTCTCACCGTGGGAAGGCATGCAAGCCGTCATCCCGGGCGATGAAAAAGCCGGAGGCCAGAAATAGCCATGGCTGACCAGCATCTCGACCGTTCGAAATCCTCCGTCATCGAAGAGATGGACGACCGCAAGTTCACGATCAACTTCGGGCCGCAGCACCCGGCTGCGCACGGCGTGCTGCGCCTCGTGCTGGACCTCGATGGCGAGATCGTCGATCGCGTCGATCCGCATATCGGCCTGCTGCATCGCGGCACCGAGAAGCTGATCGAGTACAAGACCTTCCTGCAGGCGCTGCCTTACTTCGACCGGCTCGACTATGTCGCGCCGATGAACCAGGAGCATGCGTATTGCCTCGCGGTTGAAAAACTCGCGGGCATCGAGGTTCCGCGTCGCGCCCAATTCATCCGCGTGATCTTCTCCGAAATCGGCCGCATCCTCTCGCACCTGCTGAACGTCACGACGCAGGCGATGGACGTGGGCGCGCTGACCCCGCCGCTGTGGGGCTTCGAAGAGCGCGAGAAGCTGATGGTGTTCTACGAGCGCGCGTCCGGTTCGCGGATGCACGCGGCGTATTTCCGCCCGGGTGGCGTCCACCAGGACCTGCCGCCGGAGCTGGTGGAAGACATTCACAAGTTCTGCGATCCGTTCCTGAAGGTTCTGGACGATCTGGAAACGCTGGTCACAGAGAACCGCATCTTCAAGCAGCGCAACGTCGATATCGGCGTGGTGTCCGTGCAGGAAGCGCTCGAGTGGGGCTTCTCCGGCGTGATGGTGCGCGGGTCGGGCCTCGCGTGGGACCTGCGCCGCGCCGAGCCTTACGAGATCTACTCCGAACTCGCGTTCAAGATCCCGGTCGGCAAGAATGGCGACTGCTGGGACCGCTATCTCTGCCGCATCGAGGAGATGCGCGAGAGCATCAAGATCATCAAGCAGTGCATCGACCGCATGCCGGTCGGCCCCGTGCTGCCGGAGCATTCGAAGTTCGCTCCGCCGCGCCGTGGCGAGATGAAGACATCGATGGAAGCGCTGATCCATCACTTCAAACTCTACACGGAGGGCTTCCACGTGCCCGCCGGCGAAACCTATGCCTGCGTCGAGGCGCCGAAGGGCGAGTTCGGCGTCTACCTGGTGAGCGATGGGACGAACCGTCCGTACCGCCTGAAGATCAAGGCGCCGGGCTACGCCCACCTGCACGCCATGGATCACCTGTGCCGTGGCCACATGCTGGCGGACGTCTCGGCCGTGCTGGGTTCGCTCGACATCGTGTTCGGGGAGGTCGACCGTTGAGCCACCGCCGTTTCCATCATCCCGAACAGCACGCGCCGTTCGCCTTCAACGCATCGAGCGAAGAACAGATCGCGTGGTGGGAAAAGAAGTACCCGTCGGATCGTCGCGCTTCGACGGTGATCCCGGCGCTGTGGATCACGCAGAAGCAGAACAATGGCTGGCTGTCCGAGCCGGCGCTGCGCGCGGTCGCTGACCGCCTCGGCATGACGTATATCCGCGTCTACGAGATCGCGACCTTCTACACGATGTTCAACCTCGAGCCGGTCGGGAAGTATCACTTCCAGGTCTGCGGCACGACGCCGTGCGCGCTGCGTGGCGCCGATCGCATCAAGGATTTCTGCGAGCGCAAGATCGGCCCGAAGGGCGAAGTCACGGGTGGCGGCAAATTCTCGTGGGTCGAGGTGGAATGCCTGGGCGCGTGCGTGAATGCGCCGGTGATCCAGATCAATGACTACTACTATGAAGACCTGAGCATCGAGACGCTCGAAAAGATCATCGACGACTTCGCTGCTGGCAAGGAGCCGGCGCCGGGGCCGTATGTGAAGCGTCAGACGAGTGCGCCGGAAGGCCCGCCGACGTCGCTGACGGATGAGACGCTGTATGACGGCTCGAAGGCGAAGCCGCTGTCGGCCATTCCCAACGCTCCAGCGAAGGCATGAGGATAAATAACCGTGCTTCTCGATAAGGATCGTATCTTCACCAACCTGTACGGCCGCCAGGACTGGCGCCTCGAAGCCGCGAAGAAACGCGGCGCGTGGAATTCCACGAAAGAGCTGATGCAGTTCGGGCCGGAGTGGATCTCCGACCAGATCAAGGCATCGGGCCTGCGCGGGCGCGGCGGCGCCGGCTTCCCCACCGGCCTGAAGTGGACGTTCATGCCGAAGGTGGTGAAGGCGGATCGTCCGCACTACCTCGTCGTCAACGCGGATGAATCCGAACCGGGCACCTGCAAGGACCGGGACATCATGCGCCACGATCCGCACCTGCTGATCGAAGGCTGCCTGATCGCGTCGTACGCGATGCGCGCGAACAAGTGCTACATCTACCTGCGCGGCGAATATATCTACGAGCGCGAAGTGCTCGAGAAGGCGATCGCGGAGGCGTATGCCGCCGGCCTCGTCGGCAAGAATGCGTGCGGGTCGGGCTGGGACTTCGACATCTACGCGCACCATGGCGCGGGCGCCTATATCTGCGGTGAAGAGACCGCGCTGCTCGAGAGCCTCGAAGGCAAGAAAGGCCAGCCGCGCCTGAAGCCGCCTTTCCCGGCCAACGCCGGTCTCTATGGCTGCCCGACGACGGTGAACAACGTTGAATCGATCGCCGTGGCGCCGACCATCCTGCGCCGTGGCGCTGGCTGGTTCGCGGGCTTTGGCCGTCCGAACAATACGGGCACGAAGGTGTTCTGCATCTCCGGCCACGTCGAGCGGCCGTGCAACGTCGAAGAAGAGATGTCGATCCCGCTGAAGACGCTGATCGAAGAGCATTGCGGCGGCGTGCGTGGCGGCTGGGGCAACCTGAAGGCGATCATCCCGGGCGGTTCGTCCGTGCCGATGATCCCGAAAGAAATCTGCGACACCGTGCTGATGGATTTCGACGCGCTGCGCGATGTGAAGTCCGGTCTCGGCACTGCGGCTGTCATCGTGATGGACAAGTCGACGGACCTCGTCCGCGCGATTGCCCGCATCGCCTATTTCTACAAGCACGAAAGCTGCGGCCAGTGCACGCCGTGCCGGGAAGGCACCGGCTGGATGTGGCGCGTGCTGGAGCGGATGGTGAAGGGCGAGGCGGAGACCTCCGAGATCGACACGCTGCTGGATGTCGCCTCGCAGGTGGAAGGTCACACGATCTGCGCGCTGGGCGATGCGGCGGCTTGGCCGATCCAGGGCCTGATCCGTCACTTCCGGTCCGAGATCGAGGACCGCATCAACAACTACCGCATGGGCCGCCCGCACGTTCAGGGCGTAACGCTTACGGCGGCGGAGTAGGGGCATGCCGGTGCCGCTTAGCATCACAACCTGGTCGGACGCAGGAGGATTGGCGACCGTGATCGGCACGTGCATCGCTGCCGTTGCGGCTGTCTTTGCTGTAGTCCAGTATTTCGGCCAATCGAAACTGACGCGCGAGACTCGCGCCACACAGTCTTACGATGCGTATCTGCAGCTATGCGTCACGCACCCCGAACTGACCAGCACTGCTGCATTTGTTAAGCGCTACGGTCGAGAGCCGAATGTCGATTACAAGTCGAACTCTACTGAGGATGAAAAGTACCTTTGGTTCTTGTCCGTTATGCTGAATGCGTCCGAACAGGTTGTGTTGAACACCCCCAAGAACCATGCATGGGAAACCACCATTTCTGCCCAAGTGTCCTACCACATGACCACGATGAAGCGGGTCTGGGCCAACTGGCAGAAGCACTACTCCGCAAAACTGGTGTCTGTGGTTGAGAAGGCATTGCAAGCAGCATGACCGACACCGTCAAACTGATCGTCGATGGCGTTACGGTGGATGTTCCGAAGAACTTCACCATGCTGCAGGCGTGCGAAGCGGCCGGCGCGGAAATTCCGCGCTTCTGCTATCACGAGCGCCTGTCGATCGCCGGCAACTGCCGCATGTGTCTCGTGGACTGGGTCGGCGCGCCGAAGCCGATCGCGTCGTGCGCCCAGACGGTGGGCGACATGGCGCCCAAGAAGGACGGCACGCCGCACGAGATTTCGACCAAGAGCCCACGCGCCATCAAGGCGCGCAATGGCGTGATGGAATTCCTGCTGATCAACCACCCGCTGGATTGCCCGATCTGCGACCAGGGCGGCGAGTGCGACCTGCAGGACCAGGCGATGGGCTATGGCCGCGCCGCGACGCGTTACACCGAGAACAAGCGCGCGGTTGACGACAAGAACATGGGCCCGCTGGTCAAGACGATCATGACCCGCTGCATCCAGTGCACCCGTTGCGTACGCTTTGCGGCCGAGGTTGCGGGCGTGGACGAGATCGGTCTCGCCAATCGCGGCGAGGATGCCGAGATTACGACGTATCTTGAGAAGTCGCTGACGTCGGAGCTGTCCGGCAACGTGATCGACCTGTGCCCGGTTGGCGCGCTGACCTCCAAGCCGTACGCGTTCAACGCGCGTCCGTGGGAGCTGCGCAAGACCGAGAGCATCGACGTGATGGACGCCATGGGCGCCGCCATCCGCGTGGATGCGCGTGGGCCAACGGTAATGCGCATCCTTCCGCGCGTGAACGAGGAGATCAACGAGGAGTGGATCTCCGACAAGACGCGCTTCGTGTGGGACGGCCTCGGCCGCCAGCGCCTCGACAAGCCGTATGTGCGCGAGAATGGCGCGCTGAAGGCTGCGTCGTGGGATGAAGCGCTGAAAGCGGCGGCGGCGGCGCTGAAGGTTCCAGGCGAGCAGATTGGCGTGATCGCGGGTGATCTTGCGGACGCTGAAGGCATGAAGGCGGTGATGGACCTGGCGCTGTCGCTGGGCGTGAAGTCGATCGACTGCCGGCAGGATGGCGCGAAGCTGGGCCTCGCGGCGGACGGCTCGAAGCTGCCGCGCGAGAGCTACCTGTTCAACTCGACCATCATGGGTATCGACGAGGCGGATGCGATCCTCCTCATCGGCGTGAACCCGCGCAAGGAAGCGGCGGTGATGAACGCGCGCCTGCGCAAGGCGTGGCTGCGGATGGTTCCGGTGTCGCTGGTTGGCGAGCGTGTCGATCTGACGTTCGACTACAAATATGTGGGAGCCGGTTCGGACTCGCTGGGCGAGCTGAAAGCCGGGCATCCGGTGTTCGAGGAGCTGAGCAAGGCCAAGCGTCCGCTGATCATCGTGGGGCAGGGCGCGCTGGCGCGGGCTGATGGCGCGGCTGTGCTGAATGCTGTCTCGGCGCTGGCGGCGAATGTCGGCGCGTTCAAGGACGACTGGAACGGCTTCAACGTGCTGCATACGGCGGCGGCGCGCGTCGGCGGCCTCGACCTCGGCTTCCTGCCGCAGGCGGGCGGCAAGGACGTGGCGGGCATCGTGGCGGGCGCGCAGTCCGGCGACATCAAGACAATGATCCTGCTCGGCGCGGACGAGATCGATACGTCGAAACTTGGATCGGCCAAGGTCATCTATATCGGCAGCCATGGCGATAACGGCGCACACCGTGCGGACGTGATCCTGCCGGCGGCAGCCTACACCGAGAAGTCGGGTACCTACGTCAACACCGAGGGCCGCGTGCAGCGGACGCAGCGCGCCGCGACGCCGAAGGGCGACGCGCGCGAGGACTGGGCCATTGTGCGCGCGCTGTCGGCCTATGTCGGCAAGACGCTGCCGTATAACAGCCTCGTCCAGGTTCGCGAGAAGATGGCGAAGGATCATCCGTCCTTCCTCGGTCACGACTTCGCGCCGGGCCGTCATGGCGGCAGCGTTGCGCCGCCCTACGGTGTCGGCGGCGCTATGCAGTCCGCGCCGTTTGCTACGGCCGTGAAGCAGTTCCACCTGACCAACCCGATCGCGCGCGCCTCGCGCACCATGGCGGAATGCGCCGAGCTGGCGGCGGGCGTCAGCCACGCCGTCGCGGCGGAATAGGAGGGCGCGATGCAGAACCTCTTCACATGGGGCGGCGGCGTCTGGGGCGGTATCGGCCTCGCTGTGCTGCAGATCCTCGGGATCGTGGTGGTGATGCTGGTGTGCATCGCCTTCCTGCTGCTGTTCGACCGCAAGGTCTGGGCGGCGGTGCAGCTGCGCAAAGGCCCCAACGTGGTGGGCCCGTTCGGCCTGCTGCAATCCTTCGCCGACCTGATCAAGTTCGTGCTGAAGGAAGTCGTCATTCCGGCGGGCGCCAACAAGACGGTGTTCCTGCTGGCGCCGATCATCACGCTGACGCTGGCCCTCGTGGGCTGGGCCGTGATCCCGATCGCGCCGGGCTGGGTGATCGCCAACCTCAATGTCGGCGTGCTGTACCTGTTCGCGATCTCGTCGCTGGGCGTCTACGGCATCATCATGGGCGGCTGGGCGTCCAACTCGAAATACCCGTTCCTCGGCGGCCTGCGCTCGGCAGCGCAAATGGTGTCGTACGAAGTCTCGATCGGCTTCGTGATCGTGACCGTGCTGCTGCTGGTCGGCTCGCTGAACCTCAGCGACGTCGTGCACAATCAGGAAGGCGGCATCTGGAACTGGCATGCGTTCGCGTTCCCGACGATCTTCGTCATGTTCCCGATGTTCGTGATCTTCTTCATCTCGGCGCTGGCCGAGACCAACCGCCCTCCGTTCGATCTTCCGGAAGCGGAATCCGAACTCGTGGCCGGTTACCAGGTCGAGTACTCGTCTTCGCCGTACCTGATGTTCATGATCGGCGAATACGTCTCGATCGTGCTGATGTGCGCGATGCTGACCATCCTGTTCTTCGGTGGCTGGCACATGCCGATCCCGATCCCGGGCGTTGGCGGTCTGCCGGACTGGCTGCTCAGCCTTGGCGGCCTGCTCGTCTTCATGGGCAAGGTGACGTTCTTCTTCTTCCTGTTCGCAATGGTGAAGGCGATCGTGCCGCGCTACCGCTATGACCAGCTGATGCGTCTCGGCTGGAAGATCTTCCTGCCGACCTCGCTGGTCGCGGTGGTGATCATCGGCGGCTATGTGACCTTCATGAACGCCAATGCGCGGCCGGCCTACGACGCGCTGGATGCGGACAAGAGCGGCTATCTGGAAGCGCCGGAACTGGTCGCCGTGACGCTGCCCGCGGGTCTCGACCGCAACGCAGACGGCAAGATCAGCTGGACCGAATATCGCGAAGGGGCGAAGTAGATCATGGCGATCGGACAAGCCATTCGCGGCGCCCTGCTGACGGACTTCATCGGCGCCTTCTTCCTGGCGATGCGCCAGTTCTTCACGCGCAAGGCGACGGTGAACTATCCCTTCGAGAAGGGCCCGCTGAGCCCGCGCTTCCGTGGCGAGCATGCGCTGCGCCGCTACGCCAACGGCGAGGAGCGCTGCATCGCGTGCAAGCTGTGCGAGGCGATCTGCCCGGCGCAGGCCATCACGATCGAGGCCGAGCCGCGCGAGGACGGCTCGCGCCGCACCACCCGCTACGACATCGACATGGTGAAATGCATCTACTGCGGCTTCTGCCAGGAAGCCTGCCCGGTGGACGCCATCGTCGAAGGACCGAATTTCGAGTTCGCCACGGAAACCCGCGAAGAGCTCTACTACGACAAGGAACGGCTTCTGGAGAACGGCGACCGCTGGGAACGCGAGATCGCCCGCAATCTGGAACTCGACGCACGCTATCGGTAGACAGGCGCGGCTCGTGGGGACGAGTCGGGTCTGAGTTGGACTTTCATCTGCCCCGTCCGGGGCGCGTTTGTGGAACACAGGAAAGGGAAGGCAGGCCGTGGCGCTGATCGCTTTCTACATCCTCTCGACGATCGTGGTGCTCTCGGCACTCTTTGTCGTCGCGGCGAGAAACCCGGTGCACTCGGTGCTCTGGCTGATCCTGGCGTTCTTCACGTCGGCGGGATTGCTGGTGCTGATCGGGGCGGAGTTCCTCGCGATGCTGCTGGTGGTCGTCTATGTCGGCGCCGTGGCGGTGCTATTCCTGTTCGTGGTCATGATGCTCGACATCGACTTCGTGGCGCTGAAGCAGGGCTTCCAGAACTATCTTGTGATCGGGATGCTGGTGGCGCTCGCGCTGCTGGCGGAGATCGGGATCGTGGCGGCCGCGGCGACGTTCGGCGGCGGCGAAACCTTCCAGCCGAGCCCGGGCGCGGCGACAAACGCCGAGGCGCTCTCGAAAGTGCTCTACACGGACTACCTGCTGCTGTTCCAGATGTCGGGCATTGTGCTGCTCGTCGCCATGATGGGCGCCATCGTGCTGACGCTGCGCCAGAGGCCGAACGTCAAGCGGCAGAACATCGCTCAACAGACAGGGCGGAAACGCAAGGACGCGGTTGAGCTCAAGGACGTTCCTCCGGGGCAAGGGATCTAGCGATGGATTACGCGCAACTCGGCCTCGGGCACTATCTCGCTGTCTCGGCGGCGCTGTTCACCATCGGCGTGTTCGGCATCTTCGTGAACCGCAAGAACATCATCGTCATCCTGATGTCGATCGAACTGATCCTGCTCTCGGTGAACATCAACCTGGTGGCGTTCTCGGTCTTCAACGGCACGATCATGGGCCAGGTCTTCGCGATGCTGGTCCTCACCGTGGCCGCCGCAGAGGCTGCGGTGGGTCTTGCCATTCTGGTCGTCTACTTCCGCAACCGTGGCGAGATCGCGGTTGAGGACGTCAACGTGCTGCGCGGTTAGGGGGAGAAGGGCGTGACCTTCCAGGAACTCGCAGCGATCTTCATCGTGCTGGCGCCCGGCCTTGCCGCGGCGGTCTCCGGCCTTGGCCAGCGCTTCCTTGGCGACAAGGGCGCGATGGCGATCACCACCGCCATCGTCATCGGCGCAGCCGTTCTGGCCGGCTACCAGTTCTTCGCGTGGTCGCTCGGCGGCCAATCCGCCGCGCCGCACACCATCGTGCTGTCGCGCTGGTTCAACGTCGATACGTTCATCGCCGACTGGGCGATCCGCATCGATGCGCTGTCGGTGACCATGATGTTCGTGGTGACCAGCGTCTCGGCGCTCGTTCACACCTATTCGATCGGCTACATGTCGGAAGACCCGCATCGCGCGCGGTTCTTCGCCTACCTGTCGCTCTTCACCTTCGCCATGCTGATGCTGGTGACGGCGGACAACTTCATCCAGCTGTTCTTCGGCTGGGAAGGCGTCGGTCTCGCGTCCTACCTGCTGATCGGTTTCTGGTACAAGAAGCCGTCGGCCAACAGCGCGGCGATCAAGGCGTTCGTCGTCAACCGCGTGGGCGATTTCGGCTTCGCGCTCGGCATCATGGCGCTGGTGTTCATGATCCAGCCGGCCGCAGGCGTGGACTACACGCAGTTCGGCATCCACGAATTCTCGTCGATCCGGTTCGACACCGTGTTCGC
>Ga0208492_1000985_pt1 | contig 20402 bp, 11 predicted proteins | sample Subbioar_CSW14AB_FD_184820 | JGI IMG/M metagenome (GOLD analysis project Ga0208492, IMG submission 184820) | Serpentinite rock and fluid subsurface biosphere microbial communities from McLaughlin Reserve, California, USA - CR12Mar_CSW14AB (SPAdes) | ecosystem: Environmental > Terrestrial > Deep... | reverse complement strand
TATGCGGGCGAGCAGGTGCTCGTCAACGGCGACTCTGTCGGCACTCCGGCCGACTACTACCAACAGGCGGCGCGGATCGCTGCTAACGGCAATTCGGCCCCGCTTGGCGCCAAGGAAGAATGGCAGGCGCTTGGGCTTTTCGCACTCAGTAAAAACCAGGAAAGCGACGCGACCAATTTTGTGCAACTTGCCGTCAATAAAGACGGGCTGATTCGCGGCAACTATTACAACTCGGTGCTCAATATCACCTTGCCGGTCACCGGTTCGATCGACAAGCAGACCCAGCGGGCTGCCTGGACGGTGGGCGAAAAATCCGAATCGGTTTACGAAGCCGGCGCCAAAAACCTGACGCAGGAGCAAGCAACCTGCCTCGTTCATTTCAACGACCGCCGCTCCGAACAACTCATTATGACGCGTATGCAGGAACCGCAAAAGGAAGCGCCGCCCGCGGCGCCAAACGACAAATAACGCCACCGTTGCCAAGGCCCATTTCTTCCACCGGAAATGTTCGAGCGCCACATCCATGCGGCGCTCGTGTTCTTTTTTGGATCGATCCGCCACAAAGCCGACCGATACCAGTCTGCTTGCGGTAGTTTGTTTCATGGGCGCGGGTAAGCTTGTTGTCGTCCTGGCTCTTTGATTTTTTGGATCGTCGAGACCTTCATGTATATTCCCAGTCACTTTGCCGAAACCGACCCGGAAACCATCCATCGCTTCATCGAAACTCACAGCTTCGGCCTGCTCGTCTCGCAGGTGGCCGGTCGCCCTTTCGCGACTCATCTGCCCATGCTTCTGGAAAGAGGCGCGAATCTGGGCGCGGTGAAAAGCGACAGCTTGGGCGCAGCAAAACAAGGCGCGCTTGTGGGCCATTTAGCCCGGGCCAATCCGCACTGGCAATCGCTTGAGAGTTGTCAGGTCATGGCGGTCTTTTCCGGGCCGCACGCCTACATCTCTCCCACCTGGTACGAGTCGAAGCAGGTGGTCCCCACCTGGAACTATGCCGCCGTGCACGTCTACGGAACCGTTCGCATGTTCGAGGATCCTCAAAGGCTTTTGAAAATCGTAGAGGATAGCGTTTCGACTTATGAAAAGCACTTTCCGTCTCCCTGGTCGCTTCCGGACGAACCGCAGATGGTCGAGCGGCTTTTGCGCCAGATCGTCGGATTTCGCCTCGAAATCGAAAGGATCGAAGCCAAATTCAAAATGAGTCAAAACCAACCGCTTGAGCGCAAAGAAAAGGTGATTCGAGCGCTACGGGCGCACCAAAACGAGGAAAGCCACGCCGTTGCCCAACTCATGGAAGCGCGCTTGAGTTCACAGGCCTAAAGACCTGCCGATTTTCAAGAGGCGTCTCCCTCCGGCCGGCTGAGGCAGGTGCCCCCGCCCTGGTCTTTGTGACCCGCAGGCTTCATTCACTCGGAATTAATGACGATTTCAATCGGCCTAACCAGATGGTAGTTTGGCGGTTACGGAATCTGTCTCAATCTTCACCGTCATTTCCCTTGTCCTGGAATCTGGTCACGGCTATCACCTGCCGACCGTGGCCGGTTTGGAGCCTGGGTAGGTTTTCGGCCCTGGTTGGAGCAGTTGAATAAGTCATGGACACCCTTTCGGGTTCGATGTTGCCTCTGGGAATCTTCTTTGCGGAATTGGCCGTGGTGACTCTTTCCACGATCCGCATCATTTTCGTTTCCAGGGGCCAGAAGACCCTTGCGGCCATCCTCGGGTTCCATGAAATCCTCTTGTGGCTTTTCGCCATCGGTCAGATCATGAAGAATCTCGATTCGCCGCTTTGCCATTTCGGCTTCGCGCTGGGATTCACGATGGGCAACTACTTGGGCGTCTGGCTCGAAGGCGTGCTCGCCATGGGCAAACTCTCGGTCGAAATCGTCTCGCCGCAAGAAATCCAACCCCTTGTCAGCGTACTTTCTTCCAAGGGGTATGGGCTGACCTTCCATGCAGGCATGGGAAAATTGGGGCCGGTGCAGGTGATCAACATGATCATCCGTCGCCGCGACCTCGATCGGGTCTCCACGCTCATTCGCGTGATCGATCCCAAGGCCTTTTTCGCGGTGGCCGAAATTCAGGAAACGGAACGGGGAGTTTTCCCCGCACATTCGGCAAGTCTTTTCCCTTCCATAAAACGCTCTTTGTCGCGCCTGGTTCCGTCGCTCAATCCGGCCAAGGCAAGGCAGCCGCAATCGGAACCCGCGGGCTTGAGTCTTTAACGCGCAAGCCTCCGTTACCGTGTCTTCAAGAACGGTGGATTTAGGGCGCTCCCTTGTACATACGGCGCTTGGCGGCGTGGGTGGGGGTGCGCTTGTTCTATTTCGCGTTGACTCAACTGGGAAATCGTCATGGCAAAGGTTCTGGTGCTCTACGACTCACATTCGGGCAACACCGCGAAGATGGCCCAGTTCGTCGCGGAAGGTGCGGCCAAAATTCCACAAACGGAAGTTCGCATCCGCACGATCGAGGATGCCAGCGCGAAGGACGACATCCACTGGTGCGATGGTCTGGCCTTAGGCAGTCCGACCAACATGGGCATTCTCTCCTGGAAGATGAAGCGCTTCTGGGACGAGACGATGTTTCATGAATGGATGAAAGTCGATGGCCGCTTCGGCTGTGCCTTTTCCTCGGAAGGCGGCTGGGGCGGGGGCGCCGAGCTGACCTGCCAGTCGCTTTGCACGGTCATGATCAATTTCGGTTTTCTGGTATTCGGCGTCACCGACTATGTGAGCAAAACGGGCACGGCTCATTACGGTTCCACCGTGGTGCGTGAACCGCGCGACGAGGAAGATAAGGATGTCTGCCGGGTGCTGGGCCAGCGCCTTGCCGAATGGTGCGCGGTCTTTACCGAAGGGCGCAAGGACCAGCATCCCGCAACGAAAATGGATTCTCGCAAGTTGCCCGGTTGATCGGACGGTTCGGTGTCCCGATCGACAGGGCATGCCACGACACGCCAGCGAAACGGTTCGATCGGTGCCGGCTCTCAACTGGGCGCGGAAAGCGGCGCGACTTTGAGTCCAAGCTTCTGACACATGTCTAGCATGGCCAGCGTGATTGCCTCGCGAAATTGGTTGGCCTGCGCTTCCTTCCCTTTCACGTAGGCGGTGTAGCGCAATTCCAGGCCCATTTCGGCGATTCCTTGGATCATGGCCTCTCCCCGGTTGGGATCGAGATCGTCGCGCTCTTTGAGCCATTTCTGCACATCGGTGCGCAGTTGCAGGAGTGACTGCGGCGCATTATCGGTGTCGAGGTAGATCTGTCCCTGTATGCGCCGAAAGGCGCGCACTCCCAAATTATCGATCGTGCTGCCGGCGAGATTGGAATTGGGCACGATCAAAATCGAATCTTCCTTGGTTTTAAGGCGGGTGCTGCGAAACCCGACCGATTCGACCGTCCCTTCATGCGACCCAGTATGAATCAGATCTCCCACGCTGAAGCTGCGATCGCCAATGAGAAGCATCGTCGCGAATAGATTTTTGAGCGAGTCTTGCGCGGCCAACGACACGGCCAGGCCGACCACGCCCAGTCCCGCGAGAAAACGCGCAAGCAGCGTCCCTTCGTCAAAGCAGGAGACGATGAAAATGAGCGCGCCGACGACGAGCGTCACCTTCACGATGCGTGCCAAAAAAGGCAATAAAAGATCTTGAAAGCCTTGAATTTGCTTCTGGTCGCGGTGTTTGTTGCACCAGAGCAACACCAGATCGACGACGCCGAATCCGGACCAGATGATCATGGCGGTGATGAGGAAGTCATCGAGCGTATAGATGATCGCGCCGACCCCCATCGGCAAATCGAGCCAGGGGATGAGGAAGATTCCGGCGCCGACGACGATGAGAAATCGGATCGATCGCAAACAGCCGTGGATTTTGGGGCGCTCCTCGCGGCCGTGAAAACCGAGTTGCCAGGCGATGAGCGGGTCGAGGATCGAGCCCAGGACGACAAAACCAAGCCAGAGTAGCGCCGGCAAGAAGAGTAGTCCCAGCCATTGCCACAGTTGAAGCGGTCCCAGTTTGACCTTCAACCCATCGGGGAGCAAAAACCGGATGCGCAAGCCGGGTGCGGCCCACCAGGAGGGAAGCGTTTCGATGAATGGCCGCGAAGTCAGGGTGGGGTCGACCGGCACATCGGCCATCCGCTCCATGGCTTGATCGAGTCCCGCCACGGTCGAATCGGTGAAGCGCCAGCCGGCATCGACCTGATCGGCCGAGCGGGAAATCGAGATCCGTCCGATCGGACCACGATGCCAGAGGTAGCGCGGTCCCTGCGCATCGGAAGGGATCTCGTGAAAATAGACCCAGCCGATCCGGTCGATGACCGCCTTGAGTTTTAACGCGAGCAAGGGGCCCATCTGGCTGCGCGCCGAAATGGGCAAGTCGCTTAAATCGAGGCACTCCGCGGCTTCCTTGTACCGGCCGTCGTTGACGGCCCGCAGAAACGTGATGAAAGTTTCTCGCGGGCTGGATCGGCCCGAATTCATTTCGCCGAAGCCTTTTTCTTGAGGCGTCAGGCTTTCGAACATGGTGGGAATGCGCATGACGGTGTCCTCGCTGAAACCCCAGCGCCCATCGGCGCGGCGAACGAGGCGCACTTTGATCCCCTTGTCGGCCAGGGTCGTTGTCGGCGCGGTCCAGCGGTCATCGAGTTCTTGGATGCTCGGCTTGAGCTTGCGCAGGATGATTTCCAGCTTTTCGGCATATTTCGGGCCAATACGGGCCGCTTCCTCTTCGGTGAAGTTGGCGAGGTCAAGGTAGCTGGCGCACTTGTTGACGAAGGCGTCGTCATGCTCGGCCTGGTCGATGGCGCGCAAAAAGGTTTCCATCATCTTTTTGGGCGACGAATACTCGGCGGTGACCGCCGGGGGAAGCTTGGGACCGGCCGCGAAACTTGCCGGGTCGGGCAGGACCTTGTTGAGGATTTGCCAGCGGATATCGGGCGGGCGGTCCTTCATTTTTTGCCAGAGCGATTCGATCCGTCTGACCGTGCCCGTATTGAAGGCCCACCTTGGCGGGGCGTTTTCGTCCACCACTTTCGAACAGACGATCGCTCCTTCGGTGCTGGACCACCAGGCGTAGGCGGGCCGCGTCGGATCGATGGGAATGTCTTGAAAATACAAAAAACCGATCCGCTGCATGGATGAGGCGAGCAGGGCGGCGAGGCGGGGCCCTTCGCTACGGCGCACTTCGGGAGCGAGTTCGCGCAGATCGAGACAGCGGGCGGCCGTTTCCCAGTTTGCTGACAGGGCACTGCCCAGAAAGGTCTCAAACAACTGGGTGGCGTCGCCTAAACCCTCTTCGAATTTCCTTCGTTCATCCTCGTACGATTTGTTTTGAGCGATGACCTTGCGGTAAGTTGCCGTCAGTTGAGCGATGGTGGACCGGTCAAAGCGCCAGAGCCGATCCTTGCCCCGCTCAAGCGTGATCGCGGCGTCGGGGCCGAGACGAACCAGGGTGGCGCTCTCGGGCTGTTCGGCGGCCGAAACGGAGACAAATGGCGGCGAGAGAAGATCGAGGACTTCACCCAAAAAAATGACCAACTGCCCTTTTTCCTCGGCGCCGACTCCGGGCGGAAAATCGAGGCACGATTGCGCCACCGGCATGGCTTCGCCGACATGTTCTTTCATCGCTTCCCAGGCGAAGCTGAAGGTTTCGAGCGTGGCGCGCGGCGTCGCGAGGTTTTTGGGAACGGGAGGCTTTGGGGCGGTAGGATGAGGATTTTGCGCGCGCAGAAAAGAGCTGGAATCGGTGCGCAAAAAAGTGCAAGCAAGCAAAATGTAAAAAAGGTAGGCGGTCCGCTTTCTCCAACTCATGAAACCCTCCAAGCCGCAAGATGGGCGACTTTGATTGTTGGGAGTGGACAAGGAGCAAGGAGTTTCGAAGCGAAGGAGTCTAAGACCCCAGAAAATCGACGATGTGATTGGGCATTGCCGAAGGTGGGACTCGAACCCACACGCCCGTGAGGACACTGGATTTTGAGTCCAGCGCGTCTGCCATTCCGCCACTTCGGCTGATCCTGAGCGATCGGGGCCGATTTCTCAACCGCCTGCTCATCATGGAACCATCTTATCATACGAGCGCGTGCTCGGCAGGCAAACCGATCCTCGAGTCGAAAAATCTCGGGTGATTCGTGCCGATTGCCAAGGCGGCCCTTGAGGAAACTCCTCCGTAAAAGAGTGTTCCCCGATCAAGCAACTGGGTTGCAACCACGGTGGAAGCCCAAACTCAAAGAAGCTAATGGAGTTAGAGGGGAAGACTAATGAGGCGCTTGAGGTATTGATTGGCGGGAAGGTTGCCCAAAACGCTGACCGCTTGATTGAGCGCATCCTGCTGGGAATTTCCGAGAAATATTGGGGGATTGGGCAGGCCGATGTTGGCGCCATAGACGACCTTGGCCGTGAACGGGTTGGGAAGCCCCCACACCGGCGGCGTCTTGAACACATCCACGATGTAGTAATTGTGGTGAAAGTCGGACAATTCGCCCGATTCGTCGCGCGCTTCCTTGATGAAGGTGACCGTCGCCAAAAAGCCCGATTCTTGTGCCATTGCGTCCATTAAGTGGTCCCTTAAGCGGCGCCCAACCCGGTCAAGCAGGAAATGACCGGGCAGTCCAGGAGCCTCATCATGAACATGCCGTTCTCTTCACTCTTTATGTTTTGGGAATTTTCCCGATCGTTGGAAGGAGCGGTCGAACTTGAGGAATTGCGAATCGCGTTTCCTCGAGCGCAATGACGAAGAACGGCCGATGAAAACGGCAATAACCAAGACAACAATCAATAGAAAAACAAAGCCTAAGAAAATAAATAAATAGAAAAATAAATAAAGAAGAAAAAAAGATAAAGAAAATAAAAAAGCGAGGGAGGTCAACCTCCCTCGCTTTTTTATTTTCTTTGGGGCGCCCAACAGGAAGTTGCCCGTTCCAATGACTTAGGCGGGGGTGGGTGGCGCCGCCGCGGCCGCGGCTTCGGCTGCCTTGATTCGTTCGGCGAGTTCGGGGCTGACCTTGGCGGTCGACTTGCACTTGGGGTAAGCGGCGCAGCCGAGGAAATACCTGCCGCGAAATGCCTTTAAGGCCATGGGCCCGCCGCATTCCACGCAGGTTTCCGTGACCTCTACCTGGAGCGGTTGCTTTTTGGGTGCCGGCGGCGGCAGGGCATTGCCGAGTTTTTCCTTGAGCTCGGCGGTGATCTGCTTGGTCGAGCGGCACTTGGGGTAAGCGGTGCAGCCCAGGAACGGCCCACGCGGACCCCGGCGGATGGCCATGGGCGCGCCGCATTTTTCGCAGGCGATGCCCAGATCCTTCTGCTCGACCGGCTTGCCCTCGGCGTCGACATCCTTGGCGTTTTTGCACTTGGGATAGCCGCTGCACGCCAGGAAGGGGCCGCGCCGGCCCTCGCGAATGACCATTTCCTTGCCGCACTTTTCGCAAACCTGGCCGGTCGGCTTGACCGCCGCGACCGGTTGTCCATCAGTGCCGATGTTCATGACCGTCTTGCATTCGGGGTACCCCGAACAGCCCAGGAACGGCCCGTTCTTGCCGTTGCGTTCGACCAGAAACTTGCCGCAGGTGGGGCAGGGGAATTCGGTGACCTTGGGCTTTTCCCGTTCCTCTCCCTCGGCCTGTCCAGGGCGCTTGATGTAGTTGCATTCGGGATAGCCGGTGCAACCGAAGAATCGGCCCCGGCGGCTGAATTTCTCGGTGAGCGGTTTGCCGCACTTGGGGCATTTTTCCTCGGAAGTGGCAAACGCTTCCTTGGCCGAACCGACCGCCTCCTGGAACGAGCCGTAAAACTCGTCGAGCACCTGATTGCGCGGAATGTGATCGGTTTCGATCCGGTCGAGTTCGCCTTCCATGTGGGAAGTGAATTTCATTTCCATGACACGGGGAAACCGCTCGACCAGAAGGTCGGTCACCTTCATGCCAATTTCGGAGGCGTAAAAGCGCCGATCCTTCTGTTCGACATAACCGCGTTCCTGGATCTTGCTGATAATCGTCGCGTAGGTGCTGGGCCGGCCGATTCCCTCTTTTTCGAGGGTGCGTACCAGGCTGGCTTCGTTGAAGCGCGGGGGCGGCTGGGTGAAGTGTTGGCCGGCGAGCAGATCGAGCAGACCCAGCTGGGCCTGCACCTTGAGCGCGGGGAGGGTCGCTTCTTCTCCCTTGGCGCTGCCGGGAAAAAGTTTTCGCCAGCCGTCAAATTGCAAGACACGGCCGGTGGCGCGGAACTGTCCCTCGCCCGCCTCGATGGTGGCGGTTGTCAACTGATAAACAGCCGGCTTCATCTGGCTGGCCATAAACCGGTTGTAAATGAGGGCGTAGAGCTTGGCCTGCTCCGGCTGCAAAAGGGCCGTGACGCGCTGCGGCGTCCAGCTCAAGTCGGTGGGGCGGATTGCTTCGTGGGCTTCCTGGGCGCTCTTGCCCGAGGTGTAGCGGTTGGGTTTGTCGGGAATGTAGTTTTTCCCGTGCTTCTGTTCGATTTCGATACGGACCGCCTTGAGCGCATCTTCGGAGACGCGCGTGCTGTCGGTACGCATGTAAGTAATGAGCGCCACGGAACCTTCGCTTCCGAGGTCGACGCCTTCGTAAAGACGCTGCGCGGTGCTCATAGTGCGCCTGGCCGAATAACCCAAACGCATCGCTGCTTGTTGTTGCAAGGTGCTCGTGGTGAAAGGGGGCGGAGCGCGATCCTGGCGTTCTTTCTCCTCGATTTGCGAAACCTTGTAGGCCGCCTTCTGCAGGCTCTCGCCAATGGCTCGAGCTGTTTTTTCTTCCGAACAGGCGAATTTTTCGCCCTTCCACTGCACCAAATCCGCGACGAAGGCGCCCTTGGGCAATTCCTGCGCTTCTGCGGGGACAGGGGCTTCGCCGTCGGCTCCATCGGCCAGGATTTCGGCTGCTTCGTCCTCCTCTTTTTGCTTGGTCTTCGATTTGTCTTTTTTGTCGAGCTTGACCTTGAATTCGGCCGATTTGCCGCCGGCCTTGTCGGCCGTCAGGGTCGCTTCGATTTTCCAGTATTCTTCGGCTTTGAACGCCTGAATTTCCCGTTCGCGCTCGACAATGAGTCGTACGGCGACCGACTGGACACGCCCGGCGCTGAGCTGCTGGGCGAGGCGTCGGCTGATGAGCGGGCTGAGCTGATAACCCACGACGCGGTCAAGGAAGCGGCGGGCCTCCTGGGCGGAAACCTTGTCCATGTCGATGGCGCGCGGCGACGCAAAGGCGTCCTGCACCGCCTTTTTGGTGATTTCGTTAAAGGTTACCCGGCGGACATTTTCATCCTTGAGGCCCAGGGCTTCCTTCAAGTGCCAGGCGATCGCTTCTCCCTCGCGGTCCGGGTCGGGAGCGAGGTAAACGATGTCGGCCCCCTTGGCCGATTTTTTCAGCGAGGTGAGCAGCGCCTTACGGTCTTCCAGCGGCCGGTAAGAGGGGATCCAGCCTTGCTCGATCTCGATGCCCAGTTTGCTCTTGGGCAAATCGCGCACATGTCCCTTGCTCGCGGCCACTTCGAAACCGGGTCCAAGATATTTCTGGATGGTCTTTGCCTTGGCGGGCGATTCCACAATGACGAGACTTTTCTTTGTTTTTTTGGCCGCCACTTCCGGTCACTCCATCCTAAATCGAGAAACGCAGGCACGGTTCCGATACGCGGGCAGTCTTGATTGGATTGCCCCGACAATCGAGGTATCCTAGCTTATATTGATGGCGTTGGCGCAAGCCTGCCACAAAAGAGACGCCCTGCCTTGATGGCATGATAACGGTCTCGGGAAGCCGTCAAGGGCTGGGAGTAGTCCCGGATACCGGTTTCGTGCCATAGAAATCACCAGGAAGGTCACAGGTTTTCTGACATGTCGTTCAACCCGTTCGATCCGATTCGAAAGTACCAAAAGTCTTTCTTGGCAGCGGCTTGCATCCTTTGCATGTTCGTCTTCATCTTTTCGTTCGGACAGGGGGACTTGTTCCAAACCCTGCTTGGCAAAATGGGCAACGAAAATAGCGGAACCTATGTCGCCACGATCGGGGGCCAAAAAATCACAACAGGCGATTTGGATAGGATACGCCGTTTGCGCGAGCGGGCTAATGAATTCATGATCCGCGCTTGCTCCTTTCAATTTGCAACGCTTGAGGGCGAAGACAGGGAACGCGCCAATCAGAAGAATCCCGCCCCTGAGAGTCCGGAGCTTGTGGAACGCCGGCAGACTCTTTATCTATTTGCTCAGTTCGCCCAGAATCCCGGTCCCTTCGGCGGCAGCTACTTCGCCTCGAACCTGGTCTCCAGCGAAGAGAATTTAGACTGGCTGGTTTGGCAAAAAGAGGCCGATCGCTTGGGCATCCAGGTGAGCGTGCGCGATTTGGCTTTGTTGTTCAACAAGGAGACGGCCACACCCGAGTGGTGGACTCCGGGCAAGCCGATCACCACGATCTCCAACATGGATCGATTCTTTCAGGAACGCTTTGCGGTGAAGGACATGGGGCCCGAGGAACTGGTGAGCACGCTCTGCCAGGAATTCCGGGTGCTTTTTGCAAAGCAAGCCATCTTGGGGCCCAGCGCCGGACTGCGGTTTTATCGTGACGACGACAACCGTCGCAATTCCGCCAATGCGGGCAAATTCGTGACCAATCCCATGGCGCCGACTCCGAGCGAGTTTCAGGAGTTCTACGCGAAGCAAAGAACCACGGTGAACGCCCTGTTCTTGCCGGTGGAGGCATCGGCCTTCATGCCGGGCCAAAGCGCCGAAAAGCCATCGGACGACAATCTGAAGGCGCTTTTCGAGCTGGGTAAAGATCGCGATCAGGATGCGTCGCTCGATCGTCCCGGCTTCAAGACGCCGCGCCGGGTCCAGGTGGCCTATGTGACTTCGACCTACGACAAGCCCTGGTACAAGACGGCACTTGCCCGCGTGCAAGCGCAGCGGGTGCTGGCGCCCATGCTTGCCAACGCCGGCCTCGGCGGGCCTGCTTTTTCGCTTGGTTCGCTTTGGTCCCTGGCCGATAACAACGATCCAGTCACCGGCAACCTCGGCACCCTGGGCTGGATGAATCCCTACCTCGACAACACCCAGCGCGATCAGCTTGTAGGGGCTTATGAGCAAAAGTTGCGAACCAGCCGCCTGCGCGGCGGGTTGCTCGAATCGTGGATGACGGCGCCCATCGATCAGGTGCACGGAATTCATGCGGTCAAGCCGATTCCGATCGCGACCTGGTATCTGGCGCAAGTCTCGCCCACACCGGGGATTGCCTCGGTCGTGGCCGCCGACACCTTGTGGAAGGCAAGCGCGGCCCGGACGGAAGCCAGGGAACGCGCGGCGCTCATCGCCGCCAGCCGCTTGGTTGGCCTGACGCCCTTACAGCCGGCGGGCGGATTTTTGCCGGTGTTCGCTTCGATGGGCTCGGTGTTGCCCACGATTCCCAAATCGTTTGAAGAATCGAATATCACCGCGCAAATGCTGCCCGAGTTGGTGAGCCTGTCGGCTCGGCAGGATTTCGAATCGACCTGGAAGCGGTTGAAAACGGCGATTGCCGCCTTCAAGGGCAAGACGGACAAATCGGAAGCGGAAACCTTCATCGCCGGCGAAGTGAAGCGCCTCGGGCTGACCTACAAGGCGATGGCCACGCCTCGCGACTTGTATGATCTGCCCAAGGATCCGGCGCTCGCCTCGTTCCGTTCCGCGCACGAGGGGAAGGTGCTCAACAGCGTCAATCCGGTACCGTTTTCCTTCAAGTTTTTCATGACCCAGGGAACTTACGATCCCGAAGGCTGGGCAACGAATGTCGATGACACCGCCCGCTTCAGCACGGAAAACTGGATCCAATCGAACGAACCCTACCTTTACTGGCGCACCGATGATCTGCGTGCCCAGGCGAGAACCTTTGAGCAGGCTCGCGCGGATGTCGAGAAATATTGGTACACCGAAAAGTATGCCGTTTCGGCCGCGCGCGACAAGGCGCAAGAAATTGCACGCGAAGCCAATGCCATGGTCCAACCCGAGGACAAGACGAAGGTCGATGCGAAGAAGAAATATTGGGCGGTAAGCTACCGCGATATTCTTCCCGAAGCGGTGACATTTTTGAGCGGTCAAAAACTGGCCGGCAAGCCCAGCGCTCCGTTCGAGGTGGAAAATATCTGCCGTCTGATTCCTCAGAAGACGACCAATCCCTTCCAGCCCAAACGGTACGATCCGTTCCGCTTTTCCCCGGCGCAGATCCCCTTCCCGAGGCAAAATTTCCTCGATCAGGTGCTGGCGCTCAAGCAACCCGGGCAGGCGACGGTGCTGCGCGATGCGCCCGGTAACGTTTTCTATGTGGTGATCCTCCTTTCGCGCAACGAGCCCTCCCCCTTCGAGTTTCAGCAGGCATTTGAAAAAGCGGGAGCCGATTTCGATCGTGACGACCTTTGGGTCCGTTTCTATTCCGAAAACCAGTTCAAGTTCGACAACGCGGCGATGAAAATGCTGCGATCGGCCAACTCAGAAACCAAGCTCGATGACGATGGCCGGTTCATTCTGCCCGCGGCGCTTGATCGCAAGCGCGAGAACCCCGATTTCTAGGCCGGCGGGTGACTTCAAAAAACTTCCGGGGAGCAAGAGTTGGGTTTTGAACCCATCTCTTGCTCCCCGGAGTCGTTTCCCAGGGGTTTTTTCGATCCCTGGCGCGTTTGCGACAGGCCTTCCGATTCGCTAACTCTATTCGTTCGCGGCGGTTGGCGCCTGCGGCCGGCCTTCGAGAATCTCGACTCCCGGCTCGCGAATCGCGTGTTGCAAGAGGGTTTCGGGCAAAAGGACGCGCAAGAGGATCATGTCATTCTCCTCGATCTTTTGATTGATGATTTCGGCGTGGGCCGACAGCCAGGCGAGGAATCGGCCGTTGGCAGAAGAAACGCGCAACACCATGGGCACCATCTCGTTGGAGATGAGCGCCATGACCTCTTCTTCCAGCTCCGCGATTCCCGCGCCCGTGTGCGCACTCACGCCGATCGCGCGCGGATGCTTGTTTTTCAAAATCTCCAGGTCGGCCGGTTCGGCCAAATTGTCGATTTTGTTTAACACCAGGATGGTCGGCTTTGTATCACAATTCAGCTCTTCGAGCACCTTTTGCACCGACTCGATCCGGTCTTGTGCCAGGGGGTCGGAACCATCAACGACATGAAGGAGCAAGCGAGCCTGGCTGGTCTCTTCCAGCGTGGCGCGAAAGGAGGCAACGAGGTGGTGAGGCAGGTTGCGAATGAACCCGACGGTGTCGCTTAAGAGCACTTTTTTGCCGTCAGGCAGCTTCCATTTGCGTGTGCGGGTATCGAGCGTGGAGAAGAGCTGATCCTTGGCGAGCACGCCCGCGCCGGTCAGCCGGTTCATCAAAGAGCTTTTCCCGGCGTTGGTGTAGCCGACGAGTGAAACCGTGAATTCTCCCTTGCGCGTTTCCACTTCCCGGCGTTTGCGCGCCTGCACTTCCGCCAGGCGCTGCTTCAGGTCGCGGATACGCGATTCCACCAGCCGGCGGTCCTCTTCCAGCTGGGTTTCGCCGGGCCCGCGCATGCCGATGCCTGCCTTGACCCGGCTCAGGTGGCTCCACATTTGTCGTAGCCTGGGTAAGGCGTATTCAAGCTGGGCAAGTTCCACTTGCAAGCGCGACTCGGAAGTGCGGGCGCGGGTGGCGAAAATATCGAGAATGAGTTCGCTGCGGTCCAATACTTTGCACTTTGTAACTTGTTCGAGGTTACGAATCTGCGCCGGGGTCAAGTCGTTATCGAAGATGACAACATCTGCATCTTCTTGCTGGCAAAGAAGTTGTAGCTCCTCGACTTTTCCCTTGCCGATGTAGAGCCCGGGATTGATTTCCTGGCGCCTTTGCGACAGTTCCCCCACCACCTGCGCGCCAGCCGTCTCGGCCAGGCCACGGATTTCATCCAGCGGATCCTTGGAAAGAAAAGGCCGGTCCGGAAGCGCAACCCCAATGATGATCGCCCGTTCCGCCTTGACCGATAGTTGGTCCCGAGGTGCATCAAATCCCACAATGTCTCCTGTCTTGGTCGTTCTTACCGCTTAAATGACTGAAATTATCACTGAAATCATCAATCCGCCATCGCATGCAATGGCCCGAAACCTTCACTCCCTGCTTGGGGGAAACCTGTATAAATCCCGTTCCGTGCCTAGGCTAATATGGGGAAAGAAGCGCGGCGACCCAAGTCCCAGGATCATGCTTTGGCACCGAGCAGGGGTTCAGTTTCCATGGTATCATCTGTCGTTAGTCAATCTGGGCCCAAATCCGGCCAAGCCAACTCCAACGGTGAGGGGGTAAGCGGCGTAAATGGCTCAGGCCCAGGCAATCATGCCAATTTTGACGATCCGTCCGTAGCACTCACTCCTTCGCTGGTTCGGGACGACAATCCCCAGGAAACCGCCGAATGGATCGAGTCGCTCGATGCGACGATCCAGACCGATGGGGTCGAACGCGCCGGTTTTTTGGTCAATGAAGTCAACCGCCGCGCCCTCCAAAAAGCGATCAAGCCGGCCTATCCCGCTTCGACGCCCTATATCAACTCGATTCCCCCGTCGGCCCAGCCCGATTACCCGGGCAACCGCGATCTCGAACGAAAAATCAAAAGTCTGGTGCGCTGGAACGCCATGGCGATGGTCGTGCAGGCGAACCTGCGCGATGGCACCATTGGCGGCCATATCTCCACCTTCGCCAGCTCGGCCACGCTTTACGAAGTCGCCTACAACCATTTCTTCCGCGGTGCCGATCACCCTGAAGGCATGGACCTGGTCTATTTCCAGGGCCACGCCTCGCCGGGCATGTATTCGCGCGCCTACCTCGAAGGCCGGCTGAACGACGCCCAACTGGCCAATTTCCGCCGCGAGTTGGAAAAGGGGGGAGGCCTTTCGAGTTACCCCCACCCGTGGCTCATGCCCGAATTCTGGCAGTTCCCCACCGTGTCGATGGGCCTGGGCCCCATCATGGCGATCTACCAGGCGCGCTTTCTCAAGTACCTCGAAAACCGCGGCCTGGCCAAGACCGCTGGTCGCAAGGTCTGGGCCTTCCTGGGCGACGGCGAATGCGACGAACCCGAAACCTTGGGCGCCCTCACGATCGCCGCGCGCGAAAAGCTCGATAATTTGATCTTTGTCATCAACTGCAATCTGCAGCGCCTCGACGGCCCGGTGCGCGGCAACGGCAAGATCATCCAAGAGCTTGAGTCGCTCTTCCGCGGCGCCGGCTGGAACCCGATCAAGGTCATCTGGGGCAGCAACTGGGATAGTCTTTTCGCACGCGACCGTAGCGGTTTGCTTGTGCGCCGCATGGAAGAAGTCGTCGACGGCGAATACCAGAAGTACGCGGTCGAAGGCGGAGCCTATGTCCGCGAGCACTTCTTTGGCAAATACCCCGAACTTTTGAAACTCGTCGAGCATATGTCCGACGACGAAATCAATAGTCTGCGCCGCGGCGGTCACGATCCCGTCAAGGTTTACGCCGCCTACAAGCAGGCAACCGAAAGCAAGGGCGGGCCAACTGTCGTCCTCGCCAAGACGGTCAAGGGTTATGGCCTGGGCGAAGCGGGCGAAGGCCTGAATATCACCCACCAGCAAAAGAAGCTGAAATCGAGCCACCTGGTCGAGTTCCGCAAGCGCTTCGAGCTGACCTTTGGCGACGAGCAAAATGTGGCGGCCACGCCCTACCGCCCCGACAGCTCCCAGCCCGAAATGAAGTATCTGGCCGAAAGGCGCAAGGCGCTGGGCGGTCCCATTCCTTGCCGCCGAGCCGTGTCGACTCCGGTCACCGTGCCGGGTCCGGAATTTGTCGGCCGCTACGGCAAGGGTTCCGGCGATAAATCGCCTTCGACCACGGGCGTTTTTGTCGACATGCTCGGTGTGCTGCTCAAGATGCAAGGCCTGGGCAAGCAGATTGTGCCGATCGTGCCCGACGAGGGGCGAACCTTCGGCCTCGATCCCTATTTCACCTCATTCAAGATTTACTCTCCGGTTGGCCAGCTTTACGATCCGGTCGACTCGCGCATGGCGGTCGCCTACCGCGAGAGTACCTCGGGCCAAATCCTTGAAGAGGGAATTAACGAAGCCGGCTCGATGGCTTCGTTCATCGCGGCGGGAAGTTCCTATGCCTCCAACGGCATACCGATGATTCCCTTTTACATCTACTACTCGATGTTCGGCTTCCAGCGGGTGGGCGATCTCATTTGGGCCGCCGCCGACACGCGCGTGCGCGGCTTCATGCTGGGCGCCACTTCGGGCCGCACCTCGCTCAATGGCGAAGGCTTGCAACACGAAGACGGTCACAGCCACTTGATGGCCTCGACCGTGCCATCGATCCAGGCCTACGACCCGGCCTATGCCTTTGAACTCGCGGCGATTTTGCGCGACGGCATCAAGCGGATGTATGGCGGTCCCAACAACGAGGACATTCTCTATTACATCAGCCTTTACAACGACAACTACCCGATGATGCCGATGCCGGAAGGCTCCGAAGAGGGCATTTTGCGCGGCCTTTACAAACTAACCGCTTCTTCGGTCAAATCGGATCTCCCCAAGATTCAGATCTTCGGCAGCGGCCCCATTCTTGTCCATTCGTTGGCGGCGCAGAAAATTCTGGCCGAAATGGGCATCGAAGCCGATGTCTGGTCGGCAACGAGCTACAAAAGGCTTCGTCTCGAAGCGCTCGAAGCGGAACGGTACAACCTGCTTCATCCAGGAGCCGCCCCGAAAAAATCGTACTTGGAAGAAACCCTGGCCAAAGAGCAGGTCGATTCGATCTACCTGGCCGTGTCGGACAACATGCGCCAGATTCCCGAGATGATCGGCCGCTGGGTGCCGGGTGGACTTTACGCCCTCGGAACCGACGGCTTCGGCCGCTCGGAAACGCGCACGTCGCTTCGCCGCCACTTCGAAATCGATGCCGAGTTCATCACGCTTTCGGCGCTTTCGCAACTTTGGCGCAAGGGAAAAATCCCCGCGCAAACGGTGCAGGAATACATCAAGAAAACCGGGATCGATCCGGAAAAACTCTGCCCGCTGACCGCCTAACTCGATCGAACAGCAAATCAGTCACGACCCCCCCCGGAAGGGGGGAAATTGGGGAGCAATGGATTCATGAGCAAGGATTATGCGCTTCCGGCGCTTAAAGAGAATGTCGATGTCGTCGAGGTCAATGCCCTCAAGGTGAATGTGGGGGACACGGTCGCCAAGGATCAGCCGCTTCTGGAAGTCCAGGCCGACAAGGCGGCATTGGAAGTTCCCTCGCCCGTTGCGGGTAAGGTGAGCCGCATTCTGGTGAAGGTTGGCGACCAGGTGAAAATCGGCCAGAACTACATTTCGATCGAAGCGGGTGAAGCCGGCGCGGCACCGGCCGCCGTGGCTCCCAAGGCCGCTGCCGCGCCGCCCAAAGCAGAAGCACCGAAGGCGGAGGCTCCGGCAGCTTCGCAGCCTTCGTCGATTCCCGCGCCGAAATCGGCTCCCGCTGCCGCACCAGCCCCCGCGCGTGGCGTGGCGGTGGAAGAGCGCACGGTTCGCCCCATCGTGGCGAGCCCCGGCGTGCGCCGTTTGGCCCGTGAAATGGGAGTGGATTTGTCTCAGGTTGCCGCGCAAAGCGGATCGGACCGCGTCGCGGAAACCGATCTGAAAGCCTTCGTCAAGCAGATCGTGACGAGCGGAGGCGCGGGCAGCTCCGGCGGCATTGCAGTGCCCAGTTTGCCGCGCTTTGAAGAGCATGGCGCCATCGAAAGGCAGCCGCTGACGGCGATTCGCCGGGCGACCGCCAAGCAGATGTCACTGGCCTGGAGCCAGATTCCGCATGTCACCCAGAACGATCTGGCCGACATCACCGACCTCGAAGCCTACCGCAAGTCGACCGAGGGGAAGGGCCCCAAGATCACCGTGACCGCGTTTGTGCTCAAGGCTCTCGCGATCGCTTTGAAGGAATTCCCTTCTTTCAACTCGAGCCTGGATTTAGCCAACAACCAGCTCATCCTCAAGAAGTATGTCAATATTGGCGTCGCGGTCGACACCGAGATGGGGCTGCTCGTGCCGGTGCTCAAGGAAGTCGAACACAAGTCGGTGACCGAAATCGCCAACGAAGTCGGCAACATCGCCGAGCGCGCGCGCGCACGCAAGCTCGATTCCTCCGAGTTGAGCGGCGGCACCTTCACCCTGACGAACCTGGGAGGGATTGGCGGCACCGGATTCACCCCGATCGTGAACTGGCCCGAAGTCGCCATCCTGGGTCTGTCGCGCGGCCGTCAGGAATTTGTCCCGCGCAACGGCCAGCCGGTCGTGCGTCTCTTGCTGCCTCTCTCGCTTTCCTACGATCATCGCGTGGTGGATGGCGCCCAGGCCGCGCGTTTCTTGCGCCGCGTTGCCGGCATGCTTGAAACCCCCCTCAGCATGCTTCTCCATGCTTGATCGCCGGCGCGATCTCGTGTGTCCAAAAACCCATTTCCTCGCCCCAATGGGGGCGAAGCCCTCCCGATTCACACGGTGACTCATGTCGAAGTTGGTTGAAGTCGATCTCGCGGTCCTTGGGGCCGGGCCAGGCGGGTATGCCGCCGCATTCCTTGCGGCCGATCACGGTTTGAAAGTCGCCCTGATCGATGCGCGCAAATTGCCGGGCGGCACCTGCCTGCATGTGGGGTGCATTCCCTCCAAATCGCTTTTGCATATCGCCAAGCTCATCCAGGAAGCGCGCGAAGCGCCCTCGCATCTGGGCGTCGAATTCGGCCCGCCGAAGATCGACTTGAACAAAGTGCGCGGCCATGCCACCGGCGTGGTCGATGGCCTGAGCAAAAGCCTGGGCAAACTCTCAAGCGCGCGCAATATCGTCAATGTCACCGGTAAAGCGAAGTTCCTCGACGCGAATACCTTGCAAGTCGACGACGGCACTCAGGTCGTCTTCTCCAAGGCGATCGTTGCGGCCGGATCGGTGCCCTTTGTTCCCGACTCCTTCCGCATCGGCTCGCCGCGCGTGATGGATTCGACCGGCGCGCTTGCGCTTGAAGAAGTGCCGGAGAAACTGCTCATTGTCGGCGGCGGCTACATCGGCCTGGAAATGGGCTATGTCTATGCCTCGCTTGGCAGCAAGGTGACCGTTGTCGAAATGACCGATGGCCTGCTTCCCGGCGCCGACCGCGACCTGGTCCGCCCGCTGCAAAAGCGCCTCGAAACGATCTTCGATCGCATCCTGCTCAAAACCAAGGTCGTCTCGGTGCAAGACACCGGCAGCGGCGTGAAAGTCACGATCGAACATCCCGAAGGCAAGACGGAAACGCTCGAGGTCGGCCGCGTGCTCGTCGCGGTGGGCCGCCGTCCCAACACCGCCGATCTGGGCCTCGACAAGGCGGGGATTCCGCTGACTCAGCGCGGCTTCATCGAAGTCGATCCCCAAAGGCGCACGGTCGTTCCGCATATCTATGCGATCGGCGATGTCGCCGGCGAACCCATGCTCGCTCACAAGGCGACCTACGAGGGGAAAATCGCGGCCGAGGCCATCCTCGGGTTGGCTGTCGCCTACGATGCCGCGGCGGTGCCCGCGGTCGTCTTCACCGATCCGGAACTTGCCTGGGCCGGGCTGACGGAAACCGAAGCGCAGAAGAGCGGCCGCACGATCAAGAAGGCCTCGTTCCCCTGGGCCGGCTCGGGCCGGGCCTTGTCGCTGGCGCGCACCGAGGGAACGACCAAGATCATCATCGATCCGGCGACCGACCGGATCCTGGGCATCGGCCTTGTGGGCGCGGGCGCGGGCGAACTGATCGGCGAGGCGATGAGCCTGCTTGAGATGGGCGCGACGAGCAAGGACCTTTCCTTGACGATGCATGCCCACCCGACCTTGTCCGAGACGCTCATGGAAGCGGCCGACATTCTGCAGGGCACCTCGTCCTATGTCGTCCCGGCCAAGAAGCATTCCTGATCGCTTGGCCTAAAACTCTGGCTTTGGGCCGCCGCGGTACGGGACGACAAGAATCCGGCAGCGTGCAGAAGTTGCGCGCTCGCCGGATTGGCGTTTGGCAACTAAACCACCACTAGTCCATCAACGATCTCCTCCATCCTCACCTCTCCATTCGCAGGGAGCTTCCCGTGGGTTTCAAGCAGACGAGCAAGCATCGATTCGGCAAGTCCTCATACCATCAGATCGGCCTGGTGCGGGGGCAGTTCGGCAATGTTCCGATGGATCAATGGGTGAAGTTCATTGGCGACACCGGTTTCGACGGCTGGGAAGAAGCGACCTGGGAACTCGACTTGGCCCGCTGCAAGGACGACAAGGGCGCCGAAGCCTACGCGAAGGAACGGGTGGATCTGGCCAAGAAGCACGGCCTGGAAATCTTCAGCCTGGCGACTCACCTTCAAGGGCAAGCGCTGGGAGATGAACCAAGCGCCAAGACCTTGCAATTCATCGGCGGCGAAGCGCTG
>Ga0208492_1000984_pt1 | contig 20411 bp, 15 predicted proteins | sample Subbioar_CSW14AB_FD_184820 | JGI IMG/M metagenome (GOLD analysis project Ga0208492, IMG submission 184820) | Serpentinite rock and fluid subsurface biosphere microbial communities from McLaughlin Reserve, California, USA - CR12Mar_CSW14AB (SPAdes) | ecosystem: Environmental > Terrestrial > Deep... | reverse complement strand
AATACCTGATCAAAACCAATTAGACCTCCATTGTCTTGGTACCACTCCAGGTCTTTGGTAAAAAAGGTTTTCATTACTGCCAGATTTTTTGAATTATAAGCAGCAAACAATGCACTATCTAATGTAAAAATCTTTTTATATAGTGCAGTTTCTTTTACTATAGCTTTTTTCTCCTCAGTATTTTGAGTAAATGCGTAAAAATAGAAATGCGTACATAGAAAAAATAGGACTAGTTTTTTCATCTCTACAAGATACCATTATGTATTCATTCAAATATACTTTAGTAAGTGAAGCCGTTAATTAATAGTCCTTTTTTTTAGCTCTTGCTATTAAATCCGAATCAATTAGCTCTAAAGACAAAACCATATCTTTCACTGTTTCTTTGTATTTCTTAAAATGAGGGGCCTGAATATGGGATTGATAGGCTTCCTGACTTGCATAGACTTCGAAAATGGTAATTAAGGTTGGATCCTTTTTATCTGATACTGCTGTGTAAGATAAGACACCTGGCTCTAATTTTATAGCAGCATTCATCTGCTCATGCAATGCAGATTTATATTTTTCTAACTGACTGCCATCTACTTTAATTTTTGCAATTCTATACATTGTATCTGACTTCTGTGCTTTTGAATCAACAACAATTAGGGACAGTATCCCAATCATGAAGATTACTGAAATAATATGTCTAGTCATAATTATTGTTGGGTAAATAATATCCTCTTAAGATACATCCTAATCTGTTAAATTCCAATCCCACAAAACAATATCCCATTTAACCTCACCATAAACCAATTCATTGATAATTTGGAATCCTCTTTTCTTATGCGCTTTTAGAGAACGAGTATTTGCTTGCGCTATATCCGTAATGAGGTAAGTATATTCTTTTGAAAGACAATCTTTGAAATGTCCGTATAGCTTTTGAACCAGGTCTTGCCCACGGTATTCTTTTGCTACACACAACTGCCCAACAACTACATAATTAACATCCTTTAATAATTTCCCTTTGTATGCTGATTTATCAATTGCCTCAAAAAGACCTTCGATAAGGTCGTGCCCCTTTCTAATTTCTTTTGTAGCTACCAACGCATAACCCACAACTTTGTCTCCAACCTTTGCTATTATGGCAGGAGTGACAGAATTCATTTCCTGCAAATATTCAATTGTAAAGGCTGCAGTAAGAAAACCCTGATCAATGGCTTCTTCGGCAGATATATTCTGCTTTAAATTCAACGACTGTAAATCCCTTATGCCAATTATATCACTTGGGCTTGATACCCTTGTCATTTCAATCATAGAACAAGTATTAGTTCATTTAAAATTAGGGGAGTAATAATTATATATGCCAGTAAGACTTTGGTAAAAGGTAAAAAAGAAAAAGAGGTCAAAAATGACCTCTTATCTTGTGTAGCTCCCCCTTCAGGACTTGAACCTGAGACCCTCTGATTAACAGTCAGATGCTCTAACCAACTGAGCTAAGGAGGAATTTCCCCTTTCGGGGTTGCAAAAATAGGGGATTATCTATTCTTACAAAAAAATTCCATTAAAAATTCGCAAAAAAGCCTTTTTTAAAGCCTATAAAAATGCCTTCTGGGCTTTGTTTTACAGGGTAAGTTTTTAAAAAGTACCCTTCTCCACTGGTGTTGCGACCATTCTGCAGTGAAAACCGGTAACGGTGTAATGGGCAAACCACATTTCCAGCAGGGTCTATGAAACCATCAGCCATAATGCCACTGGCATGAGGGCATTTATGTGCAAAGGCAAAAATCTGGTTATCCTTTAAAGCTAATGTCAATTTTTTCCCATCAGCCTCTACAATACACATTTGGTTGCCCTGCCAGGAGAGTTCGTTCGCTGAATCAGCGATTTTAATCCAACTATAATTGCTTTCTTCCAATTAGTATAGCATGGTTTTGTAGGGATAGCGAATGGCATATAATTCGCGCACTTTTTCAAGAATAATATCTCTTAATGCATCCAAGTTTTGTCTTTCTGTAGCTGAAACAAATACACAGTTTCCATTAGTGGCTAAATCCCACTTGTCTTTCAGGTCCCTTAATATTTCTTCTTTCACAGAATCTTCCAGCCACTCGTCAAAGTTCTTCTGAACGTATAGATCCATTTTATTAAAAATGGTCAACATGGGTTTTTCAAAAGCCTTTAATTCCTGAAGCGTTTTATTTACTACGCCAATCTGGTCCTCGTACTGCGGATGAGAAATATCTACTACATGTAATAAGATATCTGCTTCTCTTACTTCATCCAAGGTGCTTTTGAAACTCTCAACCAGGTGGTGCGGAAGTTTTCTAATAAATCCTACGGTATCACTCAATAAAAAAGGAGTATTTTCAAAAACGACTTTACGGGTAGTGGTATCCAGTGTGGCAAACAATTTATTTTCTGCGAATACTTCACTCTTGCTTAATACAGTCATCAGCGTACTCTTACCCACATTCGTGTAACCTACCAATGCCACTCTGATAAATTCACCTCTTTCTTTTCGCTGGGTAAAAGATTGCTTGTCAATTTCGCTCAAACGCTTGCGCAGTAAAGCTATCTTATCTTTTACTATACGACGGTCTGTTTCAATTTCAGTTTCACCGGGTCCGCGTGTTCCAATACCACCCCCTTGTCTTTCAAGGTGTTTCCACATCCCTTTTAATCTGGGTAGCAAATACTGGTATTGTGCCAGTTCTACCTGCACTTTTGCCTGTGCTGTTCTGGCTCTACGTGCAAAAATATCCAGGATTAAATCGCTTCGATCAATGGTTTTAACATTGAGTTCCTTTTCAATATTGGAAATCTGGGAACCCGTTAATTCATCATCGAAAATGACCAGGGTTATATTTTTACCATTCAGGTAATCCTTAATTTCTTCTAGCTTTCCTTTTCCTACAAAAGTTCTGCTGTCGGGGTGTGCCAGTTTCTGGGTAAAACGTTTAACGGTTTTCGCACCTGCTGTTTCCGATAAAAATGCCAGTTCATCAAGATATTCTTCGGCCTGTTCGGTAGTTTGGTCTTTTAAAATCACCCCTACCAGAACGGCTTTCTCCTCAACGGAAATCAGTTGTTTTTTCTCTATCAATGGTTTGAATTATAATCCGCTAATGGAAATACCTAAGGAAAATCTGTTCATGGAAGGACCTGCACCGTCTTTTAATACAGAGCTAAATTGATAACTTCCCTGAAGGCCAATAATACCATAACCTACGCGACCTGTAATAGCCAACGCTGTACCATTGAAGTATTTTTTGGTTACTTCCTTTTGAATAAAACTATTACCATACACGGTCTGGTTGTTTTTATCCACCAGGTTCTTGCCTTTGGTATGAGCTCTTAAAAGCGTACCGATTTTAGCACCAATCGCAAACTTCCAAGACTTGTCTGGATTTTCGGGGTTGGTATAATAGCGCAATTCTACCGGTATATCCAGATAAATACTAGTTACTTTAAATTTATCAAAGTGGTTAATGCTGTCTGCTTTGGTAAAAGGCAAGCGTAAGGAAGTTGATTTGATATTTACATTCACATTATCAAAGAAAATATTACTAGAACCAATGCCTGCACCGTAAGCTAGACTAAATTTCTTATTGTTTTTGAACGGCTTATCAAACATTACATAAAAGTTGAAATGCCTACTAAAGCCATTTCCGGTTCTTACACTATCAGGTCGGTTGGTCCAGCTGTCTGCTCCGTATTGTATCATAAAATGGTCTTTGGAACGGCCACTTAAATCAATTTTACTCCAGTCTTTCTTTTTTGTTTCAGTTGTTTGAGCAGTAGCTCCCAGTGCTACAAATGTGGTAATTAATAGAAATATTCTTTTCATTTTGGTTGATTGCAAGTTTATTCCCCTTGCAAGGGAGCAAAAATAATCAAAATGAATGCATCCGATTGGTTAAAAATTAGTCAAATGGGGGTATAATGCAGGGTATTTTGACAATTTTAATGATAAACGACATATAAAATTTATATTTATGGCTCGTAGTACGTAAAACGAATTGGATGAACACGGAATTTTTAAAGGGTAAAAGGATTTTAATAGCAGAAGACGACTTTGTGAATCAGAAGTTGATCACGCACTCCTTAAATGTTACTGGAGCAAGTTTTGATATTGCTGGTAATGGTGCGGAAGCTATTGAAATGCTAAAGCAAAATCCCTATGACCTGATATTGATGGACATTAATATGCCAGAGATGGATGGATTTGAAGCCACTCAAATTATCAGGGCTGAAATTAACAAAGAGATTCCGATTATTGCTATGACGGGCTGGAGCAGTCGCGCCGAGGGAGACAAGTTCACCCGTATGGGGATGAATGCCTGTCTGGCAAAGCCTTTTGGTTTAGAAGCTTTGTATAAAACCTTAGACGAAATTTTTAATGCGCCTCCTCCAGTGAAACCCAATAACAACAATTTTGGGGTGAAAGCACCTGAGACTGTCTCAACTGTAGCCGTTGATTTGGATATGCTGAACGAGTTGGCAGAAGGCGATAATGAATATAAGACCACTATCATCAATATGTTTCTGGAAAGTATGCCTGAAAGCATACAGAAAATGGAAGATGATCTGGCCGCCCAGGATTGGGAAAATTTTTACAAGTCTGCTCACTACGCTAAATCCTCCTTATCTGTGGTGAGGGTTCCGGACATGCATACTTTGGCGAATACAATGGAAGTAAATGCCAAGAAGCAGGAGAAGCTGGAAACCATAGCTCCTTCGTTACAATTGTTTAAAAAGTATTTCGATTTAGCTAGAGACGTTTTACACGAAGAGATTACAAAACTCGGAGCTTAATTGATCATTAATTCTATATCATTTTGAATTTTAGAGAACTCGGTTTAGCTGAAAAACTGCTAGAGGGGATTGATGCCATGGGCTATGAAACAGCCACCCCCGTTCAGGCGCAGGTAATTCAACCCATTCTTGAAGGAAGAGACATCATTGCATCTGCACAAACAGGAACGGGTAAAACAGCAGCTTTTTTATTGCCGATTATTCATAAGATGCTTACACAGCCTCATTCGGCTCATCATATCAATTCATTGATTATTGTACCTACACGCGAACTGGCTATTCAGATTTCTGAGACGATGGAAGGGTTGGGATATTTTACTGACGTGAGTTGTATTGCTGTTTATGGAGGTGGAGATGGAAGTTCATTTACAGCGGAAAAGAAGGCATTGAGTACCGGAGTGGATATGGTTGTTTGTACACCTGGCAGAATGATTGCTCATTTAAATATGGGCTATGTAAAAATGCAGGAAGTACAATATTTGGTACTGGATGAGGCAGACAGAATGCTCGACATGGGCTTTCATGATGATTTGATGAAAATCATTTCCTTTTTGCCCAAGAAAAGACAGAGCCTTTTGTTTTCTGCCACCATGCCTCAGAAAATGAGAGAATTGGCCAGAAAATTATTGAACAATCCGGCTGAAATTAACATTGCTGTATCCAAGCCGCCTGAGCAAATACTGCAACAGGCATATGTGGTATATGAGCCACAAAAGATTCCGCTAATTAAATATGTGCTGACTCAACAGACATATACCCGCGTCATAATATTCTGTTCTAAAAAACAAAATGTAAAACAATTAGCTTCTGAATTAAAACGTGCTAAATTATCTGTTGAAGAAATTCATTCTGATTTGTTGCAAGATAAAAGAGAGCAGGTATTGCAGGATTTCAGAAACAGGAAATTAAAGATTCTCGTGGCTACGGATATTTTGAGTCGTGGAATCGATATTGAAGAAATTGAACTGGTTATTAACTACGATGTTCCAAATGACGGGGAGGATTATATTCACCGTATTGGCAGAACGGCACGTGCAGCTACTTCTGGAACAGCCATTACGTTTATTAGCGAACCAGAACAAAGAAAGTTTTTACAGATAGAAGAATTATTGGGCAAGCCGGTGGAGAAAATTCCCGTTCCTGAATCATTTGGCCCTGCGCCGGAATATGCACCAAGAGCGTTCAAACCAGGTGGGCACCGGGGGAATCGACCGCCGCATAAAGGTAGACCCAATCAGGGAAGACCTAATCAATCCAGACCTAGACAGGATAGGCCTTCACAGCAAAATAGAACACACCCAGGTAATAGGCAAAAACCAACAGAGAATAAGGATAAGCCGGGCACTAATTAATCAACGAACTTTAGACAAACGGGTTTAGAAACCGCAATGCGCTTTCCTGTATCTATCAGTTTTCCGGTTTGACTATTTCTTTTAAATACTACCACTTCATTGCTGTTCTGATTGGCAGCCAATAAAAATTTTCCTGTTGGGTCGATGGCAAAATTGCGGGGTGCCAATCCCAGTGTTGGTTCTGATCCCACCCATTGTAACCAACCGTTTGGTCCTATTTTAAAAACAGCCAGATTGTTATAATCGACTCTGTTAGAAGCGTACAAGAATTTTCCATCGGGAGAAACATGAATATCAGCGGCGCCTGATTTTTTTTCATCCCCCTTTTCAAACATATTCACCTGCTGCAGTTTTTTGAGCGCACCTTTTGTAAAGTTTAATACAGTTACAGAGCCCGTTAGTTCCTGAACAGCATATACGATGGGTTTGGTGGGATGAAAACTGATATGTCTTGGGCCATCACCCGGATTGCACTGAAACACTGAAATGGGCTTTTCAGAAACAGGACGGGTGTTGTTCAGGTTTAAACCATACACACTAATTAGGTCTGTTCCCAGATCCTGCACCAATAAATATTTTTCGTCAGGGGATATAAAGGCAGAGTGAACATGGGGTTTTTCTTGTCTGATTTTATTGGCGCTGCTACCTGTGTGTTGGATGGTTTGCACCGCATTGCTCAGGCTTCCATCGGCTTCAATGCGCATTACACTAAAATTCCCACCTGAATAATTAGATACAAAAGCAAAACGATTTTTGGAATCAGTGCTGATATGACAGGGGTGGTCGCCACCGCTTAAAACCGTATTCAGTAATTGAAAACTGCCAGATACTTTATCAAATTGATATGCTGAAACTGCGCCTTTGCCATTCCCTAATTCGTTCACTGCATATATATTGGGTTTATTTGCTGCTATTGCTAAAAAAGATGGATCTGCTGCAGCTGTTTTGCTGATCAGTTCTGCTGAACCATTGGCATTGAATTGGTAATAGTAAATACCATCTGAAACTGTGCCATTGGTATAACTGCCTATCAATAATCTCTGACTACCCGATTTCTGTGCATTAATGGAGAAAAATGGAATAAGGGCAATAACGAGGGTTAGCAATCTTTTTATTAAAGGGTTCATGGTGAGTATTTCAATTGTATAGATACTATAAATATCGGTCTTTCCTGGCAAACCCGGATTGTTACATATGTTACTGAACAGGCTTTTTAACCATTCTACTTTTGTGTTCTTAAAATTGGAATTATGAGATTATTGTCAATTTTTTTAGTGTCAATCCTCGGATTTCTTAGCGTAGAAGCACAGGAACCGCCTACACAAATCCAGTTGGATGAAGCATTAAATCTGGCACAAAAAGCCAATCAGCAAATCAAAATTGCCCAGATAGATCAGCAGATTGCCAGCGCTAATGTTAAGCAAACCGAAGCACTTTGGTTACCCCAGCTGAACCTTTCGTACACAGCTATGAATACCAATAACCCATTGAATGCATTTGGATTCAAGCTTCAGCAGGCAAATGTTACTGCGACTGATTTTAATCCGGCATTATTAAATAATCCGGGTGCTACACCCAACTATCTTACTCAATTAAGTTTACAACAGCCCATTATTAATATGGATATGCTTCAAATGCGTAAGGCGGCTGAGCAACAAGTCCAGATAAGTTCATTACAAATTAAGAGAACAGAAGAAGCGGTAAAGATGCAGGTTACCCAATTGTATCTGCAATTGAATTTTTTGTATCAGGCACTTGATGTTGTAAAGAGCGCCCTAACTACTTCCCAGTCAATTTATCAGTTTACCAAAAACAGATTTGATCAGGGGCTGATGCAAAAATCTGATTTGCTGAATGTTGAAGTACAGGTTAAAAATACTGAAACGCGTTTGAATGAGCTTTATTCTAATATAGCGCAGACTTCAGATCAGTTGGGTCTGATAATGAATAAACCACAAGGTGTAATATATAAAACCGCACCAGTTTCGCTTGATTTTACAAAGGAACAAGTACAATTTATTCCAACGGACAGGTCAGATTTAAAAGCTATGCAAACGGGTTTAGGTGTTTATGATATTTCGATTAAAGGTTCAAAAATGAGCTGGTTGCCCAGATTAAATGCCTTTGCTAATTATCAGTTGAACGACAGAAAAGCATTCAGCTTTAATGCAGGCTCTTATTTTGCCGGTATTCAATTGTCTTGGGATATAATGAAGGGGAATCAGACAAAAAATAAAATTGCTACTCAAACGATAGAAAAAGCTAAGCTACAGGAACAGTTGGCTGCAAGAGTTAATCAGGAACAAACAGAACTGCAAAATACAATCAGGAAAATTAAAGATGCCAGATATAAATACCAACAACTGGAAACCTCAGTAGCACAGGCCGATGAGTCATTGAGAATATTGCAAAACAGGTATCAGCAAGGATTGGTTAGCACCAATGATATCCTGCTTGCTCAAACACAGCTTTCTCAGCAAAAATTACAGCAGGCAGAAGCCAAACTGATGGAGCAGGCGGCTATTAATTACTATGAATTTTTAACTACAGTTAAGTAAAATATTAAAACCACTAAAATGAAAATAAATAACAAATTAATCATTGCTGGAGCTATTATAACCATGTTTACAGCTACTGACTGTGGAGATAAAAAAAGTGCAGAAACTATTGTTTCTGAAGCACCTGTTGAAGTTGTATTAGCAAATGCCGGAGCCAATGTTACAAACGAAAATTTTGAAATTTCTGGTCAAGTAGAAGGCATTCAATCAGCCAATATTTCTACCCGGGTAATGGGTACTATTACCAGTATGCGGGTAAAAGCGGGAGATGTAGTTAAGCAGGGTCAGGTATTATTTACGATTAATGCCAGTGATATTAAAGCCAAGACGGCTCAAACAGAAGCCATGATAGCTCAGGCAGAAGCTGCATTTAAAAATGCACAAAAAGATTACGAAAGATTTACTGTTCTTTATAAACAACAGAGTGCTACTGCAAAGGAATTGGAACAAATATCCTTACAGTATACTTCTGCGAAAGCAAGCCTGGATGCGGCAATGCAAATGAAAAACGAAGTCAATGCAAATTTGGCATATACTACTGTAACCGCTCCTTTTTCGGGTGTGATATCTCAAAAGAATGCTGAAGCCGGTAGCATAGCCAGTCCAGGTATGCCTATTTTAACTTTAGAGCAAACCGGCAATTTACAGGTCAGTGCGATGGTGCCTGAAAATTTGATTGCAAGTATTTCAACCGGTCAATCGGTTGATATGTATGTGCAAGCTGTTAATAAGAAAGTGAAAGGAAAGGTAATACAGGTAAATCCGTCATCTCAATTTACCGGAGGTCAATACATTGTAAAATTCAGCTTGCCTCAGGAAGACATGAAAAATTTTTATTCGGGCATGTATGTAAATATAGTGGTTCCGATTACGGAAAAAACATCAGTAGAAAATCTGAACAAGACCGTTAGTGTTCCAGAGTCCAGTATTATTTATAAAAACCAGCTTACAGGTATTTACACAGTTACTGCTGAAAACATAGCGCTTTTAAGATGGGTAAGATTAGGCAAAAACCAATCTGGTCAGATTGAAGTCTTATCTGGTCTTTCTGATGGTGAAAAATATATTGTGAGTGCCAGAGGAAATCTTTATAACGGAGTACCTGTAACAGTTGCCAAATAATTGCCGAAGCATTTAAACAAATGAAAATGGAAAAAGGATTATCAGGAAATATAGCAAAAGCATTTTTGCAGTCCAAACTTACAGTTCTGCTGATGGTTGCCTTCTTACTTATTGGCGGTTATAGTACTTTATTAATGCCAAGAGAAGAAGAACCTCAGATTCAGGTTCCCATGGCTGATATTTTTATTGCCTATCCGGGAGCGAGTCCAAAAGAAGTTGAAACAAAGGTATCCGCCCCTCTTGAAAAAGTGATTTCTAATATTAAGGGTGTAGAATATGTTTATTCCACATCAATGAGTGGTCAAACCATGCTGATTGTTCAGTTTTTGGTAGGGGAAGATGTAGAACGTTCACTCGTAAAGCTCTATAGTGAGATCATGAAGAATATGGATAAAATGCCACAAGGGGTTTCTATGCCTTTGATCAAAACCAGAGCAATTGATGATGTTCCCGTATTTGGATTGACACTTTGGGGTGAAAAATACGACGACTATCAGCTGAAACAGGTGGCTCAGGAATTGTCCAATGAGTTAAAAAAATCCAACGATGTATCTGATATCAATATAATAGGCGGAAGAGCAAAAGAGGTTAAAGTTCTTTTGAATAAGACTTTAATGGCAGCCAATCATGTTGACTTTTTATCCATATCTAAAGCCATTGGCGGAGCGAACACGCAATCTCAAAGCGGCAGTTTTTATAAAAATGACAGTTCTTTTTCTGTACTTACAGGTAATTTTCTTAGCTCAGCCGAAGACGTGGCTTCATTGGTGATTGGTATGAATAGCGGGACGCCTGTTTATTTAAAGCAGGTTGCAACCGTTACAGAGTCTCCGGCAACTTCAAGTCAATATGTATTTTATGGTTACGGTCAGGCCGATACGGCAGGAGTCAAAAAGTTTTCTGCTTCTTATCCGGCGGTAACATTGGCTATAGCCAAGAAGAAGGGCGCAGATGCTATGAAGCTTTCTGATAATATTTTATCGAAAGTAGAATCCCTTAAAAAGGATTTGATACCATCAGATATTCAGGTCACTGCAACCAGAAATTATGGTGAATCTGCTGCTCATAAAGTATCTGAATTATTATTCCACTTATTTATCTCCATTGTTGTCGTAACGCTTTTTGTAATGCTGGCCATGGGCTGGAGAGGTGGTTTGGTTGTATTTCTTTCTGTACCGGTAACTTTTGCATTGACCTTGTTTAGTTATTATGCAATGGATTATACACTGAATCGGATTACATTGTTCGCACTGGTGTTTATCACAGGTATTGTGGTGGATGATTCCATTATTATTGCTGAAAATATGCACCGTCACTTTAAGATGCGTAAACTGCCGCCTTTGCAAGCTGCTATTTATGCCATTAATGAAGTCGGTAACCCAACCATACTTGCAACCTTCACCGTGGTAGCAGCTGTACTTCCAATGGCATTTGTTTCCGGCCTAATGGGTCCTTATATGAGCCCAATGCCAATTGGAGCATCTATTGCTATGTTACTTTCATTGATTGTTGCCTTAACCTTAACTCCCTATTTAGGATATATTTTCTTAAGAGAAAAGGAAAAACGCGGCGCTGAAGATCATTCACATGGAAGTCATTCTTTGGAAGCTTCAGGGATCTATAAAATCTATAACTCATTCATTCAGCCCATGCTGGAAGTAAGATGGAAGCGATGGGCATTTATCTTGGGTACAGTAGTTGTATTACTAGCCAGCATGCTATTGTTTTATACAAAATCAGTAGCGGTTAAAATGTTGCCTTTTGATAATAAAAATGAATTTCAGGTAGTCATTGATATGCCAGAAGGAACTACGCTTGAAAAGACCAATGCAGTAGCAACTGAAATAGCGCAGTATGTATCCAAACAACCGATGGTGAAAAATTATCAGGGTTATATAGGAACAGCTGGTCCAATTAGTTTTAACGGATTGGTTAGACACTATGATTTAAGAAGAGGTGATAATGTTGCCGATATACAGGTAAACCTGATTGATAAAGAAGAGCGTTCTCTGCAGAGTCATGATATAGCTAAGTCTATGCGTGAACCTATTCAGAAAATTGCTGGCAGGTATCGTGCAAACGTAAAAATTGTTGAAGTTCCACCAGGCCCTCCTGTTTTATCTACATTGGTAGCGGAAGTATATGGCCCTGACTATAAACAACAAATCGAGATTGGCAGACAAATTGAACAACTATTTCGAAAAACACCTGATGTAGTGGATGCAGACTGGATGGTTGAAGATGATCAGTTTGAATATAAGTTCACAGTTGACAAAGAAAAAGCCATGCGATACGGCGTTGCAACAGCGCAAGTAAATGCCATAGTTGCCGGCGGACTTTCCGGAATGCCTGTTGGGGTAATCAATTCACCTAATTCTTTTTCACAAACTCCTATTCGTTTACAGTTAAAAGAGGAAGACAAGGCTGGTGTGAATGAGATTCTTGGCCTGACTGTTACCGGAATGCAGGGAAATACAGTAAGTCTGCGAGACATTGTTACTGTAAACAGACAAGTGAAAGACAAAAGCATTTATCGTAAAAATCAGAAAGAAGTTGTGTATGTAATGGCCGATATGGCAGGTGACCTGGAGAGCCCATTTTATGCTATTTCTAAAATGTCTGATAGTGTTTCTTCTCTTAAAATACCAACAGGTTACACCATCAAGGAAGAATATACAAAGCAGCCAGAAACGCAGGATCAGTATTCACTTAAATGGGATGGAGAGTGGCAGATTACCTACGAAGTATTCAGAGATTTAGGAATTGCTTTCGCTGCCGTTATCCTGATTATCTATATGCTGATTGTAGGTTGGTTTCAGAATTTTACCGTTCCGGTAGTTATGCTTGCTGCAATCCCATTGAGTTTGGTCGGAATTATTCTTGGGCACTGGATGATGGATGCTTATTTTACCGCAACTTCAATGATTGGTTTTATTGCACTGGCAGGTGTTATGGTGCGAAATTCAATTTTGCTAATAGATTTTATCAATATCAGGCTTGATGAAGGTATTCCTTTGAAACAAGCTATTATTGAAGCTGGTGCGGTAAGAACTACCCCCATCTTATTAACTGCTGGTGCGGTTGTATTGGGTGCTGTCATCATCTTATTTGATCCAATTTTCCAGGGATTAGCCATTTCCCTAATGGGTGGAACTATTACATCAACATTTTTAACCTTATTGGTTGTGCCATTGCTTTACTATAAAATGATGCGCAATAAAGTAAAATAAAATTGACATGAAATTATTAATCATAACTGCTGTAAAGGAATGCAGCAAATCCGTAGAAAAAATATTGAAAGAAGCATCTGTTTCCGTCTTTAGTGTTACAGATACCATGGGTGTAAAAAACAGTCCCGATGATTACATCCTGGATTACTGGTTTGGTTCAGATGATGGGAATAAATACGATTCGGTTTTTATTTTCAGTTTCTGTAAAGATGAAGCAGCCAACCATGCACTAAGTTTAATAGATGCCTTTAATGCTAAAGAGTCTGAAAATGAGTTTCCAATCAGAGCCTTTATAGTACCCGTAGAAAATTCAACAAAATAATCATTATGAAAGAAAGAATTGTTAGAGCAGTTGCAGGAGCATTTGTGTTGACGAGCATAAGTCTCGCGTATTTTGTCCATATCAATTGGCTTTTATTGGCAGCATTTGTAGGTTTAAACCTATTGCAATCGTCCTTTACCAAATTTTGTCCTCTTGAGTGTATTTTATACCGAGCTGGTATAGGCAAGACCTCCGATAAAGCCTGCTGTACCCAATAAGGCTATAAGAAAATGCAGAAAGAATTGGTTAAAGATTAGCTCTAAATCATTATTTTTGCCACCCTTTAAGAACAGTAATGTTTTTCGGGCCTATAGCTCAGTTGGTTAGAGCACCTGACTCATAATCAGGGGGTCCCAGGATCATGCCCTGGTGGGCCCACCCAAAGAGTAAATCTTTATAAACCACTTACAATTTTTTGTAGGTGGTTTTTTGTTTCTCCTTTTAGCTCACTAGTTTCAATTGATTTATCATTTTTTAGCCTATTTGTATAAATAATAGTCTTAATATGTCTTAGTTGGCCGAATTGATAATTAGTAAGCTGTTGCAAAAGCTACATTTATTCAATTAAAGAATAATTCTTATAGAGAGTGGCTATAAATTCTAACCTCTATTAGTAAAAAATGAATAAATGTACAAAGTCTTAGTTGCTTGTTTTGAAAATTGGGATACTTTAATGGAGTTACCCTTTGTTTTGAAAAATGGGGGATGTACCGTTGATGTTTTTTGTTCAAAACAATCCTGGTTATTAAAAAGCAAATTCTATGATAACTGGATTGAATCACCTACTGAAATGGATTCTTATAAAAAGCAGCTATTAGAAATTTCACTTGATAAATCTTATGAATACAAGTGGATTATTCTGGGTGATGAGAAACTTTTAAAAATGCTTAGTGACGATAAACTCTTGAAAGAAAACAATGCATACAAGAAATTATTGCCAATTTATGATTTAAAGAATAGTAGACTGATGGGGTCAAAATATGGCTTAAGTCAACTATGCATTGAATATGGTATAACAACCCCAGCATTTATAGGCTACTTTCACGAACCCAATTTTAATCCCAATGATATTTCCCTAAAGTATCCTATTTTATTAAAACAAGATTTAAGTTGGGGTGGCGGTGGAATAATACAATGTAATGACCAAGCAGAATTTAATACTGCCTTCGAAAAGTTAAATCGGGAATACCCATATGTATTTCAGGAAATGATTGAAGGGAAAGATATTGGTGTGGAAGCTTTATATGATAATGGAGTTCTTTTGAATTATAATGCTGGCGAAGTGAAAAGTTATTTCAAGTCTAAATTTAGTTTCACAACTAAACGTGAATATTTTTTAAATGATGATATCAAAATTCTTTTAGAAAAAATTGGTTTAGCTTTTACCATCAACGGGTTTGCTAGCATTCAATTTATTTATAATCAACAGGACAATCAGTATTACTTAATTGAATGCGACTTAAGACCTAATTTTTATATTCCATATGGTAGGTTTACAGGACAGGATTTTTCTGAAGCTATAAAGAAAAAAATAGATCCTAATTATCAAATACCAACAAATACTAAATTAGGAAAGAGTAAAACTATTGAGGTGGCACTGTTTTACAGGGATATTATTAAATGTATTAAGCGAAAGGACATGCTAGGCCTTCTTAAATGGTTGGCAAACTTTAAAGGATATTGGCGTTATATTCCTTTGTATGATTTTACTTTATTTCAACACTTGATGAAAGAGCTTTTCATAAAAAAATTGTTGAAGACCAATCGTTGATATTTATTGCTGTTTTATTTTTTAACTTTAATAGATGAGACAGCCTCTTTTACCTTCCAATCTTCATTCAGCTGCTGAAGAGCAATTTATACAGCTGATTGAACATATATCGGTTGGGGTTGTAAAGCATAGGGCAGATTTAAGTATTGAATTAGCCAACGTAAAAGCACTACAATTGCTCGGTCTCACCAAAGACCAATTGATTGGTAAAACTTCTTTTGATCCATCCTGGCATGTAATAGATGAACAGGGGCAAGTTTTGCCCGGTGACTTGCATCCTGTTGCTCTTGCGCTTAAAACGGCCAAGCCCGTAGACAATATGATTATGGGTGTATATAGACCTATATCCAATGACAGAATTTGGATAATGGCCACGGCTATTCCTCAGTTAGATAAGACGGGTGCTGTTGCGTATATAACCGTTACATTTAGTGAGATCGATGCAATGAAGCGGAAAGAGCTAAAGATTGCCGAATCAAATAAAATAATTAACAGTATTCTTGAGGCAGCCCATGATGCCATAATTGTATATAATAATCAATTTGAAAAAGTATTTATTAGTAAGTCAGTTGCTGAAATATCCGGTTATTCGCTTGAAGAATTGTATAGCAGTAAAGCATTTTCTCTAGTTGCAGAATGGGATTTGGACTATTTACATCAAATAATTCAAGAATTAAAGGAAAAAGGGAGTATCAAAGACAAGAAACTGAATATTAAAACCAAACAAAATCAGTTTCTATTTTTTACTTGGTCCGGAAAATGGGATGAAGAGCTTAAACTAGCGTATTTAATAGGAAAAAACATCACTGAGCAAATCCGGTATGAATCAGCATTGGTTCAATCTAAAAGGATATATCAATTTTCAACTGAAATAAATGATTTGATTTTAAACGCTAGAGAACCCCTGGATCTGTATAATGGATTTTGTGAGATTGCGGTTAGAACCGGTGGATTTATTTTTGCTTTTGTTGGATTAAGAGATGATATCAACGAAACGATTCAGCCCTATAAATACGCTGGTGCTGAACTAGGGTATCTTGATTACTTTAAAAAGCATATTTCTATTAAAAATATAGCTGAAGGGAACGGGCCTTCTGGTAGAACAATACGAGATGGTAAAATCTATTATTGCAACGATATAGCTAACGATCCTGCAATGGAAATCTGGCGGGAAGAGGCTTTAAAAAGAGGCTTCAAATCTTCATTAACTATGCCAATTCGTGTGGACGATTATACAATCGCTCAGATTGCTATTTACGCTAATAGAGCTGATTTTTTTACGGAAGAAGAGCTGGCTTTAATGACTAGGATTAATGAAAATATCAATTTTGCAATGACTAATTTTTCATTAGAAGAGAAACATCATTTAGCCAAAGCACAAATTGAAACACTAACATTGGCTATTGAACAAAGTACCACATCTATCATGATAACAGATACCAATGGTATTTTTGAATATGCAAACCCTTCATTTTGCAGATCATCAGGTTATAGTCTGTCAGAATTAATAGGACTAAAAACGAACATACTCAAGTCTGGGTTTACTTCAATAGATGAATATGAATTACTTTGGAATAAAATTAAAAACAAAGAGTCGTGGGTTGGTGAATTCTGCAATAGAAGAAAAGACGGAAGTTTATTTTGGGTAAAAGCCTATATTAGTCCAGTGGTCAATTCAGCTGGAGAAATCACAAAGTTTATTGGAGTAGAAGAAGATATTACACAACAAAAAGAAACGCTTTCTAATTTAGAATCTAAGAGTAAGCAATTAGCCAGGATAGCCTGGGAACAATCCCATCTGGTTAGGGCCCCACTTGCAAGAATCATGGGGCTGGTGAATTTATTCAACAATAATATAGTTACTGAAGATGAAAGGCTCCAATATTTAAAGTATTTGCAAGTTTCAGCAGAGGAACTAGACGCTGTAATCAAAGCTATTGTTCTAAAGACGAATGAACATGCAAATTCACTGTAAGTAATTGGCCGACTTCTAAATGACGATTTTTTATAATCTATTCAATAATGAATAGTTTAACTTTAAGCAAAAGACCATTCAATGAATAAGGGCTATACTGGATTAGAAAGTCAAAAAGACAAAATGATGTTTTTTGATATTCTGGCCCAGGGAGTGATTTATGTTGATCAAAATGGCTTAATTACGCATGCCAATCGTGCCGCAGAGTATCTTTTAGGATTCTCTAACGACGAGTTGATTGGCGTACCCGCCAATGATGCACGCTGGTGCATCTTACAACCAGATTTAACGCCTTATCCCAATGAACAACATCCAGCATTGCTCGTTTTAGCCTCTTCTTTACCCGTCTTGAACCGAGTAGTGGGCATTAAGCATGCAAAGCAGGATAAATATAAATGGTTACTAATAAATGCAGTTCCTGAATTTGCAAATGAATCAAAAAATCCCACAAGTGTTTTTGTCACTTTTACAGATATTACTGATCAGATAGAACTGGAAGTAAAATTGAGGAAGAAAAATAAACTTCTGCATTTAGTAACTACCATTGGTCAGAAGTTTATTAATATTCCTTTGACACAGGTGCAATATGAAATTGGCGTTGCCATTTCAGAACTTGGTGAATTTACAGGTGCAGAAAGGCTAGCTATTTTTGATTATGATTTTCAGAATAATGTTGCTCATTATAGCTTTGAGTGGTGTGCCAATGGAGTCAGCTCTCAAAAAGATAAGTATGCTGTTATACCACTTCAGGAATTTGCTTCCTGGATAGATATATTAAAAACCGGACAGGCAATCAATATTGCCAATATTAAAGAGCTACCTTCTAAGAGTCCATTGCGAAAATTATTAGAAGCAACCGAGGTAGTAAGTTTACTCGCTGTGCCTTTAATATATGAAGGTGAATGTATTGGTGTTATTGGATTAGAGAGTGTTAATAAGCCGCAGTATTTTGACTCACTTGAACAGGATCTTTTGGTCATTTTTGCGGAGTTACTGGTGAATATTAAACATAGAATTCGCAACGAATCTGAAAGAGCAAAGGCAGAGCTGGCTGTAATTGAATCAAGAAAAAATTTGACTGAACGCTTAAAAGAACAAAATTGTGTTTATCAAATTACGAGCTTAAGTCAAAACGAAGATTTAAGTGCTAGAGAATATTTCGGAGCAATTGTTAATATTTTACCTCCGGCATTCTTAATGCCCGAACAAACATCTGTCATGCTTTATTATGATGGGGAATGTTATTATTCGGATAATTTTTCTGAGAAAAGCAAAAAACAGGATTTTGGATTTTTAATTGGCAATAAGCCATTAGGGTATATCAATATTTTCATTTCCAAAGAAGTGGACTTTCTTCCTGAAGAATTGAAAATGATGGAGACCATTGTAGGCATAATTCGAAAGTACAAAGCTATAAAACAGAGCAAGCGGGCACTAATTGCTTCTGAAGAAAAATATCGGATCATTTCTAATAATACGTATAACTGGGAATTTTGGCAAGCCCCTGATGGTCATTTTATTTATCATTCACCATCTTGTGAGAGAATTACCGGTTATACCCCGGATGAAATGTATAATGATGAAATGATTCTTAATCATATTATTCATCCGGAAGATCAGGCCATCTATAAAGCTCACAGAGAAAAAGTGCTCGAGCATAAGTTTGCAGATAAAACTCATTTTAGAATTTATACAAAACAAAAAGAGCTCCGAACCATCGAACATGTTTGCCAACCGGTATACAATAGTCAGGGAGTTTTTTTAGGGACAAGAGGAACCAATCTGGATGTGACAGCTGCAAAACAGGCAGAAGCACTTCTTTTTGAAACTAAGGAAATATATCGCAGCTTAATCGAAAGCTCTGAGGCTTCTATAATGATGCTGAATGTGGAAGGACAATTCTTGTACGTTAACGAAATTGCAGCTGGTGTATTTGGGAAAAAACCAGAGGATTTTATTAATAATAAATATACTTTATACGACCTGGCTCCGCCTGAAACAGCCAGTGAAAATATGGCTTACATAGAGCATGTTTTTTTCAGTAAAAAAGGAAATATACTTGAAACACATCGAAAAATTAATGGGCAGGAATATTGGTTCAGGAATAGTATACAGCCAGTTAAAGATACGAATGGTAATGTGACAGCTGTCTTTATTAATGCTACCAATATTACTGAGCAAAAGACAGCAGAAGTAAGAATTAAAGAAAGCGAATTAAAATACAGAAAGTTATTTGAAGACTCACCAGACGGTTATTTGATTATTAAGGATGGAGTTTTTGTTGATTGCAATAAAGCGAGCTATGAAATTTTAGGGGCAAACCGTGAATACATACTTGGAAAAACTCCTCAACAAATTTCTCCCGAATTTCAACCAAACGGTCAGTCTTCTGATGAATTAGTTGAAAAAGTAATTGAGTTGGCATTCAAAAATAAACGACATCAATTTGAATGGCTGCATCTTAAACCAAACGGCGATCTGGTGTATGTGGATGTAATTCTTTCCCCAATAATAACTGGTCAGGATCATATTTTGTTTATATCCTGGAGAGACATAACTGCTCAAAAAGAAGCTCAGATTTTAATTAGAAAGCTACAAAGTGCAGTAGAGAAAAGCCCCATCAGTATATTCATTACTGATGCTGATGGAAATATTGAATACGTAAATCCTCATACGACAGCAACAACTGGCTATTCGTCAGAGGAGTTATTAGGCAACAACCCCAGAATATTAAAATCTGGATTTACGAATCCAAAAGTGTATGAAGAATTATGGTTTACCATTAAAAATGGAAATGTCTGGAAAGGTATATTAAACAATCGAAGGAAAAACGGTGCCTTGTACTGGGAGTCTACTACCATAACACCTATTGTTAATGAAGCGGGCGTAATTATTAATTTTATTGCTATCAAAGAAGATATCACGGAAAGGGTAAAAATTGAACGTGAGATAAAATCTTTAAATCAGAATCTGGAAAAGAAAATTAATGAACGAACAGCCGAATTGCAAAACACAAATACTGCATTGATGCAGGCTAAGAAAGAAGCGGATGATGCTAACCAGGCTAAGAGTGAATTTTTATCCAGAATGAGTCATGAGTTAAGAACACCCATGAACGCCATTTTGGGGTTTGCCCAGCTTTTAGAAATGGGAGATTTGGATGAAAAACAGATTAAATCGGTAAATCATATTTTAAACAGCGGGCAGCATTTATTGAACCTGATCAATGAAGTTTTGGAGATCACCCGTATTGAAGCAGGAAAAATTTCTATATCGCTGGAGCCAGT
>Ga0208492_1000983_pt1 | contig 20437 bp, 23 predicted proteins | sample Subbioar_CSW14AB_FD_184820 | JGI IMG/M metagenome (GOLD analysis project Ga0208492, IMG submission 184820) | Serpentinite rock and fluid subsurface biosphere microbial communities from McLaughlin Reserve, California, USA - CR12Mar_CSW14AB (SPAdes) | ecosystem: Environmental > Terrestrial > Deep... | reverse complement strand
GCGCGGGCCAGCCGCAGATAGTCGGACAGGGCGGTGAACATCCTAGACCGCCCATCCGGTGTGGAGGGCGGCGATGCCGCCGGAATAGTTCTGGTAGGCAACACCCGAAAAGCCGGCGGCGCGGATGCGCGCGGCGAAGTCATCCTGCATCGGGAAGCGGCGGATCGATTCGATCAGGTACTGGTAGGAGGCCTTGTCGCCGGTCACGAGCTCACCCAGCGAGGGGATCACCTTGAACGAATAGGCGTCGTAGGCGTCCTGCAGAACACGATGAGTCATGTGCGAGAATTCGAGGCAGGCAAAGCGCCCGCCCGGTTTCAGCACACGGCGGAATTCACGCAGCGCCTTGTCGATCTCGACCACATTGCGGATGCCGAAGGAGATGGTGACGGCGTCGGCCGAGCGATCCGGGAAGGGCAGGGCTGCAGCATCGCAAGCAACGCGCGGCATGTTGCGGTCTTCAGCGCGGATGCCAGCGACCAGCATCGCTTCGTTGATGTCGGACACGACGGTGAAGGTTTCAAAGCTGGAGTTGCGGCGCTTCGCGACCGCGTTCGCCTGTTTCTGGAAGGCGCGGGCGACATCGCCGGTGCCGCCAGCTACATCGATCAGCGTCTCGCCAGGCTGCGGGTTCAGCCAGGCGATCATGTTGGCTTTCCAGATCCTGTGAACACCTGCGGACATCAGGTCATTCATTAGATCGTATTTCGAGGCGACCGATGCAAACACGCCTTTGACGCGGCGGGATTTTTCATCCCGCGTCACATCCTCGAACCCGAAAGAGACCTTGTCTTCGTCCATGGACGCGAACATAGGCGAACGGCTTGGCGAGGGCTATATCCGGGCGATGCCTGAATTGCCTGAAGTCGAGACTGTTCGTCGCGGACTGAGCCCCGCCATGGAAGGTAAACGCGTCCTGCGGGTGGAGACCCGGAGGAAGGACCTGCGTTTCCCGTTCCCCGAGAACTTTAACCAGCGCATCGAGGGGGCGAAGCTCACACGGCTGGGGCGGCGGGCGAAATACCTGGTGGGCGAGCTTTCGAACGGAGAGGCGCTGATCATGCATCTTGGCATGACGGGGCGGTTCACCGTGCTCGGAAAGCACAAAGGTCGGTTCCACCACGCGGCCGGCGAGGACGAAAAGCACGACCATGTCGTGTTCGAGATGCAGGGCGGCGCGCGGGTCGTGTTCAACGATGCGCGGCGGTTCGGGTTCATGGACCTGTGGCCGCTGGACGATCTCGACAACTATGCGCCGTTTTCGGGGATGGGTCCGGAGCCGATCTCGAATGAATTCTCCGGTGCGTATCTCGCGGAGGCTTTCGCAGGGAAGAAGGCGCCGGTGAAGGCGGCGCTGCTGGACCAGAACGTGGTCGCAGGTCTGGGCAATATCTATGTGTGCGAGGCGCTGTTCAGGTCGGGCATTTCGCCGAAGAAGCTGGCGGGGGCTATCAGGAAGGACCGGCTGGAGACGCTGGCGATGGAAGTGCGGAAAGTGATCGAGGAGGCGATCGTCGCGGGCGGCTCGACCATTTCGGATTTCAAGACGGCGAGCGGGGAGCTGGGATACTTCCAGCATCGCTTCCAGGTCTATGACCGGGAGGGCGAGGACTGCATGGTGTGCGCGAAGCCGGTGAAGCGGTTGGTGCAGTCGGGGCGGAGCACGTTTTATTGCGCCGGGTGTCAGCGGGCATGACGGGGCGTTCCCTCGCGCCGGGGGCGTGGGGGTGAGTGAGCGCTGGTTTGCCTGATCAGGTCAGGCTGATTTCAGGCAGCCTTCACCGCTCATTCCGGCGAGCGCCGGAATCCGGGAACGGTTTGCCCGCGTGCGCGGGCTTGAAGCTGCAGGGTGGAACAGGACGCACAGCCGGCCGTGGCTACCGACCTTCGTCGGACGCGGGGTGAGACATGTGCGTGTTGCGAGCGCGCGTTGCGCGCTGGCTGGATCCCGGCCTTCGCCGGGAGCTTCCAGTGGTTCCTTCTTGTCAATGCAGCTGCTTCCTTCGGGCAGGGACGGATGCGTCACGTCGCTGTGGCATTCAGCGGGAAGACGGATGCGGCCCATCCGGAGGAGTGAGGCGGCGTGGTGCACGAGGCTCACGAACAGCATCAGCACCGCATCGATCCAGCGATCGAGAGGCGGCGGGGTCACTACTCCGGATGATGCGGGTCGTGCTCGTGTCATCCGGGGAGTATCGCCTCGCACCATGGGGTATGGGACGGACGATTCCAGAATGCTGGGTTTTTGGGGTGACGGATCCTGAAAGGGTTCGAGTTTTTCACGAAAAGTGAATCACCAATTCCCGGGAATTGCGCCGGGTGGGGAGACGTTTGTGAGCCCGCCCTCGTCCTTCGAGACGATCGCACCGATGGGATAGTGGTGTTGAGGCGGCGTGCCTGCGATCCCTCAGGATGAGGGCTCTCTCGACAGGCGCGCCAATTGTTGAGCCCTCATCCTGAGGAGGCCGAAGGCCGTCTCGAAAGACGCGGGCGGGCTTACGGGCCTGGCTAGCCTGGTGGTCCAGAGCTACTCGCGGCTGAGGCCGGCATCCTTGAGGCGGCCGAGATAGGCAGCCATGCGGGACGTTTTTTCGGCGGCGAGTTCGGCGAGGTAGGCCCAGGTGTAGAGGCCGGTGTTGTGGCCGTCGGAGAACTGGATGCGGAGAGCATAGCGGCCGACGGGCTCGGCGCCGGTGACGCTCACGTGGCGCTTCTTCGCGGGCGGGGGCGGCGTCTCGCTGCCGTGGCCCTTGGTTTCGGCGCTGGGGCTTTCGACGCGGAGGAGTTCGTAGGGGATGGCGGCTTCACTGCCGTCATCAAAGCGGATGAGAAGCTCGGCGCGGGCCTTGTTGAAGCGGAGTTCGGCGGGGAAGGGGGCGGACACGCGCTACTTCGGCGCGCCGATGTCGCGGGCTTCGTCGCGGAGCATGACGGGGACGCCGTTGCGGATGGGGAAGGCAAGGCCGGCGGCGCGGCTGACGAGTTCGTTGGCTTCGCGGTCGTAGGTGAGCGCCGACCGGGTGACGGGGCAGACGAGGACTTCGAGCAGGCGCGGGTCAACACCCGCATCGCCATGGCTTTCAGGCTGGCTCTGAACTGGCTGGTTCATCATGTCCGCCGCTTCGATCGCTTTCTGCGTTGCTAACGAGGTGCGTCGTTACTGGACGTACCCCCCGCCCTGACCCGGGCGCTCCATTTGTAACAGAGATATCAGGGCTGCGCACCTGTCCTCAAGTGTCCGCGCCTCGAGGAGGGCCTGCTTCTCCGCGTTGGAGAAGGGGCAGCCCACTGACAGGGAGTTGATCAGCGTATGCAGCGGCGCTGATTCGACCGCCTCCCAGTCGGCCTTGAACTCACCGCGCTTCAGATAGGTGGTGAGCGCTTCGAGGAGGCGCGCGCGGGCGGCGTCGTCGAGGTCGGCGGGCTGGAGATCTTCGGTGAAGGGTGACCAGTCAGCCTTCACCATGCGGTACGGGCTCGACATGGGCAGCTCTTCGAGCGCCCGGAAGCGGCAGATACCCGTCAGCACGATGAGATAGCGGCCATCGTCGGTTTCCTGCAGCGCTGTGATACGGCCGGCGCAGCCAATCTGGGACAGGGGCGGCCGGTCATCGTCGAGCGGCGCGTTGGGGCCGTACATGAAGGCCGGCTGGATCATCCCGATCATGCGGTGGCTGGCGAGAGCGGCATCGACCATCGCCAGATAACGCGGCTCAAACACGTTCAGCGGCAGGACGCCGCGTGGAAACAGGAGCGCTCCGCCGAGCGGAAATACAGGGATTGCAGGCGGAAGATCGGAGATTTTGCGATAGACGCGCGGCAAGACCAGCTGTCCTCGATGAGTTGCGACCCCACCCGACGCGGCAGGGTGACTAACATGAAATGGGTGAGGTGGCGACCCGTTCCAGAGGGGCCGGGACGCTGGATCGCGAACCTTGTCCGCATGCCAGCGGTCCGAGCCCGACGCGGCAAAATCAGGGTGTGAAGGCGTGGACCAGAAGGGCCCCGGCAATGGCCAGATAGGTGAGCATCGTGCCCAGCGTGCCGGCCAAGCGGCCGAACGAGACGCCATTTGAACTGGCGAGACCCACAGCATGAAGCAGGCGGGAGACAACCAGCACCAGGCCGCACATGTGGATATACCAGGCGGGCATGCCGAGGAGGCCAAGCGCCACAAGGCCAGCCATCAGCACGGGCACGTCTTCCACCGCGTTCAGCTGGACCCGCGTGACGCGGCTGAATTCCGGCGTGGTCTCACCCGACGGCACCTTCAGCTTCCCGCGCTGGCCGCCGACATACATCTTGAGGCCCATCATCACCAGGACGAGCAAGCCAACGTTCATCGCTGCGGCCTGTGCCGAGCTCATCGCCGTAAAGATTTCCATTCCGTCCTCCCCAGACCGTCCGTCTGTTTTCCGGTGAGATAGCCACGCGCGGCGCGGGAAGGGAAGCGGCGGGGCGGGATGACAAGCCGGGAGTGTCGCTTTACCACCATGCGCAACAGGGAGGGCCGCATGGCCGAGACTTCATCAGGCGGAGACAGGCTGTTCCGGTCCATTGCGGCCGCGAAGCCGAAACTGGTGACAGGCGTGCCGGACGGCATGCTCGCCGAGACAATCAAGCTCTGCGAGGAGAGCCCGGACTTTCCCTATATCGCGTGTGCGCGTGAGGAAGAGTGCATCGGCGTTGCCTGTGGCGCGGCGATGGCGGGCGAGCGCGCCATCGTGATGGTGCAGAATGCGGGGATGCTGAACTCGCTCGGCGCGTTTGCGACGATGGGCCTGCGTTATGGGCTGCCGTTTGTGGTGATCGTGACGAACCGGGGCGCGCTGGCCGATCCCAATGGCTATGACATCGAGAAGCGCGAGGCGTTCGATGCGGGCGTGCGGCCGATGGCGCGGGTGTTTGATTTCGATGCGGGCAACCTGCCGGATGACCTGATCCCGGCGGCATTCAAATGGGCGGAGGCGGCGCGCAAGCCGGTGATCCTCGCGCTGGAGAAACGTCTGGGCGGGGAGGCTGCGCCGTGAGCAATCCAGTGAGCACGAGCAATCTTCCCTCGCAAAAGGATGCGATCGCGGCGGCGATTGCGCTCTATCCGAAGCGGCCGTTCGCGGTCTCGGATGTGGCCTCGCAGTCGGGCTGGCTGAAGGCGGCGGGACACGATCCACGCAATCTCTATGTGTCGGGTCCGATGGGGCTGGCGACATCGGTGGCGCTGGGGCTAGCGGCTTGCCGACCGAACGAACAGGTGCTGGCGATTGCGGGGGATGGCGCGCTGGCGATGAACCTCACCTCGCTGGCGACGATCGCCGGGATGAAGACGCAGAACCTCGCCATCCTGCTGGTGGACAACCGCGTCTATGAGTTCACGGCCTCGGTGCAGTCGCCGACGCGTGATCTCGACTGGCTGGCGGTCGGGCGCGCGTTCTTTGGCGAGGGCCAGTGCGTGCGGCTGTCGGAGCTGACGCCCGAGAAGTGGGCGGGCGTGAAGCGCCCGGCGCTGATCGTGGCGGACGTGGCGCCGTCAGCGGCCAAGCCACCGCCACTGGGGCTGACGCCGGCGATGATCCGGGCGGAGTTTCTGGGGGCGAGCCGGGGCTGAAGGTTGTGAGCACGCCCTCGTCCTTCGAGACGCGCCTTGCAGGCGCTCCTCAGGATGAGGGCTCAACTACCAGCGCAATTGTGGCGACGCCCTTATCCTGAGGAGGTCGAAGGCCGTCCGAGGGCGGGCTTGCCGATTTAGCGGAACAGGATCGCGGACAGGCGGCGGCGGCCTTCCTTGGTGACGTCGGCCTTGGGGCCGGCGGCTTCGAAGATCTTCAGCAGCTGCTCTTTGGCGGCGCCTTCTTTCCAGTTCACGTTCTTCTCGAGGATGGCGAGGAGCTGGTCGGCGGCCTCTTCGTGCTTGCCTTGCGCGGAATAGATGCCGGCGAGGTCGAAGCGGGCGTCCCAGTCGGTCGGCGTGTTGGCGACGCGCGTCTTGAGCTCGAGCGTTTCATCGGGCGCGGACGTATGGCTGACGAGGTCGAGGGCGGCGAAGATCGGCGAGGCGGAGGGATGCTTGCGGTTGGCTTCCGGGATCATCTCGGCGATCTGGCGAGCGCGGTCGACATCGCCCGCTTTCAGGTAGCAGCGAGCGAGGCCGGCGATGGCCTCGATATTCTCCGGCTCCTGGTCGAGCACGGCGGCGTACATCTCGGCGGCGGCCGGGAAGTCGGCATTGTCCGAGGCATCTTCGGCGGCGGCGAGAAGCTCCGGCACGGTGGGCCCAGCGTCTGGGCCGGCTGCGCCCTTGATCTTGGTGATGAAGGCGCGGACCTGGCTCTCGGGCAGGGCGCCCATGAAGAGGTCAACCGGCTGGCCGTTCTTGAAGGCGACGACGGTGGGGATCGACTGCGAGCCCGTCATGCGCGCGATCTGGGAGAAGACGCCGGGGTTCTTGTCGACGTCGATCTTCACCATCTTCACGGCGCCCTTGTTCTCGTCGACGATCTTCTCGAGCATCGGGCCGAGCGTGCGGCAGGGACCGCACCAGGTCGCCCAGAAGTCGACGATGACGGGGACGGTCTTCGAGGGCTCGATCACGTCGGCGAGGAAGGTCTGGTCCGTGCCGTCGCTGACATGGGGGCTTTTGGGGCCGCCAGCGGGGGGACGTCCTGCGCCTGCGCCGATGATGTCCACGGGGATTGCTCCTGTCGTTCGGTCCGGTTCCAAGTCCGGCCCTAGATGGGTCTTGGACTTCGAAAGAGCAACGGCCCAATTTCCAGGCCATGCTTCAGCCGGGTTGGGCGGCGCCCAGTTTCGTGAAGTCGATCGGGGTGACGGTATGGCCCGTATGGGCCGCAAAGCCAAGGAAGTCCGCCCTGGATATGGCTGTGGTCATGTCGCAGCGCAGCGGGTGAAAATTGAGGGTTTCGTGGGCAAGCAGGGCCGCATCCGCCACCAGCCGGACGCGGCCGGCGGTGTCGTTCAGAACGGCCAGCCCGGTGACCGAGCCGGGGGTGACGCCGAGGGCCTCCCACAGCAGGGGTGCGTCGGTGAAGCTGAGGCGCTGGCAGCCCAGTTCCCGGTGCAGCTGGTTCAGCGCCAGGACGGTGGAGTGCAGGGCGCAGACCAGCACCAGCTGGCCGGACTTGTCCTTCATGAAGAGGTTCTTGGTGTGGCCGCCGGGCATGTCGACCTTTACCGCCGCGCTTTCGGCCACGGTGAAGACCATGGGGTGGGTGTAGGTCGTGGTCTTGATGTCGAGCCTGTCGAGCAGGGCCAAGACGGGCTTTTCCGGCGCGCGGGAGAAGTCGTCCGGGGCGGGCATGGGCCCACGTGTGGGGGAGGCGCTTTGCTCTGTCATGTCGGCTGGTCTAGATGTCGCGGGATGCCTCGTGAAGGCCGGTTGTGCTGGACGGATGCCGATGCGCCTCGACTGCTACAAGATCCACGAATGGGCGCCCGAGATCGTGCCGGGACAGGGCAGACGGGCCTGGATGGATGCGTTCCAGGATCGGCATCCCTACCGCTGCCTGCCGCTGACCATGGCGAACTGCACGGGCTGGGAAATCCTGTGTCCGATCGGCATGACCATCGAATGGGACGGCGGCATGCTGGAGGCGGCGATCAAGATCACGGGCGATGAGCCTTGGCCGCCGGTAAAGAACATCGCCGACAGCCATTTCCGGCGCGGGATCGTGACCTTCCACACCGGCCATCTGTTCCGCACCGAACCAGGCTGGCGCGTGTGGACCATGGGGCCGCCGAACGAGCCCAAGGACGGCATCTATCCGCTGCAGGGGCTGGTCGAGACGGAATGGCTGCCATTCCCGTTCACGATGAACTGGCAGATGACGCGGCCGGGCAAGGTGCGCTTCGAGAAGGGCGAGCCGTTCTGCTTCATCACGCTGGTGCAGGACCAGGCGCTGGAAGAGGTGCAGCCCAACCTGCGGCTGCTGGCCGACAATCCGAAGCTGAACGACGAGTTCAAGGCGTGGGCGGAAAGCCGGGGCGACTTCAACAAGCGCCTGCTGAACCGCGAGAGCGAGGCCATGAAGGCGCGCTGGCAGCGCCACTACATGAAGGGCGAGAAGGTCGGCGGCGGCGAGGCCGAGACGCATCAGACGAAGCGCAAGCTGAAGACGCCCAAGCCGGTGGCCAAGCCGCTGCCGGGGTTGGGCGGGGAATAGGCGCGCCGGGAAATTTCTTAATTTCACAGGGCGCGAGGCGGGGTTGAGGAAGCTTCAGCTTGCCCCTTGCGCCCGGCCCGGCTTTCGGCTTATAGACCGCCCTCCCGAGGCCTCAGGGCCTTTTTACCCAGCGAGCGGGCGTAGCTCAGGGGTAGAGCACGACCTTGCCAAGGTCGGGGTCGGGCGTTCGAATCGCCTCGCCCGCTCCAAAATTGCAATGAAAATCAATGCCGTACCTGTCCCTAGTTTTGGGGGCGGGATACGCATTTCGGCCAGCAAGCGCCTAGCAATCCCTTGGCAGCATCGGCCCGGCCGCGACCACATCCGACCGCCCACCGTCGGGCGATTTTGCTTTCGGTGCGGCCGAGCCTATCGTCGTCTACGAACGACCGGGGAGGGGGCCATGCTGGCGACACTTCGAAGGCTGTTACTCGTCTTGGCAGGGGCAATCGCACTATCTGCATCGGGGCTGGCGCAGGTCACCGCTGACCTCTCAAAAGCCATGTCAGAGGCGGCGGCGGCTTATGATCAAGCTGACTATGTCGAGGCCGTCCGCTGGTACCGTCTGGCCGCCGATCAGGGCGTCGCGCAGGCTCAATTCAGTATTGGCGTGATGTACGACAACGGCCAGGGTGTGCGGCAGAACTACGCCGAAGCCGAGCGCTGGTATCGTCTCGCCTCAGTGCAGGGTCATGCTGGTGCTCAGTACAATTTGGGCAACCTATACCGCGATGGCCGCGGTGTGGCACAGGACTACGTGGAGGCGGTCCGCCTCTATCGCCTTGCCGCCGATCAGGGTGACGCTGACGGGCAGGCCCATCTCGGTGTTATGTATGAACACGGCTTAGGCGTACCACAAAGCTACGATCAGGCGATCAGTTGGTATCGTCTAGCGGTGGCTCAGGGCAGCGCCTGGGCACAGTTCAATCTTGGCGTCATGTTCGATGATGGCCGGGGCGTCGTTCAGAGCTACGACGAAGCGATCCGCCTGTATCGGCTTGCTGCAAAACAGGGTGACGCTCGTGCGCAGTACAATCTCGGGGACGTCTATGCGAATGCCCGGGGCGTCGCTCAGAACTATCCGGAAGCAATCCGCTGGTTCCGTCTTGCTGCAGAAGCAGGCCTTGCCGAGGCTCAACACAATCTTGGAGTCATGTACGACAAAGGTCGTGGTGTACCAGAGGACGATGCGGAAGCGCTCCGCTGGTACCGCCTCGCTGCTGATCAAGGCTATGCGCTTGCTCAGCTCAATCTAGGCGAAATGTATTCCAATGGGCGGGGACTGCCGCAGAACTGTCCTGAGGCATTAGGCTGGTACAAGCTAGCTGCGGACCAAGCGCTTGCCTTAGCCCAGTTCAACTTGGGGGTCCTGTACGCCAACGGCAAATGTGTGACCGAGAGCGATGCAGCGGCGATTCGTTGGTATCGACTTGCCGCCGACCAGGGTCATGCGCCGGCACAGCAAAGTCTTGGAGATGCCTTCGCTCACGGTCTAGGTGTGGCGCAAGACTATGGCGAGGCGGCTCGTTGGTACCGTCTAGCTGCGGATCAAGGGAGTGCCCACGCTCAGTACAATTTGGCCGCTTTGTACGCAAACGGCCAAGGAGTTCTGCAAAACGCTCCTGAAGCGTACAAGTGGCTACTCCTCGCCGCAGCTCAGGGCCATGAAGGCGCCGCCAAGTACCGTGACGAATTTCAACAAGCTGTCCGTCCCGCGCAGCTTGCCGAAGGCCGCCGGCTCGCAGAAGCTTGGAAGCCTAGGTAAGCGACGCGCGTAGCCGCCACTCGAGACCCGCTGTGCGCGCGACCAGTTAGACGGGATCTGGTTGGGAGATCCGAGAATCCACGATAAAACTCACTCTTTGTGACCTAGGTTGATCGGCTCGACGTGTTGGGGAGTGAGATGTGATTTGGAAGGGTATTGGGCTGGTGCTCGCCTGCGCACTCTCAGGCGCTCCCGTCCTGGCTCAGCGGACCGAGCCGGTTGAGCTGGTGTGCAACGGTGACTACAGCTTCGGCTTTGATGGCAAATTGCAAAGCATGCGCTCGGACGGTGTCTACGTCCGTATCGAGACAGAGGTAGTGCGCATTGCGGGCGGCGTCGGGGACCTGAACAACGCCCATGCGACAATCACGAAGATAAGCGAAGCTGAAGTGTCGTTCGATTCTATCTCGTTTAACGGCACCCTAAACCGCTACAGCGGCCGCCTCGCGGTATTTGCGGACACCAAGCCCGGCGAAAGGATCGACTACATTTTTGAAGCGACCTGCTCCCGCCCCAAGCCCCTGTTCTAGCAATCTGACCTGTGCATCTACGCCTCTGCCGGAACACTCGGCGGCTAATCTCGGCGCTGAGATCAGCTACTGGTCCGAGAATCTTTGCGCAGGCCAACGCTACTCCAGGAGACAAAGAATCTCCCATGCGCTTTCGCCCATGCTTCCGGGTACCACGGACCTCGTAGACACTCCCCCGTCGAATGAATTTTTGACGCTTCCGTCCGCCGCGTACTCTACCGCTGAGATGTTTAGGACTGTGCCCGCGTCACAATCGTAGCGCGCCTGTACCATCGTCCTTCCTCGAGTGTGGTCTATCAGCGCCAGCTCCAGCGCCTTCCAGTCGTAAGTACGGTCACCAGAAGGCTTCCACCTCCAGCTGCCTGCCAACATCTGTGTGGGGTCTTGGCTGATCCATGTAGTGATGCTTGATCCAACTTTTCGGAATCGGTTGGGCGAGAAATGCCAAATACTCGAATCGCCATGTGCGAGAGGGATCTGTTCTGGCTGTTGATTGATCGTAGGCACCATAGCGCAGATGCCTTTCATCACGGCTATCAAGCGCTTGGCCTGCGATGGATCGAAATCGAACAGGGCATCAAAGCCGGTGGGCTTTGCCTCAACTACAACGCCCACGGTAAGGATCGTCGAATCGATCGCACTTTCAAAACCACGCGCCTCGACCGCCGCCCCACCATAGACTGAGGCTCCGAAGTGTTCTGAAATGGTCGGGAACAGGATTTTGTCATGGCCACACGCCCAGTATGCCCTGGACATTTCGTTGGGCTCGGGGCTGACGTATCCGCGTCGCATATAATGAAGTTCGCGCAGATTTCGCCATCCTTCGCCTCTATACTCAATCCACGCCTTGCTGTTCGCGGTTTCCTCCCAAACGAAGACAGTCGAGGTCTGCGCGAATGCGTGGGGGCAAACGAATGCGAGCATTGCTGCTAGCGCCAAGCAAAACGATCTGATCAACACTTGCCCCCCGGTACGTTTCGTCGCGACTGCCGCGCGCGAAGCCGAGAGATGTTGTAGCAGGGTAGACAATGGCGCCAATATCTCTGCAGCGCTCTGCGGGCTTGCCGCATCTTGTTATGTGAGAAGATGACCGAGGCTCACATTAGGGCGCGCGAGGTCCGCGTCTTCACGACAAGTTCGACAACGGCCAACGTATCTGGCAGCGTGGTCCCAATGATGAGGGGAGGGTCGGTTTGTGGTGCGGTTTCTGACTCCGACGGCGGTCGCCGCCTTGTGCCTTGGGACCGCTTTCGCGGATCCGTGCGAAGGTAAGCTCCCAACCACCGCCGGAGCCTCATTCTCGGGAACGGTACGTTATGTCGTCGATGGCGATGGCTTCTGCGTTGGCAAAAGCGATGATCCATCCACCTGGATCGAAGTGCGGCTTCTGGACTTCAGCGCTCCGGAGATAGGGACTGCCAAAGGCCGCGCCGCAAAGGCGGTCTTGACCGACAAGGTGATGGGCAAGGCCGTGTCCTGTTCGGTAGGGAAGGGGCGCGGCGGAAAGACGACAAGCTTTGATCGCGTGCACGCGACATGCGTTGTTGGAAACGTCAGCGTAGCGACCATTCTGCGCCGCGAAGGCGTGGAGCAAGGCGGCAAATGACAGGCTACGAGAAATCGCCCGACTACGGCGGACCCGGTAAGATCAACTGGCGGACGGTTGCTGTTCTGGTCGTTGTCGTCTGCGTCCTGGTCGGCGCAGCAGTTGCGGGGTATCTGCGGCAGTGAACGAGACGCGCCAGCTTGCGTCGGTGTTGTTCGCAAGCGATTGGGCGACACCCGCCGCCATCCTCGTCGCGCTGATAGATGACCCCGCGCTTGAGGTGCTGCCGTCCGATCGCTGCCACGTCCGGACACTTCACGCATGCGGTTGTCTATCAGGAGGAGTGGCGACGCCGCTAGGTCGGCGCGTTGGCCTGGTGCTGTGCAACAAGCACGGCATGCGCGCATGGGTGCCTTGACCTAATTCTGGCCACCAGTCGTTTCAGCCGGTGGAGACTGGCGGGGCCGGCCGGCCCGATCACCGAGACCCTCGCGCTTGCATTCCTTCGGCCTCCAACGAAGTATATGGCTTGGGAGAGGAGGGGGACATCATGCTGGTCAAGTGCCAGAACTGCTCAGCAACCGTAAGTCACGCCGCAGAGGCGTGCCCCAAATGTCGCGCTCGCGGTGATGCGGTGTTCGGTCCACTCTTGAACTGCAGTGAATGCGGCGTGCCCGGTAGGGTCTCGATGACGAGCTGCAAGAATTGTGGGGCGCCGTCCGACGTTGCTTTCAAAGCGCCCGTTGAGCGCGGTGCGACGGTGGCAGAACAGCCGCTCCCATCCCAAGCGCAATCAAAAACAGGCTTTGCTCAAGGCGGCTTCGGGAAAGCCGCAAGTTGGCTACTCTTCGTAGTTGGAGTTTTCGCAACATTTGGCGTCGTTAGAAACTGGGTCACCTATCCCGAGTCCACGCAGTCGCCAGCCTATATGTTTGGAACCTTCATTGGCTTGGCAGCTATCGTGGGGGGAGCGTGGCGAGCGATTGTGAAACGGCGCTCGCGGAGGGTGCTCGACTGGATCTGCGGCGCCTACCTGATTTTCATGTCGATCGTTACAGGCTTGGGAGCCTTTGCAGGCCTGACACGGGCCGACCTACCTGACAACACAGCAGCAATCATCGCTGGCGCTATCAGTGTGGTAGTGTCGGCTACGAGCTTGATAGTCGCCATACGACTGATGCGTCGCCCCGCGAGAGCGCACGATTCGCCCGCGCATCTCGCCGAGACGTTTGAGTGAGGCTGATGGCCTATGAGCTACCGGTTGGCTAAGCAGGTTCCATGGTAGACGTCTTCGTCTCTTACAAACGAGAAGACAGGCCCCGGGTTGATCAGCTCGTGGGTGTTCTGAATGACCTCGATATCAAAACTTGGCACGATGCGAGTCTGCGGGCGGGCGACGAGTGGCAGGACCAGATATTGCGGGTTGCGAGCGCCGCGAGGTGCCTGATCGTTTGCTGGACCGAGGCTGCGGAGCGGTCGATCTGGGTGCAACGAGAAATGGCAATCGGAAGGGGAAGGGGAGTGCTTGTTCCAGCGCTATTCTCTAGATGCACTCCGCCTACCGGCCTTGAAGCTGTGCACTGGGCAGATTTGTCTGCTTGGACGGGACAGCTGGATCACGCGGGTCTCCGGCAACTTATCGACGGCGTCGATCGAGTTTTGGGAATGCGCCTAAGTGCAAAGCTTGAGGAGCAGGCTGGAGGCCGGAACCCGGAGGTAGTCGCCAAGCTGCGCGCCCTCCTTGTGACTCGCGCGCGAACACACGCTTCACCGATCAGTTACCTGGAGGCGCACGAACACGTGTGCGGCCTGTGGAGTAAGGGACGGGATACTCCGCTGGAATCTCTCTACGGCGCGCTGGATGCGATTGCGGACCAGAATCGCATGAGGCGCGAACCGCCACTGTTTGCTCTCGTAGTTGGAGCTAGTGGTCTGCCGGGTCGGGGCTACTTTCAGAAGCATTGCTTCTTGGCAGGTGGTGGCGGAGAAGAAAACCGGCTGGTTCATGCAGCGCATCTCAGGCGCGTGTACGGATATAGCTGGCCACACGATCCACCTGAGCCTGGCGGTCTGCTGAAGCTCATGTTGGACAAATAACTTTATCTGGCGCGGCGTCCCACTTCACCTTCCCCTTGGTCGCCCGCGTCGTCGGCGGGCATAGCGGCGCTGCGTTGACGCAACTATCGCAGAGTGAGCAAATCACTGGTCTGTGTGGGGGGAGAGAAATATGTCACGGCGCGCATTCCTGCTATCAGCGGCCGGCGCCGCGATAATCTTGGTTGCTCCGACGGCTTCACCTCAAAGGATTAGGATCAGGCCTCGACCGGGAGGCAAGGCAGGGGGAGCCACCGGGAGAGTGTTGAATCGCGCTCAACTTCAGCAGTGCGTATCAACCGACAACAGCCTGACCACTCGCAGTTCAGAGCTTGACCGCCTTCAGCAAGACCTAGACGCAAGAGGCAGCCGCATAGATCGGCTTGGAGCGGAAATAGACAGAAAGAGACCATCGATAGATCTTACCAGCGGCAATCAGGTTGATGCATTCAACCTACTGGTGGCTGAGCACGATCGACAGGTCGTTGAGTACAATTCCCGACTGGATTCGTTGGAAGCGATGTTTGCGCGCTACAACAGCGACATCGCGAGCTACAACGCGCAGTGCGCAGACGCAGAGTATTACGAGTCCGACATGAGGGCTATCCGCGGCAGCTAAAGCCCTGCGCGTAGCTAGCGGTTTTCCAACCGCCGCCGCTTTGCAAATCTCGCGGTGGTGAGACGTAGGCATAGTTCGAGTGCACGCAGATCGGCGTAGGGTTGGGCTGCCGCTCGGCACGCCAACAGGCCGAGTTCGCTACAATGGGAGACGTCAGTCATTGACGCCTTTTCACAGCCAGATCGATACTCTGCGAAAAAACCGGACCGCCTTCAGGCTGAAGAAGGCCGAGCGACTGGTCCCCCAGGCGCAATTCGAAAGCCGTACCGTCTTCGGCCGAAACCGTGAAGCCGGCACCGACGCGCACGACGAAGGACTCGCCGGGGTTGAAGCTGCGGTGGACGTACTTGTCGCCCTCGGCCGAACGGATTTCGAGCACACTTCGCTTGAGAGCGACGATCAAAAGCTTCGTGGGGAGGTCGGCGGGGACTTCAGCGCCCGGCGTGGCGACGGGAGCGTCCACTACATCTGCCTGCGATCTGTCACCATCGTTGGGCACCGTCGAACCTGGCGTGGCGGCAGGAGCGTCTGTTGCGGCTGTCGGCGATCTGGCGCCGCCGTTGAGCACTATCGTAAGCCCGCCGACCACGAGGCCTCCGACAAGAATGCCTAATGCGAGAACGCCGACCGGAAGCCTGGGCACTTCACTCTCCCTTGCCTTACGAAGCTGAGCCTAGCCGCGTAGGGCTCGAAGTCGAGTTACAGCGACCACTACCAATCGTCGATCCCGGTAGGCTGCTGGGGGAGCGTATATCCCTGTGTCTCAACGGCATCGCGAACGTCTTCCCGGACAAGCGCGTCATCCGCTCGTCCAGAGCCAATACCGGTCGCTGCGGAAAAGTTCTAGGCTTTCGCCCCACGGCTGCAGCCAAATCTGCTTACCCCCAGACCCACCACCACGACGCCACCGCAGCGACAGCGGCGCAGACGTACAGCAGCAGCGTCCACCCCGGGACATGCAGCCGGATGAAGTCGCCGCACTGCCTGCAACGCAGGTAGCGCCAGGCGCCAGTGAGCCAGCCGAAGTCTCTCTGCCATTCCAAATCGTGGCTCCCGCAGCTGCGGCAGTGTTCGATGACTTGGCGGTTCATCGTTGGCGCTCTCTCCAGCGCTCCAGCATGGCTTCGGTGATATCGCCCGGATAGCACAGAGGCGAAACCCCGCCGGGCTTGCTGTAAGCGCTGCGTTGGCCGCAACTCCGTCCAGCTCTATCTGTGTTGTAAGGGCAGGGGCAGCTTCCCGAATAGTTGCGGATCGATTCTTGGATCATTGCAGTGCGGTCCCGATCGGCGGCGCTGGACTGTGCTACCGCGGGAGCAACCAGAAATAGAGCTGACAAAATTCGCCAACGCATCTTTGCTTCGTAGCAACTGCAATCACCTTTGGCGAGTTGCCCGCTCCGGGACGGCTAGGAGGAGCCGGCAGCTAGCGTTCTGGGGGGTAATTCGGTACGGTCGAATACGACGAGGATTGACCCATGAAGGTGCGCTGCGGACTAGGGTTGAGAAACCAGCAAGCTTTGGACACGCTCAATTGCGGATCGCTTCCTTGGGCTGCGGTGAGCGCAAAACTCGCAGCTCTGCTGGCATTCTTGATCTTCGTATGCCCTCCCACCTTGGCTCAAGTGGGCGAGACACCGATGACGTTCGATTACGAAGCGAATGGCGGCAACTGCGCTGGCTGCGAGTGGATCAATGCATCGGGAGAAATTGTCCCAGGAACGACCGACCGATTTGAGGAGGAGTTTGGAGTTGAAGGCACCTGCCCCGTAACTATCGAACTGAGTTCATCCGGGGGGTCGTTGCTCGAGGCAATAAAGCTTGGGCGGGCGATTCGCCAGCGCGGATGCAGGACGTCGGTGGGCGAGGCGGGCTGCTACTCGGCATGCGCCTATGCGTTCTTGGGTGGAAAGATTCGCTGGGCGATGGAAGGTGAACTGGGTATCCATCAGCACTATCGTGAAGACGCCGTTGCTGAGCCACTGCGTAAGTCGCTCACTGCGATCGATCTCTCTGCCAGCCAGATGCTTACGGGCTTGCTGGTCGCGTACGTGATCGAGATGGGCGTTGATGCGAGACTCGTGACGATTGCGTCGCTAGTTGCTCCATCAGAGGAGTTGTATGCCCTTACTAGGCGCGACCTCGAAGACCTCAAGGTTGTTACTGATGTGCCCGTCTCCCGGGCCGAGTGGAAACTGCTCCCGATGCGCGACGGCCTGATTGCACGCAACGTGCAGAAACAGAGCGAGTGGGACGAGGTCCAAACATTTGAGATTTCATGCTCTGCAGCAACAGGGATGCGTGCTCTGCAGATCGCAATCCCTTTGGGCACGCTCGAGGATCGGGTGAAGGGAGAGATCGACTACTGGCGGGTCCCGGTCATCCTATCTACAACTGGGTTCAAAGTAGCGATTAAGGAGCCGACCTTCGCGTTCTCAGGACCGGCTAATGACCGTCTGATGACCATCACCATCCCCATCGATCAACTCTTGGCCAGAGTGTTGAACGCTGGTGGCAATGTGGATTGGAGCAGAGACGCCTCTCGGGCAAGTGAGCGCTTTTTTCGCGGCTGGTTCGATGTCACTGGATTGGAACCTTTCGCTGATGTCGTGTTTCGAAACTGTACTCACGAATAGGTTGCCTTCCATCATGTAGCTGATTTGAGGGACTGCACTTCTTGCTGCGTCATCATCATAGCCAGCGTCTCGCCAGACAGTGGCCTCAATCGCTCATTCAGATCGAAGATGGACCACCGACGATGAGGGTCACAACTCTCGCCAAATGCCTCTGGAATTTCTCAGCCTACAGCGGCCTCTAGGTCCGCACGCCGCGCGCTATGAAATCGCGACCGCCGCAAACTGAACATCTTACCGGCAAGTCGCTGATCCGCGATGCGACTCGTGGATGGTCTCAATGTTTACCCCGAGGCGTCGCAGGTTGTGGACGTAGCCGGACCAGCGCGGCGCCGGATTGTCGATCGGCGTGCATCCAAGCTCTCCCATTCTGGCCACAACAGGTGAAGCAGCGGCTTCAGCTCTCTTGCGACCGGCTCGAAATAGCGCTCGCGCGCTTCGTTCCTTGCCGTCTCGAGCGCAGCTTCCAGACGCTGAAGCACAGCGACTTCCCGTGTGATACGGGCGAAATCTGTCTCCGCCACCTGAAGCCCCTGCCGGGCTTCCTCGAGGAGTTCCTCGACCGCTTCGCCTGAACTGCGGTTGATCCGCTCGTTGAGGGCGGCAAGCTCGGGGCGAAGACGGTTTATATCGCTGCGGGCGGACTCTTCGATCGCCTTGGCACGGGTAAGAGCGGCGTTGGCTGCGGCCAGGTCCGGCGCTTTCCTGCGCTCGTCAGCAAGTTTATCTTCTGCAGCCCGAAGTTTGCCCGCGGTGGTGGCGGCTTCTTCGATGAGCGCGGTCTCGGAAGTATCGCCCAGCCGTACAATCGCATCGTTCGCCCGGCGGAGCCGATCGTTCGCCGCGCTCTCGGCCGCCTCGGCGCGGGCGTCATGCGCGCGCGCAGTGGCAAGCGCTTCGCCGGCTCCACCATGCCGGCTCTGTGCCTCGATCTGGATATCTTCGGCCTGCCGCAGGTCGTGTTCGACCACAGCAATGTCATGGTCCTCTCCCGAATCGTCCGCGATCGGTATGGCCGCGAGCTGCCCACGAAGATGATCGATGCCATCAGGCGCCAGGCTCGTATAGCTCGCACGCGCTTCCCCAAAACGGCGCGTCGCTTCAGCTCGCGTAGCCGCCGCGGCGCGTGCATCGTCCAGATCGCGGAGAGAACGCGCACGGAGCGCCGTTTGGAGGGCAGCTTCGGCATCCTCGACCGAAGTGTCCGATTCACCCGGTGAGGCAGGGCGGATCTCGAGGTCGCCGATGTCTTGGAGCACAAGTCGCACGCCTGTCGATATGGGATAAGCGCCCCCTTCGATCAGAGCTGCGCCATCCATCTGCACGCGCCCATCGGCCCCTGCTTCATATCTGATTGCTAATTGCGTCGCGCCGGCGTTACGGGTCGCGCGTGCGATCGTGACGGCCTGTTCGAGGTCCTCTAGCTTGCGCAAGGCCCGGGCATCGGGGCCAATTTTCGATGCCGCGTCGGCATCCTCCATTGCCGCCCGAGCTTCTTCCGCCCGGGAAATCTGATCGGCAAGCTGGGCGCGTCGCGCTGTACCCTCGCGGGCGGCGTGCTGACGAAGCGCCTCGCGATGCCTTTCATTTATAACTCTCAGACCGGATTGGGCTTCCTCCTGCGCTTGCTGTGCGGCGTAGGCTTCGGTGCGCGCCGAATCATGGACTGACCGCGCCGCTTCAGCACAGGTTGTGGCGTCGATTGCCTGCGTCTCGGCAGCAGATTTCTCCCTCGAGGCCTCGCGGAAGGTCTCAAGACGGTCATCGGCGCCTGTGGCCCGTGTTCGAAGCGCTTCCACATTACGAGCTTCAGCTTCGAGTGTATCGGCGTGACGCTCGGCGACCTTGTGGGCCTGCGTGGCATCCTCCAGCCGCTTCTTGCGGGTTGCGATATTTTCCGGTGATTCAAGTTCAGCCAGCTCCGTCCGCTTTCGTTTTCGCTGGATCAGCGCATCGTGCAGACCCTTCGCCGTCTGCGCAAGTTCATCGCAACGGCTCCTCAACTCGCTGCTCCGATCCTGTACTGCGCGCCAGGGACCGCCAGCTTTCTTCTGCCCGGTTGGGGTCATGTACAAACTGAGCTCTTCCTTGCACCGCGCCAAGGCGACATCCATCCGGCGGCCACCGGTCATGGCCTCGACTTCGCCGGTGACGGAGGACATCAGGTCGCGGCGCGCTTCCAGAGAGGCTTCCTGGTCCTTCTTGGATCCAACAGCCAGACTCGCCATCCCCTGACGTACCCAGACCAAGCCCGAGGGGCCGCCGGTCGCGCTGCCGACCAGTCTCGCGATCCAGTCCTCGGCTGCATCGGCCTGCGCGACAAGGCGCCCGTCCTGCATCACGGTGGCGACAGGCTTTGACAGCCACCGCTTGGTGATCGCAAAGCGGCCCTCGGCCGTCTCGACCTCCACGGTGACTTCGGGCGCCCCGCCGGCGTGCGGCTTGAGCGCCTTGATCTCCTTGTCCGCCGATCCGTGCGGCTTGAAGAAAAGCGCCTGAACTGCATCGAACAGTGTCGACTTGCCGTGTTCGTTCGGCGCACTGAGCACGTTCAACCCATCGCCCAAGGCGGCGACGCTGACCGGCGAGGTAAAGCGGCGGACGTTGGAAAGCCTGACGGCGCGTAACTTCATTGCGCGTCCTCCTTCACATAGGCGTAAAGGCGGGCGAGGGCGTCGGCGGCGATCCCTCGATCGGCATCGGCCAGAGCCGAGGATCCTGCATCTGCCCGTAACTTTTCCGCCGCGAGGCGCAGGGCGCCGCCGCGATCGATCTCATCTAGATCGGTTGTCTCATAGTGGTTTCCCAGCTCGTTGGTCCTGAGGTCGAAGTATGCGAACTCGGGTCCCACCTCAGCGGCCCTACGGCGCAACGCGACCTGATCCGCCAGGCAGGCCCAGCCGGTTGTGGAGATACGCATCAGCGCGTCGCGACGCCCTGTTGCGGGCAGGGGAGGTAATCCTCAAGACGATTGGGCGTGTGGCTATAGGGTTGAAAACTGATCATCTGCCTTGTCCGGTTGAAAGTTCAGCACTCAAGCCGCCCGCTGATGCGCATTGCCCGCTTCAGAACCT
>Ga0208492_1000982_pt1 | contig 20457 bp, 17 predicted proteins | sample Subbioar_CSW14AB_FD_184820 | JGI IMG/M metagenome (GOLD analysis project Ga0208492, IMG submission 184820) | Serpentinite rock and fluid subsurface biosphere microbial communities from McLaughlin Reserve, California, USA - CR12Mar_CSW14AB (SPAdes) | ecosystem: Environmental > Terrestrial > Deep... | reverse complement strand
ATGAACTTCTGCGTGGTGGACCTGTCGGCGGTGTATTTCGATATCCGCAAGGACAGCCTGTATTGCGATGCGCCGTCCTCGCTGCGCCGCCGCGCTGCGCGCACGGTGATGTCGGAGGTGCTTGATCGGCTCTGCATCTGGTTCGCGCCGGTGATGGTGTTCACCTGCGAAGAGGCGTGGGAGCAGCGCCATCCGGGCAAGCCGTCCGTCCACCTGCAGCAATTCCCGAAAACGCCGGAAGGCTGGCTCGACGCCGGCGTGGCGGCGAAGTGGGATGCGATCTTCAAGGTGCGCAAGGCGGTGACCGAGGCGCTGGAGATCGAACGCCGCGAGAAGCGGATCGGTTCGGCGCTGGAGGCGGCGGTGACCGTCACGGTGGGCGAGGCGGACCTGCTCAAGGCGTTCGCCGGAGAGGACCCCGCGGAGATCTTCATCACCTCCGACGCGAGCCTTGTGGCGGGGGGCGAGGGGATTGCTGTTTCCTGCGCCCGCGCGACGGGCGTGAAGTGCGCCCGGTCGTGGAAGTATTTCGATCCGGCGACGGCGGATGCGGCCTTCCCGGACATCACGCCGCGCGATGCCGCCGCCGTGCGTGAGTATCGCGGGCTTTGAGGTAGGACATGGCCGTAACGATGGACTGGATCTCGCGGGACAAGATGACCCGCGCCTGGCGCTGGGGCATTCCGCTGATCATCGCCATCGTGGTGGTGGACCAGCTGACCAAGGCCTGGGTGCTGGGCAATCCGGAATTCCGGGCGATCGACTGCCTGAACAAGGTGGCGAGCTGCGGCCGGATCGAGATGTCGACCGTCCTCGACTTCTCGATGATGTGGAACCGGGGGATCAGCTTCGGGCTGGCTCAGGCCGATGGCCTGGCCCGCTGGGGGCTGTTTGCCGTGATTTCCTGTATCGCGGTCGGATTCACGATCTGGCTGCTCCGGGCGGAGCGCGGGCTGACGGCGCTGGCCCTGTCGATGGTGGTCGGGGGGGCCGTGGGCAACCTGATCGACCGGGCGGTTTTCGGCGCGGTCGTTGATTTCATTGACTTTCAGGGCCCCTGGTTCGGCGTGACGCTTGGTAGCTGGCCGCTGGGTTTCCCGTGGATTTTCAACGTGGCGGACGCGGCGATCTCGCTCGGCGCCATAATTTTGCTGCTGGATCAGCTTCTGGTCGGACGCAAACGTCCGCGCTAGAAGCGGACGGAGTCGGAGCAGTGATCCCCCGAGGGATCCCCCTGAGGAGAGTGCAAGTGAAGCGTTATTCCACCCTCGGCCTTGTGGCGTTTACCGCCGTGACGCTGGCCGCGTGTGCTTCCTCTGGCGGCCCGGACGAGTTCCGGGTCGTGCGCAAGGCCCCGCTGTCGGTGCCGCCGGAATTCAACCTTCGCCCGCCGACCCTCGGCCAGTCCCGCCCGCAGGAACTGTCGCCAGAAGCGCAGGCCCGCGTTGCCGTGTTCGGCGTCGACATCGGCCAGAGCGCCAGCGACGGCGAGAAACTGTTCGTGCGTGCTGCTGGTGGTGATGCGATCGACCGCACGGTGCGCGCCCAGGTGGATTTCGATGACGCGCAGACGCTGCGCAAGAACCGCAGCTTTGCCGACACCATCCTCAACTTCGGCGGCGGCGGACCTTCGGGCCAGCCCGTGATCGATCCGGCGGCCGAGGAAGAGCGCCTGAAGGCCGAGAACGAAGCGGTCAAGGACGTGACCGGCGGCGGCAAGATCGTGATCCAGCCGAAACAGACCAGCAAGCTGCCGGGTCTTTGAGGCGAGACGGATTCCAGTCGATGCGTTTCGCCGTGCGTGCCCCCGTGAGATTCATGGTGGCGTTCATGGCGATGCTCGCTCTGCTGGCGTCGCCGGTGGCGGCGCAATCTTCCCCGGACTGGACGCCTGAAACCTTCACGCTGAAGAACGGCATGCGCGTGGTCGTGCTGCCGGATCATCGCGCGCCGGTGATCACGCACATGATCTGGTATCGCGTCGGCTCGGCGGACGAGGCCAAGGGCAAGTCGGGCCTCGCGCACTTTCTCGAACACCTGATGTTCAAGGCGACGAGCGGGCTGGCGGACGGCGAGTATTCCAAGACGGTCGCGCGCAATGGCGGGCAGGATAATGCCGGCACGTCGTTCGATTTCACCAACTACCATTTCCGCATCGCCAAGGATCGCCTGCCGCTGATGATGCGGATGGAAGCGGATCGCATCGTCAACCTGCAGCTGGGCGAGGAGGACGTGCTCTCCGAGCGCAAGGTGGTGCAGGAGGAACGGCGGCAGGTCGTCGAGAGCAATCCGGCGGCGATTCTTGAAGAGAAAGTGTGGGCGAAGCTCTATGCAGGGCATCCCTACGCGGTGCCGATCATCGGCCACATGGATGAAGTGGCGGCGCTGTCGCGCGCCGATGCGCTGGGCTGGTATCGCGCGTGGTACGGGCCGGACAATGCCATCCTGGTGGTGGCGGGCGACATCACGGCGGCGGAGCTGAAGCCGCTGGCGGATGAGATCTATGGCGTCATTCCGCGGCGGGGGAACCTGAAAGTGCGGACGATGCCGGCGGTGAAGCCGCTGACGAATTCGTACGAGGTCAGCCATCGCGATCCCAAGGTTCGCCAGCCGATCTGGAGCCGCAACTGGCTTGGCGTGGCGATGGGCGACCGCGATGCGGCGGCGCTCCAGGTGGGCATGCATGTGCTGGGCGGCGGGCGCACGAGCCGGTTCTACCGCGAGCTGGTGGAGCGCGGACAGGCGGTGTCGGTCTATGCCTACAGCAATGAGATGGAAGCGCGCGGGTCTGTTGTGATTGGCGCGCAGCCGGCGCCGGGTGTGTCGATCGAGACGATCCGCGCGGCCAGCGTGGCGATTACCGACAAATTCGTGCGCGAGGGGCCGACGCGCGAGGAGCTGGAGCGCGCCAAGCGCATGATCGCGGCGGACGCGGTGTTCCGGCGCGACAACCAGGTGGACATGGCCAACTGGTATGGCGGCATGCTGGTGTCGGGCCTGTCGATCGGGAAGATCGAGGCCTACGAGACGGAAATCGCGGCCGTGACGGCCGAGCAGGTGAAAGCGGCAATGAGCCGTTATCTGCGGCTGAACCATGTCGATGCGTTGCTGCTGCCGGCGGAGGGCAAGCAATGATGCGGGCGCTGGTGGCTGCGATGGCGTTGCTGGGATTGGGGCTGGGGCTGGCGGCGTGCCAGACGGCTGCGCCTGCGTCGGTCTCGCCGAAATCGTCGCTGGCGGATGTGCAGGTGGTGACGTCGCCGGGCGGCATCACCGCGTGGCTGGTGTCCGAGAGCTTCGTGCCGATGGTGGCGGTAGAGGTCGCCTGGAAGGGAGGCGGCTATGCCGAGCCGAAGGGCAAGGACGGCGCGGGCTGGGTGCTGGCCTACATGATGAACGAAGGCGCGGGCGATCTCGACACCACTGCATACGGCGCGCGCATGCAGGACCTGAACATGGAGTTCGCCTGCGGCGTCTGGGTCGACTGGACCACGTGCAGCATGTCGACGCTGAAGGACACGGCGGACGAGAGCTTCGGGATGATGAAGCTGGCGTTCGAGAAACTGCGCCTCGACAACGAGCCGCTGGAACGCGCCAAGCGCGAGATGACGGTCAACATCGACCGGAACAAGTCGAACCCCAGAAGCGTCGCCAGCATTGCGATGAACGGGGCGATGATCCCGGGTCACGCCTATGCGCGCAATCCGACGGCGGAGACGGTCGCTTCGGTTACGCGCGCGGACGTGAAATCGCTGATGCAGACGCTGATGACGCGCGACCGGCTGATGGTGGTCGTGGTGGGCGACATCACGGCGGAAGAGCTGAAGCCCCGGCTGGACGACGTGTTCGGATCGTTGCCGGCGACATCGGTGCTGCCGGATATTGCCGATGCGGTGGCGAAGCCGGCGCCGGCCGAGCCGATCGTGAAGGTGCTGCCGCAACCGCAGACGCTGGTGCTGTTCTCCGGTCCGGGCGTGCGGCGTGACGATCCGGATTTCTTCGCGGCGTACATGCTGAACTATATTCTAGGCGGTGGTGGTTTCTCCTCGCGCCTGGTCGACGACATTCGTGAGAAGCGCGGGCTGACTTACGGCATCGGTACAGGGCTGAGCATCCAGCCGCATTACTGGCGCTGGACCGGTTCGGTCTCGACCATGAACGAAAAGGCCGACGAGGTGATCGGGCTGGTGCGCGAGAATATCGACCGGTTGGGCAAGGACGGCCCGACCGAACAGGAGCTGGCGGACGCCAAGGCCTACATCACCGGCGCCTTCCCGCTGGCCTTCGATTCCAACGCCAAGATCGCCAAGAACCTGCTCGGCTTCTGGCAGGACAACCAGGACGCCGAGTACGTCCAGCGCCGCAATTCCTACTTCGAGGCGGTGACGCTCGACGACCTCAAGCGCGTGGCTGCGAAGTACATGAAGGCCAAGGACTTCACCTTCGTGATGGTCGGCCAGCCCGCAAACGACTGATTTCATTCGTCAGAAAAGCTGTGGGGTCTGGCTGCCGCGCCGACTGCAATCGCGGCGGCAGGGCGCTAAGGTAGGACATGGCCGACTCAACCCGCAAACCCGAAGGACGCATCCGCCGGCTGCCGCCGGAGGCGGTGAACCGCATCGCGGCGGGGGAGGTGGTGGAGCGCCCGGCGGCGGCGGCGAAGGAGCTGATCGAGAATGCGCTGGATGCCGGCGCGCGGGCGATCCGTGTGCGCATCGAAGCGGGCGGGCTCAACCGGCTGGTGATCGAGGACGATGGCCACGGCATGTCGGCGGACGAACTGCCGGTGGCGGTGGAGCGGCATGCGACGTCGAAGCTGGCGTCGGACGATGAGGGCAATGTCGACCTGCTCGACATTCGCACGATGGGATTCCGGGGCGAGGCGTTGCCGTCGATCGGCTCGGTGTCGCGGCTGTCGATCCTGAGCCGGGCGCAGGGCGAGGATGGCGCGTTCGAGATCACGGTGGATGCGGGCCGCATCGACGGGCCGAAGCCCGCGCCGTGGAGCGGGCTGACCAGCAATGGGACGCGCGTGGACGTGCGCGATCTTTTCTATGCGACGCCGGCGCGGCTGAAGTTCATGAAGACCGAGCGGGCCGAGGCGCAGGCGATCGCGGACACCGTGCGGCGACTGGCGCTGGCGCGGCCGGATGTGGCGTTCCATCTGGAAACGGAAGAGCGCGCGGTCATCAAGCTGCAGGCGGAGCAGGGTGCGGAGGCGCGGCTGAAGCGACTGGGCGCGGTGCTGGGCAAGGAGTTCCGCGAGAACGCGGTGGAGATCGAGGCGGAGCGCGAGGGCGTGCGCGTGTCGGGCTTTGCCGGCCTGCCGACATTCAATCGCGGCAGCGCGCAGCACCAGTACCTGTTCGTCAACGGCCGGCCGGTGAAGGACAAGCTGCTGGTCGGCGTGATCCGTGCGGCGTACCAGGATTTCCTCGCGCGTGACCGCCATCCGATGGCGGTGCTGTTTGTCGATCTCGATCCCTTCCAGGTCGATGTGAACGTGCACCCGGCCAAGACGGAAGTGCGCTTCCGCGATGCGGGCAATGTGCGCGGGTTGATGATCGGCGCGCTGCGCCATGCGCTGGCGGCGGCCGGGCATCGGGCGAGCACGACGGTGGCGGGGGCTGCGCTGGGGGCAGCAACAAGCCATGTCGCGCCATCGCTGCCGTGGGGTTCGCAGCGGGCCAATTGGTCGCCGGCGCGGCCGGTGATCGGGGATCAGGCCGATAGCGATTCCTATTCGGGCGGTCATTACACGGGCGGTCATTACACGGGCGGCATGTCGGACAACCGGGCCTCGACATTCGATGCATTCGTCGCCTCGCCGAGTGCGCGGGTGGAGCCTGCGCCGGATGACGCGCCGGTGGAAACGCCGCCGCTGGGCGTGGCGCGGGCGCAGGTGCACGAGACCTATATCATCGCGCAGACGGCCACCGGCATGGTGATCGTCGACCAGCACGCGGCGCACGAGCGACTGGTCTATGAGCGCATGAAGGCGCAGATGGCGGGCGAGGATGGCGTGAAGCGGCAGGCGCTGCTGATCCCGGAGATCGTGGAGCTGTCGGAGGAAGAAGCGCTGCGCGTGCTCGACCGCGCGGAGGAGCTGCTGGCCATGGGGCTGGAGGTGGAGCCGTTCGGGCGCGGGGCTGTCGCCGTGCGCGCGACGCCGGCGCTGTTCGGCACGATGGACGTGAAAGGCCTGATCCGCGATCTCGCGGATGACTTCGCGGAGTATGAGGCGGGTCTCGCGCTGAAGGAGCGCATGGAAGAGGTGATGGGCAACATGGCCTGTCGCGGTTCCGTGCGGGCCGGGCGCCGGCTGACGGCGGAGGAGATGAATGCGCTGCTCCGCCAGATGGAAGCGACGCCGCACTCGGGCCAGTGCAACCATGGTCGGCCGACTTATGTCGAGCTGAAGCTTGCCGATATCGAAAAGCTGTTCGGGCGGCGGTAGGGCTGCATTTGTAAAGCTGCATTAGGAATTGGCCCAATTCCTAATGCGCATCAGGAAATGCCGTTATCCCTAATCCGCGTTAGGAATAGCCCTTAGTTCGCGCCTTCAATCAGCGCGCGAACGGGAGCGAAGGTGCGGCGGTGGGCGGGGCTGGGGCCGAGGCGGCGCAGGGCTTCGAGGTGGGCGGCGGAGCCATAGCCCTTGTGCTTGGAGAGGCCGTAGCCGGGATAGCGGGCGCAGAGTTCGACCATCACGGCGTCGCGCGCGGTCTTGGCGAGGATGGAGGCGGCGGAGATGGCGGGTTCCAGTGCGTCGCCGCCGATGATGCAGGTGACCTTGCAGGCAAGCGGCGGCGGGTCCTTGCCGTCGACCAGCGCCAGCGTGGGCGTGAGGCCCAGCCCCTCGCAGGCGCGGCGCATGGCGCGGAAATTGGCCTGCCGTATATTGATCGCGTCGATCTCTTCGACGCTGGCCCAGCCGATGGCCCATGCGGCGGCGCGCTCGCGGATCAGCGGGGCGAGAGCGTCCCGGCGCTTTTCGGTGAGCTGTTTCGAGTCGTTGAGGCCATCGATGGGCCGGGCGGGATCGAGAATGACGGCGGCGGCGCAGACCGGTCCGGCCAGAGGCCCCCGGCCGGCTTCGTCGATGCCGCAGATTATCTCAACAAAGCTCATGCTCGTGTCATCCGCCTTGCCGGGTTAGACATGAGTCCCGCCCCCTCCGGCAACCTTGCGAGGCTCCATGTCCACAGCTGACGTCATCCGCATCCACAAGCACGGCGGACCCGAGGAAATGCGGTTCGAACAGGTGGAACTCCCCGCCCCCGGACCGGGGCAGGTGCGCCTCCGGCAGACGGCCATCGGGCTGAATTTCATCGATGTCTACACCCGGACGGGGCTCTATCCGGGGCCGACGCCGGCGGTGCTGGGCGTCGAGGCAGCGGGCGTGGTCGAGGCGCTGGGCGAGGGCGTGAGCAGCCTCAAGGTGGGCGACCGGGTGGTCTATAACGGGCTGGGCGGGTCCTATGCCTCGCACCGCAATGCGCCGGCGGACCGGCTGGTGAAAATCCCGGACAGCATCAGCGATGAGGACGCGGCGGCTGTGTTCCTCAAGGGTCTGACCGTGTGGATGCTGACGTTCGAGATCCGGCGGCTGCAACCGGGCGAGACCATTCTCGTCTGGGCGGCGGCGGGCGGCGTGGGCTCAATCCTCGTGCCGTGGGCCAACGCGCAGGGTGCGCGTGTGATCGGCGTCGTGTCGACGGCGGAGAAGGCGGCGCTGGCGAAGGGCTATGGCTGCGACGAGGTTGTGCTGGCGAGCGAGGATGTGCCGGCGCGCGTGAAGGAGCTGACCGGCGGCAAGGGTGTGCCGGTGGTCTATGACAGCGTGGGCAAGACATCAGCGGAGCCGAGCCTGAAATCGCTGCAGCCGCGCGGCTGGTTCATCACCTATGGCAATGCGTCGGGACCGGCCGATCCGATCCCGCCGGCGCGGCTCAACCAGGGCGGCTCGCTGATCATGACGCGGCCGGGTCTGTTCCACTTCACGAAGGAGCGCGCCGACCTCGAGCGCGGTTCGGCGGCGCTGTGGGGCGCGATGCGTTCCGGCGCGGTGAAGGCGGATGTGCGCCAGCGCTTTGCGCTGAAGGATGCGGCTGACGCACACCGCGCACTGGAAAGCCGCGCGACGACAGGCGCGACGATCCTTAAGCCCTGAAGCACATGAGCCATCCCTTCCATCGCTGGGTTGAGGCAGCGCGGCCGCGAGCGGGCGTGTGGCGCACGCTTGCGGGTACGGCGCTGGTCATCGTGGCGTGGGTGGTGCTGGCGAATGTGGTGGCGGCTGTGGCCGTGGTCTCCGGCCTGATCGAGATCGGCGATCTGCGAGCGATGGTGGACGAGGCCCCGCGTGAGCTGAGCCATCGCGATGCGGCCATCGTGCTGGGCGTGGGGCTGGCGACTTTTGTCGGGCTGTGGGTGGGCGTCTGGGGCGTGCTGCGCGTCCTGCACCGGCGCAGCTTTGCCTCGCTGATCAGTTTCGATGGCAGGTTCAAGAGCGGGCAGTTCCTGATCGGCGCCGGGTTGGCGGCGGCGTATTTGGCGGTTGGTATGGCGATGTCGTCGCTTTCGGGCGGCGCGCCGCAGCGGTCAGGGTTGCCGCTGGAGACGTGGCTGGTGGCGCTTGTGCCGCTGGTCCTGCTGATTGCCATGCAGAGTGTAGGGGAGGAGCTGCTGTTCCGGGGCTATCTGGTGCAGCAGCTGGCGGCGCGGGTGAACACGCCGCTCGTGTGGGGGCTGTTGCCGGCGCTGGCGTTCGGGCTCGCGCATGTCACCAACGGGCGCGAAGATCCGCAGTTCACGGCGTACTATATCTTCGCGGCTGTGATGCTGGGGCTGGTGATGACGGCCACGGTCTGGCGGACGGGCGGGATTTCAGCGGCGATGGGATTCCACGTCTTCAACAATATCGGCGCGATGCTGGTGGTGGGGCTGGGCGGCGGTACGCCGGTGTCTCTGTTCACGCTGAGCTATGGCGACGTGGTGGCGTCGGCACCCACGGATTTGCTCGTGCTGGGGCTTCTGCTGGCGTTTGTGCTGTCGCCCTACGCGCCGCTGCCGAAAGGTCAGGCCCTGCGCATGAAGGACACGCGGGCGGCGCCGTAGAGGCGTTCGTCGACGGTGGTCCAGCCCTCAGCTTGCGGCGCGGGCTCATCTGATCCGGTTTCGGCGACGACGAGCGCATCGGGAGTCAACCACTGCCCACTGGCCAGCTGCTCAAGCGCGAGCGGCACGAGGCCCTGACGGTAGGGCGGGTCCATGAAGACGAGGTCGAACGGATTGCCGAGGCCTGCAGGCTTCGGGCCGAGATCGGTGGCCGAGCGGCGGTGGATGCGCGTGTTGCCGAACAGCTGGAAGGCTTCGACATTGTCGCGGATGCAGCCACGGGCGGCCGCTTCGGTTTCCACAAAGAGGCAGAAGGCGGCCCCGCGCGAGATCGCCTCGAAGCCGAGCGCGCCGGAGCCGGCGAACGCGTCGATCACGCGCACACCCTCGAGGCCCGGGGCCCAGTCGGCGTGGGCGAGGACGTTGAACAGGGACTCGCGAGCGCGATCTGAGGTGGGGCGCGTGTTGGCGCCCTCCGGCGTACGGATGGCGCGGCCTTTGAGGGATCCGGCGATGATGCGCATGGCCCAGCGTCTAGCATCCCGCCGCTGAAATGCTATGGGGCGGAATGGACGAGGCATTCGACCTTGAGATGATGCGCCGGGCGATGGCGCAGGCGCAGGCGGCGGCCGATGCGGGCGAAGCGCCCATCGGCGCCGTGCTGGTCGATCCCGCGTCGGGCGAGGTGGTGGCCGAGGCGCGCAACCAGCCCATCGGCCTCAGCGATCCCACCGCGCATGCGGAAATCCTGGCGATGCGCGCGGCGGCGGCGAAGGCCGGGAATTATCGCCTGACCGGGCTGACGCTCTACGTGACGCTGGAACCGTGTGCGATGTGCGCGGGCGCGATCAGCCATGCGCGGGTCGGACGTGTCGTTTATGGCGCGCCGGACGAGAAGGGCGGCGCGGTGGCGCACGGCCCGAAATTCTTCGAACAGCCGACCTGTCACTCGCGGCCGAGCGTTACCTCGGGCGTGCTGGCGGACGATTCCGCCAACCTGCTGCGTGCGTTCTTCCGCGCGCGGCGCTAGGGCTCTTCCGGCTTCGGCGCTGTGCCCCCGAACAGCGCCTTGAACTCCGGCTTCAGGTCTTCGGCGAACACCTGCTGCTGGATCGTCAGCGTGTACGAACCTTCGGCATAGGAGCCGACGGCGTAGGGATCGTAGTACACGTAGAGCCCGCCGAACTTGCCCGCTTCATTCGACGGGGCGAGAGCGTAGGCGGCTTCCTCGGTCTTCACGTTGGCGTTGGGACCGGCGCAGACGATGGGCTCGTCATAGATGGTGGCCGACTGGATGCGCGCCATCTTCTCGGCCTTCAGGGCTTCGCAGATCGCGATGGTCAGGGCGGGCGAGGGGACGCGGCTGGCGACGAGCATGGACTGGAAGGCCAGTTCCTCGCCGGTGTCGGTGCGGGCGATGTGGCCGGCAGTCGTGCCCATGCCATGTGCGCCACCGGTGAATTCGTAGGTCGTGCCTTCGAGGCTGACGATGTTGCCGGACTTGGCGAGTTGCTTCCACTCCACTTGCAGCTCCCACGCCATCGGCATCGCGCCGATGCGCTTGCGCTCGATCTGGTCCGCCGCCGCGTTCTTCTTGTACTCGGCCAGCATCTCCAGCGCCTGCTTGCGCAGCGGCGCGAGCACCTTGTCTGTCTCCGCGCCGGGCGGGAGGGCGGCGGAGAAGGTCAGGCTTTCGTCGGAATAGCTGATGACGCCATCCGCCGTGGCGGTCGTGCCATCCGCGCCCGGTGTTCCCGGCGTTGCGGGCGGGGCCTCAGGCGCGTTTTCGCTACCGGCTGACTGGACCGACACCATCTCGCTGCCGTTAGTGGCGGCCGGATCGGTCTTGTCCTTGTTGCCGCTGGTCGAGATGAAAACGGCAAACAGGGCGGCGCCGATGGCCACGGCGGGGCCGGCCAGCATGGCCGGGTGCACCTTCTTGGCGGGCTTGGACGCATTATCGTCGGTCACGGCCGGCTCCTGAATCGAGAGGGTTCCATCCCTTATCGACTAGAAAGGCGCCGCAATGAAGGCCCAGCTGACGAGCAGCAGCAGTCCGGCCTCTCGATTGGCGCGGAAAAGCATCAGCGCGCGCTGGCCGTTGGCCGGATCGAGCCGGGTCGCCTGTATGAGCAGGTGCAGCGCGAACGGAGCCGTCAGCAAGACGCCCATCCAGTCATTCGCGACGTAGCCGGCAGCCGCGCACAGGCCGATGCAGGCAAGGTAGATGATCGTCACCGCCGGTTTGATCTGTCCGCCGAAGCGCCGGGCGGTGGAGCGGACGCCGATGAGCGCGTCGTCTTCCTTGTCCTGGATGGCGTAGATCGTGTCGTAGCCGAGCGTCCACAGGACGAGGCTGGCATAGAGCAGGCCGTCCGCCAGCGTGATCTCGCCGCGAATGGCAGCGGGGGCGACGAGCGCCCCCCAGTTGAAGGTGAGGCCGAGCCAGACCTGCGGCCACCACGTGATCCGCTTCATCAGCGGATAGAGCGCGACCATGGGGATGGCGCCGAGCGCCACCAGCTTGGCAAAGTCCGGCAGGGCGAGCAGCACGCCGAGGCCGACGGCGCACTGGATCAGCAACCATGCCCACGCCTTCTTCAGGCTGACGGCGCCGGAGGGCAGCGGGCGCTGGGCGGTGCGCGCGACCTTGGCGTCGATATCGCGGTCGAGGATGTCGTTATAGGTGCAGCCCGCGCCGCGCATGGCGATGGCGCCGACGATGAAGAGGGCGGCGAGGATGGCGTCCTCCGCGACGAGCCCGTTGGGGATGCGCGCGAGGACGAGGCCGATGAGGCAGGGCAGCCCCAGCAGCCAGAACCCGGCCGGACGGTCATAGCGCGACAACTGCAGGTAGGGACGCGCAAAGGCCGGGGCGTGGGAAACCCAGCTGCCTTTCACGGCGTCCTGAGGGGCGGTGGCTGCGGCGGGCTCGGTCACGCTTGGTCCTTGCGAGGGGTCCTTGGCAGGACGGTTGGGCCGGTATAGCGCGGAGGCATGAGCGCGACACCCCGTCTCTATGTCACCCCCGACCTGGCCACTGGCGCGGACCTGCAGCTGGACGGCGACCAGGCGCATTACCTGACGCGCGTACTGCGACTGGACGCGGGCGATCCGGTGCGGGTGTTCAATGGCCGAGATGGTGAATTCGATACGGTGCTGGCCGCCAGCACGAAATCGACGGCGACGCTGAAGATTGCCGACCGGGTGCGTGAGCAGGCGGGCGTGCCGGACCTGTGGTTGCTGTTCGCGCCGCTGAAGAAGGCGCGGACGGATTTCGTGGTCGAGAAGGCGGTGGAGCTGGGCGCGCGGGAGATCATCCCCGTGCTGACCGAGCGCACGGACGCCGAGACCGTGCGGGTGGACCGTCTGGCGCGGTTGGCGATCGAGGCCGCTGAGCAGACCGAGCGGCTGGATGTTCCCCCCGTGCGCGAAGCGGTGAAGCTGCAGTCCCTGCTGGCGCAGTGGGATGCGGGGCGGGTGCTGATCTTTGCCGACGAGGCGGGCGACGATCAGGAGCGGCCATGGGGCGGCGAAGCCGGGCGGGCGGGGTCTGCGGCTGAGGTGCTGGCGGCGCTGCCGGATGGCCCGGCGGCGATTCTCATCGGGCCCGAAGGGGGCTTCTCGCCGGCGGAGCGGAATCGGCTGCGGGCGTTGCCTTTCGTGCGGCCGGTGAGTCTCGGGCCTCGCATCCTGCGCGCTGAAACAGCGGCGCTGGCGACCATGGCGATCTGGCAGTCCGTGCGGGGCGACTGGCGGCGATAGCTCACCTGATCGAGCGGATAGATTTCCTCTTCAATCCGAACATTTGACGGGCCGTGCTGGCGCCCGTAAGCGAGCGCACCTATCTGGCTGATGGGACAATCGGCCTGGGACGCATCGCATGACCACACCCACTCGGGACATCGACGAGTCCGCGCCGCGTATTGCGGGGAAGCGCGAACTCGTTGAGCGGCTGGCCAGCGGCGCCAAGCCCAAGACCCAGTGGCGTATCGGCACCGAGCACGAGAAGTTCGGCTTCACCGAGGGCGACCTGCGCCCGCTGCCGTATGACGGTCCGGCGTCGATCAAGGCGCTGCTGGACGGGCTCGCGCGCGATTATGGCTGGGCCCCGATCATCGAGGGCGGTCACATCATCGGCCTCAAGAAGGGCATGGCGAGCGTCAGCCTCGAGCCTGGCGGCCAGTTCGAACTTTCGGGTGCGCCGCTGGATAGCGCGCACGAGACCAGCGACGAGATCGCGGAGCACCTGCGCGAGACGCGCGCCATCGGCAAGCCGATGAAGATCGACTTCCTCGGCCTGGGCTTCTCGCCGCTGTGGTCGTTCGATGAGACGCCGATGATGCCCAAGGGGCGGTACGGCATCATGAAAGCCTACATGGAAAAGGTCGGCCGTCTCGGGCGGCAGATGATGTTCCGCTCCTGTACGGTGCAGACCAATCTCGATTTCGGCTCGGAAGCCGACATGGTGAAGAAGCTGCGTGTGAGCCTCGCGCTGCAGCCCATCGCCACCGCTCTGTTCGCCAACTCGCCGTTTGCCGAAGGACGCGTGAACGGCTTCCAGTCCTATCGCTCGCATGTGTGGACGGACACCGATCCGGATCGTTCGGGCATGCTTCCGTTTGCCTTCGAGGAAGGCTTCGGGTTCGAGCAGTATGTCGACTACGCGCTCGACGTGCCGATGTATTTCGTGCGGCGCGAGGGCAAGTATCTCGATGCGTCGGGGCTGTCGTTCCGCGACTTCATGGCGGGCAAGCTGCCGATCCTGCCGGGCGAGAAGCCGGCGATGGACGATTTCGACGACCACATCTCGACCATCTTCCCGGAAGTGCGCCTCAAGACCTTCCTCGAGATGCGCGGCGCGGATGCGGGCAATCATGCGATGCTGTGTGCGCTGTCCGCTTTCTGGGTCGGCATCCTCTACGACGACATCGCACTCGATGGCGCGTGGGAACTCGTGAAGGCCTATACCGCCGCCGAGCGCCAGGCGCTCCGGTCTGCGGTTCCCATGCTCGGCCTTGCAGCGCCGATCCGGAACACCAATGCCCAGGCCCTCGCGAAAGAGGCGCTGAAGCTGTCCGCCGCTGGCCTGAAGCGCCGCGCGCGGCTCAACGCTGCGGGGCAGGATGAGACGGTGTTCCTGACGGAACTCAACGCGATCGCCGATAGCGGCATCACGCAGGCCCAGCGCCTGCTGGCCGCCTATCACGGCCCGTGGAAGCGCGACATCAAGCGCGCCTTCGCCGAGACGAGGGTCTAGCCCAGCGCCCGGTTCCGGCGCCCCTGTTCATCGCAAAAGGCACAAACTTGCGCGCCCGCAGCGATTCCGGGGCTTGAGCATGTTCGTTCCGCGTGTTGATCATCGACCAGACCCGACACGGGCAACTGGGCGAGGACTTCATGGATATCATCTTCGTAGTCGGGATCGTGATCACGGTGATCACGGGCTTCCCGGTGATCATGCAGTTACGCCAGCAGCCCAAGGGCCTGCACATCATCTTCTTCACCGAGATGTGGGAGCGGTTCTCCTACTACGGGATGCGTACAATCCTGTTCGTCTACATGACGCAGCACTTCCTGTTTTCGGATGAAGCGGCGTCTGGCCAGTACGGGTCCTACACCTCGCTGGTCTACCTGCTGCCGCTGATCGGCGGCATGCTGGCCGACCGCTATCTCGGCACCACGAAAGCTGTCGCGTTCGGCGCGCTCCTGCTGGTGGCGGGTCACCTGACCATGGCGATCGAGCAGGAACCTGCTCGGAACGTGCTCGTCTATGAAAACCAGCGGTACGACATCGCCTCTGAGGGCCGGCAGGACAAGCGCCAGGCGTGGGTCGTTATCGAGGGCCAGCGCTATGAGTTTGGTCCGGCGGAGATCGGCGCCGAGAAAGCGCCGGGCATGGAGATCAAGGGCTTCGCCGGCAACGCCGCGCTGCCCAACATCATTCGCGCCGACGATGAGAAGACCCCACAGGTCGAAGGCTATCAGATGCTCGTCGAGGGGCAGCAGCCCTTCTACATGAGCGCCTTCTTCCTCGCGCTGTCGCTGATCATCATGGGCGTCGGCTTCCTGAAGGCGAACCTCGCCACGCAGGTGGGGCAGCTCTACACGAAAGACGATCCGCGCCGCGATGGCGGGTTCTCGCTGTACTATTACGGGATCAACCTCGGCGCCTTCTGGGCGCAGGTGGGTTGCGCATGGCTGGGCGCAGAGCTGGGTTGGGCGTGGGGCTTCGGCGCGGCCGGCATCGGCATGCTGCTGGGCTGGCTGGTGTTCGTGCGCCGCCGCATCCTGTTCTTCCTGCCCGGACCGGCGCAGCTTCCTGCCGAACTCGGCCTGCCGCCCAATCCCGAGCTGCTGAAGAAGCCGCTGATCGGACCGATCAACCGCGAATGGCTGATCTACATCGTGGCGCTGCTGAGCGTCGGCCTCGTGTGGCTGCTGGTGCAGCGCGAGCCGATCGTGAACATGGCGCTGAGCATCGCCTCGTTCGCGATGCTGGCGTTCTTCATCTACTACATGGTGACCAAGGCGACGCTGGCCGAAACCGGCAAGCTGATCCTCGCGATCATTCTGGTGCTGGCCTCGGTGGTGTTCTTCACGCTGTTCGAGCTGGCCGGCTCCGCGCTGGCGCAGTTCTCCGAGCGGTCGTCGCAGCTCTGCATCGCCGACCAGTGTGTCACCTCTGGCCAGACGCAGAGCTTCAACGGCGCCTTCATCCTCATCTTCGCACCGATCTTCGCGGCGATGTGGACGTGGCTGGGCCGGCACAAGAAGGACCCGGGTGATGCGTTCAAGTTCGCGCTCGGCCTGATCCAGGTCGGCGCGGGCTTTCTCGTGCTGGTGTGGGGCGTCCAGTACGCCGACGCCAGCTACAAGGTGCCGCTGATCTTCCTGATCCTGCTCTACCTGCTGCACACCACGGGCGAGCTGTTCCTCTCGCCGGTGGGCCTCTCGGCCATGACCAAGCTGACGCCGGCGCCGATCGCGGCGACGATGATGGCGACGTGGTATCTCGGCTCCTCCATCGCACAGGCGGTGCAGGCGCAGATCACCAAGCTGACCGCGCAGACGACCGTCGGCGGGCAGGTGCTCGATCCGGCGCTGGCGCTGAAGACCTATGGGGACGTCTTCTGGACTGTCGGCCTGTGGGGCATCGGCATCGGGGTGGCGCTGGGTATTGCGAGCCCGTTCCTCAACAAGCTTCAGCACCTCGGCGAGAAGCCGGCGGGGGCCGCCCCGCAAGCTGCGGAATAGTCCGCTCTCGCAAGCGTCAGATTAAATCAGTCCGCCCGGGTCCTCAGCGATCCGGGCGGACATGTTTTTGTCCCAATCGACTTCAACCTGAGCCCAGTCAGGATCGCAGGCACAAGACCCGCGAGTTGGGGACAGGAAATTGACCAGCAGCAGGGCGCGCGTTGCCGCTACGATAGTGTCGGTGTGTCTGGCCTCGGCCGGGCTGCCCGCGATGGCGCAGGAGCAGACGCCGCCCGCGCCGGATGCCGCGTCCAACGTGACGCCCTACAAGCCGGACTTCTTCACGCAGTTCAGGCCGAACACCGCTCTCGACATGGTGATGCGCCTGCCCGGGTTCGCGTTTCAGGACAATGGCGGCGGTCGCGGGTTCTCCGGCACAGCCGGCAACGTGCTGATCGACGGTGAGCGCCCGCCATCGCGCAGCGATTCCCTCAGTTCCGTGATTGCGCGCATCCCGGCCGGCGGCGTGGAGCGCATCGACGTCATCCGGGGCAGCGCCGATGGCATCGACATGCAGGGCCTGCCGATCATCGCCAACATCATCCGCAAGGCTGACACAGGCGTGACGGGCTCCATCAATGCAGCGCTCAACGGGAACGACGCCGGCGACCTTTCTCCGAATGCAACGCTGCAGCTGCGCAACCAGTCCGGTGGCCAGCTGATGGAAGGTTCGGTGACGGCCCTCCACAACGAAGGCAGCGGCGAGAACGTCTTCACGCGGCGGACGCTGGCGGGTGATGTGCTGCGGCAGGGCAGGTCGCCCAGCGAGAGCGAGTTCAACCGCGTCGCCGCGACAGGCGTCTGGGAAACCACGCTCATGGGCGGCAAGCTGCGCGTGAACGGGCAAGGTTACGCGCTGAAATTCAAGTTGGGGTCGGCGGCGCGTTTCACCGTTCCCGGCGGCGGCCAGGACAACACCTACGAGGAAACCGAATACGGTGGTGAGGCGGGCATCCGCTATTCGCGGAACCTCGATGGCAACTATTCGCTCGAACTCGTCGCATTCCAGGCGCTCGGCAGTGAAGAAACCGCAGGCGACTTCCGCAGCGCAGGCTTGATCGGCCAACCGGATTTCACGTCTGGCTCCGTCGGCGACAAGACCGGCGGGGAGAGCATCCTGCGCGCGACGCTGCAGTCACCGGCGATGGGCGACTGGTCGTACGAGGGTGGCGGCGAGGTGGTGTTCAACTTCTCCGAGCGCGACAATGCCTTCTCGTTCAATGGCGTGCCGTTCCTGCTCAGCGGCGATCGCAGCCGCGTCGAGGAGCTTCGCACGGACGGGTTCGTCACCGCGAAATGGAAACCATCGCCGCAACTGAGCGTAGAAGCGGGATCGCGGTTCGAATGGTCGCGGATCACGGCGGATACCAATGCAGGCGTATCCGAGAAGTCGCTCACCTACATCAAGCCGCGCGTGAACCTGTCGTGGACGCCGGAGCAGGGGACACAGTGGGGGCTGCGCGTCGAGCGCAAGGTCGATCAGCTCGACTTTGACAGCTTTGCCTCGTCAGCCGCTTTCGAAGAGGAAATCTTCGGCATCGGCAATCCGGAAGCCGAGCCGGAGAAGCTGTGGGAGACGGAGCTGCGCTATGAGCGCCAGTTCGGTGGACAGAACTCGCTCGTGCTCAGCTACACCCACAAGATGTATGAGGACGTGCTCGGCCGCACGATCGTCACCGTGCCCGGCACGCCGCCGGATCCTGACCTGGAATTCGAGATAACGCGCAATGGCGGCGAAGCGACTGTTGGCTTGCTCAATCTCACTGGCTCGTTCGAGCTGGATTCGCTGGGCATGCCCGGCGGCCTTCTCAACATTGGCAGCACGCTGATCGACTCCGAGCTGACCGACCCGGTGACGGGCGAGAAGCACGGCGTCAACGAGTCCTATCCCTGGACGTGGAACGTTTCGCTGCAGCAGACGCTCGGCAATGGTGACTTCCGCTGGAGTGTTTTCCTGCAGAACGCGTCAACGCAGCGTGAGTGGTTGCCTCACTACATCAACACCTATGAAGACGGCTTCTTCCTGGGTGTCGGTCTGACGCTGAAACCCTGGGAGGGCTGGACGTTCGGCGCGTCCGCCAACAACCTCCTCGCCGAGGACTCAATCTCGCGTTTCGACTACTACGCTGCCGCCAGGACGCCGGGCGCCCTGCCGACCTATCGCGAGATCAACGCCAGCGATGCGCGGCGCAATTTCAGCCTGTCGATGCGCAAGAACTTCTAGCCGCCCGCGCCGCCGACCGTGATCTTGTCGATGCGCAGGGAAGGCTGGCCCACGCCGACCGGCACGGATTGTCCGGCCTTGCCGCAGGTGCCGACGCCATCGTCCATCGCGAAGTCGTTGCCGATCATCGAGATGCTGTTCATCACGGTGGGGCCGTGGCCGATCAGCGTAGCGTTTTTCACTGGCGCGCCGACCTTGCCGTTCTCGACGAGATAGGCCTCGGTGCACTGGAACACGAACTGGCCGTTGGTGATGTCCACCTGGCCGCCGCCGAAGTCGACCGCCCAGATGCCCTTCTTGATCGAGCGCACGATCTCTTCCGGGTCGTGCGTGCCGCCGGTCATGAAGGTGTTGGTCATGCGCGGCATCGGCGTGTTGGCATAGCTTTCGCGACGGCCATTGCCGGTGGCGGCGACACCCATCAGGCGCGAGTTCTGGCGGTCCTGCATATAGCCGACGAGGCGGCCATCCTCGACCAGCACGGTGCGCTGCGTCTGCGTGCCTTCATCGTCGAAGGAGAGCGAACCGCGGCGGTTGGCGATCGTGCCATCGTCCACGATGGTCACGCCCTTCGCCATCACCTGCTCGCCGATGCGACCGGAATAGACGGACGAGCCCTTGCGGTTGAAGTCGCCTTCAAGGCCGTGGCCGACCGCTTCGTGCAGCAGCACGCCCGTCCAGCCCGGCCCCAGCGCCACTTCCATCTCGCCGGCAGGGGCGGGGATGGCTTCAAGGTTGATCTCGGCCTTGCGCATGGCGCGTTCAGCGAGGCCCTTCCAGCGATCCGGCTGGATCCATTCGTCATAGGCTGCACGTCCGCCTGCGCCCGCAGAGCCGGTCTCGCGACGGCCGTCCTTCTCCATCGTCACCGCGATGTTGATGCGCACCAGCGGACGCGCCTCGGCGACGCTGGCGCCGCCAGCGCGGATGATCTCCACCGCTGTCCGCGATCCCGCGAGCGAAACGGATACCTGCACGACACGCGGGTCCTTTGCCCGGCACCAGGCGTCGATCTCGGCCAGCAGGCCGGTCTTGGTCACGAAGTCGGGGGAGGCGGTGGGGTCAACGTCGGCGTAGAGGCGGCGGTTCACCGGCGTCGGGCCGATGGCCAGCGTGCCACTGCGCGCACGCTTCGCGGCTGCAGCAGAGGTTCCAGCGCGCCGGAGGGCGGCTTCCGAGATTTCGCTGCCGTGGGCGTAACCGGTGGTTTCGCCGGACACGACGCGGAGGCCAAAACCCTGGCCGCTGTCGTAGGAGGCTGACTTCAGGCGGCCATCGTCGAACAGGAAGCTCTCGGAGCGGACAGATTCGACATAAATCTCTCCATCCTCGGCCCCGGCCAGCGCTTCATCGAGGATTCCGGCGGCCTTGCTCACGCCAATGCCGGCTTCTTCGATCAGGCTGCGGTCTGACATGGCGTACCTCGTGGTCGTGGAATCGATGCGGGAACCCGCATCTGGCGCGTATTCCCATTCCCTAGATAGGGTGGGGCAGAGCCTGATGACAACGCAAACGCTGGGCAACGCCCAGCCGGAACTCAGTTCTGGTCGACCTTGATGACCGTGAACCGGCCGATCTGCTCAGCTGCCAGCTTGAAATCAGGCTTCAGGTCGAGGGCGGTGCGGAAATCCTCATAGGCGGACTGCAGGTCGCCCAGCTTCTCGTGCGTCAGGCCCCGGTTGTAGAAGCCGACGACCCGCGCATCGAACTGGTCGGTTCCGATTCCCTCGTTCAGCGCCGCCAGCGCCTCCGGGTAGCGCTTGAGGTTGTAGAGCGCCGCGCCGAGATTGACCTTCGCTTCCTTAAGGTCAGGCATCGTCTGGAGGCTGCGCTGGTAATCCCACAGGGCGCGGGCG
>Ga0208492_1000981_pt1 | contig 20495 bp, 17 predicted proteins | sample Subbioar_CSW14AB_FD_184820 | JGI IMG/M metagenome (GOLD analysis project Ga0208492, IMG submission 184820) | Serpentinite rock and fluid subsurface biosphere microbial communities from McLaughlin Reserve, California, USA - CR12Mar_CSW14AB (SPAdes) | ecosystem: Environmental > Terrestrial > Deep... | reverse complement strand
GGCGACGTCCTTGACGAGGAAGTTGTGCTTGACGATGGGACGGGTGATGCCGACGGTGTCGCACTCCTGGAAGGCGTCCAGGCCGATCGCCGGGGTGGGCACCTGACCCGTGATGATCACCATGGGGATCGAGTCCATGTAGGCGGTGGCGATGCCGGTGATGGCATTCGTCACACCCGGGCCCGAGGTGACCAGGGCCACGCCGACGTCGCCGGTGGCGCGGGCGTAGCCGTCGGCAGCGTGGACGGCGGCCTGTTCATGGCGCACGAGCACGTGCTCGATGGTGTCTTGTTTGTAAAGCGCGTCGTAGATGTACAGCACGGCGCCACCGGGGTAGCCCCACATGTACTTGACGCCTTCTGCCTGCAGGCAGCGCACGAGGATTTCGGAGCCGTTGATGACGTCGCCGGTGTTGGCGATCGCGGCTTGAGACATTTCCATGATGGAAGAACCTTTCAGAATTTCTCTAACGAAAAACGATCGGTGCCCCTCTACACCAAGGTGTCCCTGAAAGGGAAACCCCAGCAGCACTGCGACCACGGATGGCCGTGTGCTCGCCCTTGTGAGGCGGATTTGGAGCCTGCGCGGCCTGCCACCGGTGCCTGTGAAGCACCCGGCTCAGACCAGATCGAGATGACGCAAAACCGCGATTATCGCACCCCCGCGAGGCAATTCAAGTCAAAACCGCCTTGACCAGGCCAGGTGCCATAATGCGCGCGGCTCGAATCCACGGCCCGAAGCGGCCCGTCCCTGCGCTTGACCCCCCTGCCCACGCCTTCCCGAGAAGAAGAACTCAACGCCTTCCTGAAAGGTGTCGAGTCGCGCGCCTTCCGGCGCACGGTGTACGCGGTCCGCCAGGACGATGCCGCGCTGGACATCGTCCAGGACGCCATGATCCGGCTGGCTCAAAGCTACGCAGATCGGCCGGCCAACGAATGGCCGATGCTGTTCCAGCGCATCCTCTCGAACGCCACCCTGGACTGGTTCCGCCGCCAGAAGGTGCGCAACGCCGTGTTCACCAGCATCGAGGACATGGCGGGCCCTGCCGGGGGCGAAGATGGGGATTTTGACCTGCTGGAGATCCTCGACGTGGAGGACACAGGCACGGAAGCTGCTGAAGTTCAAGTCAGCAGAGCCGAAACATTGAAACAAATCGAAGAAGAAATCGGGCAGCTGCCAGCGCGTCAACGGGAAGCGTTTCTGCTGCGTTACTGGGAGGAACTGGATGTTGCAGAAACGGCTGCGGCCATGGGTTGCTCCGAAGGGAGCGTGAAAACCCATTGTTCGCGAGCGGTTGCCGCACTGTCCAAGGCCCTGCAAGCCAGAGGGATCACATTGTGAAAACGCGCCAGACCACCCAGCTGAATGACGCCCAGCGCGAAGCGCTGCAGGCTCGCTTTGCGCTGCGCGTGACGGCGCGCTTGAACGAAGGCAGCCAGGGGTTGCCGCACGACATCACCGAGCGGCTGCGCATCGCGCGCGAGCAGGCGATCGAAGTCGCTCGCCAGGCCCAGCAGACCCGAGTCGGTGTGGTCGCTGCGGGCGAGCTTGCCCCGGTGGTCGCCACCGCCGTCGCGGGCGTCAACACCCAGGGCGCGGCCGTGCTGGGTGGCTGGAACGAAGCCGGTCAGGCCCGCCAGACAGGCCGAGGCCGCCGCCTGGATGACGGCCCCCTCTCCTGGGGCTGGCGACTGGCCACCGCCCTGCCGGTGCTGGCCTTGGTGGCCGGGCTCTGGCTGGTGCACGCTTACCATGACCAGGAAAAGGTCGAGGCCACGGCCGACATCGACACCGCCATCCTGACCGATGACCTGCCCCCCGACGCCTACGCCGACCCGGGCTTCGAAGAGTTTCTGCGCGGCGACGAGCGCACCCCGATGCGCCCCATTGAGGAGGCGATCCCCGAGGCAGATGGCGACCTCAGCAGCACCGACACCGAGCCTGCCGAGATCACGCCTTGAGGACGCCACCCGCATGACCGCTTCGTCCTCGCCTTCGAGCACCCATTCGTTGTCGTCTGCACGCCCGCGCGCCAGCGTGTTCGTGGCCGGCAGCCTGCTGGCGCTCGCCTTGCTCGGTCTGCTGGGCAGCCTGGTGTGGCACCCGTCCGCCCAGGCCACGACCAACGCCCAGTCCTCGGTCGCCCCCACGACGGGTGCGCCCAGCGACTGGTCACAGCTCAGCGCATCGCAGCGCAAGGCCCTGGCACCCCTGGCATCGCAATGGGCCAGCCTGGCGCCGTCCAGCCGCGTGAAATGGGTCGAAGTGGCCCGCCGCTTCAACCAGCTCGCCCCGGCCGAGCAGGCTCGCTTGCAAGAGCGCATGGCCAGCTGGGCCGCCCTGCCATCGGACCAGCGCGGTGAGGCCCGCCTGCGTTACCAGCAATCGCGCCAGCTGCCCGCCGGCCAGCGACAGGAAAAGTGGCAGGCCTACCAGGCCTTGTCCAACGAAGAAAAGCAGGACCTCGGTCGTCAGGCTCAGCGCCGCAGCAAACCGGTGATGCTGCCCGACCGGGTGGCCGGCCCGCGTGAGCCGGCACAGGCCTACGGCAACAAGCGAGCGACCAGCGCCTCGGGCTCGCCCGCCAAGTCCAACACCGTCCCCAATGCCGTGACGGCCAGCCCCCGGCAACCCACGGTCGTCTCCCCCGCCACGGTCAAGGCCGGCTCAGGCGCCACCACCAACCTGGTCACCCGGCGACCTTCGCCCCCCATGCACCAGCAAGTGGGCATGCCCAAGGTCAACGCGGCCAAGGGCTCGGTCGACCCGGTGACGTTGTTGCCGCGCACCGGCGCCCAGGGCGCCGCCATGGCCAGCCTGCCCGCATCGGGGCAGCGCCCCTGAGTCAGACAGCAGGGCGCCAACAGCGGTGATATCGTTCGCGGCTGTTGATCGCCTGAACCCATGTCCGTCTTTTCCATCCCTTCCCAGGGCGGCCTGAGCGCGGCCCAGCTGAGCGCCCGCGCCCAAGGCCCCGCAGCCCCCCTCGCCCGCCGCCTGGCGGCCTTCACTTATGAGGGCGTGCTCCTTTTCGGCCTCGTCATGGCGGTCGGTGCGCTCTACAGCATCGCGATCGGGCAGCGCCATGGCCTGCAGGGCCGCGAAGGCATGATGGCGGCGCAGTTCATCGCACTGGCCGCCTACTTCATCTGGTTCTGGACCCATGGTGGGCAAACCCTGGCGATGCGCACCTGGCAGGTGCGCCTGCTCAGCGCCTCAGGTGGCCCCATTTCGCTGTGGCAGGCGCTCACGCGCTTCCTGCTGTCCTGGCTGTGGTTCATGCCCGCCTGGCTGGCGGCCTGGCTGGCCGGCTGGCATCAGTCCAAGTACCTGTTTGGCGGCATGCTGGTGTGGATCCTGTTCTACGCCGGCATCTCGCGGTTGCTGCCCCAGCAGCAGTTCCTGCACGACCTCGTCTGCGGCACCAGGGTCATCGATCACCGCGATCAAGTGCCAGCCTGATGCCAACGCGCTCGCTGGCGGCTCACCTCTTCTTCGAGTCTCTACATGACCTTTTCCCTCTGTGTTTACTGCGGCTCCCGCGATGGCCTGGAACCGGCTCACCTGGCCGCGGCCCGTGAAGTGGGACGTGAAATCGGTCGGCGCGGCTGGCGCCTGGTCTATGGCGGTGGTCACACCGGCCTGATGGGCGCGGTCGCCGACGCTGCCCTGGCCGCTGGCGCCAAGGTCATCGGGATCATCCCCGACCGCCTCATCGAGCGCGAGCTGGGCCACGGTGGCGTGACCGAGTTGCAGGTGGTCGGCAGCATGCACGAGCGCAAGCACAAGATGGCCGAGCAGTCGGACGCCTTCGTGGCCCTGCCAGGGGGCATCGGCACCATGGAAGAGATCTTCGAGATCTGGACCTGGCGCCAGCTCGGCTACCACAACAAGTCCCTGGGACTGCTCAACGTGGGCGGCTACTACGACGACCTGCTGCGCTTCATTGAACGAAGCCAGGACAGCGGCTTCCTGTGGCCGGACGTTCAGGCCTTGCTGCAGGTCGACACCGACATCAACCGCCTGCTCGACAACCTGGCGACAGAAGCTGCCACCCTGAAAGCACAAACGCCACCCGACCAGCTCACTGGCCCGGGTGGCGTTGCGCCGGGAACCTGACCTGGGGTCAGACGGCGGCTTCGTCGGTCTCGCCGGTGCGGATGCGCACGACCTGCTCGACCGGCGTCACGAAGATCTTGCCGTCGCCGATCTTGCCGGTCTTGGCGGCCTTGATGATGGCCTCGATGCAGCGCTCGACGTCCTCGCCCTTGACCACGACCTCGATCTTGACCTTGGGCAGGAAGTCGACGACGTACTCGGCGCCACGGTAGAGCTCGGTGTGGCCCTTCTGGCGGCCAAAACCCTTGACCTCGGTGACGGTCAAGCCGGTCACACCCACTTCAGCCAGCGCTTCACGGACTTCTTCGAGCTTGAACGGTTTGATGACGGCGGTGATTTGTTTCATGGTGAGAACTCCGGGGGATGCGTCGCATTGAACCTGGATTTAAGCACGACTGCCGTCATGCACGAAAGCGCGAGGTGATGGGATAACGCCAGTCTCGCCCGAAAGCTCGGTGCGTGATGCGAATGCCGATGGGCGCTTGACGGCGCTTGTACTCGTTGAGCTTGATCAAGCGGGTGACCTTGTCCACGTCAGCGGGGGCAAATCCGGCGGCCACGATCTGTTCGATGGACTGGTCCTGCTCCATGTAGCGCTCGAGGATGGCGTCGAGCACGTCGTACTCGGGCAGGCTGTCCTGGTCGGTCTGGTCGGGGCGCAGCTCGGCCGAGGGCGGGCGCGTGATGATGCGCTCGGGGATGGGCTCGACCTGCCCCGCGGCCTTGGCCTGGGCGTTGCGCCAGCGCGAAAGGCGGTAAACCAGCGTCTTGGCCAGGTCCTTGATGACGGCAAAGCCACCGGCCATGTCGCCATACAGCGTGCAGTAGCCCGTGGCCATCTCGCTCTTGTTGCCCGTGGTCAGCACGATGGCGCCGGTCTTGTTGGACAGGGCCATGAGCAGGGTGCCGCGGATGCGCGCCTGGATGTTTTCTTCGGTGGTGTCCTCGGCGCGGCCGACGAACATGGGCGCCAGAGAGGTCTTGAAAGCCTCGAACTCGGGCGCGATGGCGATCTCGTCGTGCCGCACCCCCAGGCGATCGGCCATGTCACGCGCGTCGATCCAGGAGATGTCGGCCGTGTAGGGCGAAGGCATCATCACGGTGCGCACCTTGTCGGCGCCCAGGGCGTCGACCGCGATCGCGAGCACCAGGGCCGAATCGATCCCGCCCGACAGCCCGATGATGGCCCCTGGAAAGCCGTTCTTGCCCAGGTAGTCGCGCACGCCGGTGACCAGAGCCTGCCAGATCTCGGCCTCGGGCGACAGCGGTGCGGCGATGGCCCCTCCGACGTGGCCGCCAAGCTGCACGCGCAGGTGCAGCGTGGTGGCCTCGAAACTGGACGCACGGGCCATGACCTGCCCGGAAGCATCGACCGCGAACGAAGCCCCGTCGAACACGACCTCGTCCTGACCACCCACGAGGTGGGCATAAAGCAGCGGCAGGCGCACCTGGCGGGCGCGTTCGCCCATGCGCTGCTCGCGCTCGGCCAGTTTGCCGGCGTGAAAAGGCGAAGCGTTGAGCACGACCAGGGCTTGCGCACCTGCCGCCGCGGCGGCTTGGGCGGGCTCGTCGAACCAGGCGTCTTCACAGATGAGCACGCCCACCCTCCAGCCATCGGCGTCCACCACCAGGGGCGGCAGCCCCACCTCGCGACCGCTGACGAAGTAGCGGCGCTCGTCGAAGACCTGGTAGTTGGGCAACTCGCGCTTGGCGTAGGTGGCCTGCACCTGCCCACCCTGGATGACGCTGGCGGCGTTGAGCAGGCGCGGCACGGCGTGCGAACGGCTGCGCACACCTTCGTCACGATGACGCTGCGGATGCCCGATGATCAGCGTCATGCCGCTCAGGTCGGCCAGGTCGGCAGCGAGCTGGGACAAAGCCGCTTCACAGGCGCTCAGGAAGGCAGGACGCAGCAGCAGGTCCTCAGGGGGGTAGCCGCACAGGGCCATTTCCGGCGTCACCACCAGGCGCGCGCCTTCGTCGTAGGCTTGGCGGGCGGCCTCGGTGATGAGGCGCGCGTTGCCGGCCAGGTCGCCGACAACAGGGTTGATTTGCAACAGGGCCGCGTGGAGCACGGGAGCGGCCTCAGGGGTCACAGCGTTCATGGACATGGATCAGGCAGACAGCGCACGAAGCGCACCAAGCGCACAGAGGCAAGACCGCATGGTACCGGCAGCCGGCCGGCTGGCGTGGCTCGACCACCCTTCGCAGGTGGATTCGCTCGATTGGGACGCGCTGGTGGAGGGCATCGAAGGCGGCACACCCTTCCTGCGGCATGGCTTCCTGCAAGCCATGGTCGACAGCGGCAGCGCCTGCGCCGACAACGGCTGGCAGCCGCGCTTTCTGGTCGTGCGCGATGACACGAGCCGCCTGATCGGCGCCTGTCCCGTCTTCCTGAAATCGCACTCCTATGGCGAGTACGTGTTCGATTGGGCCTGGGCCGATGCGCACGACCGTGCGCTGGCCCCGCACGGGCATCGCTATTTTCCCAAGCTGCTGTCGGCCTCGCCGTTCTCGCCGATCCCGGGGGTGAGGCTGCTCGTGCACCCTGCCCTCTCGGCCGACCAGCAAGCCACGGTGCGGCAGCAGATGCTGGCGGCGCTGAGCCAGGCTTGCGAAGACGAAGGCTGGTCCTCGGCCCACCTGCTGTTCGTGTCGTCGGATGAAGCCCGGCTGGCCGAAGAAGGTGGCTGGCTCGTGCGGCAAGGGGTGCAGTTCCATTGGCACAACCGCGAACCCGATCCCTACGCCAGCTTCGAGGACTTCCTTGCCAGCCTGCAGCGTGACAAGCGCAAGAAGGTGCAGCAAGAGCGGCGCAAGGTGCGCGAAGCCGGTGTCACCTTCGACGTGCTCGAAGGCGCGGCCATCACCGAAGGTGACTGGGACTTCTTTCATCGCTGCTACACCCGCACCTACCTCGAACATGGTCAACGGCCTTACCTCGATCGGGCCTTTTGGGCGCTGGCCAGCCAGGCCGGGCCCGAGCAATGGGTGATGTTCGTTGCCAGCTTGGGCGGTGAGCGCATCGCGGCATCGCTGCTGGCGGTGGACCCGCTCAACCGCCTGGCCTTCGGCCGCTACTGGGGTGCCTTGCAGACGGTGTCCTGCCTGCACTTCGAGGCCTGCTACCACCAGCCTCTGGCCTGGTGCATCGAGCGCGGCATGCGCCGCTTCGAAGGCGGCGCGCAAGGCGAACACAAGCTGGCGCGAGGCCTGCTGCCCAGCCCGACCCGATCGGTGCACTGGCTGCGCCACCCCGGTCTGCGCGAGGCCGTGGCCGATTTCTTGCATCGTGAATCGCAAGGCATCGGCCGCTACGTGGACGAGCTCGAGGAGAGGGCACCGTTCAAACCCTCTGGCGAGTCAGCGCAAGCAGGTGCAAGATCCTCCGAATAAATCAGGCTGAGACCCGCCATGCAAGCGCAAACAACGCCGGGGCACCGCACGCCCGGCCTGCCCACCATCCTCGACATCGAGGCCTCCGGCTTCGGTCCGGGCAGCTACCCCATCGAAGTCGGTTTTGTCACCAGCGAAGGCAAGGCATGGTGCAGCCTGATTCGCCCTGAGGCCGACTGGCTTCACTGGGACCAGGAGGCCGCCGCCATGCACGGCATCACCCGTGCGCACATCGAGCGGCACGGCCGCAGCGTGGGGGACATCGCCGCTGCGCTGAACGAGCGCCTGCGCGGCCAGACCGTCTATTCCGATGCCTGGGCCCACGACTACACCTGGCTCAACCGCATCTACGAGTCGGCCGATCGCTCCCCCAGTTTCAAGCTCGACAACCTGCGGGCCCTGCTCGACGACCAGCAGGCCGCCCACTGGCACGAGGTCAAGGCGACCGTGCTCGGCACGCTTGGCAGTCAGCGGCATCGGGCCAGCGCCGACGCACGCCTGCTGCAACAGACCTTCCTGGCTGTGCAGGCCTGGCGCACGGCAGAAGCCTGAGTCAAGGCTGAGTCAAGCTCAAAACAGCGCAAAAAAACCCCTGGACCGCTCAAGTCATCCAAAAGGGTGACCGAAATCCCCATCACTGTGTTTTCTCCAGTCGGGGTGTCCATGTCGTCGCTGATGTCTTCGGTGAGCATGGGGACGCCCACCAGCCCCTTTCATCCGGCCCACCGGGCCTCCGGGCTCGTGTCGCTGGCCTGCCTTGCCGCAGGGCTCGCGTTGACGTCCTCTCATCATGTGCCGGTCCAGGTGGCCGGCCTGTTCCTGGCCGGGGCCACCGGCTGGATGAGCTGGCGGGCCCATGCCCGCATGCGCCGGGCGCTTGACCTGGCCCACCACAACGAGGCCACCTGGCAGGCCTGCCTGCAAGGCAGCCAGGACGCCGTCATGGTGCTGGAGCGCCGAAATGACATGATGGGCCGGTTCATGGGCTACACGGTCGTGCAGGCCAACCACCAGGCCCATCGGCTTTTCCGCACCGATGGGATGCCGTTGGTCGGTCAGTTGCTCAAGGACGTGGTGCCCGAGGGCGAACATGGCAATTTCCACCAACGGGTCAGGCTCGCCGCCGAATCGGGCCAGGCGCAGGTAGACGAGCACGCCAGCCCATCGCCCGAGCGAAACAGCCGCCAGCGCTGGCTGCACCACCAGATCATCCCGCTGCCCTCGGGCATGGCGCTGATCTCGCGCGACACCACCGAAGTGCACGAATCCATGCAGGCTTTGCGAGAGCAGGAAACCTTCTACCGCAGCGCGGTCGACAGCTTGCCGATGGCGCTCTACGCCCGCAGCGCACGCGCCCACAACAAGGGACGCTACATCGTCTGGAACCGACAAGCCTCGGACATCATGCAGATGCCGGCCGAACAGGTGCTGGGCCGCCGGGCCAGCGACGTGATGCCGGCCGAGATCGCGCAGCGCGGCGACGCGCAGGACCAGCAGGTGCTGGACGACCCTCGCACGCACTTCTTCCCCAACCTGGTCTTTCGCACCCCGCAAGGCGAGCGACTGATCGACCTGATCAAGGCCCCGGTCTATGGCGTCGATGGTCAGCTCGACCACATCCTGTCGATCGCCACCGACGTGACCGAGAGCCGCCGCGCCGCCGAGCAGCTCAAGCTGGCCTCGCGCGTGATGGAGGAGACCGCCGACGCGGTGGTCGTCAGCGATGCCCTCGACCGCATCGTCATGGTCAACCCCGCTTTCCTCAAGATGATGGGACTGAGCCGCGCGGCGGTGATCGGCCAGAGTGCCGAACTGTTGGGCATGCCCCCGCTGCGCGAAAGCCACCTGCCAGGCATCGAGGACGCCCTGAAAAGCGGGCGCCGCTGGACAGGCGAATGCGCCCTCGTCGGCATCGAAGGCCGCTCGCTGGAAACCTGGCTGACCGTCACCACCCTTCGCGGCGACGACCAGCGCCTGTCGCAGCACATCCGCGTGCTGACCGACATCTCCGTGCTCAAAGCACAGCAACGCGAGCTGGCGGAACAGGCTCGCCGCGACAGCCTGACCGGGTTGCCCAACCGCCGCGTGTTCGGCGAACGCCTGCGTCAGGGCATGGCCCGCGCACGACGTCAGCCGCAGACGCTTGCCGTCATGTTCATCGACCTTGACGGGTTCAAGGCCATCAACGATCGACTCGGCCATGCCGCGGGCGACCGCCTGCTCATCGAAGTGGCCACGCGGCTGGAATCATCGGTGCGCGACACCGACTGCGTCTGCCGCCTCGCGGGTGACGAGTTCACCGTGATCCTCGAGGGCGCCGGTCACCCGACCGAAGTGCACCGCATCGGCCAGCGCATCCTGGACCGACTTGGCCAGCCCTGCGTGATCGGCAATGAAACCGTTTGGCCAGGCGCCAGCGTGGGTGCGGCGCTGTTCGAGGCGCAGGACACCCACGACAGCCTGTGTCAGCGCGCCGACGCGGCGATGTACACCGCCAAGCGTGCCGGCAAAGCCCGCTTCGTCCTCGCGGAGGACGAGATGGCACCGCATCACCCCCCATCGGTGCAACAGGCCTGCGCCTGAGGGACCTGCTCCCCGCGATCGAGGGGCGCACCACAACGGTGCCAGGCATCCGCCATCCGGATCACCCTGGTATAAACACCGAGCCCCACCCGATGACCTGCTGGATGCAGGTTGTCGGCGTTTCGCCCAACCTTCCCTTTTGTCGCGCATGCAGCCTCACGACCGCCCCGCTTCCCATCAAGCCGCCTCCACCAGCGGGGCGACCAGCGGACCTGCAGGGGCTCAGCGCCAGCGCGTCGTCATCATCGGCTGCGGCTTCGGTGGCCTCGAAGCCGCCAAGGCCCTGGAGCACGCCAACGTGGACGTGGTGGTGGTCGATCGCACCAACCACCACCTCTTCCAGCCACTGCTCTACCAGGTGGCCACCGCCGGTCTGCCCGCGCCCGCCATTGCCGCGCCCATCCGCCACGTGCTGCGCAAGCAGATCGCCCAGGGCCACCTGACGGTGTTGATGGGCGAAGTCACGTCCATCGACACGGCCTCTTCCTGCGTGGTGCTCGATGGCGGCGAGCACCTGCACTACGACCAATTGATCGTGGCCGCCGGCGCCACGCACAGCTACTTCGGCCGCGACGACTGGGCCAAGTACGCACCCGGCCTCAAGACCCTGGGCGACGCCTTCACCATCCGCCGCCGCGTGCTCACCGCTTTCGAGCAGGCCGAGCGCGAACCCGACCCCGAAAAGCGCGTGCCCTGGCTGACGTTCGCCGTCGTCGGCGCAGGTCCCACCGGGGTCGAGATGGCCGGCACCATGGCCGAGATCGCCCAGCACACGCTGAGCGCCGAGTTCCGCCGCATCGATTCACGCGACGCCCGCGTCATCCTGCTCGAAGGCGCACCGCGCGTGCTGGGCACCTTCACCGAAGACCTGTCGCAGCGCGCCAAGGAACAGCTCGAAGGCCTGGGCGCCGAGGTGCTGCCGGGCGCCAAGGTGACCAACATCACCGCCTTCGGCATCCACTACGACGTGGCCGAGAAGCAGCCCGACGGCAGCAGCCGCAACGTCTCGCACTTCCTGCCCACCCGCACCGTGATCTGGGCCGCAGGCGTGGCCGCTTCACCGCTGGGCAAGGCCCTGGCCAAGAGCACCGGCTGCGAGCTCGACCGCGCCGGCCGCGTCGTGGTGCAGCCCGACCTGACCATCCCTGGCCACCCCAACATCCACGTCGTGGGCGACCTGGCCAGCGCCAAGAGCTACCTCGACCCGCACAACCCCACGCCCGTGCCGGGCGTGAGCCCCGGCGCCAAGCAGATGGGACGCAAGGCCGCCTTCAACATCATGCGGCGCATGAAGGGCCTGGAGCCGCAGGCTTTCCGCTACTTTGACTACGGCTCGCTGGCCACCATCGGCAAGCGCGCGGCCGTGGCCATGATCGACCTGCCCTTCACGAAAAAACAGGTGCGCTTCAGCGGCTTCGCGGCCTGGCTGTTCTGGCTCTTCGTGCACGTGTACTTCCTGATCGGTTTCCGCAACCGCATGGTCGTGATGATGGACTGGGCCTGGGCCTACTTCACCTCGCAGCGCCACGCCCGCGTCTTCCCCGACCCGCACGCGCTGGAGCCACACAAGGTGCTGGTGAGCTTGGCCGATGCACGTGCGACGCCTGGGGTCAAACCGGCCCCGGCCGCTGCACCGGCGCCGGGCCAAGTCGGCTGAGTCGCCACGGCGACCAATGGGTGACCGCGGGCGTGGCAACATCGGAGCCTGAACGCCTGACGCACCAGGCCCCGAGCAGGATCCCACCCGTGAACGCCCCGACCAACGCCGCCCTCGCCTCGCCCATCCCGGCTCGCCTGGCCACCCTGCGCGCCCGCATGGCCACACAAGGCTGGCAGGCCGTGCTGCTGCCCAGCAGCGACCCGCACCTGTCCGAATACCTGCCCGAGCGCTGGCAGGGCCGTGCCCACTTCAGCGGCTTCACCGGTTCGTCGGGCACGCTGCTGGTGGCCGCCGAGCGCGCCGCCGTGTTCACCGACAGCCGCTACTGGACCCAGGCCGAGGCCGAGCTCGCCGGCTCGGGCGTGGACCTGGTCAAGCTCGATGGCGCCTTCAACCCGGCGTGCGTCGAATGGCTGCAGGCACTGAGCCTCAAGGTCAATGCGGGTGATGCCCTCACGCTGGCCACCGACGGCGCCGTCATGGGCCTGGCCCAGACGCAGCAGCTGCAATCGGCCCTGAAAGACGCCGGCTGGCGCCTGCACACCCAGGGCGACGTTCTGGAGGGCGCCTGGCCCGAGCGCCCTGGCCTGCCCGCCGCCCCGGTGTACGAACACCTGCCGCCACACGCCGCGACCTCGCGCGCCGACAAGCTCGCCCACGTGCGCCAGGCCCTGGCAGAGCGCGGCGCCACCCACCACTGGATCGCCACGCTGGACGACCTGGCCTGGCTGCTGAACCTGCGCGGTGCGGACGTCGAATACAACCCCGTCTTCCTGGCTCACCTGCTGGTTTCGCCCGACGGCGCCGAGCTCTTCGTGGGCGAGGGCAAGGTCGATTCGGCCCTGGCCGCGCGACTGGCCGCCGATGGCGTGCGCTGCCGCCCCTATGACCAGGCCCTGCCCGCGCTGGCCCAGTTGCCCGCCAGCGCCGTGCTGTGGCTCGACCCCAAACGCACCACCTGGGGCCTGCGCGAAGCCGTGCCCGAGGGCGTGCGCGTGATCGAGGCCATCAACCCCAGCACCGTCGCCAAGTCCCGCAAGACACACGCCGAGGCCGCACACATCCGCGAAGCCATGGAACGCGACGGCGCTGCCATGTGCGCCTTCTACGCCTGGCTGGAACAGGCCCTGGGCCGCGAACACGTCAGCGAGCTCACCATCGACGAGCGCATGACCGCCGAGCGCGCCAAGCAGCCGGGCTACGTTTCGCTGAGCTTTCCGACCATCGCCGGCTTCAACGCCAACGGCGCCCTACCCCACTACCGCGCCACGCCCGAGGCCTTCTCGGCGATCAGCACGCCGCAGGGCCTGGTGGCCGAGGGCCTGCTGCTGATCGACTCGGGTGCGCAGTACCTGGGCGGCACCACCGACATCACGCGCGTGTGGGCCATCGGCAACCCCACCGCCGCGCAAAAGCGCGACTTCACCCTGGTGCTCAAGGGCACATTGGGCCTGTCGCGCACGCGCTTTCCACTGGGCACGCTCGCACCCATGCTCGACGCCATCGCGCGCGCGCCGCTTTGGGCCGAGGGGCTGGATTTCGGCCATGGCACCGGCCACGGCGTGGGCTACTTCCTCAACGTGCACGAGGGCCCGCAGTCCATCTCCAAGGCCATGCCCAATCCCGACATGGCCATGCACCCTGGCATGATCACCTCCATCGAGCCTGGGCTGTACCGGCCGGGCCAATGGGGCATCCGCATCGAGAACCTGGTGCTCAACGTGCCCGTGGCACCTGCCGTGCCCGATGCCGAACCCGGTGCGCCGGAACATGGCAGCTACCTGGCCTTCGAAACGCTGAGCCTGTGCCCGATCGACACCCGCTGCATCGACCTGACCCTGATGCGCCCCGATGAAATCGACTGGCTCAACGCCTACCACGCCGAAGTGCGCCGGCGCCTGTCGCCCATCGTGAGCGGCAAGGCCTTGCGCTGGCTGACCTTGCGCACCGAGCCGATCTGATCGCTCACCAACTGCTCAGACGCAGCCCGCCAGCCGCTCCACATCGGGGATGACGATCTCGCGCCGGTTCACCGCGATCAGGCCGCGAGACTGCAGGTCGTGCAGGATGCGCGAAAAGTGTTCAGGCGTGACCGACAACAGCGAGGCGATCGTGCCCTTGCTGGCCGGCAAGGACACCGTGCACGCCGAAGTGGCCGCCTGCGGGCTGGTGCGCAGCAGGTAGCTCACGACCCGTTGCGCTGCCGTGTGCAAGGTCACGGCCTCGATGTCGCGCACCAGGCGGTTGACGCGGCCAGAAACCTCGGCCAACAGGCGCACCGCCAGTTTGGGGTCGGCCTGCAACTCGGCCAGCAACTGCGCGCGAGGCAGCAGCAGCAGGTGTGCCTCGGTGAGCGCGGCAGCGTGGCTGACCTGGCGCATCACCCCACCACCCTGCCCGGCCACATCGGCCAGCAGCAGCGAGCCGCCGATGCAGGCCGGCGCCGACACCACCTCGATGACCTTTTCCTGTCCGTTGTCCGCGCGGGCGTAGACCTTGATCTGCCCCTTGGTGAGCACATGAAGGCCCTCGCTGACATCGCCGGAGTGGAACAGGTCATCGCCCCGCACCAGGTGGACACGCCGAGCCGAGGCGGCCAGGCGCGCCAGCGTCGGCTCGGGGGCGTCGCGAAACAGGTTCAGCCCGCGCAGAAAATGCCCTGCATCAAACGGGGCGGATGGCATGTCATGCTCCTTGGGGGTTCTCCACGCCTTGGATTCTGAAAAAACCCGCCCGCCACAGACTTGATGCCGCGCAAGGATTGACCGCCTGCCCCACCAGACCATCGCCCGCACTCGGGGGGAACCGCCGATACCCCCGGGGCAACCCTGATGCCTCAGAACATTACAAGAACTAGCATTAGCAACAGTTGAATGTCATGAAAATGCTCCCGACGCCCAAAAACCTCATCCTCAACCTGCTGCTCGCCGCGGGCGGTGAACCGCTGAGCGCCAGCGACGCCGTGGCCTCCTGCCAGCTCTTCGGCATCCGAGAAAACAGCGTGCGCGTGGCGCTGGTGCGCCTCAACACGGCCGGCCTCATCGAGTCGGTGGGCCGTGGCGCTTACCGGCTCGGGCCCCAGGCGGCCACGCTGGCAGCGGACGTGGCCAGCTGGCGCCATGCCGAGCAGCGCGTCTGCGAATGGGATGGCGGCTGGCTGATGGTCAGCACGGCCGGGCTGCGCCGCAGCGACCGGGCCGCCTTGCGTCTGCGCGAACGCGCCCTCGCACTCGCCGGCTTCCAGACCCTGGCACCCGAGTTGCACATCCGCCCCGACAACCTGGTCGGCCATGCCGAAGGCGCCCGACACCGCCTTGCGCAGCTGGGCCTGGACGCAGATGCCCACGTCTTCGTGGCCCGTGACCTGGCCCCCGATCTGGACCAGCGCGCCCGCCAGCTCTGGGCCGACAAACAGCTGGACCAAAGCTACGCCCGAACCCGTCAGAAGCTTGACGCCTGGCTGCAAGGCGCTGACCGGCTCGACCTCGAAACCGCCGCCCGCGAAAGCTATGTGCTGGGCAACGAGGCCATCCGTCAGCTCGTCTTCGACCCGCTGCTGCCCCACCCACTGGTTGACGTCGAAGCCCGCCACGGGTTCCTGCAGGCCGTCATCGACTTCGATGCCACTGGCCACCGCATCTGGCAGCGCCTGCTGCCCTCGCTGCGCGGTGGTGCGACCGATCCCTTGCCAACCCCGACCGGTGCCCAGCCACCAGACCGACGCTGGTCCCATTGACCTTTTTGCCGCGACGCGACATCGCGGCCGGACTGCCCCATGCGTGCCCCCACCTCTGCGAACGATCCTCGCCTTGCCCAGACCGCTGACGCCCAGGTTGACAGCGCCACGCCCACGGAGCTGCCGCCTGTCACGCGTCGCAAGCTCAAGGAGTTGTTCACCCGTGAGCAACTGGCCGTCCTCACCGAGCGCTCCGACTGGCGCGGCGCCTGGGCCATTGCCTCCACCTGGGGCGTGATCGCCGGGGCCTTTGCGCTGCTGGCATGGTGGCCCAACGTGTTCACCTTCTTGCTGGCCAGCGTCGTCATCGCCGGGCGCCAGTTGTGCCTGGCCATCCTGCAGCACGAAGGCTCGCACGGCACGCTGTTCAAGAACCGGTGGGCCAACGACGTGCTCACCGACTGGTTGTGCGCTCGCCCCATCTGGCAGAACCTGCCCAAGTACAAGGTGCATCACTTCGGACACCACACTCGCACCGGCACGCTCGATGACCCGGACATCACCCTGCACGCCGACTACCCCGTGACCCGCGCTTCGCTGGTGCGCAAGGTGCTGCGTGACCTCTCAGGCCTGACGGGGCTGAAGTTGCTCTATGGCCTGTTCATGATGGAAGCAGGTGTCTTCAAGTGGACGGTGGCCAACCACATCGAGCGCCTGCCGCAGGAGGGCCGCACCTGGGCCGAACGCATCGCCACCACGGCGCGGAACATGGCCCCCGTCGTGCTGACCAACCTGGTGCTGTGGGCCATGCTGGCCGCCACGGGCCACGCCTGGCTGTACTGGGCCTGGGTGGTGGCCTACCTCAACGTGCTGCCGCTGTTCGTGCGCATCCGCTCCATCGCCGAGCACGGCTGCCTGCCCCGCACCCCCGACATGTTCCTCAACACCCGCACCACGAAGGCGGGCTGGCTGGCCCGCATGACGGTGGCGCCGGTGCACGTGAACCACCACATGGAACACCACGTGATGGCCTCGGTGCCTTATTACCGGTTGCCGCTGATGCACAAATGGCTGCGCGAGCAAGCCGGTGTGCCCGAAGCGCCCACCTACCTGCAGGTGCTCAGGCTCGCCAGCAGCGGTCAGGTCCAGCCAACTCGGGGTTGAGGGGCTGAAACCCTGCGCGGCGCGTCAGCCCATCACGACCGGGCCACCCTTGGCCAGCGCACGCTGGTAGGCCGGGCGGCTTTCCATGCGCTTGGCATAAGCGACCAGGTTCGGGTGCTTCGCTACCGCGTCCGAGCGCGCCAGCAAGGCCGACACAGCGAAACTCATCTGGAAGTCGGCCAGGCTGATCTGATCGCCCGCGAACCAGGTGTGACGCCCCAGGTGGTCTTCGATGAAGGCCAGCGAGGTGTTCACGTTCGGGTCGATCAGCTGCTTTTGCACACGCTTGCACAGCTCGCGCGCGATCGGCTTGACGAAAAAGGGCATCGGCTGCGTCGGGATCGTCATGAAGACCAGCTTCATGACCAGCCAGTTCATCAGCGAGCCTTCGGCAAAGTGCATCCAGAAACGCACCTGGCGGTGCTCTGGCGTGCCCACGGCCGGCACCAGGCGGGCGGCGTCACCCGGGGCCTGGCGGCCGTACTGCTCGACCAGGTACTCCAGGATGGCGCCCGACTCGGCGACGACTTCGCCGCGATCGGTGATGACGGGCGATTTGCCCAGGGGGTGGACCTGCTTGAGTTCGGGCGGGGCCAGTTTGGTCAGCGGGTGGCGCTTGTAGACCTTGAGCTCGTAAGGCTGACCGAGCTCTTCCAGCAGCCACAGGATCCGCTGTGACCGGGAGGTTTCCAAGTGATGGACGGTGATCATGTGCAAAGCATAACTTGCTGCAGTGCAACATGCACAACCGGGGTTACCTCGGGGTGATCCGTTCGGACGATGTTGGCGAGACGGATGTCGCGGTCGGCGCCACAGCGGCGACCTCTCCAAGGCCGCCTCCGGCCGACTGGTACAGCGTGATCAGGGCGTCCAGGCGGTTGAACCGGTTCAGCGCCAGGTTGTTTTCGGCCTGGCGGCGGGTTTCCTGGGCGTCCAGCCAGGTTTTCAGGGGCACCGCACCGGCGCGGTAGCGGGCCTCGGAGAGGCGCTCGCTGTCGCGGGCGGCGGTCACGGCGACCTGCAGGCGCTCGCCCTGTTGCTCGTAGCGCAGGCGTGAAGCCAGGGCGTTGTCCACCTCCGACAACGCCGTGTACCAACTCTGGCGGAAACCGCGCACGGCCAGCTCGTGATCGGTCTTGGAGATGTCGATGTTGCGCTGCACGTCGCGCCACTGCACAAAGGGCAGCAGCAGGCCGGCCCCCAGCGTGCCCACCGGGTCGGCCAGCACGCGGCTGAGCTCGGTGGAGCTGCCGCCCACGCTGCCGGTGAGGGTCAGCTTGGGGTAAGCCGCGGCGCGCGTGGCATCGACCTGGGCCAGGGTCTTGCGCAGGCGCAACTCGGCGGCGCGCAGGTCAGGTCGGCGGCTCAGGAGCTCGGCCGGCGCGCCAGCGGGCACCGTGGGCAGCGCCCCATCAGGCAGGCGCCTGGCCTCGTCCATCGCCACGCCCGGCGGGCCATCGAAGAGGATGGCCAGGGCATTGCGCGCCTGCGTGCGCTGCAGCAGGAACTGGGTGTGCGCGGCCTCTTGCGCGGCCAGCGACTGCGTGGCCTGCGCCACCTCCAGGCCCGAGACGGAGCCCTGCCCCTTTTGGGCCTGCACCAGCTCCAGGGTGCGCCGTGCGTAATCGATGCTTTGCTGGCTGGCCTCGACGCGTTGGTTCAGGTAGCCGACCTGCCAGTGCAGGCGCGCGGTCGTGCCCACCAGGGTCAGGGCCGCGGCCAGTCGGTCTTCTTCGGTGGCCTGGGCCTCCCAGTCGGCGGCGCTGCGCAAGGCCGCCACGCGCCCCCACAAATCGGCCTCCCAGCTCAGGCCGAGCGAGGCGCTGTTCAGGCGCGTCGTGTCGCCCCCATCGAGCGGTCGCGATGCCGTGGAGCTGCCTTGCAACGTCACCGTGGGCAACTGGTCGCTGGCCGCCTGGCCAGCCACGAGCTGGGCGCGGCGAACCTTCAGAGCGGCCTGCGCCAGGTCGTTGTTGCGCGCCAGGGCGTCGCGGATGAGCTGGTGCAGCGCCGGGTCATCGAAAGCCAGCCACCAGGGTGAGAGTTCGGGCGAGGGTTCGGCCGAGACCTGGGCATCGGCGCCCGCTTCGGCGGCAGACGGGTGAGCCGCCGGCACGGTCAGCGCGGGCCGCTCGTAGGTCGAGGTCGTCGCGCAGCCGGCCAGCACCGTCGCCGCCAGGATCAACGCACCCCAGGCCGTGGGGCGCAAGCGGCTCGGGGGCTGAATCGGTTGCTGGTTCGGGTTCGATGCAGGCATGCAGGCACTCAAAGGGTTCATGGACATGGGGCTGGCGGGCCTCACTGCCGGCTAAGGGCATCGACCGGGTCGAGCTGCGCCGCACGGCGCGCGGGCAGGAAGCCGAACACCACGCCGATCAGCGAGGACACGCCAAAGGCCGTCACGATGGAAGCGGTCGAATAGACCATGCTGAAGCCCGTGTTGAACTGATCGAAGAGCACGCCCAGGCCCAGGGCCAATGCGATGCCCAGGCCACCGCCGAGCAGGCACACCAGCACCGCCTCGATGAGGAACTGGCGCAGGATGTCGGACTGGCGCGCACCCACGGCCATGCGCACGCCGATCTCCTGCGTGCGCTCGGTGACCGACACCAGCATGATGTTCATCACCCCGATGCCGCCCACGATCAGCGATATCACGGCGATCGACGAGATCAGCAGCGTCAGCGTCTGCGTCGTGCTCTCGATGGTCTGGCGGATGCTGTCGCTGTTGCGCACGAAGAAATCCTTCGAGGCATGGCGCTGGGTCATCAGCTTGGTGATGCCCTGCTCGGCCGCTGCCGGGTTGGCGGTGTCGCTGATGCGCACGGTGATGTTGCGCAGGTGGTTCTGCCCCATCAGGCGCCGCATCGCGGTCGTGTAGGGCACCCACACATTGAGGTTGTCCGACATGTTGAAGCCGCTCTCGGACGGCGCCGTGACCCCGATGACGCGCACCGGCACGCTGCCCAGGAAGATGACCTGCCCCACCGGGTTCTCGCCATTGGGGAACAGCGCAGCCTGCGTGTTCGGGTCGATCACGGCCTCCTGCGTCTGGCGGCGCACGCTCTCGTCGTCGAAGGCCTGGCCCTGGGCGATGTCGTAGCCCTTGACGCGGAAGAACTGATCCCCCACACCCGTGACGTTGGCGGTGGCCTCGACGTTGCCGCGGCGCAAGGTCACGCTCGTGCTCACGCCGGGGGTGACGCTGTCGACGTAATTGAGCTGCGCCAGCGCACTCGCATCGGCCGGCACCAGCGTGCGGATGCGGCTGGCCTGGCGGTCGCCGAAGTTCTTGCCGGGGTAGATGTCGATCGTGTTGGTGCCCATCGCCGCGATGTCCTTGAGAACGCGCTGGCGCGAGCCCTCGCCCAGAGCCACCATCGACACCACCGAGGCGATGCCGATGATGATGCCCAGCATGGTCAGCAGCGTGCGCAGGCGGTGCCCGGCCATGGCGCGCAAGGCCATGGTGAAGGCCTCGCTGAGGCGGCCCCACAGCGCGCCCCATGACGCGTCGGGCTGCACGGCGGGGCGCGCCGCCGCGCGCCTGACCGGCTCGGCCCCTTCGGTGCGGCGGTCGGCGATGATGCGGCCGTCGGCCACCTCGATGATGCGCTGTGCGTTGGCTGCCACCTTGGCGTCGTGGGTCACGATGATGACCGTGTGGCCATCGGCGTGCAGCTCCTTGAGGATGCGCATGACCTCTTCACCGCTGACGCTGTCGAGCGCGCCGGTAGGCTCGTCGGCCAGGATGACGTCGCCGCCGTTCATCAGCGCCCGCGCGATCGACACGCGCTGCTGCTGGCCACCCGAGAGCTGGCCGGGGCGGTGATCGGCTCGGTCTTCGAGCCCCAGGCGCTTGAGCAAGGCCAGCGCGCGCTCGTGGCGGCGCGTCGG
>Ga0208492_1000980_pt1 | contig 20508 bp, 17 predicted proteins | sample Subbioar_CSW14AB_FD_184820 | JGI IMG/M metagenome (GOLD analysis project Ga0208492, IMG submission 184820) | Serpentinite rock and fluid subsurface biosphere microbial communities from McLaughlin Reserve, California, USA - CR12Mar_CSW14AB (SPAdes) | ecosystem: Environmental > Terrestrial > Deep... | reverse complement strand
CCTGGATGGGAGCGTTGGCGGCGACGAGGCACCGCTCTGCAGCGGCAGATCATCTCGACCTCCTTGTCTCCGCGGCTCCGTGGTGAAATTTTCTCGCTCTCTCAGTCGTCGTCGTCGTCGGCCGGCTTCTTCTTCTTCGGCTTCTTCTTGGCGCCGGACTCCTCGTCGAGGTCGATGTCCTTCAGCAAGTCGATGCGCATCGCGTACTTGTAGACGGACTGCTTGTTCGACTCGAGCAAGCCGCCCGCGTTGATCGCGACCACCTTGCCCTCGGAGTCGAAGATTGGCGAGCCGCTCGTCCCGGGGGTCGTCTGACCTTCGTGTTGGATGAGCCACGCATCGGAGAACGACTCCGCCTTCTGCCCCGCCGCGTCGGTGACGCGACCGACGTGACTGAACATGAAGACGGCGACCGGTGAGGCCTCGTCCATCGTTCGGCCGGGAAAGCCGATGACGAACAGCGCGTCGCCAGGGCCAATCTTCTCGAGTCCCTGGCGATCAGAGACCCTCACCACGCCGGGGGCGTCGTCCTCCTCGAGCGTGAACAGCCCGACGTCCGGCGTGATGCTCATCCCGTTGTGTCGGTACTTGGGGTGACCGTCGTGCCGCGCGACCTTGAACATCTTCGGGTCGCTGCCGCCCTTGTTCGACTCGTTGAGGTGCGCCCAGATGTCGGCGCCCTTGTCTTCGAAGTCCTCGGCGGCCTTGACGCAGTGGGCGTTCGACGCGAGGAGGCGGGGCTTGATCGCGAACGCGGTGCAAAAGCCGCCCTTCTCGTATTTCTTTCCGTGGTGCGCGACGAGCATGAACAACGCGCTCTTGTTGTCGTCGTAGATGCGACGACCGACGTTGCCGTCCTGCCCTTTGAGACCCGCGAGCTTCTTCTCGAGCTCCTTGCGCTTCGGGTCGTTCATCGCGAGCTTCTCGAGCTCCTTGCGCAGATCGGCCGGGTCCTCCGCGGGACGCACGGCGACGTAGACCGCGGTGCTTCCGCTCGCGAGCACGAGCAGCACCAGCACCGCGATGATCACCTTGAGCGTTCCGGTGGCCTTCTTCGTCTCCTTCTCGACCATCGCCTTGATTTCGATGGTCGATTTTCCGCGCTTCTGCTGTTGCTGGAGCATCGCTCCGACGTGCGCGAGCAGCGTCTGCTGGCCCATCTTCGCGGGGGCATGCGGAGCGGGTGGAGGAAGCGGCGGAATCCCTGGCGGGGCCTCCATCAACGAGGGAGCGGGCTGCGTGTACACCTGCTGCGCGTGCCCGTAGGCGGCCGGCGCTGCCTGGGTGCCTCCATGCATGGCCGGCTGGGTGTAGACGCCGGGTTGCGCGAAGCCGCCTTGCTGCAGGATTTCGATCTGGACCCGCGGGCCCTGGGGGCCGAGCTGGAACTGATCCGACACCGCGAGTCGATGCTGCTGGATGCGGCGCATGCCCTCGTGGGGCAGAAACACACCGTTGCGGCTACCAAGGTCGACGAGCACGAACCCACCGGCATCCGCGCGGATCTCGGCGTGGTGGGCTGATGCGTCGAGGTCGACGTTGGGGTCGAACGCGAGGTCGTTGTCGGGCGCGCGACCGATTCGCACGACGGGGCGCGTGATCTCGAGACGTGCTCCCGCACGCGCACCCGACAGCACCGTGAACCGGAGCATGGCGACAGAGCTTAGCCCGGAAGCGACGACCAAACGCTCGACTCAGGGAGGAAGCTTGCCGCCGACGAGCGCATACACACCGACCACGAGCAGACCGATCGCCAGCACTGCAGCGATCCAGATCCAAGGCGACGTTCCGGAGGAGGGCAGGCCGGCTGCGCGGAGCTCCACGTCGGAATGGGGACCGTTGCCACCGGCGGGAGCGGGAGCGGGAGCTGCTCCCTCGTCGGGCCGTCGGAGTTGCGCCATGAGCTCGGCGTTGACTCCGCCGACCTGGGTCGCACCGAGCTTGTGGCCCACCGCCGCCCCCGCCGGCGGGGCGGAGCGAGAGGCCTCACCCGTTGCCGTGGGGGCCACCTGAGGGGGGGGCGCCGCCGCGGGGTTCGGATCCAAGGGTGGATACTGCGTCGTGTCTTCGGTCTGGAAGACGTACTTGGTGTACTTCGCCGGGTCGTCCGCGCCCGGCGCGGGAGGACCTTCGAACTTGGCGACGATGACCGTGATGTTGTCGTGGCCGCCGGCTTCGTTGGCCTTGTCCGTGAGGACCTTGCAGACGTCGATCGGCTCGGGATGCCCGAGCAGCGCCTGCCTCAGCTCCTCCGCGCGGACCATGCCCGAGAGGCCATCCGAACACAGGAGCAGCGTGTCGCCGGCGCGGAGCTTCACGTAGGTGAGGTCGACCTGCACGCTGTCGGCGGTGCCGAGCGCCTGCAGGATGATGTTCGAATGCTCGAAGTTCTCGGCCTCTTCTTCGGTGAGCTGGCCGGCCTCGATCAGCTGGTTCACCAGCGACTGATCGCGGGTGACGAGGTTGAGCTGATCGCCGCGCAGGAGGTAACCGCGCGAATCGCCCACCTGCGCGAGGAAGAGGTGATCGTCGACCAGGGCGGCCGCGGTCGCGGTGGTGCCCATCCCGCGACGGTTCCGATCGAGCTTCGCCTCGGCGAAGATGCGCATGCCCGCGACCTCGACGGCGCGCACGAGGCGCCGCGCGAACTCGTCACGGTGACGAGGCGGACCGCCGGCCTGCATCTGCTCGTAGATGATGTCGACGGCGAGCTTGCTCGCCACCTCGCCAGCCGCAGCGCCACCCATGCCGTCGCAGACGGCGAACAGGGTGCCGTTCGTACCGACGACGTGTGTGCGGATGTTCTCCATCAGCCCGCGCGACCCCTGCGTCAGGTCGGCGACGAGGAAGTTGTCCTCGTTGTGCTCGCGGATGCGGCCGACGTCCGTGCGGCCGAAGAGGCGTACGCGGATCTTGCCCTCCTCGAGCGGGAGTTGGACCGGGACCTGCGCGGCCGGGACGGTGGGCGCAGAGGGGGGCACGGGCTCGATGCCGAGAGGCATGGTCTGCACGCGCTGCTCGCCTTCAGGCGTCGTCACGTTGGCTCCGGGCTCGCCAGCCTTCGAGTTCATGCGGCGCCCAGCGCCGGAACGTCGACGCGGAAGAGGTGATGGCCGATGCGGAACTGGTCACCGTCGCGCAGCACGTGCTCGCCGTGGATCTGCACGAAGGTGCCATTGGACGACCCGAGATCGTGGAGCTGATACCCCGATCCCTCGCGACGCACGGCCGCATGGCGTCGCGACATGAAGACGTCCTCTGGATAAGCACGGTCTCCTGATTCTCGTCCGAGCACGAGCTCGTCGCGCACGACGTAGAGTACGTCGCGAACCAAGCCTTCAACGGTGCGCTGCAGCAGTCGCGCGCGGGATGCTGGCGCGGGTGAACCGAACAGGAGCACTCCGTGCTGCATGGCCGGACCCCGTGCCCCCTCGAGTTCGGTCACGGCCTCGAATCTTAGCACCTGCTGGCCCAATAGAAGCAAGTCCCCGTGTGCGAGTGGGTGCGGGCTACGCAGGCGGACGAACACGCCGTTGACCGAACCGAGGTCGACGAGGACCAGCGCCGGGGGGGCGTTCGGGTCGCCGTTGGCGCGCAGCGTGATGCGCGCGTGCCTCGGCGACAGATACGGATCGTCGGCCAGCAGGATGTTCCCTTCGGTCCGCCCGATGTCCGTCAGTTCGGCGGTGATGGGGTGCTGCGCGCCCTCGCTGCCGTCCTTGGCGATGCGCACGAGCCGGGCTCGTACGATTGGATCGCCGATGCCGTGGAGCGGACGCGTCGGTCCTTGCGGCGCGGCGTGCATGTCGATCTGCGGCGCGAGCTGCGGTGCGAGCTGCGGCGTGTGCGGCATTGCCGACGGCGCCGCCAGATCAGGGCGGGGGATCTCGGGCCGGGGGATCGCGGCAGGGTGCGGGCTGGACGGCGGCTCGGCGGAGAGTCGTGCCCCACAGAACTTGCAGAAGTCCGCCCCCGGATCGGCAACACCGCGGCAGCGACTGCAGACCACGGCTGCCGGGGGCGTGGCGGGCGCCGCCACGGGCGCGGGCTTCGGCGGCGCGCTCATCGCGAAGCCGCAGGAGTGGCAGAAGCGGTTCGCCTCGGGATTGACCTCGCCGCAGCGCGGGCACGTGTGCGCTGCCGGCGTCGGGCCGGTGGCGACCTGATCGCTGCGTAGCGTCGAGATCTGCACGTTCGGCGGCGCCGGCGGCGGACCGAGCGGAGCCACCGCGATGTGCGGGATGAGACCGGCTGCCGCAGCCAGCTCCGGCGTCGGCGTCGGTGCGGCCACGCGAGGGGCGGGCGCACGGAGGCTCATGCCGCAGTCACGGCAGTAGGCGATTCCGTTTGGATTTTCGCATCCGCAATGGGCGCAGATCACGAGGCCGATATGGGAGCCGCTAGCGCGACAAAAGTCGAGCCCCTTCCGGAGCTACAGTGGTTCGTGGAGCTCGAGGCCCAGTTGCAGCCCGAGGAGGTGAACGAGTCCAGCCGGACGGTGCTGGAACGCGGGATCGTCGAATGCACGGAAATAGATGGCCCGATACGACACGAGAAAGGACATCGAGAGCTTGACGCCGAGGTCCCATTCCGCGCCGAAGAATCCGTGGCCTGCCGCGCCGATGGTTGCGATGGTCCAATTGTCGCCGTAGGTGGCGACGCCGGCGCCGAGACCCACGAGCCCGTTGATCGAGTCGCCGATCGTCCAACCGTGCGGGCGCAGCCGCCACTCGCCGCGGAGCTGCTGGAGCACGCCGCGTTGGTAGATGTTGTTCGAGTCGTGGAAGCTCGCTTCGTAGACGGCGCCCAGCGAGTAGCTCTGCGCGCGGAACGAGCCGCTGAAGGAGAGCCCTCCACCAGCGCCGAGGATGCACAGCTCGCGCGCACCCTTGGGGCAAACGCCACCGGGGGCGAGGAGCGACTCGCTGTGGAAGGAGAATCCATAGCTCAGGTACCGGCCGGTGGAGGGGAATGGGTCGAGCCCCGCCCGCGTGTCGCCTGCGGCCTCGCCGGCCCACGGAACGGGAACGCTCGAGGAGGCGCTGGCGCTGGCGCTGGCACTGGCCGATGGGGCGACGGGGGAGGCCGGCTCCGTGGTGGGATCGCCGCTACGTGCGAACGTTGCGTGCAGCGCCACGGCCCCTGCGAAGGCCAACGCGGTCGCGCCGCGCGCCCCAATGCGCGCCCTGCGGACCGCTGCGCGATGTGCCACCGCCCGAGACGCTACTGCGTCGCGCGCGGCGTGCAACACCCACACCTCGATCCCGCACATCCCGACACTGCAAAAGTCCGACAGTCGACGATGATCGTGGTGTGTGCGCGACCCGCTTGTTGACAGCGCGGAGATGGGTAGGCTAGCTCCCGCTTTCGCATGGAGATCTTCCTCGACAAAAGGGCCGTCCGGCAGATCCGCCTTTCCGCGACCGACGCGGTCGAGGAAGGTGATACCGAGTCGCTGCGCGAAGACATCCTCGAGGCCTTCACCGAGGATCAGGTCGAGGAAATCGAGCGCCGTCTCGACAACGGCGATTTCTTCGAGTTCCTCACCGACACCCTCATGGAGTGGAGCGGCGACGACGTCGACGAGCTCTTCGAGCTCCTCGAGACGCAACTCGGCGAGGTCGGCATCGACCTCAAGTACGAGTCCGCTACCGAAGAGGACGAAGAGGAAGACGACGTCGACGACGGGGATGAGGACGAGGACGAGGACGAGGAAGAAGAAGAAGAAGAGGACGACGCTCTCTGAGCGTGGGTCGGCGCCGGGGTCTCAAGAGCCGTCGGAGAATTGCCCCCGGACTAAAGTCCGGGGCACCGACAGCAAGACGAAGCCCTCCGGGCTGGCGAGGAACGGCTCCCCACAGCGAGCGCGGGCGACCGCGAGGCCGCATCCTACCGGCCAACAGGCGCCTGTAGTTGCGATCGGCGCGTGACTTCCGGGGGCGTGTCGGCGCGGACATGATTCGCGCACCAGCGACGTCCTGCTGCATGTTCATGTCGTCTTTGCCACCGTCGATCGGCGGCGGTCGCCTACTGCCGTACCTGCGCGATCAACGAGCCCGACCCGGCTCAGGCTTGTTCGAACGCGACTTCGAACAGAACGAAGCGACGCTGCCGACAACGAGGTCGTCGTCGACACGTAAATCCACCAGCCCGAAGGGCTTCGTCTTGCAGTCGGTGCCCCGGACTTCAGTCCGGGGGATTTTTCGACAGATCCTCACTCCTCGGCCGGCTCGTCCTTGACGCCCTTGGCGCGCTTCTCGGCTCGTTTCTTTCGCAGCGCCTCGGCCTTCGGGCCGACCGCCGCGCAGACCTGATCCGCAGAGCGCGCCCAGCGCGACTCCTCGAATTCGGCGAGGAGCTTCTCGGCGAGGGCGCATGCGTCCTTGCCGTCCCCCGCGTCGCTCGCGACCTTCGCCTCTTCGAAGAGCGAGCGGGCGCGCAGGATCGAGCTCAGGTGCTCGGCGTAGACCCGGTGGAAACTGGCCCGGGCGCTCTTCGGGTCTTTGAGCACGTCACGCTGGAGGACGCCGATGCGGAACTGCGCGGCGGCCATGCGCGGGCGGTTGTAACTGCCGTTGCCATAGCTCGGCTCGCGGGCAGCGAGCATGCGTTCGAGATCGGCGACGGCGGCCTTGGGCTCGCCCAGCTTCTCGTGCAGACGCGAGGCGTGCCAGAGGGAGTCGTCCCACAGGGCGCCTCGCGGGTACGGATATTGGTCGGCGCAGGCGAGGAACTGCGCCAGCGCAGCCTTCTCGTCGCCGAGAGCCTCTCGGCGGTGCGCGAGGTCGTAGCAGAGCTCCTCGCCGAGGCGGGTCTTCGCAACGTGGGGGAAGAGCTTCTCTTCCCAGGCCATCACGGCGGGCTTCCCTTCGGTCTCCTCGATGTGGTCGAGGATCGACTTCAACGCGCGCCGGGTGATCCCGTGCTCGGGGGAGCGCTCGAGGATCTTCTCGAGGTCGGCCCACCCACGCTTCTCCTCGCCGTTGCGCAGGCGCAAGCGCGCCGCGCGGAACGCCGAGCGGATCGCGCGTTCGCCGGGCGGGTCTTCCGCGGCGAGCGCGTCGAAGTGCTTCAGCGCACCTTGGACGTCCCCCGCGCGCTCGCGTGCGACAGCGGCGGCGTAGAGAGCCTCGTCGTGGTCGCGATCGCGCGAGGCGGTCTTCGCGGCCTGCTCATAGGCGTCGGCTGCCTCGACGAAGCGGCCCGCGGTGTAGGCCTTGTCGCCGCTCGCGTACGCGCGCACGAACGCGGTTCCCCCGGGCGGCCCGCACCCGACCAGCGCGAGACCGAGGACCAGCGGCGCGAGGTTGCGGGCGATCACCTGGCGAGCTCCACCGCGCGCACGAGGAGGCGCGCGCCTTCGAGCACCTGGGAGCGATCGACGTCGAGGTGGGTGACGGCGCGGATTCGGCGCGGGGCGCTCGCGCCCACCAGCAGCCCGAGCTCGCGGGCGCCTTCGACGATTCGCTCGGCCTCGCACGGGACGTCCACGTTGACGATGTTGGTCTCGACGGAGGCGAGATCGATGGAGACGCCCGGTGCGCTCGAGACCTGCTCGGCGAAGACACGTGCGTTGGCGTGGTCATCGGCGAGGCGCACCCGGTGGTGCGACAGCGCATGCAGACCTGCCGCCGCGAGGATGCCGACCTGCCGCATTCCGCCGCCGAGCATCTTGCGATTGCGATGCGCGCGCTTGATGAATGCGGCGTCGCCGCAGAGGACGCTGCCGACCGGCGCGCCGAGGCCCTTCGACAGGCAGACGGTGACCGAGTCGAACGGAGCTGCGCGTTCGGCGACGCTGGTGTGACTCGCGACGGCGGCGTTCCACAGGCGGGCGCCGTCGAGATGCGTGGCGAGCCCGCGCGCGCGGGCATGTTCGGCGACCTCACGCATGCGCGCGAGCGGCCAGACGCGACCGCCGGCGCGATTGTGCGTGTCCTCGACGGCGCAGAGCGAGCTGTGCGGATACCAGTAGGCGCTCGGCTTGATGGCCTCTTCGAGCGCGGCGACGTCGAAGAAGCCGCCCCGTCCGGCGATCACGAACTGCACGCCTGCGAGCGCCGCGCCGCCCCCAGACTCGTACCACACCGAGTGCGAGCCCTCGCCGACGATGACCTCGTCGCCAGGGCGGCAGTGGCCGAGAATCGCCAGTTGGTTGCCCATGGTCCCCGACGAGACGAACAGGCCGCGTTCCTTGCCGAGCATCCCCGCGACCTCGGCCTCGAGGCGCGCAACCGTGGGGTCTTCGCCGTAGACGTCGTCGCCGACTTCGGCGCGGGCCATGGCCTCGCGCATCGCGGCGGTGGGGCGGGTCACGGTGTCTGACCGCAGGTCGATCATGGCCAGGAAACCCTACCAGACTTACGCGACGCGGTGGGTCGGTGCGCGTCCGGTCAGCATCGCGACGATGGCGTCGCAGGCCAGCGCGGCCATCGCCTCGCGCGTCTGCGGGTCGGCACTGCCGACGTGGGGCGCGAGCACGACATTGGGCAGAGCGAGGAGGGCAGGGGAGACCTTCGGCTCGTCGACGTACACGTCGAGGCCGGCTGCGGCGAGGTGCCCATCGGCCAGGACCTCCGCCAGCGCCTGCTCGTCGACGAGCGCGCCCCGCGCAGTGTTCACCAGCACCGCGCCACGCTTCATCGAGAGGAGGCGGGCACGTGACATCAGGCCGCGGGTCTCGGGGCGCAGCGGCGCGTGCAGCGAAACCACGTCGGCGCGCGCGAGCAACTCCTCGAGAGGAACGTGCTGGGCACCGCTCGTGTCGTCCTCCGCGGCGCGCGGCGCGGCGTACAACACCGTCATGCCGAAGCCCATCGCACGGCGGGCGACGGCGCGGCCGATCCGACCGAGACCGACGACGCCGAGCACGGCGCCGTGGACCCGCGTGCCGAGGTAGAGGGTCGGGCCCCAGCCGCGGAAGCCGCCGGCGCGAACGATCCGATCGCCTTCGGTGATGCGGCGGCATGCATCGAGGATCAGGCCGAACGCGAGGTCGGCGGTCGCTTCGGTGAGCACCCCGGGCGTATTGGTCACGATGATCCCCCGCGCCCGACACGCGCCGAGGTCGACGTTGTCGATCCCGACAGCGTGGTTGGCGACCAGCCCGAGGCGCGGTGCCTGCGACAGGAGCACTTCGTCGATGCGCTGGGAAGGCATCGCGAGGAGGACATCGGCGCGTCCGATGCGCGCGAGCAGCTCTGCGCGGTCATAGCCGATCGGATCCTCGGCGATCTCGATCTCCGCGAGGCCGCGGACGCGCTCGAGCGCGTTTCCGACGAGCGGAGCGCCGACCAGCACCCGTTTGCTCACACAGCCCTCCCTTGGAGCAGGACGCGGAAGCTCGTACCTCCCTCGGGCGAACCATCGACCGTGATGGTCGCGTTGTGCGCGTCGACGATCTGCTTCACCACGGCCAGCCCGATCCCGACACCTTGCGAACGGGTGGTGACAAATGCGTCGAAGATGCGGCCGCGCATTTCGGCGGCGATGCCAGCGCCTCGGTCGATGACCTCGACGAACGGAACGTCGTGGTCGAGCCCGACGCGCACCGTCACCGCGAGGCCGGCGCCGCTCGCTTGGATCGCGTTGCGTACGAGGTTCCAGATGACCTGTCGAAGCTGTCCGGCGTCGGCGTTCACCGGCAGGGTGGCTGGCCCCTCGAAGCGGAGCGGCACGTCGTTCTCGGCTCGACCCCCCTTCTGGGCCAGGTCGATCACGTCGCGCGCGGTCTTCGCGAGGTCGACGACGGTGACGTTGGGAGGGCGTGGCCGCGCGAGGTCCATCATGTCACCCACGAGATCGTTGAGGCGAGCGACCTCGTGTCGCACGATCTCACAGAGCCGCCGTTCGTCCTCGCCAAGCCCGGGGGCCTCGCGGATGATTTCGATCGAGCCGGAGATCGAGCCGAGCGGGTTGCGGATCTCGTGGGCGAGGGCCGCGGCGATCTTGCCCAGCGCGGCGAGCTTTTCGGCGCGTTCGGCGCGTTCGGTGACGAGCGCGAGGCGGCCCGACTCGGTCTGCAACCTACGGGCGAGGTAGCCCGAGAGAAAGGCCACGAGGAGCAGCCCGAGCAGCGAGACGAGCGTCGGATAGAGGTAGACCTCGGGGCGCTGCACGAACGGCGGTTGGTCGACGGGCGCCGCCACCAGTCCGCCGGTGGCGCCAAACACCAGGGCCGTGAAGAGCGCGCCGCCGAGCGCGGCCGCGGCGATGGCACCAGGTAGCCCGAGCGTGACGGCCGCCAGCACGCAGGAGAGCCCGTAGAACGTCGTCGCGCCGCTGAGGGGCCCGCCCGACAGGTAGACGAGCACGGTCCAGATCAGTTGGTCGATGACGACCTGCACCCAAGCAAGCGTCCGCAGGCCGCGGCGAGTGCGCAGCCACACCGCATACAGCGCGGCGGCGCCGAATGCAGCCGCGAGGGTCAGCGCGACGATCCTCAGGCTCGACGGGTATCGCGCCGAGTCGCCCTGCAGGTAGAACGCGGCGATCGCCGTGAGCAGCGCGAGGTAGAGGAGCAGCCGCGCGAACGTCAGCCACGTCAGCCGCGTGACCTGCGTCGGGTCGAGCGTGGGACGGGTCGACGGCGCTGGCTCGTTCACCACGAGGGTGGGCCGCTCAGTCGGCCTTGATCTTGCCGGCGATGCTGAAGATCGGGAGGTACATGGCGACCATGACGGTTCCGACCATGCCGCCGATGAGGACCATCATGATCGGCTCGAGGAGCGAGGTCAGCGCGGCGACCGCGACGTCGACCTCTTCTTCGTAGAAGTCGGCGATCTTCGACAACATGGTGTCGAGGGCGCCGGTCTGCTCGCCGACGCCGAGCATCTGCACGACCATCGACGGGAAGACCTTCTTCTCCATCAACGGCTCGACCATGTTCTTGCCTTCGGCGATCTTCGCGCGGACGTGGAGGATGGCCTCCTCGACGATCACGTTGCCGGCCGTCTTCGCGACGACGTCGAGCGCGTCCATGATCGGAACACCCGACGAGAGCAGGGTGCCGAGCGTCCGGGTGAACCGCGCGACCGCGATCTTCTGGAACAGCGGGCCGAAGATCGGCAGCGACAGGAACATCCGATGGAAGAACTTCTTCCCCTTCGGCTGCTTGTAGATGTAGCTGACCGTGGCGATGGACGCGATCGTCGTCAGGACGATCCAGTGGAGGTTCCCGATGAAGCCCTTCGACAGGTCGATGACGATCTGCGTGATCTTCGGGAGACCCTCTTTGGACCCGAAGTCCTTGAACATGTTCTCGAAGGCCGGGATCACGAAGACCATCAGCACGGTCATGACGCCAGCGGCGATGATCGTGACGGCGATCGGATAGGTGAGGGCGCCCTTCACCTGGCGCATCAGCTTGACGCGCTTCTCGATGTACACCGCGAGGCGGTTGAGGATGGTGTCGAGGATGCCGCCGAGCTCACCGGCCTGCACGAGGTTGACGTAGAGCTCGTCGAAGATCTTCGGGTGCCTGCGGAGCGCGTCGGAGAAGGTCGAACCGCCTTCGACGGTGTTCTTGATGTCCTTCAGCGCTGCGGCGAAGATCTTGTTCTCGGTCTGGTTGCTCAGGATGTCGAGGCACTGCACGAGGGGCAGGCCTGCGTCGATCATCGTGGCGAACTGGCGCGTGAATTGAACGAGGTCCTTCGGCTCGACTCCGGAGCCGATGACGATGTTGAACTCTTTGGCCTTCTTCTTGACCTTGACCGGATTGAGTTGCTGTTGGCGCAGCCGGTTCTGGACGGTGACCTCGTTGTCGGCCTCCATCACGCCTTTGCGCACTTCGCCCGTGCGCGCGCGGGCTTCCCAAGCAAACTCCGCCATCCGGTTGAAGCGAGTCTAGCGGCCCGCGAGCGGAACGGTCAAAAGCCGCGCGGAGATTTCTTGGCTGCCCCCCACCCTGTCGCACACCCCGCATCCGTCGCGACGCTCGTCGCGCACGCCCGGCAGGAACCCGCGCTGGAGGCGCTGCTCCGCCGCGAGATCGCCGATCGCGGCGTCGCCGAGACGGCGGCGATCGCCTGGGCGCGGGGCGCAGCCGAGGGCGAAGGCATGCGCGTGGCTTGGGGGGAGATCGCACCAGGCGGGCAATGTGGTCCTTTGGTGTTCGACCTCGCGTCGGTCACCAAGCCGCTCACGGCGACGGTGATCGTCAAGGCGATCGCCGAACGAAGACTCTCGTGGACGACCCGCGTCGCGGACGTGCTCACGGAGCTCGAGGGCACGCCGGCGGCCGACGCCTCGATCGACGAGCTGCTCGCGCACCGCGCCGGGTTGCCTGCGTGGGGCGTGCTCTATCGGGACGACCCTTGGGCGCTGGCTTCGCCGTCCTCGGTTCCGCCCCTCGGGCCGCTCGTCCTCTCGGACATGCTCGCGCGCGCGGCGTCACGTCGTGGTGCGGCCGGAGGGGAGATCTACTCCGACATCGGGTACGTCCTGCTCGGCGAGATGGCCGCGCGTGCGACCGGTCGACCTCTCGCCCTGGGGTGGGCGGAGCTCGGTTGCGCCGATGCGCGGACGCGGCTCGCGGTCGAGCCCTCGGTGATCGAGCGAATGCCACCCACCGAGCGCATCGACTGGCGCGGGGAGGTCCGCGGTGAAGTGCATGACGAGAACGCTGCGATGTTGGAGCGCGCAGGCGGCTCACCCGGTCACGCCGGTGCGTTCGGCACCGCGCTCGACGTGGTCGGGTTCGCGGCGCGGTTCCTCGGCTCGCTGAACGAAGGACCGGGCGAGAGCCTTCTCCCGGCGGCGCTGGCGCAAGCGATGATCGAGCCGCTCGCGGGAGGAACGCACTCGCGGGGGTGGGATCTGCGCAGCGGCGCCTCGCCGTCGAGCGGCAGACACTTCGGACCGCGCACGTTCGGACATCTCGGCTTCACGGGGACGAGCGTTTGGATCGACCCCGACGCCTCCGCCGTCGCAGTGCTGCTGACGAATCGGACCTGGCCGACGCGCGACAACGTCGGAATCCGCGGCGCAAGACCGCGAGTGCACGACGCGCTGTGGGAGATCGAGCCCTGAGTGCAGTTCTCACGCGCGTCGATCCGGACGGGAGTCCCCTTCCCCCCGGCTTGAAAGCCGGGGCCCAATCGTGTGTTTCGATTGAAGCCCGCTCCCGCGGGCTCCTTCGCGCAGGTCTTCAGCTGAGTTGCGATTCGCCGCTAGGTCCACGCAAGGAGCCCGTAAGGGCTTCAAGCTGAAGACGCGCGCGTTCGTGCGATTCGCGAAGGGGCCCCGGCTTTTCAAGCCGGGGGGAACGGGCCCACCAGGAATCAACGCGGTCGAGAAGTGCTCTACTCTAGAGGCTCTCCCTCACATCGCTTCTTTCTTCTTCTTCGCGGAGGCGCTCGGCGCGGCGCTCGCGCTCGCGGCCGGCGCGGCCGACCCACCTGCCAGCTTCTTCTGCTCGGCGCGCGCGATCTCGTCGCGGTACCAGATGTCGACGCGGCCGTTGAAGTCGAGGTCGACGCCCATGCGCTCGAGGCGCCCGGTGACGTAGAACTCCCAGACGTCGACGTTGCCGTCGGCGTTGCGATCGCGCTCGATCCGCTTGAGCTTGCCGTCCTTGTAGTAGTGGAACTCGTCGGCTTTGCCCGAGAACTTAGAGTCGAAGGACTGCTTTGCGATGACGCCCTTCTCGTAGTTGATCCAGATGTCCGACTTGCCGTCGAAGTTCCTGTCGGCCTCTTCGCTCTCGAGAGCGCCGTTGTCGGCGAAGGTGCGGAGCAGGTCGAGGACGCCGTCGCGGTTGGTGTCGACCTCCATGCAGACCACGCGACCCTCGGTGGCCGTGCCGGAGCTGCCCTTGGAGTAGGCGATCACCTCGACCATGTCGGCTTTTCCGTGACCGGAGACGTCGTGATACGAGAGCTCGCGACCCGGCTTGCTCGTGTCGCAACGGGTTGCGTTCTTGAACTTGTCGCTCGAGATCGCGGCCGGCTTGGACTTCGAGACCGACGAGGCCTTCGTTCCGCCACACGCGGCGAGCGCCACCATCAGCGGCAACGATGCGAGAGTGAGCGCGGCGAGGAATCGATGCGGGCGGGCGGACGGCGTCGTCGAGGCGGTCATCACTTGCCCCCCTTCGGTTTCGGTTTGCCTGCGTCGGACCCGGCGTCGGTCGTGCCCGCGTCCGCGGACGGCACCTCGGCTTCGGGTTTCGGCGTCGTGGAGGTGGTCTTGGGTCCGGCGTCGCTCACGGGCGCAGACGCGGAGGGCTTTGCCGCTCCGAGCCCGCCGAGCGCGCCGCCTCCGACTCCGAGTTTCACCGTCTGGGTGGGGTCGGGCTTGCCGGTGTGGACGTCGGCCTGGACGATGGTCGCGTTCTCCGTGCCCGGCTCGAAGCTCCACCACTCGTCGATGCGACCGTCGCCCGTCTTGTCGCGTTCGCGCCGAACGAGCTTGCCGCCCTCGTAGTAGTCCCAGGTGTCGAGCTTGCCGTCGAAGTTCGTCTCGCGCATCACGATCGAGAGCTCGCCATTGGCGTAGACGGCGATTTCGTCGATGGCCTTGCCGACGGTGTACGCGGCCTCGCGACGGCGGATGCGGCCGTCGGGCCCGAAGTACGTGAAGACGTCGATGTTGCCGTCGCCGTTGAGGTCCGCGTACGAACAGACCTCGCGACCGCCATCGAACACTCGGGTCACGAAGGACTTGCCGGAGGCGAGGTTGCTGTCGCCCTTGTAGGTCTTCACCTCTTTGCCGGTGGCGTCACACGGTTCGTGCTTGATCTCGGTCTCGCGCGACTCGCCGGCCCACTGCTCTTGCGGGTTGTCGGCCTTGATGCCCTTGCTGGACGAGGAACACGCGGCTGCCCACGCGACCGCGGCAGGAACTGCGAGCAAGGAGAGGACGCGGGCGCCGGGGAGGGGGCGCGAGCGGGGACGTTCGATCGGCACGTGGCGGTCTCCGAAGGAGAAGACAGGCTGCTCGCACGCTTTGCGGCGCGCCCGCGCAGCGTACAAGCCGTGCCGTTCAGTGTCCATGCACGTCCATGGCTCTTGGGGCTCCCCGTCCCCGCCAGGACCCTCTAGACGGAGTCATGGCACGTGGTGGTCGGGATCAAAGACGGGACGGGAGCGCGCGGCCGGGGCAACTGACGGCGTCCACGGGGGCGGCCCTCGCAGCGCGGCGCGGTCATCCCTGGATCTACCGCGAGCAGTTGCGCGGACCGCTCGAGACGCTCGTCCCCGGCGCGACCGCTCGGATCTTCGACCCCGAAGGCGCGCCGCTCGGCGCCGCGGTGGTCGATCCCACCTCGCCCCTCGCCGCACGCCTCTGGACCCACGGTGAGGCTTCCCTCGATCGGGCCCTCGTCGAGCAACGCATGGGACTCGCGCTGTCGCGCCGCGACGTGCTCGTGGATGGCGACACCAGCGCGTTCCGTGCGATCCACGGCGAGGGGGACCGGGCGCCCGGCATCGTCGTGGATCGCTATGGGGAGGTGGCGGTGCTCCGGCTCGACGGTGCGGCGATGGAGTCCTGGGCCGAGAAGATCGCCGATCCGCTCTTCGCGATGCTCCACGCGCGGGGCGTGCGTTCGCTCGTCTTGCGCTCGACGGAGAAAGGGGCGACGAAGAAGATCGCTGCACTCCGCGGGGCGTCTCCACCCGATCGCGTCACGGTCACCGAGCACGGCGTGCCCTTCGTCGTCGACCTCGCGCACGGTCAGAAGACGGGCGCGTTCCTCGATCAACGCGAGAATCGACGCCGGGTCGGGCAACTCGCGCGCGGTCGCCGGGTGCTGAACCTGTTCAGCTATGCCGGTGGCTTCTCGCTGCACGCGGCGCGCGGCGGCGCATCTCGCTGTACTTCGGTCGACGTGGCCGCCGGGGCGCACGTCACCGCGCAGGCCTCGTTTCGCGCGGCGGGCGTCGACCCCGACGCGCACGAATTCATCACCGCGGACGTGTTCGGGTTCCTCGATCGCGCGGCCGCACGCAAAGAGCAGTGGGACCTCGTGATCAGCGATCCGCCCAACATGGCGCCGAGCGAGGCGACGCGCGGGCGGGCGCTCACCGCGTACCGCAAGCTCCACGCAGCGTGCGCCAAGGTTCTCGCGCCCTCGGGGCTCTTGTGCGCCGCTTCGTGCTCCAGCCACGTCGGTCTCGAGGATTTCCTCGGAACCCTCGCCGACGACGCGCTCGGTCGGGGCGATCTGCGCATCGTCGAGATCCTCGGCGCGGGGCCCGATCATCCCGTTCTCCCGGCGTTTCCCGAGGGGAGATACCTCGAGTTCTGCGTGCTCGCCTGACCCGAGTGGCGTAGCCTCGCTGCCTCCATGTCCCCCGAGGTCACGTACGTCGTCGAATCGCTCGCGACGATCGCCGTGTTCGGTGGGGCCCTGTGGGTCGCGACGTGGGGCGTGCGACGGCTCACGGGGCCCGCCGGCCGCGGGCCGCTCGAGATCCTCGCCCGCCAGCCGCTCGACGCGCGGCGCGCCATCTACCTCGTGCGGGTGGGCAAGCGGGTGCTGATCGTCGGGGCGTCCGAGGGCGCCCTCACGCGCCTCGGCTCGACGTCGCTCGAAGCGATCCAGGACGAGCTCGCCGCGGCGTCCGGCGCGGGTGCCGAGCCCGGCGATCCCGTTAGACAACGCTCGAAGACGTTCCGCGACGCGCTGACGCGTGCGCTCGGTCGCGACAAGCATTGAGCAGCGGTTCACTGACGCCTATCGTGCGCGCATGAGCCAAGCCTCCCTGTCGGAGTCGTTGTCCAAACGCCTCGATGCCGCCGTCGAAGCCATCACTGCCCGCGTTCCCACGGGATTCGTGCCCCGCGTCGGCGTCGTGCTGGGGAGCGGGCTCGGAGCGTTCGGGGACACGGTCGCCGCCGAAGGGGGGGCGAAGATCCCCTTCCAGGAGGTCGGCCTCCCGAGCTCGGCGATCGTCGGACACGCCGGAAACCTCTGCGTCGGTCACCTGAAGGGCGTCCCGGTCGCGTGCCTGCAGGGCCGCGTGCACGGGTACGAAGGGCATTCCGCCGACCGCGTGGTGTTCGCCGTGCGGGCGCTCGCGCGCTGGGGCTGCAGCGCCTTCATCCTCACGAACGCCGCCGGCGGCGCGAATCCCGCGCTGGAACCGGGCGATCTGATGCTCCTCTGCGATCACCTCAACCTCATGGGTTGGAACCCGCTGTCCGGCCCGAACGACGAGGCGCTCGGCGCTCGGTTCGTCGACATGACCATTGCGTACGATCGCGAGCTCCGCGAGCACGCACGTGCTGCGGCGCGCGAGGCCAACGTGGTGCTTCGCGAGGGAGTGTACTGCGCGCTCTCCGGGCCCTCCTACGAGACCCCCGCGGAGATTCGCATGCTTCGCGGACTCGGCGCGGACGCGGTGGGTATGTCCACTGTTCCCGAGGTCCTTGCGCTGCGTCATCTGGGAGTGCGCTGCGTCGCGATCTCTTGCATCACGAACAAGGGAGCAGGGCTTTCGCAGGGCCTCCTCGATCACAAGGAGGTGCAGGAGGTTGCCGACCGCACGAGGTCGTCGTTCGTCGGCCTGCTGGAGCGCCTCGTGGTGCGAATCGGTTCCGAGACGCGGCCGTAGCGGAGAGGAGAGGCCGGCGCGATCCACTTGCTGCCGGATTGCCGGACCTGCGCTACGTTCCCCTGAACCGATGGACCCGGGAGTGGCGCACGAGCGCATCGACGCAGACGCGCTCCGCGTCAGTTGCGAGCACGCGGACCGATGTGCGGGTTGCCCGCTGATCGGGCTGCCGTACTCGTTGCAGCTCGCCCAGAAGCGCGCGCGCCTCGTGGAGGCGCTCGGGCACTACCCGACCCTCGACACCATCTTCGTCGAAGCGGCGCTGCCGGCCGATCCGGTCGTTGGCTACCGCACACGGGCCAAGCTGGTCGTGGCCTCGCGTGAGCTCGACGAGCCCGGCATTTCCATCGGGCTCTATGGCGGTGGCGGCGGTCACGTCGTAGTCGACACGCCTTCGTGTCGCGTGGTGAGCGCGGCCATCGGCGAGGTTGCTGCCGAGGTGCGTGCCATGGCCGCCGAACCCGGCAGCGTGCTGGCGCGGCACATCGCGCCTGCGAGCCTCGGGCGGCCGGCGCAGTCGCTCGTGCGGGCGATCGATCTCCGCGAAGCTCGCGAGGGCAACGAGGTGCGGGTGCTCGTCACGTGGGTCGCTTCGCGCGACGACGTTCGAACGCCCGAGCTGGTCGAGGAGCTCCGGGTCGCGGCGCGTGCGCTCCGAGCGCGCCAGCCCCGGGTGTCGGGCGTAGCCCTCAATCTCCGGGAGGGCGAGTCGCCCCAGGTGCTCGGCAACGAGCTGATCGTTCTCGACGGTGAATCCACCGTCCGCGACAGCATCGGCGCCGTCGGACACCTCGCGACCTTCGGTGCCTTCGTGCAGGCGCATCGAGGGCAGGCTCGTCGCGTCCACGAGCTCCTCTTCCAGGGGCTCGAGCTCGCGCGCGGCGAGACGGTGCTCGACCTCTATGGCGGCTCGGGGGCGATCGGGCTCGCGCTCGCCGCACACGGCGCCGACGTCCACCTGGTCGAGTCGTTTGCCCCCGCCGCGCGGCTTGCGCTCGAGAGCGCCAAGAGCTTGCCGAAAGACGGCGGCCGGTTCCAGGCGACGGCCGGTGAGGTGAGCGAGGTGCTCACTCGCTTGTCCCGGGGCATGGCGCCCGGCGGTCGTGCCTGCGACGTGGTCGTGCTCAATCCACCGCGCCGCGGCATCGCGCCGATGGTGCGCGAGCAGGTCGCGCTGCTTCGCCCCCGCGCCATCGGGTACGTCTCCTGCGATCCCGAGACCCTCGCGCGGGACCTCGACCATTTCCGCCGGCTTGGATACGCGCCGACGGTGGTCCAGCCGCTCGACATGATTCCGCTGACCGAGGAGGTCGAGACGGTCGTCGTGTTGAGGCAGGCGCCGACGCCACCGCCTCGCGTCGCCTATTCGGACGACGAGATCGTCATCGTCGAGAAGCCGCCGCACGAGCCGACGACGCCGCAGGGCGAGTACTCGGGTTCGTTGCTCTCGCGCGTGCGACTGCTTCCCGGGTGCGATCAGGCGGTCCCCGTGCACCGGCTCGACGTCGGCACGAGTGGGCTCGTGATCTTCGCGCGCAAGGCTGCGCTCGTCACCCCGTGGGCAGAGGCGCTCGCTGCGGCGACCGGTCGCAAGATCTACCTCGCCGCATCGCGAGGACGCACGCCGTCCAAGGGCGCGATCACGCGCGAGCTACGCGACGAGGGGCGCGTGCTGCCCGCGCGCACGCGGTACCGCTGGCTCGGCGGCGCCGGGGGCCACAGCGTGCTGCGGGTCATCCCCGAGCACGGACGCACCCACCAGATCCGGCGGCACCTCGCGGCGATCGGGCACCCGGTGCTCGGAGACGAGCGCTACGGACACGCGCCGACCAACCGCTTCTTCGAGGAGAAGCACGGGCTCGACCGCACCTTCCTCCACTGCATCCGGCTCGAGTTGAACCACCCGAAGACCGGAGAGCGGCTGATCGTCGAGACGCCCTTGCCTGGCGACCTTCGCCTCGCGCTCTCGCGCTGCGGCGGCCCGACGGTGCTCAAGTTTCTCGAGGGTAAGTCCGCGCTCGGCGGATCGGGGCCGAGCACGCTGCCTCCGCCGCCCTCGCGAGACAGCATCCTGCCCTCGGCCTTCGCGTCCTCGACCAACATGCCGGTGGCCGTGAACGTGCTCGATCCGCCTGACGTCAACACGGCGCCGGTCTCCATCCGGCCCCCGCTCACCAGCAGCGACGACGACGAATAGACGCAACCGACGACCGCCCGCGGTCGACCCATGGTGTGCGCCCCCTCGTCCTCCTCCTACTGTGCTCCTCGCTCGCAGCCTGCGCTGCGCGGGGGCCTCTCCATCCCAACGCGGTCGAGCTGAACAAGTCGGGCGCGTATGCGCTCGCCCAAGGTGATCTCGACACCGCGCAAGCCCGTCTCGAGCTCGCCGTCGAGTACCACCCGAACTTCGTCGAAGCGTGGATCAACCTCGGCCTGCTCGAGCTCGCTCGCGGCGATCTTCCCACCGCGGAGAAGCGGTTCCGTCGTGCGCTGGCCCTCGACAAGGATGCCGCGGGCGCCCACGTCGGGCTCGGGGCGATCGCCGAGAAGCGCGGCGATCCCGCGATGGCGGAGAAGTCCTATCGAGCCGCGCTGGCGATTGATCCGGGGCTCGCCGAGCCGAGGGCGAACCTCGCGCGCCTGCTCGCGACCCGGGGAGCGCTGGACGAGGCGCGCGATCAGCTGCGGCGACTGATCGAGGTCCAAGCCGACGACCCGGCAGGTTGGATGGCGCTGTGCGAGGTCCTGTGGCGGATGAACCGCGACCCGGAGGCGGCGCAGGTGGTCGAAGAAGCGCGTGCCCGACTCGGCGATCGGCCCGAAGTCGAGCTGCTCCTGGCGCGCCGCGATCTGCGCGCTGGTGAGCTCGACGAGGCGATCACCCGCCTCGAGCCGCTCTCCAAAGAGCCCGACGCGCTCGGCCGCGCCGCGGGCGGCTGGCTCGCGG
>Ga0208492_1000979_pt1 | contig 20513 bp, 22 predicted proteins | sample Subbioar_CSW14AB_FD_184820 | JGI IMG/M metagenome (GOLD analysis project Ga0208492, IMG submission 184820) | Serpentinite rock and fluid subsurface biosphere microbial communities from McLaughlin Reserve, California, USA - CR12Mar_CSW14AB (SPAdes) | ecosystem: Environmental > Terrestrial > Deep... | reverse complement strand
TCGGCGACGAAATCCAGCGTATGGAAAGTCTGTGTCCGCCCCGGCCCAAGCCAGCCTTCCGGCTGCTTGCCGGTGAAATCACGCAAGGTATCGAGCGACAGCCGGATCATGTCGCGTTGATCCTCGATCTGATGGATCGGCATCTGCACATAGCAATGCGCCATGAATTCCCAGGCCGCCTTGTGCACGGCCTGCGCCACTTCCGGATAGCTGCTGCATACCTTGGCGTTGATCGAAAGCGTCGGTCGTATGTCAGCCGCTGCGAAAGCCTCGATCAACCGCCAGATGCCCACACGCATGCCGTATTCATGCCAGGTCCAGTTCGGCATGTCGGGGATCACCTGCTGCCCCATCGGTGGCGAGGAGACATGGCGCGGCATCGGGCGCGTGACTTCCCATTCCTCGATATTCACCACCGGCCACACGATCATCCGTCCGCCATCGGGCAAGCTGAGTGCCGGTCGCGTGAAAGGCGAGGAATAGGGAAAGCGTTCCTTGGGCAATGTCGGCATGTAATCCTCGTTTCTACTGTAACGCGCCACTAACCAGCCGTGGCCACTTGCAACTGCTGCATCAAGCCCTTGAACACGGCAGGAAGGCGAACACTGAAATAGCGGGCGCCATGTTCATGCCACTCAGCCACGGAAGCTGGATCGACGGGCAGGCCGACCGTGCGGCCAGCTTGTGCGCCATCTCGCAAGGTCAGGCGCAGCAGGTCCTGCACCTCCACTGCCGATGCCTCCAGCCCCATGCCCCAGGCGATATCGTTTGGCCCCAGAAAGAAAGCATCAGCGGCATCGGCGGCGAATAATGCGGCGCGCGCCTCCACTGCGGCAGCGCTTTCAATCTGCGCCACCAATGCTGTCTTGTCGGCTGCTTTGCCACGGGCGTAGCGAATGGTCTCGCGGATCGCCACCAGATCCGCGGGATTTTCAATCCGGGGGCAGATCAGGCCGTCAACGCCGGCATCGAGATAGCGCACCAGTTCGGCCGGCATGTCGCTATGTGGCCGCAGCAGCACCGGGCAGCCGGCGGCATGGGCGGCACGGCGCATGGCGACGATCTGGCCGAGGTCGAGTGGGCTGCGCTCAGCATCGAGATAAACCGCATCGGCACCGGCCTTCGCCAGCATTTCCACTAGGTCCGGATTGGCGCCCGCGGAATGCAGGGCGAAGAAAGCTGTGCCTGAGCGCAGCTTGTCGCGCAACGAACCGGCTAGCATGGCGGCCGCCTTTCATGCCAGGGATGTGCCTTCTCATAAGTCTGTGCGAAGCGGAACAACAAATCCTCGCGCCAGGCCGGCGCCACCAGTTGCTGGCCCAGGGGCAACCCGTCGGCGGTGAAGCCCGTAGGGAAAGCCAGCGCCGGATGGCCGGAAAGACTGAAGGGCAGTCTTGCCTGCTTCTCGTAAGTCGTCCGGATCGCTTCCGGATCATCCAGGCGGCAGGGGACAGTCATGCTCGAGACACAGAGCATCACATCGCAACGGCTGAAGGCATCGTCCAGAATTGCTGTCAGCACCCGCCGCGCCTTCAGGGCTTCGATATAGTCGATGGCGCGCAGGAAAGCCCCCGGAAGCAGCTTCTGCCGGCTGATGGCGCAATAGCGCTCTGGCTGGCTCTCCAACCAGGGGCGATGGATCGAATAGGCTTCGCTCTGCTGGATCACGCGGGTGCAATTGGCCCAGTCCGCCAGCGGCGGCAGGTCGATCTCGACCAGCCTGGCGCCCAGTGCTGCAAAGGCAGCCGCCGTCTGCTCGAAATTCTCCGCCATCACAGCTTCGGTTTCCGGCGCATCGCGATGGAAGCGGCGCACCAGGCCCAGCGTCATGCCCGTGATGCCTTGGGAAATCGGATACAGGCGGCCATGATGCGGATGCGCGCGACTGCCTGCCGGATCCGGATCGGGCTTCGCCAGTGCCGCAAAGATCAGGGCCATGTCTTCGACGCGCCGCGTGATCGGCCCAACGGCATCCAGGCTGAAGGCAAGCGGGAACACACCGCGCCGTGAAATCGCGCCGGCAGTCGGCTTGAGGCCATACAGGCCGCAGCAGGTGGCCGGGTTGCGCACGGACCCGGCCGTATCGGTGCCAAGCGCGGCAGCCGCCATGCCAGCAGCAACAGCCGCGCCGGAGCCGCTGGAGGACCCCCCCGGGTGGCGTGTCACATCCCAGGGATTGCGCGCCGGTGGCCAGGGCAGATCGAAGCACGGCCCGCCAATGGCAAATTCATGCAAAGCGGTCTTGCCGAGGATGATGGCGCCATTCTCCCGCAGCCTCTCGACTACAGCAGCATCGCGGGAGGCGACATGGTTCTCAGTAACGGCGGAATGGCTGCTGGTGCGCTGGCCGGCGACGTCAATGATATCCTTGACCGCAACCGGGATGCCATCCAGCGGTGAAGCAGGACCGGAGCGATCGATCAGGTTCTGTCGCGTGGCGGCGGCGCATCGCACCGCATCGGCATCAACATGCAGATAGGCATTCAGTCGCTGATCGCGATGCGCGATGCGCGCCAGGTAGCTGTCGCACAGCTCCGACGCTGAAAGTGCTCGACGCGCAATCAGCGCGGCAGCGTCGGCCACACTGAGATCGGCGGCTTCAGCCATCGGCAGGCTCACGGCAGCTCGGTTGAAAGGCCGGCATCGTCTGGCTATCCACTGGAAAGGAGAGCTTCAACGGCTGAGCACGGTTGCGGGCCACAGCCACGTCAGCGGCAGCCACGGCCTCTGCCCGCGCGAGTTCGGCGGCGAGCGGCGGGGCGAAAACGGCTGCCGAGTTTACCATGGCATCAACTGCGGCTGCGCCGCGCAGCGCCAGGTGCCGGCTTCGCCGCCTGGCGGCTGACGGTCTTTTCGAGCTTCTGCTTCATATGATCGATCAGCTTCGCCGCCGCCTCTGGCAGCGGGCGTGAACGGCTGGTGGTGACGCCAACCAGCTCGGAAGGCAGGAACTTGCTCAGCGGCACGATACCGAGATTGACGCTATCCTCGGCATCCAGCGCGATCTTGTGGCCGATGCCGATGCCGAGGCCGAGTTCGACATAGCGCTTCACCATATCCATGCTGTCGAGTTCGACCGCGACTTCATAAGCAACGCCATGCTCCTTGAAGGCATCCTCAATCAGCACCCGGGTCTGAGTCATGTAGCCCAGCAGGATCAGCGGATAGCGGGCGATTTCAGCCAGGCTGGTCAGCGGGCGGTTGAGCAATTCATGGTCACGCGGCGTGATCAACACGCGTTCAGAAGCCGCGAGCGGCGCGAAATTAAGCGCTTTCAGGCGATCCGGGCTCGGCGCAATACCGAAATCCGCTGCGCCGGAAGTAACCATCGATACCACATCCTGCTTGGTGCCAAGCTTGATACGGACCGGCTGATGCGGCTCAACCACGCGGAAGGATTGCACCGAGCGCAGCAGCAGTTCGTTCATGAAGCCGTGGGTGCAGGCCACCACCACTGGCGCCAGGGTAGCCTGTTGCCGTTCATTGCGGGCGAAACGCAGCAATCCTTCCACCAGTGGCGTTGCCAGCCGGAACAGCTCTAGGCCGGCTGGCGTCAACTGGGTAGGACGGGTGCCGCGCTCGATCAGGCTCTTGCCCAGTTCGGCTTCCAGGCGATGGATATGTTTGGTCACCGCCGGCTGCCCGATGCCTAGCGACTGCGATGCCTTGGAGAAGCTGCGCAGCCGCGCCACCATGCAAAAGCTCTGCAATTCCTTAAGGTCCACTTCGCTCTCCCTTGCTGCCGGCTGGCCGGCCGGTCATGTGCCTGTGTCGACTCGTTGCCCTGTATCCGGGTCGAATAAGTGCACTTTTTGAGGGTTGAAGTGAAGCTGCATGTACTCCCCTGCGCCAATCCGGAAATCCGGGCGATGGCGCATCACCACACGATGCGGCCCAAGATCCAGGCTGACCAGGGTTTCATGCCCGATCGGCTCGGTGAGCACCACTTGCGCCGCGATACCAGCGGCTGTTTCCGTAACGTCCTCGGGGCGAACCCCAACCGTCACCGTGCGGCCACACAGGCTGTTGAGCTGGGCAGGAAGTATGGCTGCGAGATGTCCGGCAACGATCAACTCCGGACCATTGGCTCCGGGCTGCACGCTGCCGGCAAGGAAGTTCATCATCGGCGTGCCGATGAAGCCGGCCACCTCGCGATTGCAGGGCTTGTTGTAAATCTGTTCAGGAGTATCGAATTGCTGCAATTTACCATCGAACATGATGGCGATGCGATCCGCCATGGTCATGGCTTCAAGCTGATCATGGGTGACGTAAATCATCGTGGTGCGCAAGCGGCGATGCAGTTGCACCAACTCGGTGCGCATATGGCTGCGCAGCTTGGCATCGAGGTTGGAGAGCGGCTCGTCGAGCAGAAACACGGAAGGGCTGCGGATCAGCGCGCGCCCCAGCGCCACGCGCTGCTGCTGGCCGCCCGAAAGCTGGCCTGGACGGCGATCGAGCAGCGCGGTTATCTGCAGCAGCTCGGATACCTCGCGCGACCTCGCCTGGCGCTCGGCCACCGGCACGCGCCGCTTCTTCAAGGGGTATTCCAGGTTCTCCCGCACCGTCATATGCGGATAGAGCGCATAATTCTGGAAAACCATGGCAATATTGCGGTCGGCCGGCAGTTCGTAGGTCACATCCTTGTCGCCGAACAGGATGTTGCCGGCGGTAGGGGTTTCCAAGCCAGCGATCATGCGCAATGTGGTGCTTTTGCCGCAGCCGCTCGGCCCCAGCAAGGCGATGAATTCGCCTTCGCGGATATCGAGCGACAGATCCGTCACGGCCGCCGCCGCAGCCGTGGTGTAGTTCTTGCCGAGATGCTTCAAGGTGACACTGGCCACGCCGCTACCCTAACCTTTGACTGCGCCGGCACCGAAGCCGCGCGTGAGATGTTTTTGCATGAAGGCGAAGCTCAAGATCAGCGGCAGGCTCATCAGCACCGATGCCGCCATCAGCAGGGCCCATTCGATATTGTATGACGAGGTCAGCATCGTGATGACACCCGGCGGCAACGGCTTCTCCGTATCCCGGTTGGTCAGGACCAGGGCATAGAGATATTCATTCCAGGCCAGGATGAAGGTGAAAAGCGCGGTGGAGATGATGCCGGGCAGCGCCTGCGGCAGCACCACGTCGAAGAACGCCCCCATGCGCGACGCGCCATCCACCATGGCGGCCAGCTCGGTTTCCACCGGGATCGCATCGATGAACGAGCGCAGCAGCCAGAGCGCGAAGGGCAGCGCGAAGGTCATATAGGCCAGCACCAGCGAGAACAGGCTGTTGACCAGGCCGAGTTCAGCCATGATCAGGTAAAGCGGCAGGAACAGCACGACCGACGGCATTAGGTAGGTGAGCAGCACCACCTTGGCGATGGCGCCGCGTCCGCGATAGCGGAAGCGCGACAGGCTGTAGGCGCCCAGCGATCCCACGATGATCACCATCAGCGTGGTGCCTAGCGCGACGATGGCGCTGTTGCGGAAATAGATCGGAAACGGCGTATCCATCACCAGCCGGCGGAAATGCTCGAATGTGACCGTGCCGGGCAGCAAAGACGGCGGGCGCTGGAACAATTCGGTTTCAGGACGCAGCGCCGTTGAGACGATCCAGAAAAGCGGAAAGGCAATGGTGAGCACCACGGCCCATACCATCAGATTCCACAACAGGCGGCCAAGCCAGGGATGCTGCCTCATTTATCCTGCTCCCGCCCGTAGAGTCGCAGGTAACCAAGCATGAAGACCAGCATGATCAGCATCATGATAACGGCCACAGCCGCACCCTTGCCTAGCTGCTGCAACGGAAAGGCATGCTTGAACACCAGCAATGGCAATGTTTGCGTGCTTATCACCGGGCCGCCTCCGGTCATCATGTAGATCAGATCGAATTCCTTGAAATCCCAGATGGCACGCAACAACACCACGATGACGAGGACTCCGCGCAATTGCGGCAGCGTTATATCGACAAATCGAGCCAGTGGGCCGGCGCCATCAATCTTTGCTGCTTCGTAGAGCTGCTCCGGGATGCTTTGCAGCCGCGCCAGCACAGTCAGCACAACGAAGGGGAAGTATTTCCAGGCGCCGACAATGATGATGCTGATCATCGCGCTTGGCATGCCGCCGAGCCAGTCGACCGGGAAATCCACCAGCCCGGAATGCACCAGGGCGGCATTCAGCAGGCCGTAGAGATCGTTGAACAGCCATTTCCAAACCAGAACCGCCACCACCATCGGCAGCAGATAAGGAAACAGGATCAGGCCGCGCGCCAGGGAACGGCACCACACATTCTGGTGCAGCATCAGGCCGATAGCGATGCCGGCGACAACCTGCAAGGTAAGCGCACCGGCGGTCCAAATGAAATTGTTGATCAGCGAACGCCAGAAATCCGGACTGCTGATAATTTCCTCGTAATTGCGCAGCCCGACGTAATGGCCATCCAGGGTGATGGTATTGATCTGGCGGAAGCTCATCCAGACGCTATCGACCAGCGGATAGGCGATCAGGCAAAGGAAAACGAGAACGGATGGCGCGATCAACCAGACACCCAGCCGGCTGTCGCGCTGTTCGATGGTTAAGGGACGCGCCATCTTGCTCTCGTTCGGTTTGCCGGCCGGATCAGGCCTTCATGATCTCGGCGATACGATCCTGGCCCCAGGCGGCGGCGGCCTTCGGGGTCTGTTTCTCGACCACGACGCGCTGCAGCACTTCGGCCATGATATTGCTGCCGTAGATATCGCCCATCTTGAAGATGAAGGGATGCTTCGCCGTCGGCTTGATATTAACCCAGCCTTCGGCAGCAATGGCCATCAGGGTGTCGATATCAGCCTTGTGCTGGTTCAGCACCGGGTTGTCATTGTAAGTCGCGGAACGCGCCACCTTGTCCACCACCGGCAGGTTATGCGCAGGCGCGCCGTGCAGGAACAACGTATAGGGTTCTGGCTGGTAGAAGAACTCGGCGAAGATCTTGGCTTCGTCGGTATTCACCTTGGCGCCCTTGTTGATGAAGAAGGCATCATAGCCACAGACCCAGTAACGCTGGCCATCGCGCGGATAGGAATAGAACGCGGCCTTCACCTTGTCCTTGAGGCTGGGATTCTGCGCATGAATGTTTGACAGCGTGCGGCCAGAGTAAACGCCGATGGCGGTGGCACCACTGACGAAAGCGTTAAGCGTTTCGCCGAAGCTGTAGTTGTTGGCGCCCGGCGGCGCAAAGGCCCGCGCTTCAGCCATGAATTCCAGCGCGCGATGTGTGCCGGGATTGTCAAACACTACCGACATATCCGGCGCCACGATATCTCCGCCGGCTTGGCGGATGAACATGTCCATCATGCGGTTGGCAAAAGCACCCTTGCCATAAGGCAGTGCCGTGCCGTAGACGCCGCGCTTGGTCAGCTTTTTTGCGGCAACCAGATAATCATCCCAGTGCTTGGGCACGTCCAGGCCTTCGGCGGCGAACAGATCAGTGCGCACCCACATCGCCGAGATCACGGTCAGCGCGGCGCCCAGCGAGAACTGGAAGCCGCCTTCATTGTAGACTTCAAGTGAGCGTGGCGTGAAATCGCCCACCGCCTTGGCCACGTCGGCCATGTTCTCCACCAGGCCACGGCCATGCAGCGCGCCAGGAACATAGGTATTTGTGTTGGAGCAGATTTCCGGCGGCTGGCCAGCCGCATGAGCAGCGGTCAGCTTGGGGAAAACATCGTCGTCGGAAACCAGTTCAAGGGCGATCTTGATCTTCGGGTTCTTGGCCTCGAACATCTTGATGATCGTGTCATACACCTTGATCTGCGCCGGCGCCGATTGCGTGGTCCAGATCCGCACGGTGCGCTGGCTCTGGCCGATGGCGAAATTCCAGGGCGCGCCGCCAAGGGTGAAGGCGGCAGCAGCAGCGCCGCCGCCCAGGGTCTTCAGCGCCGCGCGGCGACCAATACGCTTCTTGTCCAGCTTGCTCATCACCAACCCCCGTTGCTGTCTGTTGTTCCGACTAGTCGATGTCCTGTTGATGCAGACGCTACATTCCAAAATGGAAAGTTGTCTACAATAATAATTCCATATTACGTTATTGAGTGCGATCGAGTTGTGCTTCGTGCGTCAACTCGCGGATTGGTGCGCCATCGAGCCAGGCGCGGATATCCTCCACCACCAGCTTGAAGAACAGGCGGTAATTATCCTCGGTGACATAGCCAATATGCGGGGTCAGCAGCGTGTTTGGCAGGTCGCGCAACGGGTGGTCATCCGGCAACGGCTCTTGATCGTAGACGTCCAGCGCGGCACCGGCGATCCGGTTCTGCCGCAACGCTTCGACCAAGGCCTGCTCATCGACGATGAAACCGCGCGAGGTATTCACCAGGATCGCCGTGGGCTTCATCATGGCCAGTTCGGCAGCGCCAATCAGGCCGATAGTGCGTTTGCTCAAATTGGTGTGGATAGTCAGGATATCCGACTGGCGCAGCAATTCGTCCTTGCTGACATACTCGACCCCGAGTTCGGCGCAGCGTTCCGGCGTCAAGTTGTTGCTCCAGGCAATGCGGCGCATGCCGAATGCCTCGGCCACCCGGGCGACCTGACCGCCCAGCTTGCCCAAGCCCAGGATACCGATGGTGCGCCCCTTGAGGTCGACGCCGACGCTGCGCTGCCAGGGGCCGCGCTGGCGCAGGTTCGCATCTTCCAGCGGAATCTGCCGCAGCAGGCCAAGGATCAGGCCCCAGGTCAGTTCGCCGGTCGGGTGGTCGAAGGAGCCGGTACCGGCTGCAAATACGCCATGGTCGCGAGCCGCCTGGATGTCTACGGACGGATTGCGCCTTCCCGTGGTGACCAGCAGCTTCAACTTCGGCAGGCGGGCGAACAGGCTGCGCGGAAATGCCGTGCGTTCCCGCATCAGCACGACAATCTCGAAATCCTGCAATGCCGCCGCCACGGCGTTTTCATCGCCCAGATGGCGATCGAACACCGTGATGTCGAGTTGATCCGCCACGCCGCTCCAATCGGCCATCGTGAGTGCAACGGACTGATAGTCGTTGAGGATGGCGCACCGATAGGGCTGGCTCATAAAAATTCCCATATGGAATAACTTAGTTAAATTAATTTCCATATAGGAATTAAATAAGTCAAGCGAAATCTGCCAGCCGCCCAATCCGCTTTGATGGCCAGTTATGGCTTGCTCGCTATTGGCGAGCAGCTATGGCTCCTCACGCAGCAGCAGTATCCGCTGCGGGCACAGACCATATGTATGCAATGAGCTGTCCGCTCAGAGGACGAGCGACAGACCGCCGACAAGCAACAGGGCAACCGCGGCGGCGCGCGAGACCGGGACAGAAGCAGCCATCAAAACAGGCAGGCGCAGCAGCAACACCAGGCCAAGCAGCATGGCCGATTGTATGATCACAAGGCCGGCGAAATAAGCCAGCAGCGGGGTGGGCTCGGCGCCGATTATGGTTTCGGCCAGCACATAGCCATGCAGCGCCGCACTGACCAGGATAACCAAGGCTGGCAGCGGCCGCCCCAACTTCTGGATGGCGAGCAGCGACACCGCCATTGCGACCAGGCTGAGCAGGATCAAGGCTTCGGCATGGGGCAGCGAGACACCGGATACATGCAGCACAGCGCCCATCGCAAGGCAGGCGGGCAGCAGAACCGCAACAACCAGCGGCAAACCGCTTAGTGCCACGATCAGGCCAAAGCCGATAAACGCGGCGAAATGATCGAGGCCCAGGATGGGATGGCCAAGGCCTGACAGCAGGCCCTCCATCAGGCTGCGCGGCGTCATGCCACCCATGGGATGATGCGCTTGTGCCGCAGAGGTGGCCAATGTCATGGCCATAACCAGAAAAGCCGTCTTGATCCGCATAATGTTCCCCCGGCTCAGCGCTTGATCGCCTGGCATTGCGCCAGATAGTCGCTCGCCTCGGCAATGCCGACGACATCGCCATATTTCGAGTTGATATCGAACAGATTGGCCTGATGGGGCGCCGGATGGCGGTCGCCAACGCATTCCTCAGGCACGATCACACGATAGCCATAGGAGCAACCATCCACCGCCGTGGCCCGCACGCAGCCGCTCGTGGAGCAGCCGGTGAGAATCAGGGTGTCCACCCCCATCCAGGTGAGCATCGGCGCCAGATTGGTGGCAAAGAAAGCACTGGCAAATTGCTTTACGATGATGGTGTCTGCCGGGGCTGGCGGCAATTCATCGACAATCTCGGTGAGTGGGTTATCGGCCGTCATGGTTCTGAGCAACGGAACCTTGGTGGCAAAGGCGGCGCCGTCGCGGCCATCGGGCCGGTAGATAACCTTGGTGTAGATGATCGGAATTCCAGCCCTGCGGGCCGCGGCGTAGAGCGCAACCGATGCCTTCACCGCGTCGACCACACCCGGTGCAAACAGCGCCGCCCCCGGCGTGGTATAGGCTTTGACGAAATCGATCGACAGCAAGGCAGGTCGCTTGCCGAAGCCGATCCGGCCATCGAAGGCAACGCGGTAATTCTCCGAAAGATCGGCAGCGATCTCCATGTCTGCTTGCTCCTGGCTTAATTGGATGTAAGGCCGGCGGTGCGGCGCTCAAAATCCCAGACCTTTTCGAAACCCATCAAGCGCGAGAAATCCATGAAATCGTAGAGATCAAGGTCGCGATTGGCGGTTGAGCCATGCGCCTTGATTTCGCTGTAGCTGCGGGTGAGGGCCGCGCCGACCGTGAGGAAGCCAGTGGCGGGAAAAATCGCCAGCGCATAGCCAAGTTCCTGCAGCCGCGCCGCCGGCAGCACCGGGGTACGCCCGCCCTCCACCATGTTGGCAAGCAGCGGCAGGTCGAAGCTGCGGCAGATCCGTTCCATCTCCTCTTCGCTTTCGGGAGATTCGACGAACAATATATCCGCCCCGGCCCTTGCATAGGCTTCAGCGCGGCGCAGAGCCTCATCAAGACCAAGCGTGGTACGCGCATCGGTACGCGCCACGATCAGAAAGTCACTGCTGCTGCGGGTCTCCACCGCCACCTTGATCTTTGCCACCATGTCTTCGCTCGGGATCACCCGGCGGCCCGGCGTATGGCCACATTTTTTGGGAAATTCCTGATCCTCGAGCTGGATCGCTGCAGCACCAGCCATCTCATAGCCACGCACCGTATGCTGCACGTTGAGCAGGCCGCCATAGCCGGTATCGCCATCGGCAATCAATCGCGCGCGCGTCCCGCTGGCGATACGGGATACACAGGAAACCATGTCGGTATAGGTGGCCAAGCCAGCATCAGGCAGCCCAAGATAGGAAGCAACCGTGCCATAGCCGGTCATATACAGCACATCAAACCCGAGCGAGTCGGCGATGCGCGCAGAAATCATGTCAAAGACGCCGGGAATGCTGAGTAAGGTACCGCGGTTGAGGCTTTCGCGCAGAGTGGGTGTCGCTTGCACAATATGCTCCTGACTAAGATAAGCTGTTACGGTTTCAGGCAACGGGCAGCGGCAAGGCCGTGCCGATCATGGCATCCCGCGTCACCAATGCCGCCAGTGCGTCTTCGCTCAGGCCATCCGTGCCCGGTGGACGCATCGGCAGCACGAGATAGCGGATATCTGCGGTGCTGTCGGAAACCCGCACTTCCACATCGGCAGGCAGTACCGTGCCAAATTCAGTAAGAACCTGGCGTGGCTCGACCACAACACGGGACCTGTACTCAATCGACTTGTACCAGGCTGGCGGAATCCCCAGCAGCATGCGCGGATAGCAGGAGCAAAGCGTGCAGACCACGACATTGTGCAGGGCCTGGGTATTCTCGAGCACCTTGAGTTCCAGCGGCGTCTGGATGGCCAGGCCAAAGTGATCATTGATGGCTTTGAGCGGCGCGGCGATCAAAGCCGCCTTGAAAGCCGGGTCTACCCAGGCTTTCGCAACAACCTTCGCCCCCAGCGCTGGCGTACGGCTATCCTGGATATCAATCTGGCGATGGATATCCTCGTTGCTCAGGATGCCTTTTTCATCAAGCAATTCCCGGATCGCCGTTTCCAGCAGCACTTCATAGCGGGTGCTGAAATCATCATCATTGATCGGCGCATGGTCATCATGGTCATGGTCATGGTCATGGTCATGGTCGTGATGATCATGATGCGGGTTTTCAGGCCTGGCCATTGCTTTGCTCCTGTATCGGCTCCAGCCAATCCCCGTAGAGATCGGCGAGTATGCTGTCCGCGGCATTGCCCATGTAATTCGGCCAGATATCGCGATGGCGGAAGCGCACGCGATACAGCAGGCGCATGGGCAGGCCCGGTTTGTGAAATGCCAACAGAGAAGGGTCGCGATAGAAGCCGACCACCTCATCCACCACGCCGGACGCGCCGCGCAAATAGCTGGGCGTGCGGCAATGCACTTCTGGTTTCCGGGTCGACACGCGAACCATCGTGCCAATATTCATTGCCTGGCCTGGCTTTGGTGGCACTGCAGTCATGTGGCGCCCCCTGCCCTGCGAGCCTTGAGCTGCTCAATCCTGGCATCGATCTCGGCAGCAGTAAGGATTGACTGCTCGATCAGGAGATCGCGTACCGCGCGGATCCACTTGTCATAGTAGCCGAACTTCCGGTAGTCGTCCGCGGTATGGTGCTCGATGGCACGGCGCAGCGCATCAACCTTGAAGGCATCCACCTTCGGGCTGGTCAGCAGCATCAACATAGCGTCGATGCGCTTCTCGTGCAGCGTCACGGGATGTTCTTCGAGATGGAGAGCGCCTTCCCTGGGCAATCCCCCGACATCGTTGACCTTTCTATCCACTGTTCCCTCCATCATGCCCCGGTCTGTTTAGCTGCGGCACACAGCCCCTACTCGGCCAGTATTTGCAGGCGTTCAGGCGGGAACCTGAACCGGATCGTGGCGCCCTGGCTGCTCAGGCCGTGGGCGGCAGCCTGGGCGGCAGTGGTGTTGATTTGAATGGCCGAGCCATCAGCCAACCGGCCATGCACTTCAACCAAGCCGCCCTTATAGACACACTCAATCAGATCGGCAGTCATCGTATCGGCGGATGCAGCGCCGGCGACAAGTTGCACATGCTCGGGCCGGATCCCCAGGGTGGCGGTGGTACCCGTATTCGCCAAGGCCTGCGGCCGCGCCAATTGCACGCCATTTGGCAGCACCATGATTCCAGGCGTGGCGAGATTAGCCAGCACAATATTCGAGGTGCCGAGGAAATCCATCACCGCACGCGAACGCGGTGTTTCATAAAGCACCTCTGGCGTGCCGATCTCGCGGATGGCGCCGTTGAACATCACTGCCACGCGATCCGCAAGCGAAAGCGCTTCCTCCTGATCATGGGTAACAATGATCGTTGTGATGCCGCTGCGCCGCTGCAATTGCTTGAGTTCGACCTGCATCTGATCGCGCAGCTTGCGGTCAAGCGCGCCCAACGGTTCATCCAGCAGCAGGATATCGGGCTTGATCACCAAGGCCCGCGCCAAGGCAACACGCTGGCGTTGGCCGCCGGAAAGATTGGCCGGAAAACGGGCAGCCACGTGCTCCAGCTGCACCATGGCCAATGCATCATTTACCCGGACGGATATCTCGGCCTTGGGCAATCCGCGCATGCGCAAGCCATAGCCGACATTCTCGGCAATCGTCATATGCGGGAACAATGCGTAATCCTGAAACACCAGTCCGACATTGCGCTTGTTTGGCGGCGTATCGGCGACATTCCGGCCGGCAACGCGCACCTGCCCCTGCTGCGCCTTGGTGAAGCCGGCGATTACCCGCAACGTTGTGGTTTTTCCACAGCCGGAAGGGCCAAGCAGCGCCAGGCATTCACCCTTAGCGACATTCAGGTCAACACCCTTGAGGATCTCGTGATTACCGATCCATACCCGTACAGCTTCCAGTTCAAGCCCTGCCATTGGCACCTCACGGTATGGTGTGCGAAATGATCCGATAGCGCCATTCGGCCAGCGCAATCACCAGGCTGATCACCACGATATACAGAGTGGAGAATGCAGCAGGTGTCGGATCAAGATTCTGCGTGATGTAGTTGAATATTTCGATCGGCATTGTGGTGATGCCGCCCCGCACCAGAAATACGCTGATCGGGTAGTTGTCGAAACTGATCAGCGATGCGAACAGGAAGCCGCTGACCAGACCGGGCTTCATCTGCGGCAAGGTGATGGTGCGAAATACCGTCCAGCGACCGCCGCCCAGTGACTCGGCGGCTTCTTCAAGGGCCGGATTGGTGAGCGCCAGCGAGGCCAGCAAGGTGCGGATCGGATACGCCACCACCAGCACGATATGTCCGATCATCAGGCTGTACCAGGTGAAGGCGGTGCCGATGGAGATGAAGAACTGCACCAGCGCGATGCCGATAGCCACCATCGGCATGGTCACTGGCGACAGCAGAAAAGCCGTGATCGCCGCCCGCCCCGGCAGTGGAGAGCGGGAAAGTGCCAGGCTGGCGCCTACAGCCAGGATGCAGGCGCAAATCCCACTGGCGATGGCGATGCCGGCGCTGATCAGCGTTGCATCCACAATGCGGTGAATCTTTCCAATATTGCCATACCAATGCAGCGAAAAGGCCTTCGGCGGGAATTCAATGAAGAAAGAGGCATTGAACGATACGACCACGGTGAGCAGAACCGGGAAGACCAGAAACGCCAGGGACAGCCAGGCAATAACGCTGTTGACGCTGTGGAATATGCTGCGGTCAGACATCGGCCCGGAACACCTTGCGCAGCAGGAATGCATAAATCGCGACAATCGCGAACGTGATCACCGTCAGCACCACGATGATGGCCGAGCCCCAGGCGAAATTGAGCTGCACCAGCAATTGCTCTGCGGCTACCTGGGAGATCATGGCAGTGCGCGGCGATCCCAGCATCAAGGGCGTGACGAAGGCGCTCATGCTGACGGCGAAGGTCAGCATGGTGCCGCCAAAAACCCCCGGCAGGCTGAGTGGCAGCACAACATGCAGGAAAGTGCGCCATTCACTGCCGCCGAGCGAGAGCGATGCCTCCCGCAACGACGGCGGCAGGCGCAGCAGGGTGCCGTAGATCGGCAGTATCATGAAGGGCATGGCGTAATGCACAAGGCCAAGCGTGATCGCCAGTTCGGAATACATCAGCCGTATCGGCGCATCAATCAGGCCCAGGGCCATGAGCAGGCTGTTCACCGCGCCGCCATCCGCCAGCACCACCACCCAGCCGTAATTCCGGATAATCAGGCTGGATGCCAGGGATACGAAGGTGACAAGCAGGATGGCCGTGCGCAGTCGCCGCCCCACCCCGAGCAGAAGCATGGCCACCGGGTAGGACAGCAGCAGCGTAATCAACACTGTATTCAAGGCGATGCCGAAAGTCCGGTTCAAGGCGCGCAGGACGCGGGCGCTTTCCAGAGTCTTGACATACTGGAACAGCGTCGGCCCCTGTCCGGTCTTGGCATCACCGCTCCAGTAGGAAAAGCTTTCGCCGATCATGTTGGCGAAGGGCATGATGTAAAAGACCAGCAGGAAGGCCAGCAGGGGCGCGAGCAACAGCAGACCTCGGCTTACACGCCGCCAATCGGTGGCGTCGAACCTGGTCATTGGCGTAGCGATGCCGCTCACTTTCTGCACCCCCTGCTGGCCTGCCGGTATTAGGCGAATGCCTCGTTCCAGACTTCCGTTATCTTGGCCCGGTTCTTCGACAGGAAGGCCCAATCGGCATAGGTGGTATTCTCCGGCGCGCCGATCAGCTTGGCGGTATCCGGCGAAACCACAACCTCGGTATGGGCGCAGCGGGCCCGCAGCACCGAGTCGATCTTGGACTGGAAGTCCTTCGACAGACTGAGATTGACATAGGCTTCAGCCAACTCGACATTCTTGGCGTTCACCGGCATGTTCAGGCCGACGATCTCGCCATGCTTGCCTTCCTTCAGGGTGGAAGCCGGATATATCGGCGCCCCCTGGGCCACCACCGGGGCGGCAAAGGCAACATAGAACGGCACGTACGGCACCTGGCCGCTTTGCATCATCTGCAGGGCCTGCGGCGCATCATTGTAGATGACCACGCCATTCTGCTTAAGTTTGGCAAGGTGCTTGATGCCGGCTTCGTAATCATACTGGGCCTGGGCCAGTGGCTTGCCGGTGGCGATTTCGGCCGCCGTTACGATCATGCGCAGGCCGTTATTCCAGGTGACCGGCGGAATGGCAATGCGGTTCTTGTTCTTCGGGTCCCACAACTCGGCCCAGGATTTCGGCGCTTCCTTCACCACATTGGTGTTGTAGAAGATCGTATGCATGGCATCGATCATGCCGGCCGAGTAGTCGTCGGCCATGTTGAATTCCTTGCGCAGGAATTTCCAGTTCGGAATATTCGCCGCCTTGTGCTGCCGCAGCAGACCTTCATCACGGGCCAGAAACACACCGGCTTCCGAGAACTGCATCAGGTCGGGCGGATTGTCCTTCTGCGTCTTGAGCATCGCCAGCATGTTCGATGTCACCGACTGCTGCACATTCAGCTTGGCGCCGGTTTCCTTCTCGAACACCGGATTGAGATGATCGATCCAGAGCTTCGCCAGCAGACCCTGATTCAGCACCACGGTTAGCTGGCCGGCGGCACGGGCCTTGGTGGTGACCCAAGGCATGCCGATCACAACAGCGCCGGCGGCCGTGTTGGTGAGGAACCGGCGGCGGGAGAGCTTCTTTTCAACTGGCGACTTGCTGCTTTTCATCGTCATTCCCCTGTTCGTTGGATGTTACCCTGTTTGCCTCCGGGGCCATGGGTGGCACCGGTATTGCCGAACTAGCTTCAGTAAATTTGCGGAACGCGGTGGGATCCATGCGATCCCGTGCCGCCCAGATATGCTCGCGCATCTGCGCCGCGGCGCGCTCGCCATCCCGCGCGATAAGGGCGCGCAGAATGCGGCGATGCGCGGTGTGGCTCTCGAAAAGCTGATCGTCGCTGAAGCGAAAATAATTGCGGATCGACGCCGGGATGTCGCCAACCTGTCGGATGAGTTCGCGCAGCATCCGGTTCGGGCAAGCGGCATGCAGCACTGAATGGAAGATATTGTTCTGCTCAAGGAAAGCGCGCCGCACATCGGGATCGGAAATCATGCCCTTGGCACGCGCATCGGCCAGCAGGCGGTCGCAGAAGCCCACTGCCTGCTCAAGCTCAATCTGGGCTTCGCTGTTCAGCCCGGTCTGCGCCACCAGCCGGGCCGACTCGCTTTCAAGCAGCGCGCGGCAGCCATAGATTTCGGCAACGCGTGCCGCCGAGTAGATGCTGGCATGGAAGCCCTGTTCATCGACCTCGACCAGCCCCTCGGCGGCGAGTTGCTGCAGCGCCTCACGGATCGGCGTGCGCGACACTTTCAGCCGCATCGCCAGATGTGTCTCGCGCAGGCGCTCGCCCATGGCAATCCGGCCGGAAATGATTTCCTGCCGAAGGCCTGTGTAAACTCGCTCGCTTAGCTGATTGGTCATCGCCTGCTGAAGCCTCTCTGCGTATACATTTCGATATCATGACGCCGTGGCGTCAAAGAGAACTGTGAGAATGGCCGGAATTTTGAAACTAAATTATAATTTAAATTTACATAATATAATTTATGTTCATTTTATTTCAGAATATCCAGATTGGCAAATTTCACCGTATACATTTGTATTTTTTATTGCCAAAAATTACCTGTTTTTAATTGCAAACGGGATGCGTTATCGCGAATTGCACGCAGCCGTGGATGGACTCGGCAGAATCATTAACCGCAGCCCCTATTGGTCACCACCAATGGCTTTTTTGCTCGCAGTTCGGCCACAGGCCTGAGCGCCTGAGCAAAGGCTTGATCCAGCCGTGATGCCAAATACTCAGCACGGCGAAAATTCGTTGTCAGCAGCGAGAGCGCCCGTTCACCGCAGCAGCGGGGGCAGGAAATCGATGGGGGTAATAGAAAACGACCCTCTTCAGGGTAATGTGGCGGCATAGCGCGTACGACGCCCCGAACGGTTGGTCCGAGCCGATAAAGCGCTTGATTATCAGAGGGGTGCAGGAGCGTTGGCTGTGTGGGCAGTCAGCGGCTAGCTATGCTCTGCCAAGCATTTCCTGTTAACAGGCAAAATACAGGGATTTTCCTATATTCTGGATGCAGTCCAGCGCCTCCTAAAGCCAAACTCCACCGTATTTCAATAGCATAGGCTCGAGGTCGCAAAGCTTGGGCAAATCCATAACAAGAAATTATCAGGGAATTTTCTTCCAAAGAATTGGGTAAGATCAGGAAATACAGTGATTCCGCCGTTGATCGATAAATGCGGAATCTACTCATTTTGCGGGAGCCGCATGGCCCGGCGCACGCGGCGCATCGCTATCGGCAGATGCAGGTGTTATAATGCCCGATGTCTGAAAAACCACTGCCGGATGCTGCCTCCAAGGCGCCACTCAGCCTTGCGCTTGCGCGCTGGGAAGGCGAAGGTGGCGCACCGGCTGAGCCTTGGGCCTTGAATGATCTGGGCGAGCAGGATCGCCGCGTTCTGGCATGCCTGGGCGCCGCTGTCGTCAGCGGCTGGAACGACCTGCCGACCGATATTCAGCGTGCCATCTTCCGGCACGCCGTTGCCGAGGCGACCTACGATCCGGCACGCCTGGCGGCGCAGATCGCCCGCTTCCTACACGACCACAAGGACGATACGGGTGCGGCGTAGAACCCGCCGGCCATGAACGAGAGCCTGGCCCGGCTGCCGCGCGAGCCGGCGGACCTGTTCACCAAGCCTTTCGCCCGCTTCCTGCAAATCGAGGCAGCCGGCGCCGGCGCCTTGCTGCTCGTTACCCTCTGCGCCGTGGCGCTGGCCAATTCGTCCTGGTCCGCCGCGTTCCTGGCCTTCTGGGAAACGCCGCTAGGCATCAGCCTGGGACGCTTCGAATACGCCCGGTCGTTGCAGCATTGGATCAACGACGGCTTGATGACCCTGTTCTTCTTCATCGTCGCGCTGGAATTGAAGCGCGAGATGGTGGTGGGCGAATTGAGCAACCCGCGCATGGCGGCGCTCTCGCTGGCCGCCGCACTGGGTGGCATGATCGTGCCAGCAGGGCTTTATTACATGCTGGCGCGCGGCTCCGCCGGGGCCCATGGCTGGGGCACCGTGATGGCCACCGACACCGCCTTCATGATCGGCTGCCTGGCCGTGCTCGGCACGCGGATTCCGCTCAGCCTGCGTCTGTTCCTGCTGTCGCTCGCCATCTTCGACGATATCGGCGCCATCCTGGTGGTGGCCCTCGGCTACGGCGAAACGCTGAACTGGTCGGCCTTGGCGCTGGCGGCGGGCGGCCTCGCCATCGTGCCGCTGCTGACCTGGCTCGGCATTCGCAGCATTCCGCTGTATTTCCTGGTCGGCGGCCTGATCTGGCTGGCGCTCGACGCCTCCGGCATCCATCCAACCCTTGCCGGGGTCATTCTCGGGCTGCTGACACCGGCGCGCGGCTGGGTCAGTGACCGCCGGCTGCATGCGATCCTGAATCGCGTGGTGGCGCATCCGCCGGGCAACCACGGGAGCGGCGATGCCGGCGACCACCATGACCTGCAGCAGGCCCGCATTGCCACGCGGGAGGCCTTGTCGCCGGTCGAACGCCTGGAAATCCTGCTGCATCCCTGGGTGGCTTTCATCATCATGCCACTCTTCGCGCTGGCCAATGCCGGCATCCCGATTTCCATGGCGAAGCTGGATGGCGCCGTGACCTTGGCCATCGTCGCAGGCCTGGTGATCGGGAAGCCTGCCGGCGTGGTGCTGTTCAGCTTCCTGGCCGTGCAACTGCGCCTGGCGATCCGACCACCGGATCTGAGTTGGCGCCTGCTTGCCGCCGGTGGCCTGCTTACCGGCATCGGCTTCACCATGTCCTTGTTCATCGCCGGCCTGGCCTATGGCCCCAGCCTGCTGAACTCCGCCAAGCTCGGCATACTTTTGGCCTCGGCTTTCTCGGGCGCCTGCGGGCTGCTGGTATTGCTGTGGCTGACCTCGCCCACATTCTTGATAAAGCAACATTCACACACCATATAGACTCCGCTGACCGGCGCGCGGATCAGGCACGACTCACGAAAATCCACTGCCGACACTCCATTTTTCACATCGTGAAGAAGGATAAGGCCGCATGACGATCCGGACGACAGAAACCAAGGTTACGTTCACGCGCCCCTTCAGCCTGAGTTGCTTCGACCGCGCGCAACCAGCCGGAACCTATCTCCTGGTGGTCGAGGAAGAGGAAATCCTCGGCCTGTCCTTTGCCGCTTACAGGAAGACCGCCACCACGCTGCATGTGCCGGCGTTGTCTGTCGTTAGCGGTTCGCGCCAGGCCTACACGGTCGATGCCGATGAATTGGAAGCGGCCCTGGCGGCCGATACGAATGCGCATCCCGATCCGCTTTAGGGATTCGGGACGCCCGATACTGACATAGGGCCATCCACCGACGCCATGTCCTGGATATTCCCGGGAAAGGCATCCATGCACTTGCTGCTTCATCGTATCCTGCGGCAAAGCCGTTCTTCGCCACCCTGGAATGGCACCGCGCCGGTGCGCGAGGAACTCTTCGGTATCGAGCGGCTGGAACAGCATG
>Ga0208492_1000977_pt1 | contig 20532 bp, 19 predicted proteins | sample Subbioar_CSW14AB_FD_184820 | JGI IMG/M metagenome (GOLD analysis project Ga0208492, IMG submission 184820) | Serpentinite rock and fluid subsurface biosphere microbial communities from McLaughlin Reserve, California, USA - CR12Mar_CSW14AB (SPAdes) | ecosystem: Environmental > Terrestrial > Deep... | reverse complement strand
CCGCGGCCGAGGTGACGCCAGCAGCCATATCTCAAGACGCGCCACCGGTTGATGAGATCAACGAATGGGCGATCGTGGCCGCGGCATTCGGCGAAGCCGAAGTCGCACCGGTGGCGGAAGACGCCACCATTGCAGACCCCGAAGCGCCGGCGGTCGAGACTTCGGAGACGCCTGCACCGAACACCGAATCCGCAGCGACGACCGAGACCGCTGCCGAATCGGCCGCAGGGCCGGATGAAGTGTCCGATTCCACCTCCGAGACCCCGAAGGTGCCTGAAAAGCCGGCGGGCCCCAGGCCCTTGGCGCCTGGTCATTTCCGCGCCACGCCTCAGATGATGTCTCTGGTCGGTTGTTCCGAGCCCGAGATGGCGGGCGTCATGCAGGCGTTGGGCTACCGGGTACATCCGCCAACCGAAGAACTCGGACCATTGCACAGCTTCTCGGTGAAGCCGCGATTCGTGCGCGAACGCGAGGAGCAGCGCGAGCGGCAGCGCCTTCAGCAACGTCAGCAGCGTGAACGGCAGCGTCAGGAACGGCCCCAGCGGCCGCCGAACGAACGCCAGTTCTTTGCCGATGCCCCGCGCCAGGATCGCGGCAAAGGGGGACCACGGAGCGACGCTCCGCGCGGTGACGGCCCGCGGCAGAACGGCCCGCGTGCGGACGGCCCCAACCGGGATGGCCCGCGCAAGGAGCGTGGCCATGGCGAACATCCGCGCGGCGGGCGTCCCCCTCGCCGCGACAGTGGCGGCCCGGCATTGCGTCTCTATGCCACCACGGAGACCAAGAGCGATTCGCCGGCGGCCGACTCGCCCTTTGCCAAGCTGCTCGAGCTCAAGCTCGGCGGGAAAAAGTAGCCGACGTCGGGGCAATACGGGCTCTGGCGCGCGATGCGGCTCGACAAGTGGCTTTGGCACGCACGGTTTTTCAAATCCCGCACCCTGGCCGCTCGCTACATCGAGAAATCGCGCTGTCGCCTGGACGGCCGCTTGGTCGACAAGCCCCATGCGGCCGTGGCGCCGGACATGGTCCTTACCTTCGCGCTCGGCCCGCACGTGCGCGTGGTGCGGATCGTGGCGCTGGGTGAACGGCGCGGGCCCGCAAGCGAAGCCCGTACGTTGTATAATGAAATCAGCTCGGCTTGATCAGCCAGCTTGCGCCGGACGGCTCCACGCGTTAATCACCCGGCCGCTCGTTTCTGGAGCCGTTGATGACCTATGTCGTGATCGAGGCTTGCATCAAGTGCAAGTACATGGACTGCGTCGAAGTCTGCCCCGTGGACTGCTTCTACGAGGGCGAGAACATGCTGGTCATCAATCCTGATGAATGCATCGATTGCGGTGTCTGCGAGCCTGAATGCCCGGCCGAAGCCATCCAGCCCGATACGGAAAAGGGCCTGGAAAAGTGGCTCGAACTCAATCGCAGCCTTTCGGCCGAGTGGCCGAACATCACCCGAAAGGGAGATGCGCCGGCCGATGCCGATAATTTCAAGGACGAGAAAGGCAAGTTCGAGAAGTACTTCTCGAAAAATCCTGCCAAGCGCTAGTTTTTGGTCCGATTGACGCGGTTTTAGTCCAGCTATGCGCATGGCGCATGCGTCGACCGTTGCCGAAATGCAACATCACCCGCGACTCGCGGCCAAATCTCTGGTATAAGGGTTCGGCAAGAAGCGGTCCGGGGTCCGGTCCGCCGCTGGCTCGGTGTCCTTGTCGGTATCCGAAAGAAACTTACCGATACTGGCGACCGAGCCGAACGCGCAGGGGAGCGTGTGCGGTGGGGCGCGGTATCGCTGATTGCGGGGTTTGACGTGAAGGGATTTGATATGGCGAAGCCGAAGAAGACACCGGCCAAGGCGAAGGAATTCGCCTTCGAGAAGGGTGATTTTGTGGTTTATCCGACCCACGGTGTCGGGCGGGTGATCGACATCGAGGCCAAGGAGATCGCTGGCTATAAGCTGGACCTGTTCGTCATCTCGTTCGAACAGGAGCGGATGATGCTGCGCGTTCCCGTTGCCAAGGCCAAGATTTCCGGCCTGCGCAAGCTGAGCTCGCGAAAGATCATGGAAAGCGCCCTGGTGACGCTGAAGGGCCGCAGCCGCGTGAGCCGCGCCATGTGGAACCGCCGGGCCCAGGAGTATGAAGCCAAGATCAATTCTGGCGACCCGGTTTCGATCGCCGAAGTCGTGCGTGACCTGCACCGCAATGCCGGTCAGCCCGACCAGTCCTACAGCGAACGCCAGATTTACGAGGCGGCGCTGGATCGTCTGGCCCGCGAACTCGCCGCGGTCGAGCGCATCGACAAGGATCTCGCCACCCAGAAGCTCAACAGCGTGCTTCAGAAGGTGGCCTAGGACTGAAATACAGTCCGTTACGTCCCGATTCGAAAGGCGGCCGGCGGAAACGTCGCGCCGCCTTTTCCATGTGCGGGCCCCATGTGCGGGCGGAGCGCGCTAGGGAACGACGAGCTTGACCTGCGACAGGCGGGCGACCTCGGCGGGAGTGTTGACGCCATTGAGGACCAGCAGCCGCTCCATCCTGAGATCGTCATAGGGAAGCCGCGCCGCAAGTTGCGCCGGAGAGCCACTGTCGGACGAGACCACGCCGATACGGTAGGGACGAATCGCGCCGGCCTCTGCATCTGAAAGCGTGCGGAAACTGCGCGCGGCCTTGACCAGGGTCTCGATCCGCCGATCGCGGTCTGGCCCTTCGCTCAAGAGGTTGAAAAAACAGATACGCCCACCGTGGCGGACCATGACGTAGCGCGCCTGGCTCAGTCCGGTATCGGCGCCACGTGGACGCGCTCCGATGGCAGCTTCGGCGCCGTCGATGACGGTCGATTGAATGTCCGTCGGCGTCGGCTTCAGCGTGTTGCGCATCCATTCGTCGAGCCGGCCAGGCACGCGATCGCTCGAGCACGAAAAATACAGCAGCGAGCGGTCGCGACCGACGCCCAGGATGCCATCCTGATCGTTGAACAGCCGAAAATCGGCTGGAGCCTCGAAGGCCAGCCTCAGCGTCGGATGTACGAATGTAGCCCCGCGCACGAAGCCTTCGTCGGGAGCATCGTCGACCGACATGCCGTCGATCGCCGCCAGGTACGCCGGGCGCCTGGACTCCCCGGCCGCCGCGTAGTCCGACGGCAGGGCGCTCTTTCGCTCGAGGGGGGCGGGATGAGTTGCCGTAGCGCTTCTCTGGTCGAACGTGTCCGGCGCCTCACCCAGGAGCAGCGCCTCCAATTGAGCCTGCTGACGCAGCCTGTCGATCAGCGAGCCCATCGCGCTGCTCCGGTATCCGGCATGGATCAGATAGCCAAGGCCAATCTTGTCGGCCTCCAGTTCCTGTTCGCGTGAATAGCGTCGCAGTGCGATCAATCCGTCGCGCGCCACGGAGCGGCCGACCGTGACCGATCCGGTGACGGCTGCCGCTTCCACGGCAGCCTCCAACACGCCCTGCCGGGCCCGCGCCCGTTGCGCAGCATGGCGCTGAATGAGATGGCCAAGTTCGTGCCCGAGGGCCGCGGCCAACTCCGCTTCATCGTCCAGCACGGCGAGCAGACCCCGCGTCACGAACACGTACCCCGGCGGCAACGCATGGGCGTTGACCACCGGCGTATCGAGGACGACGAACTTGTAGGTGCCGGGAAGCGCTGAATCGCGAACCAGCTTCTGGCCGACGCGATTGACATAGGACTGAAGCTGGGCGTCCGGGTAGGCCGTGCCGACGTCGCGCTGAACCGCCGCAGGCAGCGCCGGGATGTCGCCGCCCGATCCAGAGGCCGCAACGGTCGATCCCGACAGCGGCGGATTGCTCTCGGCCGTGCAGGCACCGGCTGAAAGCAGCAAGGCGACGAGTACCAGGATACGGCGAAAAACCACTGACCCTCCTCGACAGCCCTCGACCTTAGACGGTTGGCCACGACGCCCGCAATCGTCGCGGCACTGGAACAAGCACTGCCGCTATGGCAGTGATGACGGCAGGTTCTAGAATGCCACGCTCAGAAACACCTCTTCGCTCTGACCTGTTCCCCGAGATTTCGCCCTATGCCAGCGGCATGTTGTCGGTGGACTCGCGGCACACGATCTACTGGGAGCAAAGTGGCAACCCCGATGGCCTGCCGGTTGTGTTCCTTCACGGCGGCCCGGGCGCCGGCTCGGCGCCAGTCCATCGCCGCTTTTTTGATCCGCAGTTCTACAGGATCGTGATCCTCGACCAGCGAGGCTGCGGCCGATCGGTACCGCTGGGGGAGCTGCACGACAATACGACCGACCACCTCGTGGCCGACATGGAGAAGCTCAGGTCCCATCTGGGAATCGATCGCTGGCTGCTGTTCGGCGGCTCCTGGGGCAGTACTCTGGCGCTCGCCTACGGCATCAAACATCCCGACCGCGTGACCGGCTTCATCCTGCGCGGCATCTTCCTGGGCGGTCAGTCCGAGATCGACTGGTTTCTTCACGGCATGCGCACGGTCTTTCCGGAAGCCTGGCGGGACTTCGTCGAGCATCTGCCCGAGAGCGAACGGACGGACCTGTTGGGCAGCTATTACGCCCGGCTGATCGATCGCAATCCCGACCGCCATCGCCCGGCAGCGCGGGCGTGGAGCAGGTACGAGGCAGCCTGTTCCACGCTGTACCCGACGGCGCGGGCGCCGTTCGAATCCGACCACGGCGGCTTCGCCCTGGCGCTCTCGCGCATCGAAGCGCACTACTTTGCCCACGACACGTTCCTGCCCGAAGGTTGGCCGTGGTCGATGCTTGGCCGCATACGTCACCTGCCCGGCACCATCGTCCAGGGCCGCTATGACATCGTCTGCCCGCCGGTCACCGCCGATGCACTGGCCCGCGCCTGGCCCGAAGCCCGCTATATCGTGGTTCCCGATGCCGGCCACAGCGCCCTCGAGCCGGGAATCAGGGCGGCGCTGGTGAACGCCACGGAGAGCTTCCGGATGTCGACCAGCAACGATCTTTTCGCACCACGCTTTCCCTGGGAAACCTGAGAGCAGGGATCACACCACCATGACGTTCGAATTGCCTCCCGAGCAGACAGGGCCTGCCGCCTGGTACGGGCCGGAGATGACCAAGCGAAGCGACTGGCTGATGGCGCTCAACCCGGCCGAAGTCGCCGAGGTCGAAAGCGCTGCCCGGAAGCTCGCGGCGGCGGAGGCCGATATCGCCGCCATTACGGCACGCGATTTTCCGTTGCCGACACTGGCTCCGAAGCTGAAGTCACGCGTCCGCGACGAGGTCCTGAATGGCCGCGGCTTCCTGTTGCTGCGCGGCTTGCCGGTCGAGCGCTGGTCGATGCGCGAGGCGGCCACAGCGTTCTACGGTCTGGGGACCCACCTTGGCAGCGCGCGGTCGCAGAACGGCAAAGGTCACGTGTTGGGTCATGTGCAGGATCTCGGGCTCGACGTGAAGGATCCCAATGTCCGCATCTACCAGACCAGCGAGCGGCAGACCTATCACACCGATTCCTGCGATATCGTCAGCCTGCTTTGCCTCAAGACGGCTCGATCGGGCGGCCTTTCGGCGCTGGTGAGCTCGACGACGATCTTCAACGAGATGCGGCGGCGACGGCCCGATCTTCTCGCGCTGCTGTTTCAGCCGATCGCGACGGACCGCCGCGGCGAGGTGCCGGAAGGCCAGAAGCCCTACTTCGAAATCCCGGTGTTCAACTGGCACAAGGGATTTCTGACGGCGATCTATCAGCGCCAATATATCGATTCAGCCCAGCGCTTCGCCGACGCGCCTCGGCTGTCTGCCGCCCAGATCGAGGCCCTCGACATGTTCGATTCGCTGGCCGGAGATCCCAAACTTCACATGTTCATGGAGTTCAAACCGGGCGACGTCCAGTTGGTCCACAACCACACCATGCTGCACGACCGCACAAGCTTCGTGGACTGGCCCGAACCCGAGCGCCGCCGCCATTTGCTGCGCCTGTGGCTGGCCGCCGCCGATGCCCGGCCGCTGCCGGAAACCTTCGCCCAGCGCTACGGCACAGTGACCGTGGGCGATCGCGGCGGCATCATCGTCCATGGCACCAAACTGCACGCCCCGCTTCAGGCGGTGTGACGCGGGCAGTTGACCCGGGCGGTGGTCGTCCCTAATTGAAGGCCGCCTGACGAGACCATTGCGACGAGGGACGACAGATGGCCAGCGATTCAACCGCGGGCGGCGCCCCGGCTGAAAGGCCGGCCGAGACGCCCGATTCGAGCCTAGACATCCCCCCCAAGCCGGAAGGCGCGGGTGGACCGGAGTCGCTTGTCGAGCAACTCCAGGGGGAGAAGGCCGATCTCCAGGACAAGCTGCTTCGCGCGCTTGCGGAGGCGCAGAACGTGCGCCGCCGCGCCCAGCAGGATGTCGAGAAAGAGCGCAAGTTCGGCATCGAGCGGTTTGCCCGCGACATGTTGTCGGTTGCCGACAATCTGGGCCGCGCCCTCTCGGCCCTGCCGGCCGATCTGGATTCGCTGGAGCCTGCCGCCCGCAACGTCATCGTCGGCGTCCAGGCCACCGAGCGGGAGCTGCAATCGATCCTCGAGCGGCACGGGGTCACCCGGGTCGAAGCCCTCGGTCAGCCGTTCAACGCCGAATTCCACCAGGCCATGATGGAGGTCGAGGACGCCTCGGTGCCTGCCGGGACGATCGTCCAGGAGCTGATCCCCGGCTACCTGATCGCCGGACGGCTTCTGCGCGCGGCCATGGTCGGGGTCTCCAAGGGAGGCCCGGCGTCGCGGGCACCCGGCGGCGAAGACTAGCAGGCGCACGTTTTTTGTGACGGGAGAGGCTGGCGCGCCATTGCAGGCGGCCCTTCAGAACCTATATTTCCTCTGTCCTGATCCGGTTTTTCCGGCAGGTAATCACATATCGGGGGTCGTTCTGGCGCCTTTGGGGCCGGGTCGATCCGCCTAGCGAGAGAGCATCATTATGGCGAAAGTCATCGGAATCGACCTCGGCACGACCAATTCCTGCGTCGCTGTCATGGAAGGCGGCGATACCAAGGTTATCGAGAATTCGGAAGGCGCGCGGACGACCCCGTCGATGGTCGCGTTCACCGACGCCGGCGAGCGTCTGGTGGGTCAGGCCGCCAAGCGACAGGCCGTCACCAACCCGCTCAAGACCCTCTATTCGGTCAAGCGCATGATCGGGCGGCGCTTCGAGGACCCGATGGTCCAGAAGGAAATGTCGCTCGTTCCCTTCAAGATCGTGAAAGCGACCAACGGCGACGCCTGGGTCGAGGCCTCGGGCCAGACCTACAGCCCCAGCCAGATCTCGGCCTTCATCCTCGGCAAGATGAAGGAGACCGCCGAGGCCTACCTCGGCGAGAAGGTCGAGCAGGCGGTCATCACCGTTCCGGCTTACTTCAACGACGCCCAGCGCCAGGCGACCAAGGACGCCGGCCGCATCGCGGGCCTCGAGGTCCTGCGCATCATCAACGAGCCGACGGCGGCCGCGCTCGCCTACGGCATGGACAAGCGCAAGAGCGGCACCATCGCGGTCTATGACCTGGGTGGCGGTACGTTCGACGTGTCGATCCTCGAGATCGGCGACGGCGTGTTCGAGGTCAAGGCCACCAACGGCGACACGTTCCTGGGTGGCGAGGACTTCGACGTCCGCATCATCGGATACCTCGCCGACGAGTTCAAAAAGGAGCAGGGCATCGACCTGCGCAACGACAAGCTGGCGTTGCAGCGTCTGAAGGAAGCGGCGGAAAAGGCCAAGATCGAGCTCTCCAACTCCAAGGAGACCGAGATCAACCTGCCGTTCATCACCGCCGATGCGAGCGGCCCCAAGCATCTCGTGATTAAGCTGTCGCGCGCCAAGCTCGAAGCCCTGGTCGATGACCTGGTGCAGCGCACGCTCGAGCCCTGCAAGGCCGCGCTCAAGGATGCCGGCCTGCAGGCCGGACAGATCGACGAGGTCATCCTGGTCGGCGGCATGACCCGCATGCCCAAGGTCATCGAGGTCGTTAAGCAGTTCTTCGGCAAGGAGCCGGCCCGCAACGTCAATCCCGACGAAGTCGTCGCGGTGGGTGCGGCGGTCCAGGCCGCGGTGCTGAAGGGCGAGGTCAAGGACGTCCTGCTGCTCGACGTGACGCCGCTGTCGCTCGGCATCGAGACGCTGGGTGGCGTGTTTACCCGCCTGATCGAGCGCAACACGACGATCCCGACCAAGAAGAGTCAGACCTTCTCGACCGCCGAGGACAACCAGACGGCGGTGACCATCCGCGTCTTCCAGGGCGAGCGCGAGATTGCTGCCCAGAACAAGATGCTGGGCCAGTTCGACCTGGTCGGACTGCCGCCGGCGCCGCGCGGCCAGCCGCAGGTCGAGGTCACTTTCGACATCGACGCCAACGGCATCGTGCAGGTGTCTGCCAAGGACAAGGCCACCGGCAAGGAGCAGCAGATCCGGATCCAGGCTTCCGGCGGCCTCAGCGAGGCCGACATCCAGAAGATGGTGAAGGACGCCGAGCTGCACGCCGAGGAAGACAAGAAGAAGCGCGAGCTGATCGATGCCCGCAACCAGGGCGAGGCGCTGGTGCATTCGACCGACAAGCACCTGAAGGAGTTCGGCGACAAGGTGAGTGCCGCCGAGAAGACCTCCATCGAGGGTGCGCTCGAGGCGCTGAAGACCGCGCTTGCCGGCGAGGATGTCGAGGCAATCAAGGCCAAGACCAACGATCTCGCCCAGGCCGCCATGAAGCTGGGCGAGGCGATGTACAAGGCCCAGCAGGCCGATGCCCAGGCCGGCGCGGCGGCGGGCGGGGCCGGCAGCGGCGGGGGCGAGGCCAAGGGCGACAAGGTCGTCGATGCCGAGTTCGAGGACGTCACCGACAAGAACAAGAAGACGGGCTCCGGCTGACGCCGGGCAAGAATCAGTAAATGGCGGCCTCCCGCGCGAGCGGGAGGCCGACGCATGAGAGGCAAGTGGGGGCTACGTAAGGCGTATGTCGCAAGACTATTACGAGCTGCTCGGGGTCAGCCGTACGGCGAGCGCCGACGACATCAAGAAGGCGTTCCGCAAGCTTGCCATGCAGCATCACCCGGATCGCAATCCGGGCGACAAGGAGTCCGAGAAGAAATTCAAGGACATCAACCACGCTTACGACATCCTGAAGGACCCGGACAAACGGGCAGCCTACGACCGCTACGGGGCGGCTGCCTTCGAGGGCGGCGCGGGTCCCGGTGGTCCGCACGGCGCAGGCTTCGACTTCGGCTCGGTGTTCGGCGACATCTTCGACGAGATGTTCGGCGGTCGCGGCCGTGGCAGCCGCGCCGACACGCGGGGGCAGGACCTTCGCTTCAATCTCGAAATCACGCTGGAGCAGGCCTACAGCGGTACCGACGCCACGGTGCGGGTGCCGAGTTCGGTTTCCTGCGAAGCCTGCCACGGCAGCGGGGCCGAGGCGGGATCCAAGCCGCAGACCTGCCCGACCTGCCAGGGCCGCGGGCGACTGCGCGCCCAGCAAGGCTTCTTCACCGTCGAACGGGCCTGCCACACCTGCCACGGGGCGGGCCAGGTCATCGACAAGCCGTGCCGGACCTGTAGCGGACAGGGCCGCGTGCGCCGCGACAAGACACTGAAGGTCAATATTCCCGCGGGCGTCGAGGACGGCACCCGCATCCGCCTCACGGGCGAGGGCGAAGCTGGCACCCGCGGCGGACCGGCCGGGGACCTCTACGTGTTCCTGTCGGTGCGACGGCATCAGCTGTTCGAGCGCGAGGGCGCCGACGTCCATTGCCGCGTGCCCATTTCAATGGTCCAGGCGACGCTTGGCGGCAACATCGAGGTCCCGACGCTGGACGGAAAGATGGCCCGCATCAACATCCCGGCCGGCGCCCAGGGCGGCCACCAGTTCCGCCTGCGCGGCAAGGGCATGCCGATCGTGCGATCGAGCCAGCGCGGTGACATGTATATCGAAATCAACGTCGAGACGCCGACCAACCTCACATCCAAGCAGAAGGAACTCCTGAAGGAGTTCGAAAAGGCCGGCAAGACCAGCCCCGAGTCCGAGGGCTTCTTCAGCAAGGTGAAGGAAATGTTCGGCGGCTAGGCCGCGACGTTCGTCTCCGCGGCGCTCGTCCGGATGCAGCGCACCAGATGGCCGCCGCCCACGTCACCCAAGGCGGGCGGACGAGCCACGCATTCCGCCTGAACGAACTTGCAGCGTGGCGCAAAACTGCACCCCGTCGGCACCTCGGCGAGATCGGGCGGCGCCCCCGGAATGGCTTCGAGACGCTGGCCGCGCATACCGTCATGGACTGTCGAGGCCAGAAGTCCCCGGCTGTAGGGATGTCGCGGGGCATCCACCATCTGCTCGACCGGCGCCAGTTCGACGATCTTTCCCGCGTACATGACGCCGATGCGATCGGAGACCTCGACGGCGACGCCGATGTCGTGAGTGACGAAGATCACTCCGACATTGAATTCGCGCTGCAGTTCACGAATCAGGAGCAGGACCTGGATCTGCACGGTCGCATCGAGGGCCGTCGTCGGTTCGTCGGCCAGCAGCAGCGCCGGGTTGCACGATAGGGCGAGCGCGATCATGGCGCGCTGGCGCATGCCGCCCGACATTTCGTGCGGATAGGCCTTCAGCCGCTGTGCCGGCGAGGGAATCCGAACCATCTCCAACAGGTCACGCGCCCGCTTCCAGGAGTCCGCCTCGCTCTTGCCGGTGTGCCGGCGCACGGTTTCGGCGATCTGCTGGCCGATCGTGAAGACCGGATCGAAGGCGGTGGCCGGTTCCTGGAAGATCATGGCAACCCTTTGGCCGCGAAGGTCGGACAAGGCGCCCCTGCCCATGGTCAGGATTTCATCCCCTTCCAGCTTGATGCTGCCGCTCCATCGCGTCCGATGCTCCGGGTGAAGCCGCAGAATCGACCTCAGCGTCACGCTCTTGCCCGAACCCGATTCCCCCAGGATGCCGAGCGTCTCGCCGCGGCTCACATCGAAACTGACACCATTGACGGCATTGACCGTACGATCGGGCGTCACGAACTTGACGTGGAGATCGCGGACCTGAAGAAGATCGCTCATGGCGTGGCAGCCTTCGAATGGCCCGAACCCGCCACCCGCATGTGACAGGCGACCGCCTGCGCACCGGTATCGGCAAGCGGCGGCTCGGTGCGCGCACAGACGTCCTCGGCGAAGGGGCAGCGCGTGCGGAAGCGGCAACCCGACGGCGGATCGATGGGATTGGGCGGATCGCCCTGGATCGGCGCTTCCTTGGTGCGCCGACGGGGATCCATCGACGGCCGCGCCGAGAGCAGCGCGCGTGTGTAGGGATGCTGCGGATTGCCGTAGATGGCATCGACCGAACCCAGTTCGACGATCTTGCCGAGATACATCACCAGCACGCGGTCGCTTAGATATTGCACGACATTGAGGTCGTGACTGATGAAGATGTAGGTGAGGTTGAGCTCGGTCTTGAGATCGACCAGCATGTTGAGGACCTGCGCCTCGACCGACTTGTCGAGCGCCGAGACCGCCTCATCGAGGATGATCAGCCTCGGACGAAGCGCCAAGGCCCGGGCGATGTTGACTCGCTGTCGCTGGCCGCCGGACAGCTCGTGCGGATAGCGTTCGGCGTAGTTGGCGGGATCGAGGCCGACCTTGTCGAGGAGATCGCGCACCCGGACCCGGGCTTCCGCCGCCGGCAGGCCGTGCGCCTTGGGGGCAAAAGCCAGCGTTTCGGCGATGGTCAGGCGGGGGTTGAGGGAGGCGTAGGAGTCCTGGAACACCATCTGCACCTGGCGGCGCAGTTCATTGACGGTGATGCCGTGCGGTTCGTCGACGGGATCGCCGTCGAGCACGATGGTGCCACTGTCCGGCGTAATGAGCCGGATCAGCAGCCGGGCGACCGTCGATTTGCCACACCCCGACTCGCCCACGACACCCAGTGTCTCGCCCTTGGCAACCGATAGTGAAAGATCGTCGACTGCTCGCACGACCTTGCCGGAACGACCGAGCAGTCCGCCCGGCACGGGGAAATGCTTGCGCAGGCCAGTGGCCAGGAGCAGCGGTTGGGCGGGCCCACCCCGATCTTCGGGAGGCAACAATGCGTCCATGTCAGGCCTTCACATCCATGGCGGCGCGCAGACCGTCGCTCATCAGGTTGAAGCAGATCGAGGTGATGAAGATCATGACGCCCGGCAACGCGGCGAGGACCGGATTCACGTAGATTGCCTGACGCAGCGTGTTCAGCATCAGGCCCCATTCCGGTTCCGGCGGCTTGACGCCGAGACCCAGAAAGCTCAGTCCGGCGGCGAGGATGATGGCAACGCTGATCAGGGAGGTGGCGTAGACCAGAATCGGCCCCAGCACGTTGCCGAGCACATGCACGCGGACGATCGTGAGGGCGCTGGCACCGCTCGCACGGGCGGCATCGACGAAATCGAAGCCGCGCACCTGCGTAGTGACGCTCTCCGACACTCGGCAGATGGGCGGGATAAACACAAGCGTCAGCGACAGCAGCGTGTTTTCAGTTCCCGCACCCATCGCGCCCGAGAGGGAGATGGCCAGCAGCACCGAGGGGAAGGCGTAAAAGACGTCCATGACGCGCATGATCGCCATGTTGACCTTGCCGCCGACAAAGCCCGCAGTGATGCCGAGCGCACCGCCGATCAGCAGCGCGCACAGAACCGGCATTACCCCCATGAACAACGACAGGCGACCGCCGTAGATCAGGCGGGCAAACATATCGCGCCCCAGCTCGTCGGTGCCCAGCAGATGGTTGGGCGAGCCCAACGGATAGAGTCGGCGGATCATCGAGGTCTTGTAGGGATCGGCGAGGCCCAGCAACGGGGCGGTAATCGACGACAGGACGATCAGCAGCAGAATTCCGGCGCAGATCAGCGTAACTGGATCGCGACGCAGCCGGCGGCCGACAGACGGCCAGTAGCCGCGCGAAGCCGAAGCCACGGTCGGCCGAACCAGGGCGGCGGCGATATCGACGGTGGGACTTTGCATGGCCATCGCCTTCAGCCCCGTTTGATACGTGGGTCGACCATGGTCTGGATGATGTCCACGGTGAGATTGAGCAGCATGAAGAAGCCGGCCAGGACGAGCGTGGTTCCCTGCAGGATCGGCAGATCGCGGCGGAAGATCGCGCTGTTCAGGAGAAAGCCGGTGCCCGGCCACGCGAAGACCGTTTCGATCAGGATCGATCCGCCGATCAGGTTACCCGCCTGCAGTCCCATCACGGCGAGGCAGGTTGGCGCGGCGTTCTTCAGGACGTGGTGCAGGATCTGGCTGTCACGCATGCCTTTGGCTTGAAGCGCGGTCACGAACTCCATGTTCAGCGTCTCCTTCACGGTGGAGCGCACGGTGCGGGTCACGACGCCGAGGGGAATCACGGAAAGGGCGATGGTCGGCAGGATCATGTGCTTGAGGTGAGGCCAGTCGAAGCGCCAACCCGTCGAGTTCTCCGGCCCGATTCCCATCGGCGGCAGGACCCCCATTTCGACCGAGAAGACGATGACCAGCACGATTGCCAGCCAGAAATGCGGCACGCTTACGCCCATCAGCGAGATCATGGTGACCAGGCGGTCGACGATGCGCGACTTGGCATAGGCCGCCGAGGTGCCGAGGATGACGGCAAGCGTGAAGGCAAACAGCGTGGCGGCAATGGCCAGGATGATCGTGTTGCCGAAGGCCGACGCCACTTCGGCAGCCACCGGCCGGCCGGTGCCGATCGACGTTCCGAGATCGCCTGTCAGGGTAACGCCGAGCCAGCGGAAGTATTGAACCGGCAGGGGTTTGTCGAAGCCATAGTACTCCTTGAGCTTGTCGACGACCTCCTTGGGGGCGTCGGGCGGGACGATTGCCGAAATCGGATCGCCCGGCGCCAGATGGACCAATGCGAAGACGAGCAACGATACGCCGAAGGCGACCGGCACCAGGTAGAGCAGTCGTCTCAACGCATAAAGCAGCATCGCGCCCGTCCTTCGCCGCTACTTCGCCATCTCGATCGGCGTGAGGTCCTGGAACCAGCTCTGGGCCTGCACGAAGCCCTTGACCTTGGGACTCATGGCCCGCGGATTGAGGTCGTGCGCGATATAGACCCAGTACGACTGGTCCACGATGTAGGTGTGCACGTCGGCCAGCGCCTTGGTCTGCGCCGCGCGATCGAAGCTGGTGTGGGCCGTGTTGATCAACTCATCCAGCTTCGGATCCTTCAGCAGGCCCCAGTTGGCTCCCTTCGGCGGCACGTACTCGCTGTGATAGAGCCGCATGAAGGCTGAATAGGGATCGACGGTCGCGCGGCTGATGTTGATGCCGTTGGTGCCCGCCTTGGTCGAGGCCTCGCCCGTCACCGGCTGGAAGCCGAAGGTGACAAGCGCATTCCACTCCATGACCTCGAACTGGGTGTCGAAGCCCACGGCGTTCAGGTTCTCCTGGACATACTCGTTCATCGGCAGCGGCAGCATCTGGCCCGATCCGGAAGTCGAGATCGCGATCTTGATCTTGGGCTTTTTGTTGGGACCGTAGCCCGCCTCGGCGAGAAGCTTCTTGGCGGCAGCAGGGTCGTACTTGATGTCGAAACTGGGCGTGCCGAACCAGGGATGGCCGGGATAGACCGCACCCTTGGACTCGATCATCAGGCCGCCCAGCAGCTTGCTGAGGCCGGCACGGTCGATGGCCAGGTTGGCCGCCTTGCGCACGCGGATATCGGTGAAGGGAGAGCCTTCGACCATGCTGGGCTGATAGGCCCAGTTGTGCGGATACTTGTTGGTGACGATCGTCATGCCACCCTGCTTGAGGCGGGGGATGGCGTCGGGGGCCGGAACTTCGATCCAGTCGACCTGGCCCGCAAGCAAGGCGGCCGTGCGGGTCGCCGCCTCCGGCATGGGGAACAGTAGGACCTTGTCGAGCTTGGGCACGCGGTTCTTGTCCCAATAGCCGTCAAAGCGCGAAAGCTCGAGACGCTCGCGCGGCACCATGCGATCGACCTTGAACGGTCCGGTGCCGACGGGCTGCAGCGCGAACTTCACCCAATCCTTACCGAGCTTCTCCCATTGCGTCGGGCTCGAGTAGAAGATGTAGGACATGTCGTAGGGAAACAGCGCGTTCACGACACGCGTCGTGAGTTCGACGGTGTGCTTGTCGATTGCTTTCCAGGCCACCAGGGTCGGCACGCGGCCCCGCGCCTGCGCGGCCTGCTTGGGATCGAACTGCGGCGACTTGTCGTTCAGGATCTTCTCGAGATTCCAGACCACCGCGTCGGCATCGAAGTCCGTGCCGTCGTGAAACTTCACACCCTGGCGCAACTTGAAGATCCAGCGCTTGGGATCGCCTTCGACCGCTGACCATTCCGTTGCGAGGCCAGGCTTGATGTCAGCGATCGTGTCGGCCTTCGACAGATCCCAGTTCACCAGTCCGTCATAGATCGTATAGCCGGCAAATCGATAGCCTTCGAACCCCTGATCGGGTTGGCCGGTCGTCTGTGGAATGTCGGCAGCTGTCATGCCGATGCGCAGAGTGCCCTGCGAGAGGGCAGGCATTGAAGTCGCTGCAATGAGGCCGAGACCGACGGCGGCCACTCGAAGGCGCTTGAACATTCACTGCTCCTCAGTTCGACACGGCCCGCCAGTGCGGACATAGCAACAGTCATGCAAGCCCCAAGCCAACGCCTGGAGCCGAACTCCACAAACAGCGCGGCATGTCGATTGCATGCTCTGTCGGACGGAGGAATTGCATGACGCCATCGACGAATGTGCCGACGCTTGACGAGTTTCGTGCGCGTGCCGCGCTGACAGGCCTCACCTTGACCGAGGAGGATATCGGGCACCTACACAAGGGCTATGTCGGTTTGCTGGGTTTGATGGAGCGGATCCCCCAACGCTGGGCCTGGGCCGCCGAGCCACCGCACGTCTTCCGCGCCGACGAATAGATTGCCATGACCGATCTCACGACGCTCGGCATCGCCGAGGCCGGGCGCCTCATGGCGTCGGGCAACCTCACGTCGAGCGCCCTCACCGAGGCATTTCTCTCACGCATCGCTGCCGTCGATCACAGAATCGCGAGCTTCATCACCGTAACGGCGGATCTCGCCCGGCAGGCGGCAAAACAGGCAGACATGGAGCGAGCCGGCGGGCTCACGCGTGGCCCGCTGCACGGCATTCCGATCGCGTTGAAGGATATCTACGAAACCGCCGGCGTCAGGACGACCGGGCACTCCCACCTGCGGGCCGACTATGTGCCCACCATCGATGCCGAGACGGTTCGGCGCCTGAAGGCCGGCGGCGCGGTCATTCTGGGCAAGCTTGCCACGCACGAGTTCGCCAATGGCGCAATGACGCCCGACCAGCCGTTTCCGGCCGCGCGCAATCCGTGGAGTACCGACTATCAACCCGGCGGCTCCTCCAGCGGATCCGGTGCCGCCGTCGCCGCCGCGCTCTGCATGGGTGCCATGGGCTCCGACACCGGCGGTTCGATCCGCAATCCAGCCGGCTTCTGCGGCACGGCGGGCATCAAGCCCACCTACGGACTGGTCAGCCGCTGCGGCATCTTTCCCCTGTCGTTCAGTCTCGATACCGCAGGTCCGCTCACGTGGACGGTCGAGGATTCCGCCCTGATGCTCGACGTGCTGGCCGGCCACGATCCCAACGATCAGGCATCGGCGCGCGCCCCCAAGGTGGACTATGGCGCATCGGCGCACCGCCCGATCAAGGGTATGCGCATCGCCCTGGCCCGCAGCTGGTACGAAAGCGAGATCGCGAGCGTCACGCCCGAGATGAAGAAGGGCATCGACGACGCGGTCGAGGTGCTCAGGGACCAGGGCGCGATCGTCGAGGACGTCGTCTTCCCCGACATCCGCGATTATCACATCTGCGGTCGCGTCATCATCACGAGCGAGGCGCATGCGATCCACCGCCGTGACGTGATCGAGCGACCCGAGAAGTTCGGTTACACGACCCGCCGTCGGTTTCAGCTCGGTGCCTTCCTGAGCGTCGAGCAATACCTCTCCGCCCTGCGTTTCCGGCGCAAGCTGCAGCTGGACACGCGTGCAGCCATGCGCGGCTACGATCTGGTGATGGCCGCCAACCAGTGGGGTGGTCCCGAGACCTTCGAGGAACCGCAGCAGATCTTCCACTTCCTCGGTAAGCCGTCGCTTTCCATGCCGTTCAACGTCACCGGTCAGCCGGCGATGACGGTGTGCTGCGGCTTCGGCAGCGACGGCTTTCCACTTGCCTTCCAGCTTGCGGGCCGGCCGTTCGACGAGGCCAGCGTCTTTGCTGCAGGTGCCGCCTACGAACGCGCCACGCCGTGGCGCGCACGACGTCCCGCGCTTTGATCTCCGAGGAGAACAGAATGAACAACCACAATCAGAAGGTTTCGCGGCGTTCGTTGCTCGCAGGCGCCAGCGCACTCGCCCTGCCGATCGGCTTCGGCAGCCCGGCCCGCGCCGAGGAGACGGTGGTGCGCTTCGGTATTTCCATGGCCGACGTGCCGCTCACCACAGGCCAGCCCGATCGCGGCGCCGGCGCCTACAAGTTCACCGGCTACACTCTCTACGACCCGCTGGTCGCCTGGGAGATGGATGTCGCCGACCGGCCGGGCAAGCTCATCCCCGGCCTCGCCACCGAATGGAAGGTCGACGACGGCGACAAGACGCTCTGGGTCTTCAAGCTTCGCCCTGGCGTCAAGTTCCATGACGGCTCGACCTTCAATGCCGATGCGGTGGTGTGGAATTTCGACAAGGTGTTCGACACCAAGTCGCCGCAGTTCGACCAGCGCCAGGCCTCGCAGGTCCGCCCGCGCCTGCCCTCGGTCGCGAGCTATCGCAAGATCGACGACATGACGGTCGAGGTGAAGACCAAGGTCGTCGACGCGCTCTTCCCCTACCAGATGCTCTGGTTCCTGATCTCGAGCCCTGCCCAGTGGGAGAAGATGGGCAGGGATTGGAACAAGGTCGCGTCGGAACCGTCGGGAACGGGCCCCTTCAAGCTCGCCCGCCTCGTGCCGCGCGAGCGCGCCGAACTGGTCAAGAACGAGGTCTACTGGAACCCCAAGCGCATTCCCAAGGCCGATCGCATGGTGCTGATCGTGGCACCCGAGGCCTCGACCCGCACCGCCGCCCTGCTTTCCGGCTCAGTCGACCTGATCGAGACACCACCGCCCGACGCCGTCGAGCGGCTGACCAAAGGCGGCATGAAGATCGTCCAAAACGTGACGCCGCACGTATGGAACTATCACCCTTCGATGCTGCCGGGTTCTCCCTGGACCGATATCCGGCTGCGCAAGGCTGCCAACCTCGCCATCGACCGCAACGCCATCGTCCAGCTGCTGGGCGGCCTCGCCCAGCCCGCCTTCGGACAGGTCGACCGCACCAGCCCGTGGTTCGGCAAGCCCAGCTTCGAGATCAAATATGCCCCCGATGCTGCGCGAAAGCTGATGAGCGAGGCAGGCTTCAGCAAGGCCCAGCCGCTGAAAACCAAGTTCGTCGTGGCGTCGGGCGGCACCGGCCAGATGCTGTCGCTGCCGATGAACGAGGCCATCCAGGAGATGTTCAAGGAGGTCTACATCGACCTCGAATTCAAGGTCGTCGAGCTCGAGGCGCTCTATACGGCCTGGCGCGCCGGCGCCAAGGCCGACATGAACAAGGACGTCACCGCCAACAACATCGCCTATGTGACGTCCGATCCGCTCTATGCCTTCACGCGCTTCTTCGCCTCGAACCAGGGTGCGCCGACCGGCGTGAACTGGAGCTATTACGCCAGCGCCGAGGTCGACAAGCTCATCGACCGGGCGCTTGCAACCTTCGACGCCGGCCAGCAGGACGCGATCATGGCCAAGGTCCACGAGAAGGTGGTCGACGATGCCGTGCTGATCTGGGTGGTGCACGACACCAACCCGCATGCGCTCTCACCCAAGATCAAGTCCTATATCCAGGCTCAGCACTGGTTCCAGGACCTGACGACGATCGGGGTGTGAGGCCGGCGCCTAGCAGCCGATCTTCTTCGCGACCTCGATGATGGTGTCGCCGACGACGTCCCAATCACCCGTCGCCTTGAAGTCGACCTTCTGATTGGGGCCGTGCTCGTAGGGGCGATTGATGTAGCCCGTCGACAGGCCGCATTTCTGCGCCGCCGCCAGGTCGCCGTTATGGGCCGCGCACAGCATCACCTGGTGAGGCTTCAGGTACATGCTGTCGACCACGCCGAGATAGGCCTCGGGATCGGGCTTGTAGTGGTGGAAGGTCTCGCCCGAGAAGCAGTGGTCCCAGGGGATGCCGCCGTTCTTGGCCATGTTGATCAGAAGCGCCACGTTGCCGTTGCTGAGGGTGGCCACGACATACTTCTTCTTCATCAGGCCGATGCCCTCGACCGAATCGGGCCACGGCCGCAGTTTGTGCCAAAGGTGGGTGAACTCCCACGATCCTTCCTCGCCCGGATGTTTTAGGCCGCGCTTCTTCAGCAGCATCTCGAAGGCCTCCTTGTGGAGGTCGTCGATGCGGGTCCACGGCAGCTCGCCCTTGCGCACGCGCGCCATCTGCGGCTGGTAGAGGCCGCGCCAGTCGTCGGCGAAGCTCGCCCAGTCTGTCTCCAGCCCGTATTTCTTGCCGAGCACGGGCAGGTCGGCGATCAGGCTGCCGCGCCAGTCCACCACCGTGCCGAAGACGTCGAAGATGCAGACCTTGAGGTCCGAGAGATCCTTGCCCATTCGTCATTCCTCCATTTGTCCCAGTGTGGCGTCCCGCGACGTGCTTGGGTAGGGTCGATGCATGGCAAGACAAAGCACCGTCGTCGGCACGGACGGCAAGAGTCGCTGCGGCTGGGCGAGCGCCGATCCGCTGTACGAAAAATATCACGACAAGGAGTGGGGCCGTCCGCTCAGGGACGACCGCGCGCTGTTCGAGCTGTTGACGCTCGAAGGCTGCCAGGCCGGGCTTTCCTGGATCACCGTGCTGCGCAAGCGCGAGCACTATCGCAAGGTTTATGACGGTTTCGATCCCGGGAAGATCGCCCGCTACACGCCGGCCAAGCTCGCCAAGCTGCTGGCCGACCCAGGCATCATCCGCCACCGCGGCAAGATCGCCGCGAGCGTCACCAATGCCAAGGCCTACCTGGAAATCGTCGAGCGCGAGGGCTCCTTCTCGAGGTTTCTCTGGAGCGTGGTCGACGGCAAGCCGAGGAAGAACCGGCCGAAGAGCCTGAAGGACGTGCCGGCAAAGACTGCGGAAAGCGACGCGCTCTCCAAGAAGCTCGCCAAGGCCGGCTTCAAGTTCGTGGGCTCTACCATCTGCTACGCCTTCATGCAGGCTTCCGGCATGGTCGACGACCATGTCGTGGGCTGCCATTGCGCCAGGGAGTAATCGTGACCAAGCGTGTTTTCATCGCGGCCCTCGGGACCGAGACCAACCAGTTCGTGCCCTTTCCGACCGGCCTGCGTGGCTACCAGGAACACGGCATCTGGCGCGGCGACGCCACGCAGCATGCGCCGACCAACTTCACCGCGCCGCTGCATGTCTGGCGCAAGGAAACCGAGAAGCGCGGCTGGACGGTGATCGAGGGGCTGGCCACCTTCGCCGCGCCGTCGGG
>Ga0208492_1000976_pt1 | contig 20600 bp, 17 predicted proteins | sample Subbioar_CSW14AB_FD_184820 | JGI IMG/M metagenome (GOLD analysis project Ga0208492, IMG submission 184820) | Serpentinite rock and fluid subsurface biosphere microbial communities from McLaughlin Reserve, California, USA - CR12Mar_CSW14AB (SPAdes) | ecosystem: Environmental > Terrestrial > Deep... | reverse complement strand
GAAGCCTAAAGCTGCTCCTCAGGAACCTGCCGTTACTGAATCTAAACCGGAAGAAGGAACCCTTCCCGGTGTTAAAGTGGTTGGGAAAATTGATTTGGATAACCTTAATTCCAAAACCCGCCCTGATAAGAAGGTGCCGGAACCTGAGAAACCTGCCGAAGTAATACCGGGACCTGTTCCTGAGCCTCCTGTTTCTGTTAAAAAACCGGAACCGGAAGTGAAGGAAATTATAGCAGAGCTTGTTCCTCCAACTGTAGAACCTATTGAAACTGCTCCGATTTCTGAGAAAAATGAAACAGTTTCTAAACCGGAAGAAAAAATTGTTGAAGAGAAAAAGAAAGAAAATGTTCCAAATACACAGGAGAGTAATCCTGATGCAACTGTAATTCGCGCTAAAGCTGAACGTTTAAGCGGACCAAACGTAATTGGCAGAATTGAATTACCGGTATCTCCGGCACGTCGCGGACAACCGGTTGCTTCATCTTCAAGTGCTGCTGGTGCTGATCATAAACGTAAGCGTAAGCGTAAAGATAATGCTCCGGGGCAGCCAGCACAAACCCCTCCAGGACAACAGCAGGGCAATCGTCCGGCAGCTGCAGGACACCAGGGTAATCGTCCTGATTTCAGATCAGGCAGACCTGCTCAGGGTGGACAGGGAAATGCACGCCCTGATTTCAGAAACAAACCCCGTACTGATGCTCCAAAGGCTGAACCAACTGATAAGGAAATTCAGGATCAGATTAAGGCCACTCTTGCCCGTTTAAGCGGGGCAGGAAAATCGGGCAAGTTTGCTCAGCGTGCTAAATTGCGTCGTCAAAAGCGTGATGATGTTGCTCAGAATGCCGAAGATGCGGCATTGGAAGCAGAAATGCAGTCAAAGACCATTAAGGTAACCGAATTCGTTACAGCGAATGAGCTTGCTCTTATGCTTGATGTTCCGGTAACTCAGGTTATTTCAACTTGTATGAGTCTTGGTATGTTCGTGTCCATCAATCAAAGATTGGATGCTGAAACCCTGACTATTGTGGCGGATGAGTTCGGCTATGAGGTTGAATTTGTTAAACCTGAAGATGAAGAATCCGGTTTACTGGAAGAGGAAGACAAGCCTGAAGATCTGTTGCCAAGGGCTCCTATCGTAACCGTAATGGGTCACGTAGACCATGGTAAAACGTCGCTTCTTGACTTTGTGCGTAAAACTAACGTGATCGCCGGTGAAGCAGGAGGTATTACCCAGCATATCGGCGCATACGAGGTTACTCTTGAAAATGAAAGAAAAATAACATTCCTTGATACTCCTGGTCACGAAGCCTTTACCGCAATGCGTGCCAGAGGTGCTCAGGTTACAGATATTGCAATTATTGTTATTGCGGCAGACGACAGTGTGATGCCTCAGACCCGCGAGGCAATTAATCATGCTCAGGCTGCAGGCGTTCCGATTGTATTTGCCTTCAGTAAGGTGGATAAGCCAGGTGCAAACGCTGATAAGATCCGCGAACAACTTGCAACAATGAATATTCTTGTTGAAGATTGGGGAGGTAAATATCAGTGTCAGGAAATATCGGGTAAAACCGGTATGGGTGTCGATCTTTTGCTAGAAAAAGTATTGCTCGAGGCAGATTTACTTGAGTTGAAAGCAAATCCGAATAAACGTGCCGTTGGAACGGTTATCGAAGCAGCACTTGATAAAGGTCGTGGTATTGTAACTACAGTACTTATTCAGGCCGGTACTCTCAGAGTCGGTGATGCAATACTGGCAGGTGGATACAGTGGTAAAGTAAAAGCTCTGCATAATGAGCGTGGTGTAAAAGTTGATAAAGCCGGTCCGGCAACTCCTGTACAGGTATTGGGTATGCAGGGTGCACCTACTTCCGGAGATAAGTTTAACGTAATGGAGACTGAGGTTGAAGCACGTCAGATTGCAAACAAGAGATTACAGTTACAGCGTGAGCAGGGATTACGTACCCAGAAACATATTACTTTGGATGAGATCGGACGCCGTTTGGCAATTGGTAACTTCAAGGAGCTGAATGTAATTGTAAAAGGTGACGTGGATGGTTCAATTGAAGCACTTTCTGACTCATTGCTGAAACTTTCTACAGAGCAGATTCAGGTTAACATCATTCATAAATCAGTAGGTCAGATTTCAGAATCTGATGTCTTGCTCGCTTCAGCATCTGATGCAATTATTATAGGTTTCCAGGTACGTCCTTCTGCAAGTGCGCGTAAACTGGCAGAGGCTGAGCAGATTGATATTCGTTTGTACTCTATCATCTATGATGCAATTAATGAGGTTAAAGCAGCGATGGAAGGAATGCTTGATCCTGAATTTGAAGAGAAAATTACTTCAAACGTTGAAATTCGTGAAGTATTTAAGATCAGCAAAGTTGGAACGATTGCAGGATGTATGGTTCTTGATGGTAAAATTACCAGAAACAGTAAGGTGCGCATTATCCGCGATGGGGTAGTGATCTATACCGGAGAGCTTGCTTCACTGAAACGTTTTAAAGATGATGTTAAAGAAGTTGCAACAGGCTATGAGTGTGGTTTGAATATCCAAAACTTCAATAATATTGAGGTTGGTGATATCGTAGAATCCTACGAACAGGTTGAAGTGAAAAGAAAACTATAGTTTCAACAGATATAATTGAAAGCGATCTCTGTGATCGCTTTTTTTATTTTTCAGTGGTTTAATTTCTATTGGTTTTGGGTTTAAGAAAAGAATTCAGAAGACTTAAAAGAAGTATTGAGATGAAGTTTAATGCCGGTGACATTAAGCTTGAGTTGGGTCGCATTGCCGATTTTAAACATTTTACTGTTGGGTATGCGCATGTCTTTGACAAACCATTTAAATTTCATCACGGGCCAAGTTTTGCAGAATCTTATCACGAACTTTTTGAAACCGATATTTATCGTTTTTGGCCTGGCCCCGGATCAAAAACTATTCTTGATTGCGGAGCAAATATGGGTTTAAGCGTCTTGTACTTTTCGATCAATTATCCTGATCATCATATTATTGCTTTTGAACCTGATGCTGATATATTTGCAATTCTTGAAGAGAATGTAAAGACGTTCGGTTTAAAAAATGTGACGCTTCATCAGAAAGCTGTATGGACTAAGAAAGAGACTTTAAAGTTCTTTACTGATGGTGGAATGGGGGGAAGAGTGAATACTGAATACGTAAATCAGGAGCCTAAACTGATTGAGGCGGTACCCTTGCTGGATTATCTGACTGATGATGTCGACTTTCTAAAAATTGATATTGAAGGCGCTGAAGATACTGTTCTGAGATACTGCGGTGAACATCTGAAGAAAGCTAAGCACATATTCTTTGAGTATCATAATAATGTGAAATCAAAGCAAACCCTCCATGAACTTTTAGCTTTAGTCGAAAGTTTGGGGTTTCATTACTACATCAAGGAATCTGCTACAAGAAGACGCCCCTTTGTGGATAATAAATTGATCTGCGAAAGTTTTGATATGGCTATAAACGTTTTCTGCTATAAAGAATAGTTCAGGATAGCAACCTGCGTATTTCTCCTCCCCAAATCTCTTTTAAAAGAAAATTCAGCTTGCTGAAAGTACTTTTCTTATTAATCCTGAATAGCTTCTTTCGATTTTTATAAATCAGTCTGGCAAGTTTGATAGAAATATAACCATCATTGCTTTTCAATGCCTCTGAATAGATGGAATTTATTAGTTCAGGATTTTTATTTTTGGGATATTCAGCACAGGATTTGAGCCATTGAATCTTTTTGTTTTGCTTTTGATCTGAACTAAGTTTTTTTGAAGAATCGGTTTTTCGTTCTCTTTTCAGGATGTTGGTATCTGCTTTTTCATGCTGACGGTATTTTACCAGAGTCTCATTCAGGAAATCAATATTTCCCAGATTTGTTGCAACATAGGCAATCCACCAATCATGGAAATAAGCGTTTGGAAAAGGAAGCACCTCATCGATCAGCTCTCTTTTCATGAGTATAGAATGACCTGAAATACAATTAAAAAAGATAAATACTTCAGGTTCGTCACCACGATAGAGATTCATGATATCTGACATTTTCCTGTTTAATCGATGCCCGTCCTGGTCAATGAACTCAGAGTCATGATAGATCAGTAAATTGTTTCCGATTGCGGATGTCAGTTTTTCGATTTTGTTTAAGTCCCAGATATCATCCTGATCTGAAAGTGCAATCAGATTTCCACTACAGAGCCTCATTGCCTTTTCAAAATTTCTGATATAGCCCAGATTCACTTCATTTTTAAATGCTTTTACGAAAGCGAACTTTTGAGCATATTCTTCAAGAATAGCAACTGTATTGTCAGTTGAGCAGTCATCGACCGCAATGAGTTCTATTTCAGAATAGGTTTGATTGATAATAGAATCAAGTTGTTCCCTGAGAAAACGTTCACCATTATAGGTGCATAATGCAATGGAAACAAGTGGTTTTGGATTCATCAGGCATTGAATGTTTGCATTTCAATGAGCTTTTTATACAATCCGTCGGCATTGATTAATTCATTGTGGGTACCCTGTTCAGCAATTCTCCCACTCTCCAGAACGAGAATCAGATCTGCTTCCTGAATTGTACTTAAACGATGTGCAATCACCACTGAAGTACGGTTTTTCATCAGATTTTTCAGAGCATTCTGAACAATCTTTTCTGATTCCGTATCAAGAGCTGAGGTAGCCTCATCAAGCAAAAGGATTGGAGGATTTGCAAGTACAGCTCTGGCAATACAGATACGCTGCTTTTGTCCGCCAGAGAGCTTCATTCCGCGGTCGCCGATATTAGTTTGATAGCCCTCAGAAGTTTGTTTAATAAATTCATGGGCATTGGCAATTCGGGCAGCCTCAATAACCTGTTCTTCACTTACTGCTCTGCCAAATGCAATATTGTTGAAAATAGTATCATTGAACAGTATAGATTCCTGATTTACGATACCCATCAGAGCTCTTACTTCTTTCATCCGGATATCTTTAATATCGATTCCGTCAATACTGATTTTGCCTTTTGCAGGATCCATAAATCTCGGCAGCAGATCCATTAAAGTTGTTTTACCACCACCAGAAGGGCCAACGAGTGCTATGGTACTTCCTTTTGGAATCTTAAAACTTATTGAATCAAGCACCCGTTTTTCGCCGTAGGCAAAGGAAACATCTTTCACTTCGATCTCATTTTCAAATGATGTTTTTGAAACCGGGTTTGCAATGTCTGTTATGCTTTCCGGGGCATCGAGTAACTGAAATATCCGCTCTCCGGCAGAAATACCCTGGGAGATATTACCAAATGCTTCTGAAATGGCCTTTGCAGGAGTAATAATTTGTGAGAAAATGATGATATAGCCAATAAATTCTGCTCCCTGAAGCTCAGATCCTTCCTCCAGAATTAATGTGCCGCCATAGAATAAAAGTGCTGCTACAGTTATTACTCCCATCATTTCAGAAACCGGTGCTGCAAGTAATACTCTTCTCGCCAATCGCCTGTGGATCTTACTTGTCCACATATTCACCGCATTGAATTTCTCCTGTATATAATTTTCCGCATTGAAAGACTTGATAATTTTTACTCCGTTGAGACCTTCATCAATACTTGAAACAAGTATACCCAGTGATTCCTGGGCAGCTCTGGCGTGCTTTTTTAATCGTTTGACAATTGCGGTAATCAGCAGCCCTGAAACAGGAATGAGTACAAGTGCAAAAAAAGTAAGTTTAGCAGAAATACTAAACAGGACGGCAAAATTTAATAGTATGGCGATAGGTTCGCGCAAAATTACCTGAAGGGAACGAATAATTGAATCCTGAATCGTTACAACATCTGTCATGAACCGCGAAATCAGGTCGCCTTTACGCTGAGTACTGAAGTATTGTATGTCAATATCAGTAAGTTTTTTAAATATACTGCTGCGTATCCGGGTGACAATCAGCAACCGGAAGTTTTCAATCACACGAGCTGAAAGGTATTTAAATAAATTGCTCAGAATGACAGAAATGACTATCGCAATACTGACCATTTTTAAGGCTCCCACTTTGCCTGATTCCTGAATTAAGGATCTGAAGTAGTGGTAGAATAGTTCTTTAAAATAGCTGATACTGATTTCAAATGCAGGAAGTGTCCTGATCGTATTCGTAACATTATCCGGAGTCTGATTAAAGAGCAGCTCAAAAACAGGGATCAACAGTGTAAAATTAAGCAGACCAAAAACAACACCTAAAATTGAAGTGAAAAAAAAGGGAACAGCAAAATTCTGAAGAGGAGAGGCAAACCTGAACAGTCGGAGAAATGTCTTCATTGATTGAATTAAGCTGTAAAGTTAATCATTTTGAAAATTAGCCCTCTGTACAATTCAATTTAAAGATTTTAATTTCTAAAAAGTGATATTTCTCTGTTTTTTAACGACTTAACAATTGTTTTTCTAACGTCATTCAGACTTAATTTTGTCCCGGTATTATGACAAACTGTATCAAAATTGCTTATGGATTGTTTTACCCGCTGCTGATTTCTGATCAGTGCTAAGAAGGAATTCAGAAAATCAGTCCTGAATGTCAGCAATCGTAAAATTAACTCCAGGATGGTTTGTATCAGCCAGCCCGTATAATTTAATCCACTGAGGTGAATGGTATGAAAGTATAACTTATTCCTGTTGTAAATAGTGCGGATAGCTATTTTCTTCTCCTTGGTACGGATACTTTCAGAAGTTTTATGCCTGCAGACTGCAAGCGGCTCAAAATAGCATTTGAATCCACAACGCCATGCTCTAACTGAAAGGTCTACATCTTCAATATAGAACGGACTGTACAGTTCGTCAAAACCACCGAGTAAATGAAGTATTTCCTTTCTTACTAATGCATTGGCTCCCGAAAGATACAGACTTGGAATAAACTCGTTTGACTCATTATTTCCTACGATACAATTCAATGATGTTTTCAATTTAAATCCCTGCATCTCGGGGTATTTGGCTCCATCCTGTAGTATGTCATCATTCCAGCCAATAATTTTACCCATTACCCCAAAGGTATCCGGCTGTTCGAAATATTTAAATTGTTCCGAAAAATAGGTCTCAGTAAGCTTTACATCGCTGTTGAGTAATAAAACGAGTTCATTTTGAGCAGCAAATATTCCCTTGTTGATGGTCGCAGAGAATCCGGAATTTTTTTCATTTGTAAAAAGTATAATTTCCGGGAAGTGTTTTTTTAGAAATTCTGTTGAATTATCAGTAGAGCAATCATCTATAATTATAATTTCATACTTCTTTCCGGTAAATTCCAGTGATTTATAAAGTGCCGGAAGAGTTTCCGGAAAAAGATGCACACCATTGTAGTTTGGGATAATAACTGAAATGTTCAAATCTTTCGAAGCTTATGGTATGATAAATTGCTTTTCTTTGTACAAACTTAGATAATTTGGCTTATAAGCAGGTTTATAAAACGCAGAATATATCTATTCAGTTTTTCTAATCTGTCTGGATAAGTTTTGATTGTAAATTACAGGATGTTCACAATTTCTCAGATAGGGGCTCAGATACAGGCAGGTAACTTTCTTAGTCTTGCCCGGGCATTAACCCTGCTTGAGAATGATTTACCCGGATCAGAAGAACTTCTGAGGGAGCTAAAACCATCTAATACGCCTGTGATTGGGATTACCGGCCCTCCGGGCGCCGGGAAAAGCACTTTGGTAAATGCTGTAATTAATAAATTGAGTGCCGAGGGGAAGACAGTTGCAGTTTTAGCGATAGATCCAAGTTCTCCGTTTAATCTTGGCTCACTACTCGGTGATAGAATAAGGATGTCAGAGCAGTTTAATAAGCCGGGTGTGTTCATTCGATCTCTTGCTACCCGCGGCTCATTAGGAGGTTTGTCGGCTAAGACTATTGAAATGACAGATCTTCTGAAATCAGTGGGGTTTGATTATATTCTGGTAGAGACCGTAGGCGTAGGCCAGTCGGAAGTTGAAATCGCCGGACTTGCAGATATCAGTATTGTAGTTCTTGTTCCTGAGTCAGGAGATGAAATTCAGGGGATGAAATCGGGATTGATGGAGATTGCAGACATTTTTGTAGTGAATAAATCAGACCGCGATGGTGCAGAAGCATTTGCAAATAATCTGAGAAAGCTGGTTCACCAAAAAGAAGATAACATTCCTGTCATTAATACAGTTGCGGATCGGTCGAATGGTATAGATGAACTCATAAATACCATTAAAGAGCATTCTTTTAAGCAGAATGAGCGTCGCCGGTTTCTGCTTACTGAAAAAGCATGGAAACTGATCATGCATCAAAAAATGCGTGATATTGACAGATCAAAACTTCAGGAAGCATTAGTTCATGCTTCCTCAAAGTCTGATTTCAATCTCTATAATTTTGTACACGGCTTTTTGAAGAACACTAAGAATTCATAATCTCTTCAATTTCTTCTGCTTCCAGCGGAATTTCCGCCATCAGATCTATATTTCCGTCTTTGGTCAGAAGTATATCATTCTCAAGCCTGATTCCCAGTCCCTCTTTCTGTATGTAAATTCCGGGTTCGCAGGTAAGAATGTTGCCGGCTTCAAAGGCTTTATACCTGCTTGCAAAATCATGTACGTCGATTCCAAGATGATGGGACGTGCCATGCATGAAATATTTTTTATAAAGTGGCATTTTAGAATCTTGCCTGGATATATCATGTTTATCGAGTAGTCCCAGTCCGATAAGTTCAGATTCAACTACTTTACCAACTTCTTCATGATATTCATTCCAGATTGTACCAGGCAAAAGCATTGATTTGGCCTCTTTCATGATTCGGTGTACAGCATTGTAGACATCTTTTTGTCTTTTACTAAAACGCCCGTTTACAGGTACAGAACGACTTAAATCAGCATTGTAGTTAGCATATTCGGCCCCAAAATCAAATAATATCACATCACCATCCAAACAAATCTCATTATTGTCGTTATAATGAAGAATATTAGCATTTTTCCCGGAAGCAATGATCGGCGAGTAAGCATGACCTGTTGCACCCTGACGGATAAATTCATGTATAATTTCTGCTTCAATTTCATATTCAGCGACACCGGGTTTCACAAACTTTAAAACACGTATAAAAGCATCTCTGGTTATGTTACAGGCTTTTTTGGTCAGTTCAATTTCAATTTCGGATTTAACCGGACGAAGATCCCTTAGAAGAGGTGCCGCGCGTTCATAACGATGAAGAGGATAAAGACTTTTCAGTTTCTCGATAAAACGGATATCCCTGTACGGAACCTCATGGGCATAACGGTCATTCTCATTTGTATTCAGATAAATATATTCTGCATAATTAATAATTGAATGGAGGATATTCCAGAATTCATCCAGCCAGTAAATATTTTGTATTCCGGAAGTCTTTCTCGCCTCCTGAATACTTAGTTTATGGCCTTCCCATACTGCTATATGTTCATTAGTCTGTCTTAAAAACAGGACTTCTCTGTATAGCGGATTAGGACAGTCGGGGAATAATATTAAAATACTTTGTTCCTGATCAATCCCGCTGAGATAAAAAAGATCCGGATTTTGCTTAAAAATAAAATTTTGATCACCACTTCTTGGAAATTCATCACTGGATTGAAATATAGCTATTGAGTTACTCTGAAGCTTTTTTGTGAAGTTCTGACGATTTAACTCAAAAAGTCGGTTGTCGATAGAAGAATATTTCATGACTGTAACATTATTTTATTTCTGGAGTAAAAGAAATTGTGCGTTAATTTTGTTGATGAAAATAAATGGAATAGTATTTGATTATTTGCACAAGTCAAACTTATGACTATTTTTGTGTAAATTACACTAATGAAATTTGTTAACCTTTAAAAAAACAATTATGAATTATTCTACATTAAAGAAAGCCCTCGCGTTTTCATTAGTAGCTGTATTGGGACTCGTAGAGGTTTCCAATGCTCAGAACGCTACTAACTCTTCGGCCAAGGTATTTGGCGGCAGAGGTCAGTACAGAACATGGAATTTAGGTATTAATGCCGGTATTTTAGCTCCTGGAGTTCTGATCGGTGGAACCAATGATTTCAATAAGCCAAATCTTAATCTTGGTTATGGATTAACCTTGCGCAAGCAGTTAGATCATTTTTTCGGTTTAGAATTAGGATTAGTAAGCGGAAAAATCTCTGGTGAGAATGATCCATCAAAATCATATGTTGCTCCTGGAAGCTATTCTTCATTTGAAACTGACTTAGGTTATACTGCAACTTTAAGCGGTGTTGTTAATGTTGGTACAATCGATTTTCTTCAAAGAGAGAATGCAGTAAACTTTATTGTTAAAGCTGGTTGGGGTCTTGCAGCATATGCTCCAAGAGTTCCTTTTGATTGGAAAGGTAAAGCTGGAGATAACAGAGATAATAAATATGTTAAGGAAGTGGTAGTTCCAGTTGGTGGTGCTATTAAGTTCAAAGTTTCTGAGCGTGTAAATTTTGATCTTGGATATACTATGAACTTCCTTGATGGAGATAACTTAGACGGAGTTTATGCTAAACCAAATTCAAAAGATAAGTGGTCTTACACTTCAGCTGGTTTAGAGTTCTCTTTGGGTTCTACATCTAAGCCAAACCTGGATTGGGTTAACCCAGTTGCATTAATGTATGATGAATTAAAAGATCCTACATTGCGTAATGAGGTTGAAGCATTAAAAGGACGTGTAAGTGCATTAGAAGCTGCTGATCTGTTAAAAGATTCTGACGGTGACGGTGTTGCTGATAAATTAGACAAGTGCCCTAACACTGAAGCTGGTATCAAAGTTGACGGTTCAGGTTGCCCTCTAGATGTTGATGGTGACGGTATTCCTGATTCAAAAGATGCTTGTCCTACTGTTAAAGGTACTGCAGCATTAAACGGATGCCCTGAGTTTGCTGCCGGTCCTTCTCTTCCAATACAGTTTGAGTTTAACTCATCTGTATTAAGAACATCATCTTACTCTATCCTTGATGGAGTTGCTTCTAACTTAAAAGCTAACTCTAACGCGGTTGTTCAGTTAGATGGTCACGCTTCTGCTGAAGGAACTGAAGAGTACAACATGACTTTATCAAGAGACAGAGCTAATTCAGTTAAAACTTACTTAGTTAACGCTGGAGTTGCTTCTAACAGAATTTCAATCACTGCTTATGGCGAAAGCCGTCCAGTAGCATCAAACGCTACTGAAGCTGGACGTTCTCAGAATCGTCGTGTTGAGATCAAACAACAATAATAAACAATACTGTATATAAGCATATTGTAAAAAAGAGTCCCGATTATTCGGGACTCTTTTTTTTATTTAATAATTTTATATCCATGTATTTTTTCAGAAAGAACGATCCCAACCGGCCAAAGAGTTTCAACCTCAGGGTGATGCATATTATCAATGCTACAGCCATTATTATGTTTCTTGCCGGGGTAATTTATAAGTTGCTTCAATGGTATGTATTCTGATTCGGGAAATGCAGGCTAAAGTATTATCACTATGAAATCAATTATTTATACCAACAAAGCTCCCGAACCGATCGGGCCATATAGTCAGGCTGTACAGACAGGTAATATGTTATTTATTTCCGGACAAATTCCTATCAGTCCTGAGAGTGGTGAACTTGTTTCGGGATCAGTAGCTGATGAAGCTCTTCAGGTAATGAAAAACCTGGAAGCTCTTCTTAATTCTGCAGGACTTGGGTTTCAGAATGTAGTTAAAACCACTATATTCCTAAGCGATATGAAGCATTTTGCTTCGGTTAATGAAGTTTATGGTTCTTTTTTTACATCTGACTTTCCTGCAAGAGAAACAGTTGCCGTTTTAGGTTTGCCTAAAAACGTCAATGTTGAGATCTCTTTAATTGCCGTTAGAGGCTGACATTGAATTCAGGAAGGGTAAAATATTTTTCAGCCGCATTACTTTCGGTTGTTATCTGGGGTTTCTTTTCAATTCCCCTAAGAGAAATTCAGGATTATCCCTCTGAACAGATTCTCTATTACAGAATTTTAACATCCTTGCTGATTACCTGGGGATATATAGCTTTCTTTCGAAGAAAGAAGTTGCTGGCGGATCTTGATTTTATAAAGAAGGAAGAAAGATCGGGCAGGAACCGGATAATTTTTTTAAGTGTTCTTACAGGTATACTGATTACTGGAAACTGGTTCACCTACATTTATGCTGTGAATAATGTGAATCTGAAATCGGCGGCATTTGCTTATATGGTTTGTCCGTTGATTACTGCATTCGGTGGCTTTCTTATACTCAAAGAGAAGCTTTCGGGATTAAAACTTACAGCACTGGGTGTTGCATGTATTAGTATCGTCATATTGGCTCAGGGATCTTCAAGAGATGTTATGTGGTCAGTAATCGTAGCTTCTTTTTATAGTTTTTATCTTATTGCTCAAAAGGTTATTGTGCGTGTTGATAAGTTTATTATGCTTGGATTTCAGCTTATTATTGCCGTAATAGTTCTCTTTCCTTTTTATATTCATGACTTTGTCTCTATCCCTGCAGATCCGTATTTCTGGTTTATTATTATTCTTATTTCTATAGCCTTCACCATTATTCCACTCTATCTCAGTCTTTACGCTTTGAGTGGAATGCCTTCTTCAACTCTTGGAATTATAATTTATATAAATCCGATAGTTGCTTTTGCAGTGGCATTTTTTTATTTTCACGAAGGAATCAGCCTTTACCAATTATATGCCTATTCATTGTTGTTTGCAGCAGTAATAGTCTTTAATCTGGATACAATCAAGGAAGTATTTTTTAAAGTGCCGGCTAACAATAGTTCCGGAATCAGCCTGAAACCGATTGACAGATCAGATTTTAAAAACCCAGATTGAATATTTAAAAGGTGTAGGTTCTCAGCGTGCTGAGATACTGAAGAAGGATCTTGGAATATTTACTTATGGCGATCTGCTGTATTTTTATCCCTTCCGCTACATTGACAGAACACGTTTCTATAAAATCAGGGAGCTTAATTCTGACCTTCCTGCAGTTCAGATTATTGGCCGTGTAATTTCTAAAGAAGTTATAGGTGAAAAGAATGCCAAACGACTGCTTGTCCGATTAAAGGATGATACCGGTAGTATGGAACTGGTTTGGTTTCAAAGTATCAGATGGATGGAAAAAATGATTGAAACAGGCATGGCATACATTGTTTTTGGGAAACCTGTATTATTTAACGGACATTTTTCTATTTCACACCCGGAAATTGAACTGTATAAACCCGGGGCTATCAGTAAGGGGAATATTAGTCTTCAGCCGGTTTACAGTTCAACGGAAAAGTTGAAGCAATTCGGCTTAGATACGAAAGGAATTCAGCGTATACAGGCAGCCCTGATTGATCAGGTAATCAGACAAATAGAAGAGACAATTCCTTCGTATATTCTGCAGAAATATAAGCTGATCAGCAGGGCAAAGGCATTGTATAATATTCATTTTCCCGATAATACTGAATCTTTGAAACAAGCCCGAAAACGCCTTAAGTTTGAGGAATTGTTTTTTATACAGTTGAAACTTCTTAGAAGTAAGTTGTATCGTACACAGAAGTTTAAGGGGGCAATTTTTGAGAATGTAGGATATTATTTTAATACTTTTTATAATGAGAAACTACCCTTCGAGCTCACGAATGCTCAGAAAAGGGTTATTAAAGAAATCAGACAGGATACCCAAAGAGGAATACAGATGAACCGGCTCGTTCAGGGAGATGTTGGTAGTGGTAAAACTGTTGTGGCTCTGATGATCATGCTGCTGGCAATTGATAATGGATATCAGGCCTGCCTTATGGCTCCCACCGAGATTCTTGCACAACAGCACTATCTGTCGATTAAAGGCCTTCTGGGAGATGATTTTGTAAGTGTGGAATTGTTGACCGGTTCAACACAAAAGAAAGCAAGGAGAGCATTGCACGAGCGTCTGGAGAGCGGTCAGCTTCAGATTCTTGTGGGCACTCACGCTTTAATAGAGGATGTGGTACAGTTTAATAATCTGGGATTGGTGGTAATTGATGAACAGCATCGTTTTGGTGTTGAACAGCGCGCCAAATTATGGAGAAAGAATAGTATACCCCCTCATGTGCTGGTAATGACAGCAACCCCAATTCCGAGAACTTTGGCTATGACACTTTACGGTGATCTTGATATTTCTGTTATTAATGAGCTTCCTGCCGGAAGAAAGCCGATTCAAACCGTTCATTTTTACGATAGTCAGCGTGAGAAGGTGTTTAGGTTCATGCATGATGAAATTTCGAAGGGAAGGCAGGTTTATATAGTTTATCCCTTAATTAAAGAGAGTGAAAAACTGGATCTTCTTTATCTTGAAGCTGGTATTGAAGCGATTTCTCAAGTATTTCCCAAACCACAGTATCAGATCAGTATAGTTCATGGAAAACTGAATTCAAAAGATAAAGATTCAGAGATGCAACGCTTTGTAAGAGGTGAAACTCAGATCATGGTGGCCACTACAGTGATTGAAGTTGGTGTGAATGTTCCCAATGCGAGCGTAATGATTATTGAGAATGCAGAGCGTTTTGGACTTTCACAGCTTCATCAGCTCAGAGGCCGGGTTGGAAGAGGGGCAGAGCAGTCATTTTGTATATTGATGTCGGGTAATAAATTAAGCACTGATGCCAGAAAACGACTTGAAACTATGGTGAGAACGAATGACGGATTTGAGATTGCTGAGATCGATCTGAAGCTACGTGGACCGGGGAATATTGAAGGGACACAACAGAGCGGGGTACTGGATCTGAAATTGGCTGATCTTGCATTGGATCAGGATATTCTTACAGAAGCCAGAAATACGGTTATAAATATTCTTCAGGATGATCCGGAACTTAAAAGTGAATCCAATCTGCTCCTCAGACAATATTTTGAACGGAAAGTTCCAGGAATAAGCTGGGATAAAATATCCTGAGAAAGTATCATTTATAAGAATTAAATTTATCAGGTTCTGGTCGCCAGATATTTACAGCTAAGTGGATTGCAGGATATTCTTTTCTTCAGGATTATTGATGTTTTTGTTTACTATATGAGGCTCTCAAAATTTTTAGCAAAATGTTAATTTTGAATAATGAGTGATAACAGGCCCGCGGTGGCTGTCAAAGACCCTTACATAGCGATGCGCTTTCCGGAGTTTCGCTCCTATCTGGCCATGCGTTTCCTTTTTACTTTTGCTTATCAGGTTCAGGCAGTTGTAGTTGGCTGGCATATCTATCAGCTCACAAAAGATCCCTTGTCACTGGGCCTTATTGGCCTTGCAGAGGCTATTCCATCAATTACTGTAACACTTTACGGGGGATATATTGCTGATAAGTCGGATAAGAAGAAACTAATGGTATGGATTATCCTTGCCATGTTGTTTTCCTCATTAATCCTTATGCTGATTACAACACCGGCTGGTCTGAAGCTTTTGGGTCAAACCACAGTGATTCTGATTATGTATCTGATGATTTTCTTTGTAGGGTTGGCACGGGGTTTTTATTCACCAACTGCTTTCACTTTGATGGCTCAGATTATTCCTAAGGAGCATTATGCGAATTCATCCACCTGGAATAGTGGAATATGGCAGGTCGCGTCAATTATGGGGCCGGCAGTCGGGGGCTTGCTCTATGCGTTCAGTGGAATTACGGCTTGCTTTACGGTTATTGTAAGTTTTATGGCACTTGCATTAGTTTGTATAGTATTTTTTGTCAAAAATTACCCTCCCCAGTTTGTTCCAAGAGAGAACATATTTAAGAGTCTTACTGAAGGCATCAGATTTGTTTTTAATAACAAAATGATACTCGGAGCCCTTAGTCTGGATATGTTCTCTGTTTTTTTTGGAGGGGCGGTAGCCTTAATGCCAATCTTCGCTCATGATATTCTGAAGGTCGGTTCTGAAGGATTAGGATTTATGCGTGCTGCACCTGCTGCCGGGGCTGTTATTACCATGTTTATTATGGCAAAATATCCTCCAATGGATAAGCCGTGGCGAAATTTGTTATTTGCAGTAGCCGGTTTCGGATTATCTATTATTTGTTTCGGACTATCCAGAAATTTTTATCTCTCGCTCTTATTTTTGTTCTTTGAAGGAGCATTTGACAGTGTCAGTGTAGTGATACGCTCTACAATTTTACAAATACTTACTCCAGAAGAAATGCGCGGAAGGGTTTCTGCGGTAAACGGGATGTTTATTAACTCATCCAATGAGATCGGTGCATTTGAGTCGGGAGCTACTGCCAGGCTTATGGGAACGATACCATCCGTACTTTTTGGAGGAACAATGACTCTGGCTATTGTGTTTTTTACGTATCTTAAGACTAAGAAACTGGTGCCATTGAGTCTTAAACAAATCAACAGGGATTAAATTCTGTTTGTTTTACCCAGTATAAAGTAGAGAACTGATCCCAGTATCGGGGCAATCAGAATGACAATCAGCCAAAGTAATTTTGTATTAGTCGGTTTATTACTTTTCAGCAAATCCATCAAGGTATACACAATAAGAACAATCCATAAAACACCAAAAATAAATCGGAATAATCCGCCGATAAAAAGAAGGGTAGTCAATTCAATCATAGTGCTTTTTGTTTACGTCCCCAGAATAGATAGATAACTGCTCCCAGATAAGGGGCAATCAGAATGAATACAATCCAAATAACTTTTTGACCTGGGGTCAGATATTTGGATCTTACAGTATCAAAGATTGCAAATGGTATAATGAGAAAGAGTACAACTACGGCGAAGCTGAGCATGAGCCATTCCCAGAAACCAAAACCTGAAGTGTAATCTGTCATCATATCCGGGCTTATTAATCTGAATCAGATTAAATATACACAAATCTGCAGATTTATGTATTGAATTTTTCACCAATCTGTTGTCTCCACATCGCATAATAGAGTCCCTTTTCAGTCAGTAATTCATCATGTCTTCCCGATTCGATGATATGCCCTTTTTCCAGAACGAAAATTTTATCGGCATGCATAATGGTTGAAAGACGATGTGCGATCAGAATAGTTATATGGTCGCTGATTACAGATACATCACGAATTGTTTCGGTAATTTCTTCCTCTGTTATTGAATCAAGGGCTGAAGTTGCTTCATCAAACACGAGAATGTTAGGATGACGCAGTAATGCTCTTGCTATTGAAAGTCGTTGTTTTTCTCCTCCTGATACTTTTACACCCCCTTCACCAATAACGGTATCCAGACCTTTATCTGCTCTGGCTAATAAGTTCTGACATGCTGCTCTTTGAAGAACTTTCATACATTCTTCATCACTGGCGTCCGGGCGAACGAATAACAAGTTTTCGCGTATTGTGCCTGAAAATAATTGAGTATCCTGAGTTACAAAACCAATTTTTTCTCTTAGTTCATTAAGGTCAATATCGGTTGCAGAGACATCATTATAAAGCACTTTACCACTGATAGGCTGATATAAACCGACAAGCAGTTTTACCAGCGTTGTTTTACCCGATCCTGATGGACCAACGAATGCAATAGTTTGTCCCTTGCGGGTTTCGAAGGAAATGTTTTCCAGTGCATTACGGTTAGCCGACTGATGTTTGAAGCTAACAGAGTCGAATTCCAGTTTAGTAATATGATCTAATGCAGTAGGTTTTACCGGTTTTTGCTCTTTCGGAGTACTTAATATTCTTTTAAAATTTTCAAGAGATACTTCAGTTTCTCTATAAATATTGATGATGTTTCCTAATTCCTGCAGTGGACCGAAAATGAAAAATGAATAAATAAATAATGAGAAAAACTCGCCGACACTGATTTTACCCGCAAATATGAGGTAGAGCATCAGTAAAAGAATCAGGTTACGCAGAAGATTGACCAGGGTTCCCTGAATAAAACTTAGACTTCTGACATATTTAACCTTTTTGAGCTCTAGCTTTAAGATTTTGTCTGTGGTATTATTGAGTCTTTTAATCTCCTGACTTGAAAGCCCAAGGCTTTTTACCAGTTCAATGTTTCTTAATGATTCTGTTGTGGATCCGGCCAGAGCAGTAGTTTCACTGACAATTGTTTTCTGTACAAGCTTTATCTTTTTACTTAGCACTGAGCTGATAGTTCCAAGTACCGGAATGACAGAAATATATACTACTGCAATTGACCAATGTATGTTAATGGCGTAGACAAATACAAAAGTTACCCCAACCAGAGAGGTGAATACAATATTAATTAGAGCAGTAATGAGCTTTTCGGTATCTGTTCTTACTTTTTGAAGTATACCCAGGGTTTCACCACTGCGCTGATCTTCAAATACAGAGTAAGGTAATTCCAGTGAATGAGCCAGTCCGTCAGAATAGATTTTGGCTCCTAAGCGTTGAGTAATTACATTGACATAGTAATCCTGAAAATTTTTTGCGATTCTTGAAACCATTGCAACACCCATCGCTGCCAATATCAATAATCCTGCACCTCTAAAGAATTCTTCGGTACTGTATTCCTGATATCGCGTGACATAAGTATCTATAATCTTGCGAAAAATCCAGGGGTCAAGTAAAGAAAAAATCTGATTGACAGCGGCAAGCAATAGGGCAAGCAGAATCAATCCGGTATAATTCTTCAGATAATCAGCCAGTAATTTCATTTTATTTTATCTAAAAAGAAAGGGAATAAGTATTAATCCTATTCCCTTTTCTCTTGATTTTATGAATAATCAGACAGTCATAATATCTTTTTCCTTGGCCTCCATGAGTCGGTCAATTCTTGAGATACAGCTGTCAGTTAATTTTTGAACTTCGTTTTCGCCTCCTTTAATCTCATCATCGGAGACACCTTCAGATTTGGTACGCTTAATCTTTTCATTAGCATCTTTACGAATGTTACGAACTGCAATACGTCCCTTTTCAGCTTCTTCTTTAACCTTTTTTACCAAATCCTTACGACGCTCTTCGGTTAATGGCGGAACATTCAGGCGGATAACCAAGCCATCGTTCTGTGGATTCAAGCCAATATTTGCTTCCATGATCGCACGTTCGATAGGCGATATCATAGATTTTTCCCATGGCTGTACAACCAGAGTACGTGCATCGGGTGTATTTACGGTTCCAATCTGATTCAGTGGAGTGGGAGTGCCATAATAATCCACATAAATTCCATCAAGCATGCTTGGCATTGCTTTGCCGGCGCGGATTTTTGTCAGTTCCCCATCGCAAAACTCAATGGCTTTCTCCATATGAGATTTTGCATCATCTAATTGTTTCTTTATAAGGTCGTTCATAATCTATCTGTTCGATCAGTAAAAATAATTAAAATCCTTCTATTTCGGATTTCACACTTACCGAATTCCTTTTTAACCTTTAACCAGTGTTCCAATCGGCTCACCTTCAACAAGTTTCATGAAGTTGCCCGGTTTGTTCATATCGAATACAATGATTGGAAGTTTATTTTCCTGACATAAGGTGAATGCAGTCATGTCCATTACATTCAGATTCTTATTGTAAACTTCCGAGAATGTGATTTCATCATATCTGCTTGCTTCAGGATCTTTTAATGGGTCTGAGGTGTATATTCCATCAACGCGTGTTCCTTTCATCACCACATCTGCATTAATCTCAACAGCCCTTAATGATGCCGCTGTATCAGTGGTGAAATATGGGTTTCCTGTTCCTGCGCCAAATATCACAATTCTGCCTTTTTCAAGGTGACGCACTGCGCGACGGCGAATGAAAGGTTCGCAAATCTGTTCCATTTTGATTGCAGTAAGTAAACGAGTCTTTACTCCCGTTTTTTCAAGTGCATCCTGTAGAGCCATACTGTTGATTACAGTTGCCAACATACCCATGTAATCTGCCTGAACACGATCCATTCCTGCCTTTTCTGCACTAAGTCCGCGATAAATATTACCACCACCTATTACTACTGCTATCTCAATTCCTTTGGCATGTACGGCATGTATATCTTTGGCATATTGTGCAACGCGGTCGATATCAATACCATATTGCTTTTCACCCATTAAAGCTTCGCCACTTAATTTTAACAGGATACGTTTATACTTCATGAAGTGTTTTTTTGCAAAGTTATCAAATTATTTTAGTTCAGAATGCCTGAAAAATAAGTACTGTGGTGCTTTAGGTTACTGTCAATCACAATAATGTCTGCCCTGTATCCTGGCTTTAACAAGCCGCGTTTCTGATCCTTTATCAATTGTGCAGGATACGTTGATGCCATCCTTAAGGCTTCTTCCAGAGGTATTCCAACTTTGTTTACACAATTTTCTACAGCCTTTAACATCGTCAGGCAGGATCCTGATAAAGTTCCGTCGGGCATTACGTAACGGTCACCTTTAAACAAATGAGGATATTCTCCGAGTTCTGTTTCAGTAACGGCATCAGTAATCAGGAAAAGATGATTCCCCAGCTCCCGTTTTGCCAGTTCTATCATCGGGAAACTTACGTGTACCCCGTCTGCTACAATGCTTGCATAAGATTTAGCTTTAAAGATGGCTGCAATCAACCCAGGATCTCTGTGGTGCAACGGCGGCATTGCATTGAATAAATGCGTGCAGGTTTGTACAGAACTGTTTAAAAAGCCCATGGCTTCTTCATAAGTCGCATTACTATGTCCCGCAGAGATAACGATGTTAACAGACTGCAAATAATCCATGATTTCAGGATCCTGTAGCTCCGGTGCGATAGTCATCATCCTGATTT